>Ga0114939_10003129_pt1 | contig 11741 bp, 8 predicted proteins | sample AshMeaCrysSpring_FD_87196 | JGI IMG/M metagenome (GOLD analysis project Ga0114939, IMG submission 87196) | Groundwater microbial communities from Big Spring, Nevada to study Microbial Dark Matter (Phase II) - Ash Meadows Crystal Spring | ecosystem: Environmental > Aquatic > Deep subsurface >... | reverse complement strand
GGTGAACTGCTTGCCGAAGCCGGTGGAGCCGCGGAAGTTCACGTTGAGCACGGCATAGCCGCGGTTGGCCAGCCATTGGGTGGTGCCGTTGTAGCCGTACGCGTCGCGTGCCCACGGACCGCCATGCACGAGCAGCACCAGCGGCACCGCCTTGTCGGCCTTGCCGTCGTTGTTGCCATCGGCGGTCTTCGGCAGGGTCAGGTAGCTGACCAGGGTCTTGCCGTCGCGCGAGGCGATTTCCTGCGGCCACATCGGCACCAGCGGCTTGCCGTCCAGCGCCGGGCGCACCGAGAACAGCTTTTCCGGCTTGCCGCCGCGCGCGTAGCGGTAGAAGACGGCCGGTTGCTCGGCCGAGGAATAGCCGACGATCCAGGTCTTGTCGTCCAGCGTGCGCGAGGCGACCCAGGTTTCGCCCGGGCCAAGCGCCTTGAGGGCGTCCAGGTCGGCGCTGATGGAGGTGTCGACCGGCTTCCATTCCTCCTTCAGGTAGTTCACCGCGACCGCCTGTACCTTGTTGCTGCGCGGATCGCGCAGGGTGTCGCCGACGTCGGCGCGCGGGTTCTCCATCACCAGCGCCTTCTGGTTGCTGGCGGCATCGATGGCGAACAGCGCCGCGGTGTCGCGGCCACGCGAGTCGACGAAGTAGAGGGTCTTGCCATCCGCGGTATAACCGGCCGGGAACGTCGAAAGCGAGTCGGCGAACGGGATCTCGTCGATGATCTTCCAGCCGCCCTTGCCATCCGGCGCGAGCATGTCGCTGCCGCCGTCGGCGCGCGACTTGGTCGCCATCCGCACCTTGAAGTCCGGGTCGACCATGTATTCGGCGAGTTCCAGGGTGTTCTTCTCGACCAGCGTGCGTGAGCCGCTGGCGAGGTCGACGCGATACAGGTCGTGCCACTTCGGGTCGCGGTCGTTCATCGCGACCATCACCGATTCCGGGTGCAGGTGGCTGACGCCGACCATCATTGCGCGCGTCTTCGGGAAGTTGCTGAGGTCGCGCGTCTCGCCCGAGGCCAGGTCGACCGAGAACAGGTGGAAGTCCTCGTCGCCGCCGGTGTCGCGCATGTAGAGCAGCGTGTCGGGGCGGTGGCTCCAGAAATACTGGCGGATGCCGCGCGCCTTGTCGGCGGTCACTGCCCGCGCCTTGTCGAGGTCGTTGGCCGGGGCGACCCAGACATTCATCACCCCGTCGACGGCGGCGGTCCAGCTCAGGTATTTGCCATCCGGGCTGATCTGGACGTTGGTGCGGTCGGGATTGCCGAACAGGGCATCGCGCGGGATCAGTTCGACATCGTCGATCGATGCCGGCGCAACCGCGGTCGGCTCGGCCGTCGCGGCGGTGCCGGACGTGTTGCGCTCGCAGCCCGCGAGCAGGCAGGCGGCGATGGAAGCGGCAATCAGCGTGCGGTGCATCGACATCGGCGTGCTCCAGGTGGGTTGACGGGACACTATCCCCCAACGCGGGAAGCCGGATGTGCCGGCCGTCATGCCGCGACGCGTTCGCGCCCGCGCTCCAGCCGCCGGTAGCCGATCGCCTCGGTGAGATGCGGTGTCTGGATCTCCGTGGCGCCGGCGAGGTCGGCAATGGTGCGGGCCACCCGCAGGATGCGGTGCAGCGAGCGCGCGGACAGTTGCAGGCTTTCCACCGCGCGCTCCAGCAGGGCGCTGTCGCGTGGTTCCAGCTGGCAATGGGCATCGGTCTGCGACTGGTCGAGCCGCGCGTTCGTGGTGCCGCAGCGTGCCTCCTGCAAGGCGCGCGCGCGGATCACCCGATCACGCACCTGCAGGCTGGATTCGCCGGGCGCGGCATCGTGGCGCAGCACGCCGGGCGGCAACCGCGGCACTTCCACGTGCAGGTCGATCCGCTCCATCAGCGGCCCGGAGATGCGTGCGCGGTAGCGGCGGATCTGCTCGTCGTTGCACAGGCAGCGAGCGGAGGGGTCGCCGGCCCAGCCGCAGGGGCAGGGATTCATCGCCGCCACCAGTTGGAAGCGCGCGGGGAATTCGCATTGCCGCGCGGCGCGGGAGATCGTGACCTGGCCGGATTCGAGCGGCTCGCGCAGCACTTCCAGCGCATGCCGGCCCCATTCCGGCAGTTCGTCGAGGAACAGGACGCCGTGGTGGGCGAGCGAGATCTCGCCCGGGCGCGGATCGGCGCCGCCCCCGACCAGCGCCACCGCGCTGGCGGTATGGTGCGGGTTGCGGAAGGGACGTTGCCGCCAGCGCGCCGCATCCAGCCCGCGCCCGCTGATCGACGCAATGGTCGCGGCTTCCAGCGCCTCGGCTTCGGATGGCTCCGGCAGGATCCCGCACAACCGCGACGCGAGCAGGGTCTTGCCGCTGCCCGGCGGACCGACGAACAGCAGGTGATGCGCGCCAGCCGCGGCGATCTCGAGCGCGCGCCGCGCCTGTGCCTGCCCACGCACGTCCGCGAGGTCAGGCATGCGCGCCGGCGCGCAGGCCAGCGGGACTGCGCGCGGGAGCTCCTTGCGCGCATCGAGGGCTGCGCAGACTTCGAGCAGGGTGCGCGCGGTACGGATCTCCACGTCCGACGCCAGCGCGGCCTCGCAGCCATTGCCCGGCGGCAGCAGCAGCCGGCGGCCGGCGCGGCCGGCGGCGACCGCGGCGGCGAGCACGCCGTCCACTGCACGGATCTCGCCGGTCAGGGCCAGTTCGCCGACGAATTCCCAGCCGTCCAGCGCTTCCACCGACAGCTGGCCACTGGCGGCGAGGATGCCCAGCGCGATCGCGAGGTCGAAGCGCCCGCCATCCTTGGGCAGGTCGGCGGGGGCCAGGTTCACCGTGATCCGCCGCGCCGGGAACTCGAACTGCGCGCACTGGATCGCGGCGCGCACGCGGTCCTTGGCTTCGCGCACCGCCGCTTCAGGCAGGCCGACGATGTTCATCGACGGCAAGCCGCCGGCGAGATGGACTTCGACGCGGACGTCGGGCGCGTGCACGCCCACGCGCGCACGGCTGTGCACGAGCGCAAGACCCATGGCGGCGGCCGTCAGTGCTGGGGCGTGCTGGTGGTCGAGCCCGTCGCCGTGGCATCGGACAGCCTGGCGAGGTCGCGTTCCAGTGCCTCAAGCTTTTCGCGGGTGCGCGCGAGCACCACGCGCTGGACCTCGAATTCCTCGCGGGTGACCAGGTCCAGCTTGCCAAGGCCGGCCTGCAGCACCGACTTGAAGTTCTGCTGCAGTTCTTCGCGGCCCTCGCGCAAGCCCGGCGGGACCAGGCTGCTGAGGCGGCGGGCGAGTTCGTCGAGCTGGGCGAGGTCGATCATGCGGGCAGTGTTCATGGCGAGGGGTTCCTGGGGCGTCGGTGCCAGCATCCGCGTTGGCGGTGGCCGGCGCCGTCGGCGCAGGCTGCGCTGCGCGGTAGGGAAATCCCGGGAATGCAGGGCCGCGTCGCGCGCCGAGTATGCACCGAACCCGCGTTATGCTGGCGCCAATCACATGGAGACCGCCCGATGAAGATGGTCATGGCGATCATCAAGCCGTTCAAGCTCGACGACGTGCGCGAGGCGCTGGCCGAGGCCGGCGTGGCCGGCATCACCGCCACCGAGGTCAAGGGCTTCGGCCGCCAGAAGGGCCATACCGAGCTGTACCGCGGCGCCGAATACGTGGTCGATTTCCTGCCCAAGATCAAGCTGGAAGTGGCGGTCACCGACGACCAGGTGGACGCGGTGAGCGAGGCCATCATCAAGGCCGCCGGCACCGGCAAGATCGGCGACGGCAAGATCTTCGTGTGGGACCTGGAGCGGGTGGTCCGCATCCGCACCGGCGAACTGGACGGCGACGCGCTGTGACGCAGGTCAGCCCTCCACCGCGGCGGGATCAGCTCTCGACCCGGTCCCGTCCCTGCTGCTTGGCGCGGTAGAGCGCGGTATCGGCGCGATCGAGCAGGGCGTCGCAGGTGTCGCCCGCCTTGCGTGCCTGCGCCGCGCCGATGCTGACGCTGACCCGCAGCGCGGGGTCGATCTCGTCGAAGCGCAGCGCGTTGGCCGATTCGCGCAGCCGGTTGGCCACCACCAGCGCCTGCTCGAGGGTGGTGTCCGGGCAGACCACCACGAATTCCTCGCCGCCGACCCGGCCCAGCGGGTCGCGCCCGCGCAACTGCGCCTGCCAGGCCGCGGTGGTGGCGCGCAGCACCTTGTCGCCCGCGGCATGGCCGTAGCGGTCGTTGATCGCCTTGAAGTGGTCGAGGTCGAGCATCAGCAACGACAGCGGGGTGCCATTGCGGATCGATTCCTCGAGCGCGCGCGCGGCCTCGCGCTCGATGCCGGGGCGGTTGGCCACCCCGGTCAACGGATCCGTCAGGGTGAGGTCGCGCAGCCGGCGCGACTTGCGCCATTGCCGCCAGGCCAGCAGGGCAAGCAGGGCCATCAGCAGGACGCCCAGCCCGATCGCCAGCCATTGCCAACGCCGCACCGCTTCCAGCGCGGCGACTTCCTGCTGCTTGATTTCAGCTTCCGCGCGAAGCCGCCGGTTGTCGAAATCGCGCCGCCGGATTTCGTATTCGTACTCCAGCATGCGGCTCTGTTCCAGCCGCATCTTCCCCTGCAGCTTCATCTGCAGGTCGGTGTAGCGCTTGTAGTCCTCCAGCGCCGCGCCCGCCTGTCCCAGCGCTTCCTTGCTGGCGGCCTGCGCCTTGAACAACATCGCAAGGTAGCGCTCGTTGCCGTCCTGCTGGATCAGCGGCAGCGCCTGCTGGTAGCGCACCAGCGCCTCCGCATGCTGGCCCTGCCGCGCCAGCGCCTGGCCGGTGAGCATCAGCAGCATGTCGTCGCTGGAGGCGTCGTGCTCGGCGGCGAAGCCGGCGCGCGCCTGCTGCAGGACGACGAGCGCGGTATCCGGTTGCCCCAGCGCGATCTGGCTTTCGGCGATCCCCAGCCGCGCCGCGTTGATGTTGTAGGGGTCGTCATGCTGGATCGCCACGCGCTCGGCTTCCCGGAACGCGGCCAGCGCCTTGTCCGGGAGCCCGGACTCCCCGTGCAGGAAGCCAAGCTGGATCAGGTTGGTGGCCACGCTCTCCCAGTCGCCCTTGTCCTGCATGCGCTTCACCGCGGCGGTGAAATGGCGCTGCGCCTGCGGCCAGTCGCCCATGCGGCGGTAGGCCACCGCGATGCTCAGCATCAGCGGCTCGACTTCACGTTCGATGCCGGATTCGCGGTAGGCCGCGCGCGCGCGCTGGAAATCCAGCATCGCCTTGGCCTGTTCGCCAAGCAGGGAATGGATGTCGCCGCGGATCTCCAGCGCCTCCGCGAGCAGCTGCTGCTCGTCCGTGTCCTGCAGCAGGGCAATGGCCTTCTCGACTTCCGGCAGGCCGCGCTGCGATCCGCTGACCAGCATGATGTAGGCGGAACGGCAGAGCATGGCGCGCGCTTCCGATGCCACGTCGCGGGCATCGCGGGCCAGCCTCAGCGCCTCGTCCGAATACGCCAGGCCCTGTTTCGGATCCTTCCACTTGCTGCTGCCGCAATACACCGAGCGGAAGCGCGCCTCGCGGTGCATGTCGCCGGGTGGCAGCAAGGCGCGCAGGCGCTCGAGATCGGCGTCGTAGGCGTCGAAGGTGCTGTCCAGCGACGCCGGGCCGACCACCTTCTGCAGGGTGGCGTCGAAGGCGGCGGCGCGGGTCGAGGCGGGTTCGGGGGCGTCGGCATGCCGCGACGTGGCGGCGAACGCCACCAAGGGCCACGCCATCAGCGCGGCCACCAGGCCTGCCCGGATTGGTTGCGACTGCGCTGCCACACGCCCCCTCGCGTGTCGGATCAACCCGACACCCCATCGGCGCAACGATACGCCTTCCGTGCCGGCTTTCGCAGTTCCCGCGGGGCGAAAGGTCAGCCGGCCAGGGCCTTCGCCACGAACGGCGGCAGCGCCTGCGCGCCCCTGTGCAGGTCGGCGCTGTAGTACGCGGTGGGGAATCCCTTCGCGCTGGCGTCCGCCTCGCGGAAGCCGAAGTCCGCATTCGCCGCCTTCTTCGCCATCGTGCAGCTCCACCAGCCGGTGGGATAGCAGGGCTGCGGGAACGGCAGGGTCTGGAAGCTGGCGAAACCGGCCTTGCCCATCTCCGCACGCATTTCGCGGATCAGGTCCAGCAGCACCAGCGGCGATTCCGACTGCTGCACCAGGATGCCGTCGTCCTTCAGCGCGCGGTGGCAGCTCTCGAAGAACGACTTGTTGAACAGGCCTTCGGCCGGGCCGACCGGATCGGTGGAATCGACGATCACGATGTCCACGCTGCCGGGCTCGCAGTTGGCCATGTAGGCGATGCCGTCGTCGAACAGCAGTTCCGCACGCAGGTCGTGGTTGGACTCGCACAGCTCGGGGAAATACTTCTCCGCCATCCGCGTGACCTGCTCGTCGATGTCGCACTGGGTGGCGGACTGCACGCCCGGGTGGCGCAGCACTTCGCGCAGGGTGCCGCAGTCGCCGCCGCCGATGATCACCACGCGTTTCGGGTCGGCGTGGGTGAACAGCGCCGGGTGCGACATCATCTCGTGGTAGAGGAAGTTGTCGCGGGTGGTGAGCATCATCGCGCCGTCGATCAGCATGACGTTTCCCCAGTCGGTGCTCTCGTAGATCTCGATGTGCTGGAACGGCGACTGCACCTCGTCCAGCTTGCGGGTCACGCGGAAGCCGATCGACGAACCGGCTTTGTCGAAGTTTTCGTACAGCCAGGTCGGTTCGGTCATGGCGGCGGGTTCCGGGAAACGAGGTGGGGCGCGGATTGTAGCGAAAACGGGTGAACCGGCCGTGCGGGCCGTCGTCGGCGGCAAGCCCTACAATGCGCATCCCCCTGTTCCGCCGGTGCCAAGGCAATGTCCGACTGGTCGCTCGACCTCGCCCGCAAGACCTATTCGATCCCGCACTGGTCGGAAGGCTATTTCGAGGTCGACGGCGCCGGCCGCATCGCGGTGCGGCCGAGGGGCGTGGCCGGGCCGGCGGTGGCCCTGCCGGAGGTGGTGGACGCGGCGATGGCGCAAGGCGCCAAGCTGCCGATGCTGGTGCGCTTCCCGGACGTGCTGGGCGACCGCCTGGGCAAGCTGCAGGCCGCGTTCGCGCAGGCGCAGCAGGACTGGGACTACCAGGGCGGCTACACCGCGGTGTATCCGATCAAGGTCAACCAGCACCAGGGCGTAGCCGGCACCCTGGCCAGCCACCGTGGCGAGGGCTTCGGCCTGGAAGCCGGCAGCAAGCCGGAACTGATGGCGGTGCTGGCGCTGTCGCGCCCTGGTGGACTGATCGTCTGCAACGGCTACAAGGACCGCGAATACATCCGGCTTGCGCTGATCGGCCGCAAGCTCGGGTTGCAGACCTACATCGTGATCGAGAAGCCCTCCGAGCTGAAGCTGGTGCTGGAGGAGGCGCAGGCGCTGGGCGTGCAGCCGGGGCTCGGCGTGCGCATGCGGCTGGCCTCGCTGGGTGCCGGCAAATGGCAGAACAGCGGCGGCGACAAGGCCAAGTTCGGCCTCAACCCGCGCCAGCTGCTGGACCTGTGGAAGCGCCTGCGCGACGCCGGCATGGGCCACTGCATGCAGCTTCTGCATTTCCACATGGGCAGCCAGATCTCCAACGTGCGCGACATCGCCAACGGCATGCGCGAGGCCACCCGCTATTTCGTCGAGCTGGGCAAGCTCGGCGCGAACATCACCCATGTCGACGTGGGCGGCGGCCTCGGCATCGACTACGAAGGCACCCGTTCGCGCAGCTACAACTCGGTCAACTACGGCATCCACCATTACGCATCGAGCATCGTGCAGCCGCTGGCCGAAGCCTGCGCGCGCGAGGGCCTGACGCAGCCGCGGATCGTCACCGAATGCGGCCGCGCGATGACCGCGCACCACGCGGTGCTGGTCACCAACGTCTCGGAAGTGGAGAAGGCGCCGGAAGGGCGGGTGCCGGACGTGCATGCCGATGAATCGCATCCGGTGCGGCAGTTGCGCGAATTGCACGACGAGATGCGCCACCGGCCGGCGGTGGAGGTGTTCCACGAGGCCGCGTCCGCGCATGCCGAAGGCCTCAGCCTGTACGCACTCGGCCAGATCGACCTGGTCCAGCGCGCGCGCATCGACGACCTGTTCTATGCCATCGCGCACGCGGTCAAGGCGCGCCTGACCTACGACGAGAAGAGCCACCGTGACCTGCTGGACGAACTCAACGAGCGCCTGGTCGACAAGTACTTCGTCAACTTCAGCGTGTTCGAGTCGATGCCGGATGTGTGGGCGATCGACCAGGTGTTCCCGATCGTGCCGATCGAGCGCCTCGGCGAGGCACCGACCCGGCGCGGCATCATCGCCGACCTCACCTGCGACTCCGACGGCAAGATCGATACCTACGTCGAGAACGAAGACCTCGACAGCTCGCTGCCGCTGCACGAACTGCGCCAGGGCGAGCGCTACCGGATCGGCTTCTTCCTGGTCGGCGCCTACCAGGAGATCCTCGGCGACATCCATAACCTGTTCGGCGATACCGACGCGATCGAGGTGAAGCTCGATGGCGGCGGCTACGCGATCACCCAGCAGCGCCGCGGCGACACCACCGACGTGATGCTCGACTACGTCGGCTACAGGCTGGACGACCTGCGTCGCCGCTACAAGGCGCTGGTCGGCGCGGCCGACCTCGGCAAGGGCGAGGCGGAACGCCTCGACGAAGCGCTGGAGCGCGGCCTGACCGCCTACACCTACCTCAGCGACGAGCCGCTGGAGTAAGCCTCAGCCGCGATGCACCTGGAACCCGGCGAACGACTGCCGGGTGGGCATCATCTCCAGTCGGTTGATGTTGAGGTGCGGCGGCAGGGTGGCGATCCAGAACACGGTGTTGGCGATGTCGTCGGCGGTCATCGGCTCGGCGTTCGCGTACAGGGTGTCGGACGCGGCCTGGTCGCCATGGGTGCGGACCAGGGTGAATTCGGTTTCGGCCATGCCCGGTTCCAGCGCGGTGACCCGCACGCCGGTGCCGTGCAGGTCGGCGCGCAGGCCCAGCGAGAACTGGCTGACGAAGGCCTTGCTGCCGCCGTAGGCGTTGCCGCCGGCGTAGGGATAGGTCGCGGCGGTGGAACTGACATTGATGATCGCGCCCCTGCGGGCGATCAGGGTGGGCAGCAGCGCATGGGTCAGCGTCACCAGCGCGGTGACGTTGGTGTCGATCATGGTCTTCCAGTCGGACAGCAACGCGTCCTGCGCCGGCTTCGTGCCCTGCGCGAGGCCGGCGTTGTTGACCAGCAGGTCGATGCTTCGGAAGCGTTCCGGCAGCGCGTCCAGCGCCGCCCGCATCGCGGCTTCGTCGCGGATGTCGAACGCGGCCGGGTGCAGTGCGTCGCCGAGTTCATCGCGCAGCGCCTGCAGGCGGTCCTGGCGGCGCCCGGTGGCGATCACCTGCCAGCCGGCGGCGATGAAGCGGCGCGCACTGGCGCGGCCGAAACCCGAGGTGGCGCCGGTGATGAGTGCGGTCCTGGTCATGCCGCAATTGTATGCGGACGATCCGCGTCGGGCCTGCTCAACCGCCGCGACGGGGCGCCTCAATTGGTCTTGACCGCCATCGCCGGCAGGCCGCCGCCGGACAGCTTCGACTTCGCTTCCGCCAGTTCGGACGCGCTGCCGTACGGTCCCATGCGCACGCGGTAGACCGTCTTGCCGCCGATCTGCGCGGACTCCACGCGTGCGTTCAGGCCAAGCATCGCGATCTTGGCCTTGACCGCCTCCGCATCGCCCGAGGCACCGAACGCACCAGCCTGCAGGATGTAACGCGCATCGTTCGCCGGGGTCGCAGCCGCGGTCGAAGTGTTGGCCTCCGCAGGCGTGGGAGCGGTGCCTGCGTCGGCGGTTCCCGCGGCCGGGGTTTCCGCGATGGGCTGCGGCAGGCCGCCGGCATCCGCCGTGTCCGCCGGCGGCTGCGTGCCCGCTTGCGCGGCGCCCGCCTGCGCATCCGCTTCGGCTTGCGCGCTGGCGGCCAGTTCGGCATCGCTCATCGCCACTTCCTCGCCCGGCAGCAGGGTGTAGAAGTCGTATTGGGTGGGCTTCGGCTTGGCGGCGTCGGTCGCGGCCGCTGCGTCGGTGGCGATGTCCGGCGCGATCGCGTCGCCGTTTTCGCCGACGGCGGCCGGTAGCGCGTCCGGATTCGGCTTCGGGCCGATGCGCAGGAACCCATCGCCGCTGCCGGGCTTGAGCAGGCGCGGTGCCGCCAGCACCACCAGCAGGGTGACCAGGACGCCCACCACCAGCCAGGCCCAGCCCGGCAGTCCGTTGGAACCGTTGCGTCGTGCCTGCGACTTGCCGCGTCGTGTCGCCATCACATGCTCTCCGGTGCGCCCACGCCGAGCAGGCCGAGGCCGTTCGCCAGCACTTGCCGCGTCGCCAGCGCCAGCGCCAGTCGCGCGTCGCGCAGGTCGGCATCTTCCACCAGCACCGGGCTGGCGTGGTACCAGCCGTGGAAGGCGTTCGCCAGTTCGCGCAGGTATTGCGCGACCAGGTGCGGTTCCAGCGTGGTGCCCGCCGCTTCGACCACTTCCGGATAGCGCGACAGCTCGCGCATCAGGTCTTGTGCCGGCGCGTCGTCCAGCAGGTGCAGCGAGGCATCGCCGTTCGCGGGGTCGTGGGCAAAGCCCTTCTCGCCGGCCTGGCGGAGCAGGCTGCAGATGCGCGCGTGCGCGTACTGCACGTAGTAGACCGGGTTGTCGCTGGACTGCGAACGGGCCAGGTCGATGTCGAAGGTGAGCTGCGAATCCGGCTTGCGCGCGACCAGGAACCAGCGCACCGCATCGGCGCTGGTTTCCTCGATCAGGTCGCGCAGGGTGAGGTAGCTGCCGGCGCGCTTGGACAGTTTCACTTCCTCGCCGCCGCGCATCACCGTGACCATCTGGTGCAGCACGTAGTCCGGATAGCCGGCAGGAATGCCGCAATCCAGCGCCTGCAGGCCGGCGCGCACGCGCGCCAGCGAGCCGTGGTGGTCGGCGCCCAACTCGGTGACCGCGCGCTGGTAGCCGCGCTGCCACTTGCTGAGGTGGTAGGCCACGTCCGGCACGAAATAGGTGTAGGTGCCGTCGGACTTGCGCATCACGCGGTCCTTGTCGTCGCCGAAATCGGTGGTGCGCAGCCACAGCGCGCCGCCTTCCTCGTAGGTGTGGCCGTGGGCGATCAGCTCGCGCACGGTCTCCTCGACCTTGCCATCGGCATACAGCGACGACTCCAGGAAATAGCGATCGAACGACACCCCGAACGCGGCCAGGTCGGCGTTCTGCTCGCGGCGCAGGTAGGCCACCGCAAACTTGCGGATGGCATCCAGGTCGTCGGCATCGTCCTTGCCGGTGACGACGTGGCCTTCGACCTCGATGCTGTCGCCGCGCAGGTAGCTGGCGGCCACGTCGGCGATGTAGTCGCCGTTGTAGGCATCGGCCGGCCAGGCCTCGTCGCCGGGCTCCAGGCCCTGCGCGCGCGCCTGCGTCGAGCGCGCGAGGTTCTCGATCTGCACGCCGGCATCGTTGTAGTAGAACTCGCGCTTCACGTCCCAGCCGTTGGCGGCCATCACCCGGGCGATGCAGTCGCCGATCACGCCCGCGCGGCCATGGCCGACGTGCAGCGGGCCGGTCGGATTCGCAGAGACATACTCGACGCCCACGGTCTCGCCGGCGCCTGCGTTGCTGCGGCCGAAGCACTGGCGGGCGGCATGGATGTCGCGCACCTGCTGTTGCCACGCCGCTGGGGCGAGGTGGAAGTTGATGAAGCCCGGGCCGGCGAT
>Ga0114939_10003127_pt1 | contig 11750 bp, 14 predicted proteins | sample AshMeaCrysSpring_FD_87196 | JGI IMG/M metagenome (GOLD analysis project Ga0114939, IMG submission 87196) | Groundwater microbial communities from Big Spring, Nevada to study Microbial Dark Matter (Phase II) - Ash Meadows Crystal Spring | ecosystem: Environmental > Aquatic > Deep subsurface >... | reverse complement strand
CTAGCTCAGGCCAGCGCCTTGGTCTTGATCGAGTCGAACTCGGCCTGGGTGATCGCGCCGGAGTCGAGCAGGCCCTTGGCCTTGGCGATCTGCTCGGCCGGGTCCGAGCCGCCGCTCACCGAGCGGATGTACTCGGCCTGCTGCTCCTGCATCCGCTGGGCGGCCTTCATGTTGCGCTCGGCCATGCCCTTGCCCTTCGCGATGAGGTAGATCAGGGCGGTGATCGGCGTGAAGAAGATCAGGAAGATGACCCACATGGCCTTGGCGAACCCGCCGGTCTCGTGGTCGCGGAACAGGTCCGTGAAGATCTGCCACAGGATCATGATCCAGATCACGATGAAGAAGGCCCAGAGCATCAGCCAGAAGAAGTCCCAGAAGCTGTCCATGCGTGTCCTTTGGGTACCGGGCACCGGTGCGGCGCCAACGACGGGGGCGCGATCTCGCGCCACCTCGCAGTCTAATCCTCCACTGGCCCGCCGCCCCTCACCCGCATGGGGTGAGTCACCCGGCCGCCTTCGCGGCTACGGCGTGCGGCGGCGCAGCGTGGCCGACCCCAGGATGAGCAGGCCGACGACGAAGGCCGCGACGATCGCCAGCGGCCGCCAGAAGTCGGCCACGGTCTCGCCGGTGACGGCCAGCGCCTTGGTGGCGTCGACCGCGTACGACAGCGGCAGCAGGTCGGACACCCACCGCAGGAAGTCCGGCAGCTCCTCGCGCGGCACGATGAACCCGCACAGAAGGAACTGCGGCAGCAGCACCACCGGAAGCATCTGAACGGCCTGGAACTCGGTGCGGGCGAAGGCGCTCACGAACAGGCCGAGCGAGGTCCCCAGCAGCCCGTCGGCGACGGCCACCAGCACGAACGCCCAGGTGGGCGCGCGCACGTCGAGGCCGTACAAGGAGAACGACACGGTGCACAGCAGCAGCGACTGCACGACGGCGACCAGCCCGAACGTCAGCGCGTAGCCCACCACGAAGTCGGCCTTGGCCAGCGGCATGGTGAGCAGCCGCTCGAGGGTGCCGCTGGTGCGCTCCCGCAGGGTCGCCACGCTGGTGACGAGGAACATCACGAGCAGCGGGAAGAGCCCCAGCAGGATCGGCCCGGACTGGTTGAACGCCGCCTCGTCGAGCATCCAGGCGAGCAGGCCGAGCAGGATCAGCGGCATCACCATCAGCAGGGCGACGGTCCTGCGGTCGTGGCGCAGCTGCTCGGCCACCCGACGGGAAGTCGCCAGGGTGCGGCGGGCGGTCATGCCTCGCCCCGCTCGGGCCCCTCGGCCAGGGACAGGAAGGCCGACTCGGCATCGGTCGTGCCGGTCTGCGCCAGCAGCTCGTCCAGCGTGCCGTCGGCGATGAGCCGCCCCTCGCGCATGAGCATGAGCCGCTCGCAGCGGGTGGCCTCGTCCATCACATGGCTGGACACCAGCAAGGTGGCGCCGGCCTGGGCCAGCCGCGCGAAGAGCTCCCAGAGGTCACGCCGGAGCACCGGGTCGAGCCCCACCGTGGGCTCGTCCAAGACGAGGACCCGCGGGTCACCTAGCAACGCGGTCGCCAGCGAGACCCGGGCCCGCTGGCCACCAGACAGCCGGTCGGTGCGCTGGTCGGCGCACGAGCCGAGGTCGACCTCGCCGATCACCCGGTCCACGTCGTCGCGCGCCACGCCGAGGATGGTGGCGAAGTAGGCGAGGTTCTCTCGCACCGTCAGGTCGCCGTAGACCGACGGGTCCTGGGTGAGGTACGCGACCTGGTGGCGCAGCCGCTCGTGTCCGGCGGGCAGATCCAGCACCTCGATCGTGCCGCCCTGGACGATCTGCACGCCGACGAGGCTGCGCATCAGCGTGGTCTTGCCGGATCCGCTCGGGCCGAGCAGCCCGACCAGCGAGCCGGCCGCAACCGTGAAGGACACGCCGCGCAGGACGGGTTGACGGCCGCGGTCGACGCGCAGATCGCGCACTTCGATCGCGAACCCACTCACGGCTCTGATCTTGGCTGAGCGGCCGGGCTCGCACGGCGGTTTTACGGCAGCAGGTGGCCGACCAGCGGGATCACCGCGGTCGCGCCCGCCTGCCTCAGCCGCGCGGCCGCCACGGTGACCGCCCAGCCGGTCCGCGAGGTATCGGCCACCAGGAGCAAGGGTCCGGCCGGGGGCGGCTCGGTCAACCGGATCGCGGCGTCGAGCGCCTCGACCCTCGCCCGCGCCGAGGACTCGCGGTCCTCGGCCGGAAGGGGGCCGGGGGCCAGGCACCGGGCGAGCGGCAGCCGGCCGGCCACGGCCACGTGCTCGGCCATCGAGCCCGCACGCACGGGGCAGCCCCCCGGCATGGCGACCACGGCGACCGGGCGCTCGGGCCACGTGGGCGCGAACCGGGCGAGCACCTCGATGAGCGCTTGGCGCAGCTGCGACGAGGCGGGGGCGTCGGGCCCGGACAGCTCGGCGACGAGCTCGGGCCAGGCCGCGTCCTGGGCGAAGCAGACCGCCCGCCCCTCGTGTGCGCCCGTGATCCGGCCGCGTCGTCCGGAGGTGCCGGTCGGCCACAGCTTGCGCGGCTCGACCACCACATCCCGGCCGCGCAGATGCGCCCGGGCCGCCTCGAGTGCGGCCCGGCCGGGCTGCAGCCCAGGGTCGGGCAGCTCGCCCGTGCAGACCGAGCACCGCCCGCAGCGGCCGGCCTCGGGGTCGTCGAGGGCCTCGGTGAGAATCTGCATCAGGCATCGCGCGCCTCGCGCGTAGTCGCGCATCAGCGCGTGCTCGCGCCGACGGGCCTCGACGACGCCCTCGTACTTGTCTTGGTCGTAGCGCCACGGCGCCCCGGTGGCGACCCAGCCTTCGTCCTGCCGGTCGACAGCGCCGTCGACCCGCAGGGACTTGAGCAGCGCCTCGAGCCGGCCGCGGCGCAGCCCGCTCGCCGACTCAAGCGCGGGCACCGTCATCGGCCCGTCCGCCTCGCCCAACGCCGCCAGCAGCCGGTCGGCGGCGCGCGGGTCGGGGATGGCCGCGGTGGCGAAGTACTCCCAGATCCCGGCCTCGACGTCGGCGGCCTGGAGCAGGACGCCCACAGCGGTGTCGAGCGCGCGGCCCGCGCGGCCGACCTGCTGGTAATACGCGATGGGCGAGTCGGGCGAGCCGACGTGGACGCAGAACCCCAGGTCGGGCTTGTCGTAGCCCATGCCCAGCGCCGAGGTGGCGACGACGGCCTTGAGCTCGTTGGCCTTGAGGCCCGCCTCGATCCGCTCTCGCTCATCGGCGGGGGTGCGCCCGGTGTACGCGGCGACCGCGTGGCCCTGGGCGCGGAGGAAGTCGGCGAGGGTGTGTGCGGCGTCGACGGTGAGGCTGTAGACGATGCCCGAGCCGGGGAGGCCGGCGAGGGCCTCCGCCACCCAGGCCGCTCGCCCGACCCCGTCGAGTCCTGGGACCACCGACAGGCGCAGCGACGAGCGGGCCAGCGGCCCGCGCAGGACCAGGGTTTCGCTGCCCAGTTGGCGCGCGACGTCGTCGGCGACGCGGGCGTTGGCCGTCGCCGTGGTCGCCAGCACCGGCGTCTGCGGCGCGAGGCGCAGGAGCAGCCCGGAGATCCGCTGGTAGTCGGGGCGGAAGTCGAAGCCCCAGTCGGAGATGCAGTGCGCCTCGTCGATGACCAGCAGGCCGGCCCGCGCCAGCAGCGGCAGGGCGACCCGCTCGAAGCGGGGGTTGGCGAGGCGCTCAGGCGAGACCAGCAGCAGGTCAAGGGTGTCGGCCGCGAGGGCGTCGAAGAAGCGCTGCCAGTCGTCGAAGTTCGTCGAGTTGACCGTCGCCGCCCGCAGCCCGGCCGCGTACGCCGCGGCGATCTGGTCGCGCATGAGCGCGAGCAGCGGGGAGATCACGATGGTCGGCCCGGCGCCCTGGGCGCGCAGCGCCGAGGTCGCGCCCCAGTAGACCGCCGACTTGCCCCACCCGGTGGCCTGGACGACGAGCACCCGCCGGCGCTGCTCGACGAGCGCCTCGACCGCGGTGGCCTGATCCGCGCGCGCGACGGCTGAGGGCCCCGCCATCGCGGCGAGTACGGAGTCGAGGTGGGCCAGCGACCAGCCGGGGGTGTCCATCACCGGCCAGCGTGCCCCATCGGTCCGACATGCGTGGCCGAGGGCTGACCGGTCAGGTCAGGACCGCGGCGGTCGCCCAGACCGAGGTGGCCACCAGCGCCGAGGCGAGCTCAACCAGCATGGACAGCCCGGCTGCCTTGAGCGCGTGCACCGTGGACGGCCAGGCGTTCGCGGTGCCCCCGAGCCGGATGACCTCGGCCAGCCACACCCCGAGGACGAAGCCGAGCGCCAGCCCGATCACCGGGACGACGAAGAAGCCGACGACCCCCAGGACCCCACCCCAGATCAGCGTGGAGCCCGGCACCCCCGCGGCTTTCATCCGCCGACCCGGCCAGAGGTACTTGACCACCTGGCCGATCCCGACGAGCAGCGCGGCCACCGCGGCCACCGTCCAGGCGGTCGCGCCGCCCTCGACCGCGGCCCACACCAGGATCGCGCCGAGGACCAGCAACGCGCCGGGCAGCACCGGCACGATCGTCCCCGCGATGCCCACGACGCAGACCAGCGCGACGATGAGCTCGCCCCAGCCCGACATGCTCCGACGCTATGGCACCTCGAGCCGGTCAGGCCGACGAGCGGGAGCGGCCCATCAAGGAGGCGACAACTCCGACGGCGACGGCGCCGACCGCGACCTGCAGCCCGTGCCGGATCCAGTCGATGCCCCCGGTCTCCTTGACGCCGAAGATCCCGGCGAGCCAGTCGCCGGCCAGCATGCCCACGACGCCCGCGATGATGACCGACCACCACGGGATGTTCTGCTTGCCCGGCAGGACCAGCCGGGCAAGGACGCCAATGATCGCACCGCCGATGACGATCCAGATCAGGTTGCCGATACTCCAGTCCATCCGTCCGCTCCCCTCGCCGCCGCCGGGCCCAGCGCCCGCTAGGTGAGGAGTCAACAGCAGGGTCGCCCGGTGCGCGAGCACTTCGCCGAACCGGCTACCTCGTCGGGGCAGGCATCACCGTCCACTCCTCCGGGGGCCAGGACCAGGTGACCGCTCCACGCCCCTTCCTCTCCTCCCCGCGGTATCACAGTGGTATCATTGGGCGATGGCCCTGACCTTGCGTACGGACGACGAATTGGAGGCGGCGCTGACCGCGCTGGCTGAGGCGGAGGGCGCCTCCCGCCAGGAGGTCATCCGTCGTGCGGTGCTCGAACGCTACGAACGCGCCGGCCACACCGATCGCGTGCGCGCCAGCGCCGACCGCATGATCGAGCGGTGGGGGGACGTCCTCGAGCGGCTGGGCTCGGTGTGACCGATCCGGAGTACCTCGATCTCGAGGACCTGCTCGGCCTGGTCCGCGCCCTCGGGGCCGGACCAGTCCGCGACGTCGGACTCCTCGACTCGGCCGCCGGACGGCACAGGTCCAGCGTGTTCGGAGAGGACGCCTACCCGACGTTGCCCCTCAAGGCAGCCGCTCTGCTGCACTCGCTCGCGCGCAATCACCCGCTGGTCGACGGAAACAAGCGCATCGCCTGGCTGGCCACCGTGGTACTCCTCGACCTCAATGGGCTCGTGGTGACGCTGACCGATGACGACGCCTTCGCCCTGGTCATGGCAGTCGCCATCGGTGACCTTGACGTCGAAGCCATCGCCGAGCGGCTGGCCGCGGCAACCGAAGCGCGCTGAGCCGACTCGATCACTGTCGCCGGGATGCCCGACCACGGCTGAGGAACGGCCGCCCGGCCCGGGTGGGCCGACCTGTCGGCCGCCGGGTGGCGCAGGTGGGAAGGCGGCCCTAACTTGAAATGACGGGAAGGCAGTCACCGCAGCGACTACGAGGAGGATGAGCACCGATGGGGCTCATGGACATCGCAAAGGGCCTCCTGGGCGACCAGGCGGGCCACGTCGAGGGGGCCGTGGACGCCGCCGCTGACGCGGTCACGGGCCTGGCCCCGGACGGCGTCGACGGCGCCGTCGACCAGGTCGCGGAGCTGGCCAAGGACACCGTCAAGGGACTCTTCGGCTGATCTAACCGGGCTCGTCGAGGACCTAGCCGTTCGGCCCGGCCCCCGACGGGCCGGCTCGGGCTGCGCTCAGGCGGGCACGTGTCCGACGTAGAGAAGCCCCAGGTGGCGAGACCTGGGGCCCTCCGAGCCGCCTTGGGGAATCGAACCCCAGACCTACGCATTACGAGTGCGTCGCTCTGGCCAACTGAGCTAAGGCGGCGATGCGCCGGGAGCCCGACGCGGGCCCGATGGTATCCGAGCCCGACATGCCGTTCGAATCGCCCGGCGCCCCGGCGGCGCTCAGCAGGTGGTGCCGTCCGCAGGCGGCGAGCCCTGCACGAGGTACGCCTCGACGGCGCGGTTGATGCAGGTCGAGCCGCGGTTGTACGCGGTGTGGCCGTCGCCGTCCCAAGTCAGCAGCACGCCCGATTCGAGCTGGTTGGCCAGCCCCTGCGCCCACGCGTACGGCGTCGCCGGGTCGCGCAGGGTGCCGATGACGAGGATCGGCGCCGCGCCCGGAGCCGTGAGCGGCGACAGGTCGTTGGGAGAGGCCACCGGCCAGGCGCCGCAGATCACGCCACCCCACGCGATGAAGCTGCCGAAGGTGGGCGACGCCGCCTCGAACTCGGCCACCGAGGCCCGCGACGACTCGATCGTCGAGGCATCGGGGCGGTCCAGGCAGGAGATCGCCGGGAACACCTCGGTGGAGTTCGAGGTGTAGGTGCCGCCTGAGTCCCGGTCGGCGTAGAGGTCGGCCAGATAGAGCAGGGTCGAGCCATCACCCTTGAAGGCCTGGGTCAGCGCCTGGCGCAGCACCGGCCAGCCGTTGGTGTTGTCGTAGAGCGCGGTGATCAGGCCGTACGTCGTCAGGGCCTGGGTCACCGGTCGGTCGCCCTTGAGCGGCTTGGCGTCGGTGTCCTCGAGCATCTGCTGGATTCGGGCGATCCCCGCCTCGCGCGAGGACCGCGGCAGCGGGCAGTCGCGCTTCGTCAGGCAGTCGTCGACGAAGGCGGCGAGCGCGACCTCGAAGCCCGCGCCTTGCGCCTTGGCGAACTCGGCGGAGGGGATCGTCGGGTCGATGGCGCCATCGAGGACGAGCCGGCCGACCTTGTCCGGGAACAGGTCGGCGTACGTCGCGCCGAGCAGCGTGCCGTACGACGCGCCAAGGTAATTCAGCTTCTCGTCGCCGACGACCGCGCGGATGACGTCCATGTCGCGGGCGGCGTTGGGCGTGCCGATGTGCGGCAGCAGCCGCCCGCTGGATGCCTCGCACCCGTCGGCGAACTTCTGGTTGATCGCGAGGTAGCCCTGCTCCTCGGCCGGCGTGTCCGGGGACGGGTCGTAGGCGAACCACGCGTCGAGGTCCTTGTCGGACAGGCACTCGACCGGCTCGCTGCCGGCCACGCCGCGCGGGTCGAAGCCGACGATGTCGTACGCCGCGCGCACCGGCGCCGTGAACTGGGCGCGGGCGGCGCGGGCGTAGTCGACGCCGGACGCCCCGGGGCCGCCGGGGTTGACGAGCAGCGAGCCGACCCGGGCGCCCGGGTCGGAGGCGGGCAGCCGGATCACCGCGAGCGAGACGTCTCCGGCCGCGGGGTTGGCGTAGTCGAGGGGGGCCTTGACCGTGGCGCACTGGAAGTCGCCGCCGCAGCCCTCCCAGCGCACCTGCTGCGTGTAGTACGGCTGCAGGTCCACCACCGGGGCCTCGGTCGCGCTCGGGGTCGGGGTGGGGGCCTCGGCGGCCGGGCTGGTCGACGGGCTCGCGGCCGGCTCCGATGACGAGCAAGAGGCGAGCGCCAGGACGGCTGCGGCCGCCAGGGCGACCGCGGCGAGCGCCCTGCGAGCGGGGGAGATCCGGGCAGGCAAGGGGAGGGTCACGGGCACATCCTTGCTGACGCACTGCAAGCCCCTCGCGTTCCGCCCGCCGGGGACAGCTCAGCTGCGCGCGGCCTGCCGCTCCTCGTACTCCCGCCGCGAGCCGCACACCTCGGCCTTCGGGCACGACGTCCGCTTGCCGGTCTCGGCCAGCCGGATGCTGATCGTCCCCGCCGGGACGTTCATCCCGACGACGGTGCCCGCGCCCTCGGAGGTGTACGCCGGGTCGCCGTACTCGGGGGCCTCGGCCTTGAAGTCGAGGTAGAGCGGGTGCTCGTACTTCAGGCAGCACATGAGCCGCCCGCACGCGCCGGAGATCTTCAGCGGGTTGAGCGGGAGGTCCTGGTCCTTGGCCATCCGCACGCTGACCGGCTCGAAGTCCTTGAGGAAGGTCGAGCAGCAGGTGTCGCGCCCGCACGGGCCGAGGCTGCCCTGCACGCGGGCCTCGTCGCGCGGCCCCAGCTGGCGCAGCTCAACCCGGCAGGCGAGCGTCTTGTTGAGGTCGCGCACCAGCTGCCGGAAGTCGACGCGGTGCGGGGCGGTGAAGTAGACCGTGGCCGAGGTCTGCTCCTCGACCCAGTCCACGGCGATCACCTTCATCGGCAGCCCCGCCTCGCCGATGCTGCGCCGCGAGGCGCTGAGGATCTCGGCACGCTTGCGACGGGAGCGCTCATCGCGGTCGAGGTGCCCCGGACCGGCGTGCCCGGCGCACGCGGGCAGGTCCTCCACTCCGTCGACCCATTCCCCGGCCCACACGACCTCGGCCACCTCGGGCGCGGTCGTGGTCGGGACCAGCACCCGGTCGCCGACGCGAGGCGCCGGCTCGACGCCGGACGGGTCGAGGTAGTACAGCCGGCCGTGCCGGTTGAACGAGACGGCCATCACCATGCCCACCCGGCGAGGCTAACGGCCTGAGCGGGCGGACCGCGCGCCGTCGTACCGTTAGGGGATGGCCAGCCCCAAGCCCAAGGACGTCCAGGGGCTGCTGCGCGCCCTGGCGGCGGGGGCCGGGGCCGCCCAGGCGGCGCTGGCCGCGCTGGACTCCCGGCGCGGGGACGACCGGCTGGCGAAGCGGGCCCGCGAGGCCGACCGCGCCTACCGGGCGGCCGTCGTGCGGCACCAGAGCCACGTGGCGAACCTCAAGGCGCGCGTGCAGGTCGGCTGGATCGGGGCCGCCGGGCTCGGCGGGGTGGGCGTCGCGGCGGCGGCCCCCACCGGGGGCGCGAGCCTGGTGCTGCTGGCGCCGGCGGCGATCTCGGCGTGGTGGGCGCGAACCGGGCAGCTTCGGCTCCACCAGGTCGGGCCGGCCCCGCAGGCCCCCGCGCCGCCGCCCCCCGCGCTGCCCCAGCTGCGCAAGCAGGACACCGGGTACGCCGAGGTCAGCCGCCTCGGCCGCGCCGAGGTGCAGCTGGCCGGGGTGCTGCCCGCCGTCGCCACCGTCCACGACGGGGCCGCCCGCGAGCTGGCCCAGGCCGCCGACTCCGCCGCCCCGATCCTGCGCCAGCAGGCCGACCGGCTCGCCCTGCTCGCCGGCCTCGGCAGCCAGCTGCAGGACCCCGAGGCGGTCGCCACCGCGCGCGCGGCCGGCGAGGAGCTGCGGGCCCGGCTGGCGGGCGGCGTCACCGCGTACGAGCGGCTGATCGCCGCCGCTGGCGCGCTGCTCGCCGCGCCCGATGTCGGGCGGAGCGTGGCCTCGATCGTCGATCCGGCGATCGCCGGGATGCAGGCCTACACCCATGGGCTGGCCGCCGCCGCCGAGCGGCTCGACCGGGCCTGACCGCGGGGCCAGGGCTCCCGCTCAGCGCGGCGGCAGCGGAACCCCCGAGCCGAGCGCGACCGCCATCGCCTCGACCGCGAGCAGGGTGTTGGCCTGCGCGTGCGGGTCGGTCACCAGGCGGTGGGTGTCGTCGATGACCGCGATCCGGCGAAGGGTCTGCTCAGGCGTCGTGCGCGCGGCCTCGCGGGCGGCCTCCCGGCCGAGGTCGCTGTGCACCGGGTCGAGCGGAGAGCCCACCTGCAGCAGCAGCACGTCGCGGTAGAACGCGAGCACGTCGACCAGGGCGAGGCCGAGGGTGTCGGCCACGATCCGCTTGCGGCGGGCCTTCTGCGCCTTGGCCAGGGCCTCCTCCTGCGCCTTGACATCGCGGATCTTGAGTCCGCGGGGCGGCAGCCCGGTCTCGACGTCGACCCCCATCGACGAGCGCAGGTCGCGCAGCTCGCCCTTCTCGATCTCCCCGGCCCGCCGCTCGGCCTCCTCGTTCGCGGCCTCGACCAGGTTGGCCGCCGCGACCAGGCTGGAGCCGATGGCGTCGAGCCGCATCGGCAGCTCGAGCACCTCGGCCCGGCGCAGCCGGACCTGCTCATCGCGGGCCAGCAGCCGGGCCCGGCCGATGTGGCCCTGCGAGGCGCGCGCCGCGAACGAGGCCATCGAGGCGTCCACGCCGTCGCGACGCTCGAGCAACGCGGCGATGGCCGGCGCCGGTGGCGTGCGCAGGGCGACCAGCCGGCAGCGGCTGCGGACCGTCACGAGCAGATCGTCGACGCTCGGGGCGCAGAGCACCCAGACCGTGCGCGCCGTTGGCTCCTCGAGCGCCTTAAGCAGGACGTTCCAGGAGCGCTCGGCGATCCGGTCGGCGTCCTCGACGACCACGACCAGCCAGCGGCCCTGCGACGGGTGCTCAGAGGAGCGGCGCACCAGCCTGCGGACGGTGTCGATGTCGATCGCCTGGCCCTCGGTCCTCAAGACGATGAGGTCCGAGTGGCTGCCGGCCACCGTCGTCGAGCAGTCGAGGCAGCGGCCGCAGCCAGCCTCCTCGCACTGCAGCGCGGCGGCGAACGCCCGCGCGGCGTTGGTGCGGCCCGAGCCGGCCGGGCCGGTCAGCAGCCAGGCGTGGGTCATGCCCACCCCCGGGCCGCCCGCGAGCTGGTCGGCGGCCGCGCGCGCGGCGCCGGACAGCACCTCGACCGCCGCCTCCTGGCCGACGAGGTCGTCCCAGACGCTCACGTCGGCGCCCCCAGGCGCCCCGAGACCGCGGCCCAGACCTCGTCGTGGACCACCTCGCGCGGCTGGGTGGCGTCCAGCACGGCGTAGCGCGCCGGCTCGCGAGCGGCCAGCGCGAGGAAGCGCGAACGCACCCGCTCGTGGAAGTCCAGCGGCTCGGCCTCGATCCGGTCGGCGGCCTGCGGGCCGCCGGCCCGGACCAGCCCGTCACGCGGGTCGAGGTCGAGCAGGACCGTGACGTCTGGCAGCAGGTCCTCGACCGCCCAGCGCGAGATGCGTTCGATCTCGCCGGGGTCGAGCGCGCGGCCCTCGCCCTGGTAGGCGATCGACGAGTCCAGGTAGCGGTCGCAGAGGACGACGGCGCCGCGGGCCAGCGCGGGGCGCACGAAGGCCTCGACGTGCTGGGCGCGGTCGGCAGCGTAGAGCAGCGCCTCGGCTCGAGCGGTCAGCCCGACCGTCTCGCGGGAGAGCAGGATCGCCCGGATCGCCGCCCCGATCTCGCCCTCGCCCGGCTCGCGGGTGACCACGGCCTCGCGGCCCGCCGCCCGCAGCCGCTCGGCGAGCAGCCCGATCTGGCTGGACTTGCCCGCGCCCTCGCCGCCCTCGAACGCGACGAAGAGCCCGGCAACCATGGCGCAGACCCTAACGGCGGGGTCCGTCCGCCCCATCGGTCAGGGCTTGGCGGCGGCCTTCTTCGCGGGGGTCTTCTTCGCGGCGGACTGCTTGGCCGCCGCCTTCTTCGCGGGGGCCTTCTTGCCCGCCCGCTTCTTCGGGGCCGGGCCCTTGGCCCGCTTCTCGGCCAGCAGCTCGGCGGCCCGCTCGACGGTCACCGTCTCGACGGCG
>Ga0114939_10003126_pt1 | contig 11757 bp, 12 predicted proteins | sample AshMeaCrysSpring_FD_87196 | JGI IMG/M metagenome (GOLD analysis project Ga0114939, IMG submission 87196) | Groundwater microbial communities from Big Spring, Nevada to study Microbial Dark Matter (Phase II) - Ash Meadows Crystal Spring | ecosystem: Environmental > Aquatic > Deep subsurface >... | reverse complement strand
TTCGAGAACCCTTCGACGCGCGTGTATTCCTCGCCGAAGCCGACGCAGCCGGACAGCAGGACGATGGGGGAGGCGAGCCGCAGGCCGCAGAATTCGACGGCGAGGCTCGCAGCGGGAGGGGAGGCGCTCATGGGCGCCCATTGTAAATCAAGCCGGGGAGCGGTCAGCCCGCGATGAAGCGCTCGAGCTGCTCGATCGTCTGGTCCTGCTCCTCGATCACCGTCCGCACCAGGTCGCCGATCGAGATCATCCCGACCATGCGGCCGTCCTGCATGACCGGCAAGTGGCGGATCCGCCGCTCGGTCATGACCTGCATGCACCGGCGCACGTCCTCATCGGGCGTCACGGTCACGACCGGCGAACTCATGATCTGCCACACGGGCGTTTCGGCGGAAGAGCGCCCGAGCAGGATCACCTTGCGCGCGTAGTCGCGTTCCGAGACCACGCCGACCAGCTCGCCGTTGCGGGTGACCGGCAGCGCGCCCACGTGCCGGTCGGCCATCATCTGGATCGCGCCGAGCACCGGTTCGTCGGCGTCGATCGACCACACTTCGCCGCCTTTCCGCCCGAGCAACTGCCTGACTCGTACCATGACAGAATCCCCCGGTTGCCGCCGTCGCCCCGATTCTATGCCACTGCACGTCGTCCTGTTCGAGCCCGAGATCCCGCCCAACACCGGCAACGTCATCCGCCTGTGCGCGAACACGGGCGCGCGCCTGCATCTGGTGCAGCCCCTGGGTTTCAGTCTCGACGTCCGGTCCGTGCGCCGCGCAGGGCTCGACTACCACGAACTGGCTGATGTGCAGGTGCACGCCAGTTTCACCGCCTGTCAGCTCGCGCTGACCGGCACTCGCCCGGACGGAGCACCTGCCCGCTGGTACGCGCTGACCACCAAAGGCGAGGCCGCTTACGACAGCGTGCGCTATGCGGCGGGCGACATCATCGTTTTCGGGCCAGAGTCGCGCGGGTTGTCGATGGACCTGCTGGCGCGGCACTTCCCGCCGGAACGGCGCCTGCGCATCCCGATGCAGCCGCAGGCACGCAGCCTCAACCTGGCCAATGCGGCCGCCGTCGTCGTGTACGAGGCGTGGCGGCAGCTCGAGTGGCGCTGAGGGGTGGCGACAGGGGCGTGACAAGCGAGCCGGGCACCGGCCGCCCCTTTGAGCTGGCTTACTGGATCTCCGCCTTCACGGCGCGCCCCATCAGCGCGGCGACGGCTTCGCGCGGCGTGAGGCCCGAATAGAGCACGCGATAGATCTGTTCGGCGATCGGCATCTCGACGTGATGCGCGGTGGCCACGTGGCGCACCGCGCGCGCCGCGAGCACGCCCTCGACCACCTGGCCGATTTCACGCTGTGCCTCCGCACTGGAGCGTCCCGCCGCCAGCGCCAGGCCCATGCGGCGATTGCGGGACTGGTCGTCGGTGCACGTGAGCACGAGGTCGCCCAGGCCCGCGAGGCCCATGAACGTGTCCTTCTCCGCGCCCAGCGCGACGCCGAGCCGCATCATCTCCGCGAGCCCGCGCGTGATCAGCGCGACACGCGTGTTCGCGCCGAAGCCGAGGCCGTCGGAAATGCCCGCGCCGATCGCCAGCACGTTCTTGGTCGCGCCACCCACCTCGACGCCGACGACGTCGGTCGACGCATAGGCGCGGAAGCTGTGCCCCGACAAGCCGCGGGCCAGTTCCAGCGCGTACTCCTTGTCGCGCGACGCGACGGTCATCGCGGTCGGCAGGCCGAGCCCCACTTCGCGCGCGAACGTCGGGCCGGAGAGCACGGCCTTGGGTACATCAGCGCCGAGCACTTCGTTGGCGACCTGGTGCGGCAGCTTGCCCGTCTCGAGCTCGAAGCCTTTGGTGGCCCACGCCAGGCGCATGCCTGCGCGCATGAGCGGGGCGACCTGCTCGAGCGTCTCGCGGAAGCTGTGGCTTGGCACGGCCAGCAGCAACTCGTCGGCTTCACCCAGCGCCTGCGCGAGGCTGGATTCGACGCGTAGCGATTCGGGAAACGGGGTGGCCGGCAGGTACCGCGTGTTGCAGCGCGCGGCGCCGAACTCGGCCATCTGCCGCGCGTCGCGTCCCCACAGCACCGTGGGGTGCCCGGTGCGCGCCAGATGCACGGCTAGCGCGGTGCCCCACGAGCCTGCGCCGAGCACTGCGGTCGCAGGGCGCAGGGCGGCGTGGTCCCCCGCAGCGTGGCTGGACGTCACGGGGATGCCACTCGCGAGCCGTGGTTGCGTTGGATGCGAGAGTGCGCGGTCAGTTGACCGTGGCGGCGCCTTCGGCGGCCGACTGCTGCTGCGCGCGCTGGCGCGCGTGCAGCGCCTCGAACGTGACCAGCGGCAGCAGGAACGGCGGGAAGCCGCCCTTGACGACGAGGTCGGAGATCGTCGCGCGCGCGTAGGTGAGCAGGTAGTTCGGCGCCATCAGGTTGAGCACCTGCATCAGGTCGGTCGACGGCAGGTTCTTCACCACGAAGGCCGCGGCCTGCTGCAGTTCGCACAGCCACACCACCTTGTCGCCCGAGCGCGCCTCGAGGTTGATCTGCAGCACGACCTCGTACACGTCCGGGGCCATGACGCTGTTGTTCGTGCGCATGGTCAGGTTCACCTGCGGCTGGCCTTCGAGGCCGCCCGTGAACGGGCCGTTCGGCGATTCGAACGAGACGTCCTTGATGTACACGACCTGCGGCGTGACCATCGGTGCATTGGGGTCGGCGGCGGGCGTCTGGTTCGGCGTCTGGGCGTTCTGCTGGTCGGTCATCGCGAAGTATCCTCAGGTATAACGTGTGAGTCAGGCGCGGCCGAGCAGCTTGTCGAGCTCGCCGGCCTTGTCGAGGGCGTACAGGTCGTCGAAGCCGCCCACGTGGCGGTCGCCGATGAAAATCTGCGGCACGGTGCGCCGGCCGCCGCTGCGCTTGAGCATCTCGTCGCGCTGCGCCGGGTCTTCATCGACCTTGATCTCGGCGAAGGTGACGCCCTTGCGCTCGAGCAGGCCGCGCGCGCGGTCGCAGTACGGGCACCAGCCCGTCGAATACATGGTGATGGTGGGGTGTGCGTTGTCGTTCATGCCCGGGCTCCTTCAAGGCTTGCTCTTGCCGCTGCCTTCCTTGACCAGCGGCAGGTTCTCGGTGCGCCACGCCTGCAGGCCGCCGCGCAGGTTCACGACCTTGGTGAACCCCTGGGACTGCAGCACGCGGGCGGCCGCGCCGGACCGCATGCCGCTTTCGCAGCAGACGATGACGACTTTCTCCTTGAAGCGCTTGAGCGATTCCGCCGCCTTCGCGATCTCTTCCTGCGGCACGTGCCGCGCGTCGAGGATGTGGCCCGAGTCGAACTCGGCCTGCGAGCGCACGTCGACCAGGGTGGCGCCCTGGTTCATCAGGCGGACGGCTTCGGTCGGCCCCACTGCCTGTCCCCCCGAGCGCACGCGGCTGAATTCATACGCAGCCACGGCCAGCGCAAGGAGCACCGTGCCGCCGGCCAGCAGGGGGTGGCGGGCGGCATATTCGAGGAGACGATCCATCAGGGAGACCGGAGAAAAGGGGCGCGAATTATAGCAGCCCCCGCCGACAGGCTAGACTTGCGCGGTTTTGCGGCTTGCCCATCCCCCCAAAGGAAGTGCTTCGCGCCACGCCGATGACTGTCCGCCGACCCAAATTCACTGCGCGCCGGAGCTCCCGCCGACGGCTCGGCGTGCCCGCCCTGGCGGCAGCAGCCATGACGCTCGCTTTGCTGGTGAGCGGGGGAGGTGGCATCGCGGTGGCGGCCTCCAAGCAGACACCGGCGCAGAAAGAAGCGGAGCTCCGCAAGCTGAACCAGCGCATCGAAAAGGTCCGGCAGTCGGTGAATGCGGACGTGCAGAAGCGCGACAAGCTGTCGGTGCAGCTGCGCGAGGCGGAGCTGGGAGTGCAGGCCGCGCGCAAGGAGCTCGACGAGATCAGGGGTCAGCGCCTGGCTGCCGAGGCACGGGTGCGTGAACTCGAGGCCGAGCAGGCACGGCGCGAAAAGGAGCTCGACGGCGAGCGGGCCGAGCTGGCGGGCGAGCTGCGTGCGGCCTACGTCAATGGCCGCGAGGAACAGCTGAAACTCCTTTTAAATCAGGAAGATCCGGCCAGCTTCGGACGCATGCTGGCGTACTATGGCTATTTTGGCCGTGCGCGCGCGGGCCGTATCCGCGGCATCCAGGACCAGCTCGAGCACCTGGCGCTGGTGCGCGAGAAGATCGTCGCGGAAAAGACCCGGCTGGACACGCTGGAGCAGCAGCGCGAACAGCGGGTCGCCAGTCTCAAGTCCTCGCAGGATCAGCGGGCGAAGGCCGTCTCGGCCATCGACCAGTCGCTCAAGTCGCGCGGCAGCGAGCTGAAGCGGCTGCAGTCGCAGGCGAAGGGGCTGGAGAAGCTGATCGTCGAGCTGCGCAAGGCGATCGAGAAGGCCCGGGCGTCCCAGCCGCCACGCAAGGGCTCGTCGGGCGGTGCCGTGGCTGCCAAGCCGCCGTTCGAGCCGCTGCGCGGCAAGCTGCCCTGGCCGGTCCAGGACGGCAAGCTGCTCGCGAGATTCGGCCAGCCGCGAGCGGGCGGCTCGATGCGCTGGCAGGGCATGTTGATCGGGACCGAACGCGGCGCGCGGGTGCGCGCGCCCTACGCCGGTCGCGTGGTTTACGGCGACTGGCTGCCCGGGATGGGCCTGATGCTGGTCATCGACCATGGCGGCGGCTACATGAGCCTGTACGGCCACAACGAGGAATTGTTCCGCAAGGTCGGGGATACCGTGGCGGCGGGCGACGTGATCGGGGCCGTGGGCGACTCGGGCGGCAACAGCCAGCCCGCGCTCTATTTCGAAGTGCGGCGGGGCAAGACCCCGGTCGATCCCCAGACCTGGCTCACCCGGAAGTAGGGCTCGCGTCACGGTTTGGCCGGTCCGTTTTCCGGATGATCCCATTCCGGATGAAACACGACGCCCACGGGAAGGGCCGGACCCAGATGGCAGCCATTGCACCAATCCTCGTCGATACGCCCTCCTCCGCGGGGAGCACGTCGTTCGATCCCTACGGCCAGCTGCTGCAGATGCTGCTGCCGCGGGCGCATGCGATCGCCATCTACGACAGCCTCGGCGTCGCCGTCTGGATGAGCGACGACGAGGACGCCGAACTGGAGGCCATACTGCATGGCGCGCAATCCGCCGAGCTGGCGGAGAAAGGTTCGATCGGGGTGGGTTTTGCGGAGCCGTTGCCGGGTGAGCAGATTGCCTACTTCTTCGCGCTGCGCGACACGGAAGGCACGCTGATCGGCAGCGTCGGCATGGTCAGCCGCGAGACGCGCGGCGACTCACGGCCATTCACGCTGGTGCACGGGCTGCTGCGCCCGGCCCTGCAATGCCTGGAGCGCGAGCTCGCTGCCCAGACCAGCATCGGCGCGCTGCAGCGCAGCCTGGTGGTGCGCGACCGCGACCTCGAGCTGCTGCTCGGCGCCGCGCAGGACGAATCCGCCGGCGGCAGCGGCACCGACGACTTCGCGAAGCTCGTGCAGGGCTGCGTCGATCACCTCGGCTGCGCCGTGGGCGCGCTGCTGATCCCGGACAAGAACATCGCGGTGTGCCGCACGTCGCGCGATACGCCGCCGCGCACGGGCGCGGAAGTGCTCACGCGCACGCATCGCCAGGTGCTCGGCTGGGCGCAGCTGCACCGGCAGACGCTGACCTCGAACGTGCCGGTCCAGTCCGGTCCGTTCGCCAACATCCCGTACAAGATCCTCGCCTGCCCGATCATGCACGGCGCGCAGCGCGTGCACGGCGTGCTGGTGCTGTTCAAGCGACCGGGCGAGCCGGACTTCGACCTGCGCCAGGTGCACATCGTCGAGCTGCTCGCGCGCCGCGTCGCTTACATCCTGATGAACTCGTACGATCCGTCGACCGGCCTGCTCACGCGCCCCGCGTTCGAGAAGCGCGCGCTGTCGACGCTGACGCCGGAGTCGCTGCGCAAGGACAACTGCGTCATCTACATCGACCTCGACCGGCTGCACGTGCTGAATGAGAACCTCGGCATGCACGTCGGCGACGAGGTAATCGTGCGCGTGGCCGAATCGATCCGGCACAACCTCTCGCCGCGCATGCTCGCCTCGCGCATCTCGGGCGACCGCTTCGCGGTGTTCGTGCCCGAGACGTCGATGGACGCCACGTATGACATCGCCGACAACATGCGCAAGTCGTTCGAGCGCCTCGGCGTCGTGCGCGACCGCCAGCAGGTGGAAGTCAGCGCCAGCTTCGGCGTCGCGAACGTCATCGAAGGGCACCACCCGCTGTCGCACGCGCTGGCCTCGGCCGAGATCGCCTGCAAGGCGGCGAAGGATCGCGGCCGCAACCGCGTCGAGACGTATTTCGACGGCGACCAGAGCATCGTGCGCCGCTACACCGACCTGACGCTGGTGAGCACCGTGCGCGCGGCGCTGCTCGACGAGCGGTTCCGGCTCGAGGCGCAGCCGATCGTGCCGCTGAACGGTGGGTCGGACGCGCCGAAGTTCGAGCTGTTGCTGCGCATGAGCGACGAAGCCGGCAAGAGCGTGCCGCCGGACAAGTTCCTGTCGGCCGCGGAGCGCTACCAGCTGGCGCCCGCCATCGATCGCTGGGTGCTGCGCCGCACCATCGACCAGTTGCTGCCGCACGCCGCGCGCCTGAGCGAGCGGCGGGCGTGCTTCGCGGTGAACATCTCCGGGCAGTCGCTGGGCGATGCCGACTTCGCGGCGTTCATGGAAAATGCGCTGCGCGAGAGCAAGCTGCCGCGCGGCCTGCTTTCGTTCGAGGTCACCGAGACGGCCGCCGTCGCCAACATCGTGCGCGCCGAGGAACTGATCCGCCGGTTGCGCGAACTGGGCAGCGACGTGGCGCTCGACGACTTCGGCCGCGGCCTCAGTTCGCTCACCTACCTGAAGACGCTGCCCGTCACGCACCTGAAGATCGACGGCATCTTCGTCCGTGACGCGATCGTCGACGACCGTTCGCAGGCGATGCTGAGCGCCATCGTGCAGCTGGCGCGGGCCATGAAACTCAAGACCGTGGCCGAGTGCGTCGAAAGCGACGCGATCCTGCAGTCGGTCCGGGCGCTGGGCGTCGAATACGGCCAGGGGTTCTCGATCGGTCGGCCGACGCCGCTGCCCCAGGTGCTGGAAGGGCTGGTTGGCGGTACCATCGTCCGCCCCACCTGAGCAAAAACGCCCGAACCGAGTGACCGTCGCCCGTTCGCAACTCCTGCTGGCAGCCGTGGCCGGCGTCGCCCTGGGCTATGGGCTGGCGCGCGTGCCGCAATGGCTCGGTGCGCCCGGCGCCGCGCGGACCGGGGCGGTCACGTCGACTGCAGCGACCGCGGGGGCGGCGAGCCTCCCGGCCAGCCATCCGCTGCTCGACGAAGTGGTCGGGCGCATCCGCCGCGAATACGTCGAGCCGGTGCCGGAAGGCGCGTTCGACGCCGCGGCGGTCGAGGGCATCGTCGCCAACCTCGATCCGCACTCCGCGTTCCTCGATGCTGCGGAATACGACGAGATGCGCGCCGCGACGACGGGCAGCTACACCGGCGTGGGCATCGAGGTGTCGGCGAACGAAGGCCGCGTCGTGGTCGTCACGCCGATCGAGGGTTCGCCCGCGGCGCGGGCCGGGGTGCGCGCCGGCGACACCGTGCTGGCCGTCAACGACCGGCCCGTCACGGCCGATCAGCTCGACGAGACGATCGGGCGCATGCGCGGCGTACCGGGCACCCGCATCCGTCTCACCATCGGCCGCGATGGCGCGCCCGAACCGATCGTGTTCGACCTGCAACGCAGCGAGGTGCACGTGCACTCCGTGCGTGCGGAACCGTTGCCCGGCGATTTCGGCTACGTGCGCATCACGCAATTCTCGGACTCGACTCCCGACGATCTCGTCACGGCGCTGACGCGACTCTCGCATCAGGCGCCCACGAGCGCGTTCCATCCGCTGCGCGGCCTCGTGCTCGACCTGCGTGGCAATCCGGGCGGCGTGCTCGAAGCCGCGGTCAGCGTGGCCGATGCGTTCCTCGACGCGGGCGTGATCGTGCGTGCCGACGGCCGCGCGCCCGAAGCCCGTTTCGAAATGTCGGCGACTCCCGGCGACGCGCTCGATGGCCAGCCGCTCGTGGTCCTGGTCGACGGCGGATCGGCCTCCGGCTCGGAGATCGTGGCGGGCGCGTTGCGCGATCACGGCCGCGCCACGCTGATGGGCGAGCGCACCTTTGGCAAGGGCTCGGTACAGACGGTGATTCCGCTGCGTGATGGCCAGGCGCTCAAGCTGACTACGTCGAAGTACTTCACGCCCGCCGGCACGTCGATCCACGAGCGCGGACTCGAGCCCGACATCGTGATCGGTCCGCTGGAGGGCGACCCGCCGCGCGCGACTCCCGTCGCGCCGATGCAGGATGCCGCCGTGCTCACCGCGCTGCAGTACCTGAAAGACCGCGGCCTCGGCACGCACTACGCGGCGGTCAAGCGCGGCTCAGCGGTGCAGAAGCGATAAGCATCCTCTGCGACTCAGAGGATCCTCATCACCGCGCCCGCGAGACCGCCCAGCAGCAGCGCCAGCGTCGGCAGCATGCTCAGTCCGAATCCCAGTCCACGCTGCGCCGGATCCGCGACGTACGCGCGCAGGTACAGGAAGCGTCCCACGATGTAGACCCCGCCGAGGATCGCTGCCCACGTCGGGCTGACGTACTGCGCGAAGAGCCAGAGCCCCGGCAGGAACGCGACCAGCAGCTCGAGCGTGTTCATCTGCACGCGGAAGTAGCGCTCGAAGACAGGGTGGCCGGTCACTGCGGGCCCGTTGACGCCGAACTTGCCGCGCGCCTGGCCGACCAGGACTGCGAAATAGATGTACTGCAGCAGCGCAAGCGCCGTGACGATGGCGACGAATTCCATGGCGACTCGTTTCCGGGGTGGCCGGGCGGGTGTGACAGGCGGCAGATTCCATTACCATCGCGCGCAGGTCAACCGGCGGCGCGTCGCATCCCCCGCCAAGGAGAGCTTCATGGTCGGATTCCTGTTACGTGCCGCCATTTGCGCGCTGGGCCTGTGGGTCGCCAGCCAGCTGCTCGACGGCTTGCAGTTCGCGACGCCAGCCAAGCTCGCGCTGGCGGCGGTGCTGCTTGGCGTCGTCAACGCGTTCGTGCGGCCGCTGGCGTTCATCCTCACGCTGCCGATCACCGTGGTCACGCTGGGCCTGTTCCTGCTGGTGCTCAACGCCGGCATGGTCGCGCTGGTCGCGTGGATCGTGCCCGGGTTCACCATCTCGGGCTTCTGGACGGCCGTCGGGGCCGCCGTCATCGTCAGTCTCGTCTCGTGGGCCGCGTCGAGCGCGATCGGCTCGTCCGGTAAGGTCGAACGCTTCGACATGCGCCGCTGAGCCCGCGGCCCGCGCATCCGCTCCGGTGAGTCGCGCCGCTAGAAGTAGCGGTGCGGCAGCGTCACGAGCACGACGCCGCCCAGCACGACCAGCATGCCCAGCATCTGTTGCGGCGAAAGTGATTCGCCGAGCACCAGCCAGCCCAGGGCGGTCGCGATCGCCGGATTGACGTACGCAAAGGTAGAGACGTGGTCGGTGCGCGCGTTCTTCATCAGCCACGTGAACGCGCTGTAGGTCAGGGCCGAGGTAAACACGCCCAGGAACAGGATCGCGAGCATGCCGCGCCATTCCCAATGCCAGCGCGGAAGTTCGCCGGCCGCGATGCCGGCGATGCCCAGCATGGCGCCACCGGCCAGCATGATCATCGCGTTGAAGGCGATGGTGCCGATCAGCAGCGAGGAGTTGCGGTAGACGATGGTGCCCCCGGCCCAGACGAACGCCGAGAACAACACCAGCAGCTGCCAGCCGACGTGCGGTGTCAGGCCTTGCTCCGCCGGCCACACCAGCAGTGCGACGCCGACGAAGCCGATGCACAGCCCGACCAGGCTCGGCACCGACAGCTTCTGACCCTCGGCGCCCAGCGTGCCCAGGCCCGCGATCCACAGTGCCATGCTGGCGTTGAGCAGCGCCACCTCGTTCGATGCGATGTGCTTCAGCGCGTGTGTCGTCGAGCCGCTGCTGAAGGCGATCAGCACGAGCGAGAAGAACACGATCTGCAGCCATTCGTGCACGGTGCGCGGCAGGCGGTTGCCGCGATGCATGGCCAGGGCCAGCAGCAGCGCGCCGCCGATCAGCGAGCGCAGCGCGGCGAAGAGCAGCGGCGGCAGGTCCGTGACGCCGACGCGCACGACCAGGAAGCTCGAGCCCCAGACGAGGTAGACGAGCGCGAAGCACGCATACAGGCGCGCACGGTGCGACGTCATCGTGCGCGCGGTGATCGCCGGGTCATCCTTGAGTGGTGGGGAAGCACGAGTGATTCGTTCACGCGTTGCGGCGGATGCCGGCGCGATACAGCGCGAAAGCGAGCGCGGCGACCACGGCCAGTCCCAGCGCTTCGCCGGACTGCCAGGACTCGCCGAGCGCCAGCACGTCCGCGCGGCCCGACAGCACGATCGGGATCGCGATGACGATGCCCATCAGCGCCTCGCCCGTGATCAGGCCGGCCGCGAACAGGATGCCGTTCTGCCTGGCGCGCTCGCCCTCGGGCGAGCCGCCACGGATGCCGAGCCTGCGCTCGACGATGAACGCGATCAGGCCGCCGCAGAAGATCGGCACCGACAGCTCGAGCGGCAGGTAGATGCCGACGGCGACCGCGAGCACCGGCGCGCGGAACGGCGCGTTCACGCGCTTGAGGTAGAGGTCGACGAGGATGATGGCGACGCCGATCAGCGCGCCGATCGAGATCATGCCCCACGGCAGGTCGCCACCGAACATGCCCTTGGCGACCGAGGCCATCAGCGTGGCCTGCGGCGCGATCAGCGCATTCGGATGCTCGGGCGTCGGCGCGCCGATGCCATACGCCTTGAGCAGCAGATTGAGCACCGGCGCCATCACCAGCGCGCAGCTGGCCGCGCCGATCGCCAGCATGACCTGCTGGCGCCACGGGGTGGCGCCCACGAGCTGGCCGGCCTTGAGGTCCTGCAGGTTGTCGCCGCCGATGCAGGCCGCGCAGCACACGACCGAGCCGATCATGATCGCGGCGACCGGGCCGAGCGCCGCGCCGCGTCCCATCAGGAGCACGAGCAGCAACGAGGCGAACAGGATCGTGCAGATCGTGATGCCCGAGACGGGATTGTTCGACGAGCCGACGAGGCCCGCCATGTAAGCCGAGACCGAGGTGAACACGAAGCCCGCGACGATCATGATCACCGTCATCAGCAGGCTGACGCCGACGTTGTCGACGATCAGCTGGTACAGCACGAACAGCGGGATCGTGAACAGCACCAGGCCGGTCAGGATCGCCTGCATCGGCAGGTCCTGCTCGGTGTGGGATTTCGGCTTGGCCGCGCCCGCGCGCGTCGCGGCGAGGCCGCTCCTGATGCCCGAAGCGAGCGAGCTGCGGATCGAGATCAGCGCCCAGACGCCGCCGACCAGCATTGCGCCCACGCCCAGGTAACGCACCTGCTGCGACCAGATCGCGCCCGCCATCGTCTCGGCGTCCGCGCCCGCGAGCTGCTGTGCCAGCGCCGCGTTGTCCTGCAGGAAGTGTGCGGCGTAGATCGGGATCGCGACGTTCCACGAGATCATGCCGCCGATCACGGCCAGCGCGCCGATGTTGAGCCCGACGATGTAGCCGACGCCGAGCAGCGCGGTCGAGAGATTGGTGCCGAAATAGGCGAGCCACTTGCCGAAGAAGCCGCT
>Ga0114939_10003125_pt1 | contig 11759 bp, 10 predicted proteins | sample AshMeaCrysSpring_FD_87196 | JGI IMG/M metagenome (GOLD analysis project Ga0114939, IMG submission 87196) | Groundwater microbial communities from Big Spring, Nevada to study Microbial Dark Matter (Phase II) - Ash Meadows Crystal Spring | ecosystem: Environmental > Aquatic > Deep subsurface >... | reverse complement strand
TGGGATTATGACCACGGCGAGCGCAATACCATCCACGCCGCGATGGCCAAAGCCTATGCCGCCGACGCGGCCATGAAGGTTACGACCGACGCTGTCCAGGTCTTTGGCGGCTACGGCTATATGTCCGAGTACCCGGTTGAGAAACTGATGCGCGACATCAAGATTTACCAGATATACGAAGGTACCAGCCAAATTCAGCGCAACATCATCGTTCGTGAGCTGTTCCGTAGCCGGTGATCGCGCCTGTAGACGACAACCGCAAGCCTCCGGTTTCAGACCCGGAGGCTTTTTTATTTCTGATAACCCTACCTTAACCGTGTTTAAATCCGGAATCAATGCCCGGTTAAGTGCCGGATGATCACCCACCATTGATTTGTCTTCTTTACCTGCTCATAATGGCAGTCATTATCATGTCTCAACGGAGTCTGTTTATGAAATCGCAAAATATGCTTGTTTTCTTGTTTGTCACACTTGTCTCTTTCCTGATGGCCGGTTGCGCCACCGCAGAGACCCCACCAGTCACACCCGAAACCTCCCTCGAAAGCGAAGCCGGGAGCGATCCTGGTGCGCTGGTCATCTACTCCGGACGGAGTGAAAGCCTCGTCCAACCCATCATCGATCAATTCAAGACGGCCACCGGCATCGATGTTCAGGTTCGCTACGGCAGTACCCCGGAGATGGCCGGCGTTCTGCTTGAGGAAGGCGCGAACAGTCCGGCCGACCTTTTTTTTGCTCAGGACCCCGGCGGACTGGGAGCGGTACAAGAAGCCGGGCTTTTGCAACCCTTACCCGACTCGATCTTGAGCATGGTTCCCGAGCGGTTCCGGGCCGGCGCGGGCGAGTGGGTTGGAATTTCTGGCCGGGCGCGAGTGATCGCTTACAACACCCAGGCGATCGCCGATCCGTCGACCGAGCTGCCGGCTGATATCTATGACTTTATCGATCCCCAATGGAGCGACCGTCTCGCCTGGGCACCGACCAATGGTTCTTTCCAGGCCATGGTAACCGGCATGCGGGCGATGTGGGGCGAAGAAAAAACCCGCGCCTGGTTGCAGGGAGTTCAAGCCAATAACCCCAGAGTTTTTGAAGGCAACACTCCTATCGTCGAGGCTGTCGCGTCCGGCGAGATCGATGCCGGTTTTGTCAATCATTACTATCTCTACCGATTCCTGGCCGAGCAAGGTGAGGGCTTTGGTGCTCGTAATTACTTTCTACCTGGCGGAGGCCCCGGCTCGCTCATTATGGTCGCGGGTGCCGGTATCCTCGATAGCGCCGAGAATGCTGAAAATGCCCGCCGTTTCATCGAATTCCTCCTTTCCCTGCCGGGACAACAATACTTCGCTTCCCAGACCTTTGAGTATCCGGTCATCGAAGGGGTGTCTCTGCCGGCTTCACTACCGCCGTTAAACGACTTAGACGCCATCGCCCCGGACATAAGCCTGACGGAACTGGCGGACCTAGAGGGTACACAGGATATGTTGATCGAACTGGGAATCATTGAATAGGTTCGGTGGGGACGCGAATGAACCATGGTTAAATCATGGTCTTTACCGAAGTAAATTCTGGTTTAACGCGTCCCCTTGATTTGATCAGCCTGCGTGCCTAATATTCCAAAGGTCACAGGTAAAGTAAGACGGAAATATGACGATCTCTGAACTGGTAAACGGACAGGCTTGGGGCGCCAGGTGGGCGCAACGCCGTCAGGCCGCCGGTTCAAGATCGTTTCGATTTTCTTCTTCGTTACCACTCTTCGCGATCGCCTGGGTTGTCGCCATCCTTGTTCTGATTGTTCCCGGCTATCTCGTCCTGCGCGCCATTGGTGCGGGTCAAGAGACGCTGGCGACGTTTCTTTCGCCGCGGGTTTGGTCAGCATTGGGCAATACCGCGTTGCTGGCGGTGACGGTTGTCGCGTCGACCATGGCACTCGCTATTCCCTTGGCCTGGTTGACCACCTCAACCGATCTGCCGCTCCGTCGATTCTGGACAGTGCTATTGACCATGCCGCATGTTGTTCCCAGCTATGTCGTCGCTTATTTATATGTGTCCCTTCTCAGTCCGCGGGGATTACTTCAGGGGGTCCTGGAATCATTGTTTGGCATCGAGCGGCTTCCCCCGATATACGGTTTTCCAGGCGCTTGGTTGGTCCTAACCTTGATCGCTTACCCTTTCACTTTCCTGACCGTTCGGGCTGCGCTGCTGCGGATGGATCCTTCACTGGTTGAAGCTGCCCGAAGCCTGGGGCAAACCCCGTCCCAGGCGTTTCGCCGCGTGACTTTGCCTTACCTTCGCCCCGCCCTAGCCGCCGGGAGTTTGCTCGTAGCTCTTTACTGCCTGCGCGATTTCGGGGCAGTCAGCCTGCTGCAGTTCGGGACGTTCACGCGGGTGATTTACAATCGTTACCAGGCTTATCGATTGGAAGAAGCGGCAGCGATGGCCTTGGTGCTCGTAGCGGCCGTTGGTGTGGTACTCTTCCTCGACTTCCGGAACCGAGGCTCCGGCCACTACGCTCGTTTGTCGGCCGGGTGTGCGCGTATTCGTCCCCAGACGCGATTGGGTGCCTGGAAAATCCCTGCTCTTGTCCTGATCGGGTTTGTTGTCCTGGCGGCACTCATCATCCCGGCCGGCGGTCTGGCGTATTGGTTCTGGCGCGGTCTCAATCAAGACTGGGCCGTGCGCGATCTATCCCAGGCACAGAGCAATCTCTCGCCGCTAATATCACTTATCCGACCGGCATGGAATTCGCTTGTTGCTTCCATGGCGGCCGCCGGATTGACGATTGCGCTCGCACTGCCAGTCGCCGTCCTGGCTGTTCGCAAACCTGGCCGTGTTTCGCACTTCTTGGAGCGATTGACCTACACCAGCGCCGCTTTGCCGGGCATCGTCGTTGCGCTGGCCTATGTCTTCATCGGCATCAACTATGCCCGGCCACTGTATCAGACTTTGCCGATGTTGCTGATAGGATATGTCGTTTTGTTTTTACCTCAAGCTGTCACGTCCGAGCGTTCAGCCTTATTACAGGTCTCACCCAGCCTGGAGGAAGCCGGTCGTTCTCTCGGCAAGCGACCGGGCCATGTGTTTCGGCGCATCACCCTGCCGTTGGTTCGTCCCGGTCTTTCCGCGGCCGGGGCAATGGTCTTCCTGATGGCCATGAAAGAGTTGCCGGTCACGCTCATTTTGAGCCCTATCGGTTTCAACACACTGGCCGTCCAGGTTTGGACGAATATCAGCGAAGCCTTCTTCGCTCGTGCAGCCGCGCCAACCTTGCTCTTGCTCATGCTTTCTTCTTTGCCCTTGGCGTTACTGACCTTGCGAGATGGTAAGGACAGTTGAGCGCTCTCCCGGCTCTCAAGTGATTGCCGGTCAAGAGTCATCCGATCGACCCGACCGCATCGCACTTCGCTGCCGGCAGGTCACAAAATCTTTTGGGGACCAAACGACCGTCGACGGCCTGACATTTAACATTTCTGCCGGGGATATCCTTGTATTGGTGGGGCCAAGTGGCTGCGGTAAAACGACAACGCTGCGTCTCATCGCCGGATTTGAGCGACTCGATAAGGGGTCGATCGAAATCGCCGGTCAGGTTGTCGCGCAGGAAGGTCTTCACCTGCCGCCGGAAAAGCGTCGCGTCGGCATGGTCTTTCAGGATTATGCCGTCTTTCCCCATCTTAGTGTCGGCGGGAATGTTGGCTTTGCCCTCGGCAAGAGCGAAGCGACCCGGCAGCGAGTAACCGAACTCCTGGCGTTTGTGGGTCTGCCCGGTCAGCAAAACCGGATGCCGCACGAATTGTCAGGTGGTGAACAACAGCGGGTTTCCCTGGCCAGAGCGCTCTCAATGGAACCAGCCGTCCTCCTGCTGGATGAGCCGTTCTCCAACCTGGATGCGGCGCTTCGAGCCGGCATGCGGGCCGAAGTTCGCGCTCTGTTGAAACAAAGTGGCATCACCGCTGTCTTCGTCACCCATGATCAGGATGAAGCGCTCTTGTTGGGCGACACGATCGCTGTGATTCGCGCCGGTCGACTGGAGCAGATCGATACGCCGGAGGCTATCTATCACCGGCCGCGATCCCGATTTGTGGCCGAATTCATCGGGCAGACCGATTTCCTGCCGGCGACTGCCGTGTCGGGAGGGTTGGAGACTTCTCTTGGTTTCATGGCCCGTGACCACACGTTGCCGAACGGAGCCGCGGTCGACATTGCCCTTCGCCCGGAACATGTCAGGCTGCAACCGGACCACAATGGCCTGGGGCGTGTCCTTTCGCGGCAGTTTTCAGGTATGAGTTACATCTACTATGTGGCGCTGCCGGATGGTTCGGTTGTGCGCAGTCGCCAAGTTTATCCGGCTCAAATTGCCGAAGACGCAATGGTAAACGTTGATCTTGACGGCGATTATGATCTCCCTTGCTTCCATCACGGGATCGCCCTATAGTCCACTCGATGAACAGGAAATCCCGCTGCCTCGATACTGATGAAGAAGGAGAGTGGCTATCTCTGAGCGCCGCCGCTCGCCTGCTGGATGTCCATCCGACGACACTTCGGCGGTGGGCCAACAACGGCGAAATTCCTACCCTGGTGACGCCGGGTGGTCACCGCCGGTTTGCTCTCGCCGAACTGGTCCGGTTCACGCGGGAGCGGAGCGCCTTTCGTAATATCAACAGTTTCGCGGGTTTATGGGCGACCCGCGCGATGGCTCACACGCGCCGTGAAGTTATGGTCCATAGCCAAAGCGAGTGGCTTGCCCGGTTCGATGACGAAGGGCGGGAAAATAATCGCGTGCTCGGCCGGCAGTTGATGGGGTTGACACTACAGTATATCTCAAGCGATTCGAGCGATCGGGAAAGCGAAGCGATCTTGGAAGATGCCCGACGAATCGGACACCTGTATGCGGTCAACTCGATCCAGCATGGGCTGCCTTTGCGAGCGGCCCTGGAGGCGTCGATGTTTTTTCGCGACGGCCTGATCGATACCGCTCTCCAACTGCCTGAAACTGCCAACATCCGTTCCGAGGCGAATGCCAGGCTTGTCAGACGGATTAATACCCTTCTCAACACGGTCCACCTAGCGATTGTGGAGACATACGAGGCGACGTCCGGCGATCATTCAGGACAAAAGTCATCCTAATTGATGACGTTTGTCACTCAGCAGAAGCAATCCCCGAAAGTATTATAAGGTTAACCTGAAAATTGTGGTCAGGTTTGCCTTTTAAACGTCAAACACAGAGTCGGGAACGGATGAAACACGAATCCTTCAACGAGAGCGTTGAAATGTATCTCAAAACCGTGAGCGAACTGGCCATGCAGGAAGAACCAGTGCCCATCTCAGCGGTTGCTGACCGTCTTGGCATTTCGTGTGTGTCGGCGACGGAGATGATTCACCGGTTACAAGAACACGGTTTATTAAATCACCAGCCCTATAAAGGCGTTCATTTGACGGATGCCGGTCAGCAGAAAGCCGCGGAGGTCGTGCGCATTCATCGACTCTGGGAGTGTTTCCTGGTCGATCATCTCGGTTTAGCCTGGGATAGAGTCCACGATTTGGCCTGTCGTCTGGAACACGCGACGGCAACTGAAATTGCCGACGCGCTCGACGCATTCCTTGACCATCCACGGACCTGCCCTCATGGCAATCCCATTCCCAGCGCCGCTGGTGACGTCATGGAAGTCGAAGAGCGACCGCTGTCGACGCTTCAGCCAGGTCAAACGGCGGTGATCGCTCGCATTCACCCGGAGACAGATGCCCTGCTCCGTTACCTTTCAGAACTGGAACTTGTGCCTGGTGTTCATATCACCCTCCAGGAGGTCGCTCCTTTTAGGGGACCACTGATATTAAGCACGCAGGATGGCATCCATTACCTGGGCCAAGTGGTTGCCCAGCATATATTCGTGCGTCTGGAGGATGGGACACGATGACTGCCGGTCAATGGCTCCAAATCGGTTTAATCATCCTTGCCGCAATGGGAACCGCGCTTTTCGCTTTCGCCAATCTTCCCATTCGCTCGCGACGGTTTCGCCTTCGAAAACGCACTTTGCCTGTTGTGACTGACTCGCGCGTGTCAGAGTTAATCGCCACGGGTTTGTTACCCTTGGCCGAGTGCCCCCGCGACCACAAAGCTTGCCTCCGGTGTCTGGAAATCGATCGCTGCTTACTTCATCGCCTGAGCGAACTGGGAATGACACCGGGCGTGGAGTTGCGCGTTGTTCATGATGCCGGTGGTCCGATGCTCCTTTCCGTTCGCGGTTCACGAGTCGCTCTCGGCCGCGATTTGGCTGAAAAAATCTGGGTCGAGATCATCTCGCCTGAGCAGAATACCGCGACGGAACCGGCTGCTGGATCGTGACTTTTTGACCTCTTGTTCATGAAAACTACACCGTTCCCATCCGTCGAGAGCAGGTCGATTCGGGTTGTGCTGGCCGGTAATCCTAATGCCGGCAAAAGCACGCTATTCAATGCACTGACCGGCATGCGGCAACACGTGGGCAATTGGCCGGGCAAAACCGTCGAGAAAAAAACCGGGGTTTATAACCGCGATTGGTTGAGCCTGGCTATCACCGACTTGCCCGGTACTTACAGCCTGAGCGCTTTTTCGCTCGAGGAGATTATCGCCCGCGATTTTATCCTTGATGAATTACCCGAGGTCATCGTAGCCGTTGCTGATGCTTCTAATCTGGAGCGCAACCTCTACCTTGTCGTCCAATTGCTCGAACTGGAAAGACCGCTGGTTTTGGCCCTTAACATGATGGATATCGCCGTCAGGCAGGGCTGGTCTTATGATATCGGCGCTCTCAGCCGAGGATTGGCCGCGCCGGTTCTTCAAATGACAGCCAGAAAAGCAGAAGGTTTGGATGCTTTGGTCGATACCATTGAAGACTTGTCAGCTAACCAAACCAACTCGTTCGAAATGACCTATGGGCATGATATTGACACTGAAATCGCATGTTTAGCCGAGCGAATTGAGGAAGTACTCAAGCAAAAGATCGTTTATCCAGCCCGATGGCTGGCTATTAAGCTGTTGGAGGGCGATGCTGATGTTGTCTCCAGGATTCAAAGCATCCCCGGCGGCCTCACGGTACTGACGACCGCTGAGTTGGCGCGTGCTCGGCTCGAGGCGCTTTTTGCCGAGGATATTGAGACCCTGATGGCCGATCGGCGCTACCGGTGGATCCATGAGCTGGTGACCCGCTGTGTTGAGCGAAGTCCCGGCGATATCGCCACCCCCTCCGATCGCATCGATCGCGTGGCGACACATCGCTGGCTTGGTATCCCGTTATTTATGCTGGCGATGTGGATTGTGTTCAAAATCACGACTGATATTTCCGCTCCCTGGGTCGATTGGATTACGGGAGTAATCACCGGGCCAATCAGTCGTTGGGCAGTCGCTTTGCTCAACACCTTCGGACTGGGTGAAAGCTGGGTCGCCTCCCTTGTCGTCGATGGCCTTCTGGCCGGTGTCGGCGTCGTCATGGCCTTCATTCCGGTTTTGCTGGCGCTATATTTTGCGCTTGCCGTGCTGGAGGATACCGGATACATGGCTCGTGGTGCGTTTGTGATGGATCGGTTCATGAACCGGCTCGGATTGCACGGCCGCAGCTTTTTACCATTGATGGTAGGTTTTGGCTGTTCGGTTCCCGCGATCTACGCCACACGAACGCTGACCAATCAACGTGATCGCATCCTCACGGGTTTGTTGGTTCCCTTCATGAGCTGTGGGGCACGGTTGCCGGTGTATATCTTATTCTCGGCCATTTTCTTCCCGCGCAATGCCAGCCTGGTTATCCTGGGGCTTTATCTGCTGGGTATCGTAGTCGCTCTCGGCATTGGCCTATTGCTTCAGCGGACCTGGTTGCCATCGGAGGTGGCTTCCGGCTTGGTTATGGAACTGCCCCCTTACCGGCTGCCTCATGCGCGCAGCATCTGGTATCACATGTGGCAACGGACTCGTTCATTCCTGCAGCACGCCGCTTCGCTCATCTTATTCACAGCCATGATCATCTGGTTGATGATGGCTATCCCGATCGGTGGACGCGGAACGTTTGCCAACACGCCGGTTGAAGAGAGTGCGTTTGGCCGACTTTCAACCATTGTGGCGCCGGTGTTGCGTCCGCTGGGATTCGGTTCCTGGCAGGCGAGTGGTGCGTTGATCAGCGGGCTGGTGGCCAAGGAAGTCGTGATCAGTACTCTGGCGCAATCATACCGTATTGACGATCAGCCCGCGGCGACCGGTCCGGCCCCTACCTTCTTTGAAGACCTTGCCGAAATTGGCGCTTCATTTGCTGCGGCTGTCGGTGACACACTTCGAGCGATCCCGTCGTTGATAGGCATTAACCTGTCTGGTGAAGAGGAGGAGCAGCCTTCGGCCGGGGTTTCGGCCGCGCTACAAGCCAGTTTTGAAGTATCCAGCGGCGGCCACGCCGCGCTGGCCGGCTTGGCCTTCATGGTTTTTGTGTTGCTCTATACACCTTGTATGGCCGCCATCGCCGCCGAACGGCAGGAATTGGGAACCCGTTGGATGTGGCTGAGTGTTGGTGGCCAATTGTTACTGGCCTGGTTAGTGGCGTTTGTCATCTTCCGAGGCGGTTTGCTTTTAGGAGTGGGCTAATGCTACGGGAAGTGTTGCATCTTGTTGAAACGGCGGAAGGACCGATTAGTCTCGCAGATATCAGCCGACAGCTGGGAATTGACCGTGGTGTATTGGATGGCATGTTGAATTATTGGGTCCGCAAAGGGGAACTGCTCGTCGATAACCGTTCTACGTCAGCCTGTCACGTAAGCTGCGCCGAGGCCGGTTGCCATTGCGGATCGTGCAACGGCGCGGCTGGCTGCCCCTTCATGGCCCGGTTGCCAAAGAGCTATGTTGCCGCTCGGCGGGAGAAGGGGTGAGGAAGCAAAGAGTTAACTTACTAGTCATCACAAATTGATTCCAGTTAACTTGCTTAAATAACTCAACCATTGCCTTGCCTGAAAGAAGTATATTTGATTGGCCGAATAGATAATATCCTTTTTGGATCCCCTTCGGGAGCGATCACTCCAGAAATTCAGATCCTTGGTTATCGATTTGGTTTAGTATTGCCGCGCTCTCCGTCGATGTTTGCGGGGCTTTCTTAAGCTTCCCCGTAATATTTTCACATTACTTTGGTGAAGAAAGAAAGGATGCTGTGATTTCTAAACCAAAAGTCCGGCAAAAATCATGAATTTAACTTGCCGAACGTTTGGTCATTTTTATGGTCATGGTAGCATAAACCTCGTGTCGTGGGCGGTTAGGGGTAATATATTGGCGGTATTATCGGACACAATGGAGAAGACTTCTTGGGCCTCCAAGCCAAGCACTTTATTGAATTATTCTGGCCAGGTTTCGCCAAGCCAATAATTTCTAAATCCAATCAGGATGATATTTCCAACCAGTTCCGATCGAGGTTTTTGCATAACAACATTCCTAATGCTAACCGACTGGATGTTTGGCAACTACCATGAACCCTTAATGGTGAAGGCCTAACCGTCAGAATAGCCTAACAACTTCGGATGTACAAAGGCTCTCAATGGCGTAGATTGTGGTATTCGCTCACACTTAAACCTGGCAATCCGACTTTGAAAACAAACTCATACTCTTTTGGTGGATAAATGTGATGGAGGATTGAATTTTATGGGAGCCTGGATGGATGAAACCAGGAAATCAGTATATTTTCGGAATATCGTCTGGAATACAGTATCTCGAAAGCCCATGCCCAAAGGCGTTGCTATGTTTCATGCCGGCCGAAGCGGTAGCACTGTATTGGGAAACCTTTTCAATCAACATCCAGATCTATTTTGGGATTCGGAGGTGCTTCAAGCCCAACGATTAAATCCACTACCAGGCTATGTGTCAGGCAGGATAATTCGCCAGATAAAATTTCACTTACAAGCTCGGCGACGGCGATGTGTTGCTCGATACTATGGTTTTGAAGCAAAACCAATCCAAGTCTCCAATTTGGGTATGACAACAGAGAGTTTCATATATTTGTTAAATAGTTTGGGATATGAGCGATTTATCGTTCTGGAGCGTCGCAATCTATTGCGAATTATCGTGTCACATTTGGTAGCAAAAAAAAGCGGGAATTTCCACAATAAAAACTCAAAGGAATTGCCTGAAACCCAAGATAAGGAAAAAAGTTCTCGAGAGCTGTATTTAAACCTTCAAGCAGTCCCGTTTCAAGGGACAAAGGAACCCCTTATCACCCAGCTCAAAAATCTGCAACAGGAATTCATTGAGATAAAAAGATCACTAAACGACTATGGTTCACTACAACTTGTTTATGAAGATGATATAGAGAGGGAGCCAAGAGTAGCGTACCGTAAGGTCTGTGAGTATCTCGACATACCCATCCTACCCGTCGAAATTCAATATCGAAAGACAAATCCGACTCATCTTTCAAACATTATCGAGAATTTTGAAGACCTCGCGATTGCTCTTTGGGGTAGTGAATTTGAGTGGATGCTAGATGGCTGATTGATATCGGCGATCGAAATCTGCCAAGCAGGTCGCAATGCGTAAATAAGTCAGTCCCTGGAGCATCATTGGAGACTATCGATAAAAAGCTGAGTCCGGCAAAACCCAGAGTTAAGAACATTTTGAGTAAGAGTTGACTGATGAATCCTAGAGTTTCCATTGGTCTTCCGGTCTTTAATGGACAGGCGTTTCTTGCGGAAGCGATACAATCTGTTTTGGACCAGACCTATCATGACTTCGAACTCATTATCTCTGATAATGGTTCGATAGATAAAACAGAAAAAATTTGCCAAGAATTTTCTATCAAGGATCGCCGGATCCGATATGTTCGCAGCAATGAGAATCAAGGGGCCTCTTGGAATTACAACCGAACTGTGGAGTTAGCTCGAGGGGAATACTTTCGCTGGTTGGCTCACGATGATGCATTTGCCCCACAACTACTGGAAAAAAGTGTTGCCGTCTTAGACCAAAAGCCCGAAGTGGTATCATGTATTACACGGTTTGCGGACATTGATGAATATGGGAACGTTATTGAGTTGAAACGGTCAACCGTGCGATTTGATGCCACCTATCCTCATGAAAGGTTCCGTTCCTTAAGCGAACTGCGCCCTTCGTACAACTGCGAAGAAGTTTTTGGCCTTGTACGTCTTGATATATTGAGACAAACTAAATTGATCGCTAACTACGTAGATTCTGATCGTACCCTGATCGCCGAGTTGAGTCTTCATGGACCATTCTTTGAGATCGAGGAACCCCTTTTTCTACATAGGCTACATGCTGAAGGTTCTGTTGTTGTTAACCCAACTAGGCAAGAACGAACCATCTGGTTTGATCCCTCAAAAAAAGGCAAGCTTGTTTTTCCCCATTGGCGGCAACTCGGTGAATTTTTCTCGTCGATTCGGCGAAGCCCACTATCGAATTCTGAACGAATGAAATGTTATTCTCTTATGCTACGGTGGATGATCAATAGCCGAGGACGTCTTCGTAGGGATCTTGCTTGGGCTGTTAACCAAATTTTTTAGATTCTCTGGTTTCCACTAAATGTGGATATAAGGTAATCTCCAAAGACCAGGTCACGAAACGACAACATTAAGGTGGTTATTCCGGTTTCAATATTAGTCCCTCAATCGCCAATTGTCAGCGCACCCAACTTATTTAACTAAAGTGACCCCCAAAGTCAAGACCACGAAACGGCAAAGTTAAGGTGGATCAACCGGTCACAGAATCGGTACCTCAACCGCAAAATGAACATCGGCCGGCGTCCGGTAGCCAAGGTTCTGGT
>Ga0114939_10003124_pt1 | contig 11765 bp, 8 predicted proteins | sample AshMeaCrysSpring_FD_87196 | JGI IMG/M metagenome (GOLD analysis project Ga0114939, IMG submission 87196) | Groundwater microbial communities from Big Spring, Nevada to study Microbial Dark Matter (Phase II) - Ash Meadows Crystal Spring | ecosystem: Environmental > Aquatic > Deep subsurface >... | reverse complement strand
GTCCTGTGCGTCCTGCCGTTCGAGGTCGAGTTCTACCGCGCGCATGGCGTCCGCGCTCAGTTCGTCGGTCATCCGCTCGCCGACCGGGTTCCGCTCGAGAGCGACCCGGCCCCGGCGCGAGCCGCGCTGTCGCTGCCGCCGGGCGCGCCGGTCGTCGCGGTGCTTCCGGGCAGCCGCATGAGCGAGGTGACGCGGCTCGGACCGCCGTTCGCGGGGACGATGGCGTGGCTTGCGGCGCGCCAGCCCGGCGTGCGATTCGTGGCGCCGATGGCGAACGCCAAGGTGCGTACCGAGTTTGAGCTCGCGCTCGCCGCGCACGCGCCGGGGGTGGACGTCTGCCTCGTCGACGGGCGGACCCAGGAATGCCTCGCGGCCAGCGACGTCGTGCTGCTCGCCTCGGGCACCGCGACGCTCGAGGCGACACTGGCCAAGCGGCCCATGGTGGTCGCCTACCGCGTGGCCCCGCTCACCGATTGGCTGATGCGCGGACTCGGGCTCTTCAAGGCGGATTTCTTCTCGCTGCCGAACCTGCTCGCCGGCCGGCAGGTCGTGCCGGAGCTCTTCCAGGAGGACGTCCGCCCGGAGGTCCTCGGGCCGGCGGTGCTCGGTCAATACGAGCGGCCTGACCGCGCGGAACTCCTTGCCGGATTCGCGTCGATCCACGAGCGCCTGAGGCAGGGGGCGAGTGCCCAGGCCGCGGACGCGATTCTCGAACTCCTCGCCGAGCGGCGTGCAGCGGCATGAGGGGCCGGGGCGGCTCGCCACAGGCCGAGTTCGCCTGGGTGCGACCGGGCCACGTCGCCGGCGTCGACGAGGCGGGGCGCGGGCCGCTCGCCGGGCCCGTCGCGGCGGCCGCGGTGATCCTCGACCCGGAGCGACCGGTCGAGGGGCTCGCGGACTCGAAGGCACTCTCGCCGCAGCGCCGCGCGGAGCTCTCGGCGCGACTCCGGGAACGCTGCCTCGCCTGGGCGATCGGCTGGGCCGACGCGGGCGAGATCGACACGGTGAACATCCTCCAGGCCTCGATGCTCGCGATGCGCCGTGCGGTCGAGTCGCTCGCGGTGCCGCCCTCGCACGTCATCGTCGACGGTAATCGCTGCCCGGACCTGCGCGCCCTGCCGTTCGAGTGCTCGGTCGAGGCCGTCGTGCGGGGTGACGCGCTGGTGGCGAGCGTGAGCGCGGCCTCGATCCTCGCCAAGGTCGTGCGCGACGAGCACATGCTCGATCTCGACGCGCGCTACCCGGGCTACGGGTTCGCCGGGCACAAGGGCTATCCGACCGCGGCGCACCTCGAGGCGTTGCGGCGGCTCGGTCCGTCGCCGGTGCACCGGCGGAGCTTCGCGCCGGTACAATCCTGCGACCGTCGCTGACGTTCCCGCCATGCCGCGCTTTGTCCACCTGCACGTCCACACCGAGTACTCGCTCGTCGATGGCGTCGTGCGCGTCGAGAGCGAGCACAAGGACGGCAAGCTCGTTCGCGAGGGCCTCATCGACGCCTGCGTGCGGCTCGGCATGCCGGCGGTGGCGCTCACCGATCAGGCCAACCTCTTCGCGCTGGTGAAGTTCTACCGGGCCGCGCAGTCGGCCGGAGTGAAGCCGCTCGTGGGCGTGGACGCGCTCGTGCGCGAGGACGGCGAGCGCGCGGAGCCGAGCCGCCTCGTGCTGCTCTGCCAGGACGATCGCGGCTACCGCAACCTGACGCGGCTCGTCACGCGCTGCTATCTCGAGGGGCAGGGACGGCACGGGCCGACGCTGCGCCGCGACTGGCTCGATCCCGACAGCACCGCCGGTCTCGTCGCGCTTTCGGGCGCCCGCGAGGGCGACGTCGGGCGGGCGCTGCTCGCGGGCCACGACGATGCGGCGCGCGCCGCACTCGAGGCCTGGCTCGAGCTCTTCCGCGACCGCTACTACCTCGAGCTCCAGCGCACCGGCCGGCCGGGGGAGGAGGAGTGCATCGCGGGCTCGCTCCGCCTCGCGATGGCGCTCGGCGTGCCCGTCGTCGCGACCAACGACGTGCGCTTCGTGGCGCGCGACGAGTTCGAGTCCCACGAGGCGCGCGTCTGCATCCAGGACGGCACGCTGCTGGCCGATGCCGCGCGGCCGCGGCGTTACAGCGAGGAGCAGTACCTGCGCTCCCCTGAGGAGATGGCGCAGCTCTTCGCGGACATTCCCGAGGCACTCGACAATTCCGTCGAGATCGCCCGGCGCCTCAACCTCGAGATCCGGCTCGGCAAGGCGTCGCTCCCGGCGTACCCGATCCCGGGCGGGCAGAGCACCGAGGACTTCCTGCGCGAGGAATCGCTCCGTGGGCTCGAGGCGCGGCTCGCGGTCCCCACCGAGGCTCGGGGCGCAGCCATCGAGCGCGAGGCTTACGACTCGCGGCTCGGCACCGAGCTCGACGTCATCTGCCAGATGGGCTTCGCTGGCTACTTCCTGATCGTCGCCGACTTCATCCGCTGGGCGCGCGAAAACGGCGTGCCCGTGGGCCCTGGACGCGGCTCGGGCGCCGGGTCGCTGGTCGCCTGGGTGCTCGGTATCACCGACCTCGACCCGCTGCGCCACGACCTGCTCTTCGAGCGCTTCCTGAATCCCGAACGCGTCTCGATGCCGGATTTCGACGTGGACTTCTGCATGGAGGGCCGCGACCGGGTCATCGAGTACGTGGCCGGGCGCTACGGGCGCGACCGGGTGTCGCAGATCATCACCTACGGCACGATGGCCGCGAAGGCCGTGGTCCGTGACGTGGCGCGGGTGCTCGGCCTGTCCTACGGGTTGGCCGACAGCATCGCGAAGCTGATCCCGTTCGAGCTCGGAATCACGCTCGACGACGCGCTCGCGAAGGAGGAGGAACTGCGCAAGCGCTACAAGAACGAGGACGACGTCCGCGAGGTGATCGATCTCGCGCGCTCGCTCGAGGGCCTCGTCCGCAATGCCGGCACCCACGCGGGCGGTGTCGTGATCGCACCGTCGGTGCTCACCGACTTCGCGCCGCTCTACTGCGAAGAGGGCAGCGCGAGCGTCGTGACGCAGTTCGACAAGGACGACGTCGAGGCGGCCGGGCTGGTGAAGTTCGACTTCCTCGGGCTGCGCACGCTCACCATCATCGACTGGGCCGTGCGCACGATCAACGCGGAGCGCACGTCCCGCGGCGAGCCGCTGCTCGACATGGCGACGCTCCCGATGGAGGACCCGGCGACCTACGCGCTCCTCAAGCGCTGCGAGACGACCGCGGTGTTCCAGCTCGAATCGCGCGGCATGAAGGACCTGATCCGGCGGCTGCAGCCTGACTGCTTCGACGACATCGTGGCGCTCGTCGCGCTCTTCCGCCCGGGCCCGCTGCAGTCGGGAATGGTCGAGGACTTCATCAACCGCAAGCACGGCCGCACCGGCGGCGCGATCGACTTCCTGCACCCGGACCTGAAGCCCGTGCTGCAGTCGACCTACGGCGTGATCCTGTACCAGGAACAGGTCATGCAGATCGCGCAGGTGCTCGCGGGCTACACGCTCGGCGGGGCGGACCTCCTGCGCCGCGCGATGGGCAAGAAGAAGGCCGAGGAGATGGCGCAGCAGCGCTCGATCTTCGTCGACGGCGCGGTGGCGCGCGGCGTCGCGGAAGGCACCGCGGCCCACATCTTCGACCTGATGGAGAAGTTCGCCGGTTACGGCTTCAACAAGTCGCACTCGGCGGCCTACGCGGTGCTCTCGTATCAGACCGCGTGGCTCAAGGCACATTACCCGGCGGCGTTCATGGCGGCCGTGCTGTCCTCCGACATGGACAGGACCGACAAGGTCGTGACCATCATCGACGAGTGCAACCGGATGGGGCTCGCGGTCGAGCCGCCGGATGTGAACGAGTCGCAGTACATGTTCACGGTCTCGGGGCCCAAGGCGATCCGCTACGGGCTCGGTGCGATCAAGGGCGTGGGGCAGGCGGCGGTCGAGAACATGCTCGCGGAGCGGGCCTCCGGGGGGCGCTTCCGTGACCTGCGCAATCTCTGCCGCCGGCTCGACCTGAACCGCGTGAATCGGCGGGTGCTCGAGGCGCTCGTGCGCTCGGGCGCCCTCGACTCACTCGGCGTGAACCGGGCGACGCTGATGCACCAGCTGCCGGGCGCGATGCAGGCCGCGGACCAGAATTCCAGGGCACTGGCCGCCGGACAGGACGACCTCTTCGGGCTCGCCGAGCCCGCGGCGCCGGCCGCGGAAGAAGCGGCCGAGCTTCGCGAGACGCTGCCGGACTGGAGTGAGGCCGTGCGACTTGCGGGCGAGCGCGAGACGCTCGGGCTCTACCTCACCGGCCACCCGATCACTGAATATGAGCGGGAACTCAGGCCGATCGTGAGCGGCCGGATCGCGGACGTCGGCGGCGCGCGACCCGTGGGGCAGTCCCAGGGCGAGGGCGGCTGGCGCGGCCCCGGCCGGAGCGTCACGGTCGCGGGGCTCGTCCTCGAGATTCGCAAGCGCGGCGGCCGCACGAGCTTCGTGCTCGACGACCGCAGCGGGCGACTCGAGGTCACGATGTTCGAGGATGTCTACCAGCAGTACCGCGCTCTCATCGCCAAGGACGCGATCCTGGTCGTCGACGGCGGCCTCCGCTGGGACGACTTCATCGAGGACTGGCGGCTGACGGCCAGGAAGATCCTCGACGTGGACCAGGCCCGCGAGCAGTACGCGAGGCGTCTCGTGCTGCGCTGGCCGAAGGACGAGCGCAATGGCGACGCCCGCAAGCTCGTCGCGGCGATCGAGCAGGCGCTGCGGCCGAGCCGCGGCGGACGCTGCGCGGTCGCGGTACGCTACACGCGCGGCGACGCAGCCGCCTGCCTGCAGTTCGGCGAGGAGTGGACCGTGCGGCCCTCCCGCGACCTGGTCGAGCGGCTTGGGCAGATCGTCGGCCGCGACGGGGTCGAGATCGTGTATGCGCCGCGGGTGGAGGGATGAGGAGAAGGGGGTAGGGGATAGGGGGTAGGGGGTAGTGCAGAAGGCGCGGCCTCAGCGTCGACTGCCGCGAACCTCTTCCACTACCCCCTACCCCCTGATCACTACCCCCTATTCTTCTTCCCCCACCCGAGGCATCCTCCCGGCCCATGGCGCTCAGCTTCCTGGATTTCGAACAGCCCATCGCCGAGCTCGAGGCGAAGATCGACGAACTGAAGTTCGTTTCCTCGGACGCCGAGGTGAACATCGGCGAGGAGATCGCGCGGCTGCGTGCAAAGAGCCGGGCGCTCACGACCAGCATCTTCGCGAACCTCACGCCCTGGCAGGTCGCGCAGCTCGCGCGGCATCCGCAGCGGCCCTACACGCTCGATTACGCGGCGGCCATCTTCGGGGAGTTCACCGAGCTGCACGGCGACCGGATGTATGCGGACGACCAGGCGATCGTCGGCGGGTTCGCGCGGCTGGACGGCCAACCGATCATGCTCATCGGCCACCAGAAGGGCCGCGACACCAAGGAACGGGTGCGCCGCAATTACGGCATGCCGAAGCCCGAGGGCTACCGCAAGGCATTGCGGCTCATGCGGCTCGCCGAGCGCTTCCGCGTCCCGGTGGTCACGCTCGTCGACACGCCGGGCGCGTACCCGGGCGTCGGGTCCGAGGAGCGCAACCAGAGCGAGGCGATCGCGCGCAACCTGTTCGAGATGGCCCGGATGCGCGTGCCGGTTGTGACCGCGGTCATCGGGGAGGGCGGCTCGGGGGGTGCGCTCGCCATCGGCGTCTGCGACCGCCTGCTCATGCTCCAGTACAGCGTCTATTCCGTCATCTCGCCGGAAGGCTGCGCCTCGATCCTGTGGAAGAGCGCGGAGAAGAAGGAACTCGCAGCTGACGCGATGGGGATCACCGCGGAACGGCTGTCGAAGCTCGGTCTGGTGGACGAGGTCGTCCGCGAGCCGCTCGGGGGTGCGCATCGCGACCCGCAGGTGATGGCCGAGGCGCTCAAGGACGCTCTGTTGCGTCACCTCGATGCGGTCACGCAGTGGTCCGAGGACGAACTCCTCGATCGGCGCTACGGGCGCCTGCGCGACCAGGGCATCTTCCGCGCCAACTGAACCGTGACCTTCAGTCCTGAGCGACTGGCCGCGGCGCTCGAGCGGGATCTCGACGGTTTCGTCCGCCCCGCCGGTCTCTGCGTCGCGTTGAGTGGCGGGCTCGATTCCACGGTCCTCCTGGCGGCCCTTGCCGAGCCACATCGGCCGGGCCGGCCGCTGCCGCTGCGCGCCATCCACGTCGACCATGGGCTCCACCCGGACTCCGCAACCTGGGCCGGACACTGTGCGCGGCTCTGCGCCACGCTCGGGGTCGCCCTCGATCAGCTGCAGGTCGATGCAAGGCCGGCGGCGGGGGAGAGTCCCGAGGCCGCCGCACGCGCGGCGCGTTACGGGGCACTGGGGGCGCGACTCGGTGAGTGCGAGGTGCTGCTCACGGCCCATCATGCGGACGACCAGTTCGAGACGATCCTGCTGCAGTGGCTGCGCGGCGGCGGACTGCGCGCGGTGGCCGGCATGCCCGCGATAGCGCCGTTCCACCGCGGCTGGCACGCGAGGCCGCTGCTCGAGTTCGGTCGGGCCGAACTCGAGGCCTGGGCGCGGACCGCGGGTCTCGAGTGGCTCGAGGATCCGTCGAACGCCGATCCGCGTTTCGACCGCAACTACCTCCGTCTCGAGGTGCTGCCCGCGATCCTCGAGCGCTGGCCCGCGGCGGCGCGGACGGTGGGCCGGGTGGCGGCGCAGGCCGCAGAGGCGCTCGAGATCGAGGCGGTCGTCGCGGCGGAGGACTTCGCAGCGGTCCGCGAGGGCGACACGCTGTCGGTGGCTCGCCTCGCGTCGCTGCCCGAGCCGCGGCAGCGACGGGTGCTCAGGGCCTGGCTGAGGGCCCGGGCCCTGCCGGTGCCCTCCGCGGCGACGGTCCGGTCGCTGATCGGCGACACGGCGAAAGCCGCGGCCGATCGCGTGCCCTGCGTCGACTGGCCTGGCGCGCGGGTTTACCGATATCGGGGCCGCCTGTTCGCGGTCGCGGGGCAGTCGTCCGACCCGTTGCGCGAGGGCGCCTGGATGGTGGGCACATCTTTCGATCTCGGTGCCCTCGGCCGGCTGGACTTGCGGCCGTCGACCGGCGTCGGGCTCAGCCGCGATCGCCTGCCTGCCGCCCTCGCGATCGTGCGGCGGCCGGACGGCGCGCGATTCCTCCCGGCCGGCGCCGCGCACCGCAGGCCGTTGCGAAAGTGGCTGCAGGAGCGTGGCGTGCTGCCGTGGCAACGGGATCGGCTGCCGATCGTCGAGGCCGGGGGCGAGATCGTGGCGATCGGGGATCTCGCGTACGGCGGCTCGCTTGCCGCGGCGCCGGGCGAGGCGTCCTGGATCGTGGACTGGTCGGGGCGCCCGGTCCTGACGGAGGCCGAAGCCGTCGGCAGCCCCGTGGGCACGTGAAGGTGCCGCGCGGTGGCCGCAGGTGGGCCGATCCGATAGACTGTTCTCCCGTCGTGCTTCTCCTGCGACGGTGATCCCCATGACCAAGTTCATCTGCGTGACCGGCGGCGTCGTTTCCTCGCTGGGCAAGGGGATTGCGGCCGCATCCCTCGGGGCGATCCTCGAGGCGCGCGGCCTCAAGGTCGCAATGGTCAAGCTCGACCCGTACATCAACGTGGACCCGGGCACGATGAGCCCGTTCCAGCACGGCGAGGTGTTCGTAACCGACGACGGTACCGAGACCGACCTCGACCTCGGTCACTACGAGCGCTACGTGCGCACGACGACCGGCCGCAACAGCAATTTCACGACTGGCCGCATCTACGAACGGGTGATCGCCAAGGAACGCCGCGGCGACTACCTCGGTGCGACCGTACAGGTGATCCCGCACATCACCGACGAGATCAAGCACTGCATCCGCATGGGCGCGGGCGATGCCGACGTCTGCATGGTGGAGATCGGCGGCACCGTGGGCGACATCGAGTCGCTGCCGTTCCTCGAGGCGATCCGCCAGCTCGCCGTCGAGATGGGTCACCCGAACGTGCTCTACATGCACCTGACGCTGATCCCCTACATCGCGACCTCGGGCGAGATCAAGACGAAGCCCACGCAGCACTCGGTCAAGGAACTGCGCTCGATCGGCATCCAGCCGGACGTGCTGCTCTGCCGCTGCCAGGACCCGTTGCCGCCCGAGCAGCGGCGCAAGATCGCGCTTTTCACCAACGTCGACGAGCGCGCGGTGTTCTCCGCCATCGACGCCGACGACATCTACAAGATCCCGCAGCTCCTGCACGAGCAGGGGCTCGACGCCATCGTCTGCGAGAAGCTCGGGCTCTCGGCGCCCCCGGCCGACCTCAAGGAGTGGCAGCAGGTCGTCGCGGCCAAGGGCAACCCCGACCTGACGGTCAACATCGCGATGGTGGGCAAGTACGTCAACCTCAAGGACGCCTACATCTCGCTCAACGAGGCGCTGATCCACGCGGGACTGCGCACGCGCACGCGCGTCAACGTCGAGTTCGTCGAGGCGACCGACGTCGAGAAGCACGGCACGGGCGCCCTCGAGGCAATGGACGCGATCCTGGTGCCGGGCGGCTTCGGCGAGCGCGGCATCGAGGGCAAGATCCAGGCGGTGCGCTACGCGCGCGAGCACGGCGTTCCCTACCTCGGCATCTGCCTCGGTATGCAGCTCGCAATCATCGAGTACGCGCGCCACGTCGCCGGGCTCGAAGGCGCGCACAGCACGGAGTTCAACCGCGCGACGCCGCACCCGGTGATCGCCCTCATCACCGAGTGGCAGGACCAGAAGGGCACGGTCGAGGAGCGTACCGAACGGTCGAACCTCGGCGGCACCATGCGCCTCGGGGCGCAGGACGTACGCATCTCCCACGGCTCGCTCGCTCACTCGGTCTACGGGGCCGACGTCATCCGCGAGCGTCACCGGCACCGCTACGAGTTCAACAACAACTACCTGCAGAAGCTCATGAACGCGGGTCTGCGATTCTCAGGCTTCTCGCGCGACGGCCTGGTGGAGATCGTCGAGCTGCCGCACCACCCGTTCTTCGTCGCGAGCCAGTACCACCCCGAGTTCCGCTCGACCCCGCGCGACGGCCACCCGCTCTTCACCGGCTTCATCCGCGCGGCGCGCGACCACCGGGCCGCCCAGATGCCGGCCGCGGCGGGCGCATGAGACTCTGCGGGTTCGAGGTCGGGCCGGACCGTCCGTTCTTCCTGATCGCGGGGCCGTGCGTCATCGAGAGCGAGGCGCTCGTGATGGACGTGGCCGGGCGCATGAAGGAGCTCACTTCGCGGCTCGGCATCCCCTACGTCTTCAAGGCCTCGTTCGACAAGGCGAATCGCTCGTCGAAGTCGAGCTTCCGTGGTCCCGGGCTCGACGAGGGCCTGCGAATCCTCGCCGAGGTGCGCAGCCGCATAGGCGTCCCCGTGCTCACCGACGTGCACGAGGACACGCCGCTGCCCGAGGTCGCGGCGGTGGTCGATGTGCTGCAGACGCCCGCGTTCCTCTGCCGCCAGACGAACTTCATCCTGAGCGTCGCCCGCCAGGGCAGGCCGGTCAACGTCAAGAAGGGCCAGTTCCTCTCGCCCTGGGAAATGACGAACGTCGTCGAGAAGGCTCGATCGACGGGCAACGAGCAGATTCTCGTCTGCGAGCGCGGCTTCAGCTTCGGCTACAACAATCTCGTCTCGGACATGCGCAGCCTCGCCGTGATGCGCGCGACCGGGGCGCCCGTCGTGTTCGACGCGACCCACTCGGTGCAGTTGCCGGGCGGGCAGGGCAGTGCGTCCGGCGGACAGAGGGAGTTCGTGCCCGTGCTCGCGCGTGCTGCGGTGGCGGCCGGCGTGTCCGGAGTTTTCATGGAGACCCACCCCGACCCGGCGCGTGCGCTGTCGGACGGCCCGAACGCGTGGCCGCTCGAGCGCATGGCGTCGCTGCTCGAGGTGCTCAAGGAGATCGATGCCGCGGTCAAGGCGCGGCCCTACGAGGAATCGAGACTATGACCAAGATCGTCGACATCAAGGCCCGCGAGATCGTTGATTCCCGCGGCAATCCCACCGTCGAGGCCGACGTGTACGTCGAAGGCGGCGTCATGGGCCGGGCCGCCGTGCCCTCGGGCGCGTCGACCGGCACGCGCGAAGCCGTGGAGCTGCGCGACGGCGACAAGAAGCGCTACCTCGGGAAAGGGGTACTCAAGGCGGTGGCCAACGCGAACGGCGAGATCCGCAGCGCGCTCCTCGGACACGACGTGCGCGACCAGAAGGGACTCGACGGGCGCATGATCGCGCTCGACGGCACCGAGACGAAGTCGCGGCTCGGCGCCAACGCGATCCTCGCCGTGTCGCTCGCGGCGGGTCACGCCGCGGCGCGGGCCTCGGGACAGGGGCTCTGGAAGCTGCTCGGCGGCGCCGGGCCCAAGACCATGCCGGTGCCGATGATGAACATCATCAACGGCGGCGCGCACGCCGACAACAGCGTCGACATCCAGGAGTTCATGGTGCTGCCGGTCGGCGCGCCGAGCTTCGGCGAGGCGCTGCGCTACGGCGCGGAGATTTTCCACACACTCAAGAAGGTGCTGCACGATCGAGGGCTCGCTACGGCCGTGGGCGACGAAGGCGGCTTCGCGCCGAACCTGCCGTCGAACGAGGCCGCCCTCGAGACGATCCTCGAGGCGGTCGAGCGTGCGGGCTACAAGGCGGGGCGCGACGTGTTCCTCGGGCTCGACGTCGCCAGCTCGGAGTTCTTCCAGGACGGGATCTACAACCTCGAGTCGGAAGGCCGGAAGTTTACGTCCGCGCAGTTCGTCGACTACCTCGCGGGGCTCGCCGACCGCTACCCGATCGTCACGATCGAGGACGGCATGGCGGAGGGCGACTGGGACGGCTGGGCGCTTCTCACCGCGCGCCTCGGCAAGCGGCTGCAACTCGTTGGCGACGATATCTTCGTCACCAACACCAAGATCCTGCGCGACGCGATCGCCCGCGGCATCGCGAATTCGATCCTGATCAAGCCGAACCAGATCGGCACGCTGACGGAAACGCTGGCCGCCATCGACATGGCGGCGGAGGCCGGCTACAGCTCAGTCGTTTCGCACCGCTCGGGCGAGACCGAGGACAGCACGATCGCCGACATCGCGGTCGCGACGCGCGCCACGCAGATCAAGACCGGCTCGCTCTGCCGCTCGGACCGCATTGCGAAGTACAACCAGTTGCTGCGCATCGAGGCGGAACTCGGCTCGCAGGCGGGCTACGCCGGACGGGACGCCTTCCCGGTACCGCTGCCGGCTGGTAATCTCTCGCGCCCATGATGCTCAGGATCGTCGCCGGACTTCTGCTCGCGGGTGTTCTCGCCCTGCAATACCGGCTCTGGGTGTCGCCGAACGGCATGCGCGACGTCTGGCGCACCGAGAGGGCCATCGAGGCCCAGACGCAGGAGAACCGGCGGCTCGAGCAGCGCAACCGCACCCTGGCGGCCGAAGTGCGCGACCTCAAGGAGGGGCGTGCGGCCATCGAGGAGCGCGCCCGCACGGACCTCGGCATGATCGGCGCCAACGAGACGTTCTTCCAGATCGTCCCGCCGGCGCCGGCCGCGCCCGCCGCACAGGATCCAGCCGCACAGCGACGGACCGCCCAGGCCGAGAAGCAATGAAGCGGCGCGAGCGGCGCTGGGCCGTCGTGGTGGCGGCCGGGCGCGGCGAGCGTTTCGGCGGTCCGACCCCGAAGCAATACGTGCGACTGCTCGGCCGGCCGGTCCTCTCGTGGTCGGTCGGCGCGCTGCTGGCGGAACCCTCC
>Ga0114939_10003123_pt1 | contig 11767 bp, 6 predicted proteins | sample AshMeaCrysSpring_FD_87196 | JGI IMG/M metagenome (GOLD analysis project Ga0114939, IMG submission 87196) | Groundwater microbial communities from Big Spring, Nevada to study Microbial Dark Matter (Phase II) - Ash Meadows Crystal Spring | ecosystem: Environmental > Aquatic > Deep subsurface >... | reverse complement strand
TTGGGGCTGTCATGAGTCGTGGAGTGAAGTGGAGGGAAGCATCTATCAAGGTTTGAAACTTTGTTGAATTTCATTCTCAAACGTAAATCATCCCTAAAATCAGCAACGCCCTTTTCTACATAAAAAATTAGGAATCTTTGGTAGTAGCCATCCCTGCTTCTTTTGAATCAAAGAACATGAGAAGCGATCGCCCAGCTTTCTGCGCGTGCCTCAAGCAGGGGTACAAAATTCGCCACATCTTTTTCTGACCCCAAAATCATCCTGGAACGAGTAGTTTCTCTTGAAATTTCTCCCCCCGTATATTCCTTGCTGTAGGTAACAACTGCCCTTAGCTGACATCTTGCACCTTTACGCAAAAAAACTTAGAAGAATAGAAATACGTGATAAATATTACACTTAAAACATTATTTTTTAGTCCCCTAAAAGAGGACTTTTAGCTATTAGACAGGGACTTCCAGTCCCTGGCTTAGTTTCCTTTATTTAGAGTTTATAACAGATGCAAGATGTGAGTTAGCCATTAAAAAAACCCGCTATTGCGGGTTTAAAAAAACACAGAATCGAACCAAATGCTTTTGTATTTAATTAAAATATTTCAACTCGGCTTCCAACTGACTAACTAAGGCGTCATCTCCATTGGCTTTAGCAACCTCAAGACGATGCTCTAAGCTTTTTTGGATGTTAACTCTATGGGCTTGTTTAGCTTTCTGAGTTGCTTCCTGCCTGCTTCTAAATAACATAGCTACGACCCTTCATAATAATGTTTTATATTTAATATTCATAACATATCACATGTTTCGTAACTTTTGCTACAGAAATATGCACTTTGATACTTTTTTATAAATTCTTTATAAATGGGGGATTGTTTACAATATCCACAGGTCGTAGGATAAAATCGAGTCCAGAAAAAAATCAGGTTTGATTGGATAAAAATCGTTTTTATTCGCCATTGACAGCCATATTTAACGAAATCAAGCGAAATTAAACTATTACTATGGATTTATGACTGGAAATATACAGATTACAACCTACAGACTTATTACCCTATTAACGGATTTTGGAATGAAGGATGGCTATGGGGGAGTTATGAAGGGGGTAATAAAGAAGATTAATCCAATGTTAGAGATAGTTGATTTAACCCATGAGATTCCACCACAAAATATTGCGGCGGCAAGATTTTGCTTGATGAATGCTTATCCATATTTTCCTGAGGGGACAGTACATATAGCTGTGGTTGACCCCGGTGTTGGAAGTCATCGACGGGCGATCGCTCTTCAGTTGTCAAATAATAATTTTCTTGTTGGCCCGGACAATGGTTTATTTTCTGGCGTTATTAGTCAAAATCAGATTATTAACGCTGTAGAACTTACAAATTCTAATTATTGGCTAACTTCTCGCCCTAGCAATACTTTTCATGGTCGAGATATTTTTGCTCCAGCGGGCGCCCACTTGGCAACTGGTGTTCCAATTCAAAATTTAGGCGCCGAAATAGACCCAACTTCCTTAACAAAAATTAATATTAATAACTGTGTAGAAAAATCCACTGGTATCTATGGCTGTATTCAATATATTGACCGCTTTGGCAATTTAATTACTAATATTCTCGACAAGTATATAAAAAGTAAAACTTGGAATCTAGAGGTGAAAGGGTTAATGATTAGAGGCTGTAATACTTATGCTGATGTTTCCCTTGGAGAAGCGATCGCTTTAGTTGGTAGCGATGGATGGTTAGAAATTGCTGCTAATGGTGGTAGCGCGGAATCTCTGTTACAGGTAAATTTAGGAGTCGAGGTTATCCTACATCTTCTTGGGTAGATTATTTTATTCTCACGCCATAGCCATAGCTCGACACTAGGAGTGCCATAGGCCCAAGGGCGCAAAGGAAGAGAGATAAAATCAGATATTCGATTTGTTAACAATGGAGTTTAGATATGAGTTTAGATATGAGTGTTGTATATCAAGGGCAATTTGGCTCCTATAGTATCAATGATGATGACCGCAAAGGGGTAATAATTTATAGGGCTGCTTTAACTTTTTCCGCAGTTAGTTTTGCGACAGCCACTGCTTTAATTTTAATCTATCCCAACCTGGATTTATCAGTAATTACCCCTTTGTTTGCTTGTTTTTGCTTAGGTCTTGGAGTGGCTTTAGCTACCATCCATATATATATGGTATTACTCCACAGAGTTTTACAAGGTTTTTGGGCAATTGGTGTTATTGCTTCGGTGGCCATCGCTTTACAAAGCAACCAACCTTTAGCAGCGACTATTTATTCCCAACCAATTACAATCCTAGGCGTCGGTTTTACCTTTGCGGCGTTAACAGGTATTTTCTTTAAGGAAGCTTTTTGTTTTAACCGCTTTGAAACCAAATTTTTAAGCCCATTAGTGCCCACTCTTCTATTAGGACATTTATTCGGAGTTTTACCTCTTCAAGGGGAACAAGTATTACTGGGAATATGGGCTGTTTTATTTTTAGTCTTTGCCATTCGTAAAACTGTACAAGAAATTCCTGCGGATATTGGCGATAAATCTGTGTTTGATTATTTAGAAAAACAACGTGCTGAAGTTAGGTAGCTTATGTTTAACAAAGTTCGTAAAAACAGAAGACTCCGAAAAATCAGACTTTTTAAACGTCAAGAAGTCTGGATTCTAACTTTTCAGGGATGGTTAGCGGCGATCGCTCTGATGATGTGTCTGGTGATAACACTAATCCCATCGATTATAAATGTTCATTCTTTTTTGGCACCCACAGTCCCCATCAAAACCGCCAATATTCTTGTTGTGGAAGGATGGCTTCCAGACTATGCCTTAAAAGAAGCGGTTTCAGAATTTAATCAAGGTTCCTATAAATTTATTGCCACCACGGGAGGTGCTTTAGAAATGGGTAGTAATATTACAGGTTTCCAAAACTTTGCTGATGTCTCCGCTGCAACTCTTAAAAAACTTGGTTTATCAGAGGATAAAATAGTAGCTGTTTCAGCCCCAGAAGTTGTTAAAGATAGAAGTTTTCAATCCGCAGTAACCTTTGCAACTTGGTTAGAGAAATCTCAATTAAACATAAATTCGATAAATCTCCTTAGTTTAGGTGCCCATACTCGCAGAAGTTGGTATTTATATCAAAAAATATTAGAACCAAAAATTAAAGTTGGTATAATTACAGCCCATAACCGCGATTATAATCCTGATAAATGGTGGACTACTAGTTCCGGTGTTCGAGATGTTATTGATGAGGGTGTTGCCTTTATTTACGCTCGTTATATTCATTGGAATGCTTAGGTATAGAGGAGGCAAGCAAAGCTAAGGGTCTGGGAGGTAGGGGTTGAATTGTATAATTTGAACCTTACCCTGATTTGACATTAACCTATTCCCGTGTCAATACTACTTGCTTAACTCCTAACTTGCACCTTTACGTAAAAAGACTTAGAACAATAAAAACACAAATACACATATTACACCAATAAAATTATTTTTTTAGTCCTCTTTTAGAGGACTTTATCAATTAGACAGGGACTTCCAGTCTAAGAGCGGGCTTTACTAACACAAACAGGCTGGAAGCCTGTTCCACAAATACTTAATAGAGATAATGTATATTTTAATCTTGTGGAACAGGCTTCTAGCCTGTGAGTAAAAAATTTGTGATCTAACACAAACAGGCTGGAAGCCTGTTCCACAAATACTTAATAAAGATAATGTATATTTTAATATTGTGGAACAGGCTTCTAGCCTGTGAGTAAAAAATTTGTGATCTAAATAATGTATATTTTAACATTGTGGAACAGGCTTCTAGCCTGTGAGTGAACTGTGAGTAAAAAATTTTGATTACGCCATCAAACTCATCAAAGCTTCCAATAGACTTTGATTCTGGGACTCGGTGCCGACACTAATCCGCAATTTATCAGCTAATCCAGGCTGTTTAAAATATCTAACTAAAACTCCTCTCTCCTTTAACCCTAAATACAATTCCTCCGCATTGCCAATGGGTGGAGTTGCGAGTACAAAATTTCCCTGGGATGGCAAAACTGTAAAACCCAAATTCTTCAGGTCAATGGTTAATTGGGATCGCGATACTTTGACTTTATTTGCACAATCATTTTTGTAAGCCTGATCTTCCATTGCGGCTGTCCCCACATGGGTGGCAATAGCATCAATATTATAACTATCCTTAACTTTAAACATCCCTTCTAACAACTTGGGATTGGCCACGCCAAACCCCATCCGCAATCCAGCTAAAGAATAACCTTTAGAAAGGGTTCGCAATACAATTACATTTTCAAACTCTTCCACTAAAGGCAATGCTGAATATTCAGCAAAATCAACATAAGCTTCATCTATGGCCACCACCCCTGACACCCGTCGCGCTAATTCCCGCAAATCATCCAAGGGTACGCAATGTCCCGACGGACTATTGGGGGAGGCTATAAATGTTATGGCTCCATTTTCTGCCACTAATTCCTCTATTGGCAATTTAAAATCTTCCCCGTAGGCAATCTCCACTACTTCCGCCGGTTGCATAGCCGCAAGAGTTCGATAAAGAACATAGGTTGGCATCGGATACACTACCTTCCGCTCCCTTCCTTCAGCACAGGCACGCACTAAAACATTCAGCACATCATCGCTGCCATTGCCGACAATTACCCAATCCCCAGGCACTCCCAAAGCATTACTTACCGCTTGGCAAAAATCCCGCGCAAATGGATCGGGATATCGACGGAGCCACTCCCCATCTAACTCCCGCAGTACTTCCATTGCCTTGGGAGAAGGGGGATAGGGATTTTCATTGGTATTGAGTTTGATGATTTTTGTTCCTGGTTTTGGTTGTTCTCCAGGGACATAACCTTGCATGGCGTCAATTGCCGGACGGAAGTAACTCATAGCTAGATATAAAGATGCAGTAATTGCCAGGTCTCCTATCTTAGCCTGAAATCACGAGAATGAGGCTATAACCAGATGCTTCGTTTTTCACACTCAAAACTTTAAACACTTTAAAAACAGGACTTACGCAAAAAAACTAATTTCTGTCATTAGTCGCGCAACAAAGTGAAGAGAAGAATCTTTCGATATGCTTGATTTACCTAACTTTTACTGAAAATGACTATTTATCCTTTGCGTAAGTCCTAAAAAATTGTCGAAGAAATAATTTTAGGAATAGCCCAGAGCTACTACGAAACAATCTGGTTCTTGGCTTCTAGGAACGCGGCGGTCTCGCTCTTAGGCGGTTACACAAATCAAGCATAGTAGCAATTTTTGCGGCTATTCCTGAATTTACTGAAAATTAATTATAAATTTAAATAAGATTATATTAATTTTATATTCAAATCTTATATATAGTCGATTCTTTGTGAATAAATTAGAATTTATTATCATACATTTAATTTTTTCTATGGAATTGGGAATCTTACAACTAGGTGATATTAATCTAAGAGTAAAACGATGCTATCCACTTTAAAGATTCCCGGTTACAAAATTACCGAAATAATTCATCAAGGTTTAAACACGGTTGTATGCCGAGGAATTTCTCAATCAAAGCAGGAGCGAGTTATTCTCAAAGTTTTAAAAGCCGAATATCCCACCTTAGAACAGATTTCTCGTTTAAAGCATGAGTTTACAATTACATCTAATCTTGATTTTAATAGTGTTAATGTAGATAGTATTGTTAAAGTCTTGGGGTTACATACTCATCAAAATCGCTTGGTGTTGGTATCCCAAGATTTTGGTGGCGTTAGTTTGAAAGAATTTCTTGCTGGTAAAGATGAAAAAATATCTCTTATTGCTTTCCTGAGTATTGCTGTACAAGTTGTTGAAGGATTAGTTTTCTTGCATACTCACAATATTATTCACAAAGATATAAAACCAAGCAATATTGTCATTAATGCCCAAACTGGTGAGTGTAAAATAATTGATTTTAGTATTGCTTCTAATTTGAGTCAGGAAACAACACAATTAATGAGTCCCTATGAGTTGGAAGGGTCTTTGGCGTATATGTCGCCGGAGCAAACGGGGCGAATGAATCGGATGATGGATTTTAGGAGTGATTTTTATTCTCTGGGGGTAACATTTTATGAAATTCTCACGGGACAATTGCCCTTTCAAGATTTAGATGCTGTTGAATTAGTTTATTCTCATTTGGCAAAACAGCCAACTCCGGTAACGGTGTTAAATCCTGATGTGCCGGAGATAATTAATGTTATTGTTGCCAAATTGATGGCAAAAAATGCTGAAGACAGATATCAAACGGCTGGTAGTTTATTGGTTGATTTACAGCGATGTTTGGATGAGTTAAAAACTACAGGGAAGATAGAATATTTTGATATTTTTTCCAGTGGCAATACCTCTTTGGGGTCTAGCTTTGCTAATCCCACAAATCAAGTCAATATTCCCCAAAAGCTTTATGGAAGAGAAAAACAGGTTGAGGAATTATTAGAAGCATTTGAGCGAGTAAGTTTAGGAAGTGTTGAGTTGGTTACAGTTGGTGGGTATTCTGGGATAGGTAAATCTGTCCTTGTTTATGAAGTGTTGCGTAACCTGACGCGACAAAAAGGTTATTTTACCTCTGGAAAATTTGACCAGTTTAAAACAGATGGGAGTCTTGGTAGTGTTAGGGAAGCTTTTCGAGGACTAATTAAACAACTGCTGACAGAAAATCAAAACCGTCTGTTATATTGGCGAGAAAGATTTTTAGCTGTCTTGGGAGAAAATGGACAAATAATTATAGATGTAATTCCAGAGTTGGAATTAATTATCGGTAAACAAACGCCAGTTATAGAATTAGGAGTAAAGGAGTCAGCTGGTCGTTTTATTGACACCTTTTGTAAATTTACTCAAGCTTTTAGTACAAAAGAACATCCCCTGGTTATTTTTATGGATGATATACAGTGGGCAGATACAAATTCACTGCGATCGCTCCAACAAATCATTACAAATTCTGAAAATCATTATTGTCTAATTATCTTAGCCTACCGAGATAATGAAGTTAATCCCATTCACCCCTTTATCCAAACACTGTCACAAATTCAGACAGCAATAGAAGAAAGGGTCGGAAAAATCACCCAAATTACCCTATCACCATTAAAATTAGAAGACACTACCCAACTTGTTGCAGACACTCTCCATCTTTTACCCTCAACAGTAAAACCCTTAGCTGATTTACTCCATAACAAAACTCAAGGCAATCCTTTTTTTCTGACACAATTACTCAAATCTCTAGAAAACCAGAAATTATTACAACTTAATTATCAAAAATCTTCTTGGCAATGGGATTTACAGCAAATAAAAAGCTGTAATATTTCTGACAATGTTGTTGATTTGATGGTTGATAAATTACTTCAATTACAAGAGTCTACACAAAAAATACTTAAACTAGCGGCATGTATTGGTAATAAATTCGATTTGAAAACCCTCGCAACAGTCAATGAAAAAACCCTTAAGCAAACAGCAACAGACCTCTGGTCTGCGTTGGAAATGGGGTTTATTTTGCCATTGGATGATAGCTATAAAATAACCCAAGTATTGGAAAACGAAGAATTGGAAGCGGTAATTTCTCAACTTGGTGATGTGGATTCTTTGGATTCTGTTGATTATATTACTTCTGTTGGCTATAAGTTTTTGCATGACAGAGTTCAGCAAGCAGCCTATGTGTTGATTTCTGATGAGGAGAAGCAACTAACCCATTTAAAAATCGGTCAACTTTTATTAGGTAGTAGAAAAGTAGAAGCCTTAGAAAGAAATTTTGATAAAGGAAATTTTGATGAACGAAATATTTTTGATGAAGGAAATATTTTTGATATTGTTAGTCATTTAAATGCTGGTTTGGAGTTAATCACAAATGTTGAAGAAAAATGCCAATTAGCCAGACTAAATTTAATTGCTGGAAGTAAGGCAAAAGCTTCTTTTGCCTATGAGGCTGCTTTTAGGTATTTTGCAATGGGTTCAAAATTACTAAATCAGCTATCTGATAAAAGTTGGCTTACCCACTACGAGTTAACATTAGCTTTGCAGGAAGGAATTGTGGAAACAGCTTACTTCTGCGGTGACTTTGAGACAATGGGGATTCATGTTGACAGGATACTAGAGTTTGCACAAAATCCCCTCGATTGTCTCAAAGCCTATGAAATTCAAATTCAGGCCTATACATCACAGCAAAGATTTGCAGAAGCGATCGCCAGTGGCAGAAATGGTCTCAAACTATTTAACAAATTTCTTCCTGTTAATCTTCCGGAAACACCAACCCAAGAAGATATTCAACACTCATTAGAGGAAGTCATCAAATTACTTGACGCAAGAAAAGCAGAGGATTTACTCAACTTACCAATGATGACGGAAGTTAAACCCTTAGCAATAATGCGATTGCTAGCTAGCATTATGGGACCCTGCTACTTTACCGCACCATTACTATTTACTTTAGTAGTTTTAGCACAAGTAAAAATATCCATATTCTATGGCAATACAAATATATCAGCTTTTAGTTACAGCAACTATGGAATTCTGATGAATACCATCTTACAAAATCTGGATGATGCATACCAATTTGGTCAATTGGCGCTTCAATTGCTGGAAAAAATGGACTCAAAAAGTATATTGGCAAAGGTTAATCTTGTTGTTGGGCAATTTATAATCTACTATAAATCCCATTTCCGAGAAAGTCTACCAGTTATGCTAGAAGGTTTTCAGGCAGGTTTGGAAGTTGGTGATTTAGAATATGCTGGCTATAATGCATTTCATCTGTGTCAAGCATCTTATTTAATTGGTTATGAACTAACAAAACTATCAACTGAAGTTGAAGCTTATACAGCTACCCTCTTAAAATTGCGTCAAGTTATAACTTTCAACTACACTCAAATTTCTTTACAGGCAATTCAATGTTTACAAGGTAAGGTCAAAGTTTCAAATAATCCTTCAAATGTAAATTTAGACAAATTATATATAACTTTAACAGAAGCACAAGATTTGTTAGGACTACATTTGTATTGGACTCATAAACTTATCCTATCTTATATATTTGGTGATATTTCTGAAGCAACCCAAGACGCAATCCAAGCAAGAATTTACTTGTCTGGAGGTGCGGCAATGATAACGGTGCCAATTTTTTATTTCTATGACTCCCTCACATGTCTAGCTTTATATCCTCAAGCATCAAATAAAAAAGAGTTACTCAAACAAGTTAGAGAAAATCAAACCAAAATTCTATATTACAGCAACCATGCACCAATGAATTTTCAACATAAATATGACTTAGTGGAAGCAGAATTGTGTCGAGTGATGGGGAAAGATTACGAAGGAACAAAATATTTTGATCAAGCCATTACGGGGGCTGCAAAAAATGGTTATATCCAAGAAGAAGCCTTAGCCAACGAGCGCGCTGCTTTATTTTATGTGTCTTTGTCCAAAGAAAAAATAGCCAAAATATATATGACAGATGCTTACTATGGCTATATAAAATGGGGCGCCACAGCTAAATATCTGGATTTAGAAAAAAAATATCCCGATTTAATTATCCGCAGTACAAATCTTCATAGTACAAATATTAATCATACAAATACTTATAATACAAACGCAACAAATGAAGTTACCAGAGTGGAATCTGTTGTGAGTAATAAACACACTAAAACAAATACAATCACTACAAAACAAACTTTGGAAAGCAGCACTCATAAGAGCGAAACTCTAGATTTAGTGACGGTAATTAAAGCTTCTTCTGCGATTATGAGTGAAATTCATTTAGAAAATCTCCCTTTTAAACTACTACATATTATTTTAGAAAATGCAGGTGCCCAAAAAGGCTGTTTAATTCTGGAGAAGAATAACCAGTTTTTTGTCGAAGCAATTAATTCCTGGGATGGTAATAATAATTTAAATAGACCATCAATTCTTGTAGATGAATCCTTAGATATTCCCCAAACAGTAATAAATTATGTAATTCATACTCAAGAAATTTTAGTCCTAGCCAATGCCAGCGTTGACCCCATAACAAAAAATTGCCCTTACATTCAAAAACATCAATGTCAATCTATTCTTTGCCTTCCCATTCTTACCCAAGGTAAATTAATTGGTTTATTTTACCTGGAGAATAATCTAACAACTGGGGTATTTACATCTAGCCGTTTAGAGTTGATGAAAATACTTGCATCCCAGGGAGCGATCGCTATTAACAATGCCCGTCTTTTAGCCCGCGAACAAGAAAAATCCCAACAATTACAACAATATCTACTGGAATTAGCCCAAAAAGAAGAACAATATCGCAGCATTTTTGAAAGTGTTAATGATGCAATTGCAATTCATAGCTTAGAAACAGGCAATATGATAGAAGTCAATCCAAAAATTTGTCAGATGTATGGTTATTCCAAGGAAGAATATTTACGTCTGACTCCTCCAGATTATCTTCATCCAGATTATTTATATCTATTTAGTGATTTTATTGGAACAATCAAAGCTGGAAAACAATTTTATTGCCAAGCTATTGGGATAAAGAAAGGGGGCTATTTTTTTAATGTTGAAGCCAAAGGAACATCTTGCATGTACAATGGTCAACTCCATGCATTGGTAATTATCCGAGATATTAGCGAACATATTGCAGCGGAAGCCCAAATCAAACAAAAATCAGCAGATCTCGAACAAGCATTAATTAAACTGCAAAATACCCAATCCCAACTCATACAGACAGAAAAAATATCTGCCCTCGGTCAACTAGTGGCAGGTGTAGCCCATGAAGTCAACAACCCGGTTAGTTTTATTAACGGTAATCTTGCCCATGCGAAAAACTACATCGAAGATTTAACCAATCATCTAAACCTATATCAAAAATCTTACCCCAATCCCCTTGAAGAAATCCAAGAAAATGCTGAAGAAATAGAGTTGGAATATTTACTAGAAGACTTACCAAAAATGATTTCTTCAATGAAATTAGGCACGGAGCGTATCCGTGATATTATGCAATCTTTACGTAATTACTCCCGTAAAGATGGAGTCCAAAAGCAACCCGTTGATATTCACAAAGGCATTGATTCTACCTTAATTGTATTATCCCATCGTCTGAAAGCCACTTCCCAAAACCCAGCTATTAAAGTTATCAAAGAATACGGTAATTTACCAGAAATTCCTTGTTTTTCTGGACAACTAAACCAAGTATTTATGAATCTTATTGCCAACGCCATTGATGCTATGGAAGAATCAAATAATGATAAAACAGTTATGGAAATCCAACAAAACCCTAATATCATTACTATTAAAACAAGCCTAGAAAATGACTATGCTGTAATCCGTATTGGCGATAATGGTAATGGAATACCAGAGGCAATTAAGGAAAAACTCTTCACAAATTTCTTTACAACTAAAGCTGAAGGAAAAGGCACTGGTTTAGGATTATCTATTTCTAAAGAAATTGTCGAAAATAAACATGGTGGAAAATTAACCCTTGAATCTGAAGTTGGCAAAGGGACAGAGTTTATTATTCAGATTCCCAGGAGTTGATAGTAGCTCACATCTTGCATCTTTTATAAACTTTAAATCAAAGAAACTAAGTAAAAATAGATTTATTGACTGAGTTTTGACCCGCCAGGGACTGTAAGTCCCTGTCTAATAGCTACAAGTCCTCTAAAAGAGGACTAAAAAATCATGTTTTTAGTGTAATATTTATCATGCATTTCTATTCTTCTAAATTTTTTTGCGTCAAGGACTGTAAGTCCCTGTCTAATAGCTACAAGTCCTCTAAAAGAGGACTAAAAAATCATGTTTTTAGTGTAATATTTATCATGCATTTCTATTCTTCTAAATTT
>Ga0114939_10003122_pt1 | contig 11767 bp, 9 predicted proteins | sample AshMeaCrysSpring_FD_87196 | JGI IMG/M metagenome (GOLD analysis project Ga0114939, IMG submission 87196) | Groundwater microbial communities from Big Spring, Nevada to study Microbial Dark Matter (Phase II) - Ash Meadows Crystal Spring | ecosystem: Environmental > Aquatic > Deep subsurface >... | reverse complement strand
GGGGATGCCGACGGCGCCGTGGCCGCCTACCGGAAGGCGCTGGCCATCGACCCCGGCTTCACGGAAGCGGCCGTGAACCTCGCGGACCTCCACCGCGCGCGCGGCGACGAGCGGCTTGCGGAAGAAACGCTGCGCGAGGCACTGCGCCGGGATCCCGCCGCTGCGGCCGCCCACCACGCGCTGGGCCTCGTCCTCGTGCGCCAGCGGCGCACGGCGGAGGCGATCTCGGAACTGTCGCGCGCGACCGCGCTCGCGCCCGGCGAGTCACGATTCGCATACGTGCACGCCGTGGCGCTCTTCGATGCCGGCCGCAAGGCCGAGGCGCTGCGCACGCTGGACGCCGCGCTGGCTCGCCACCCCAACGACCGCGAGTTGCTGTTCGCCGCCGCGGCCTATCGCGCCGAGACAGGGGACAAGGCGGGCGCTCTTCGGCACGCCCGGCAACTGCAGGCCCTGGACCCCGGCAGCCCGCAGGTTCGCCAGTTCGTCCAGTCGCTGGAAGCCCGGCCTCGCTGAACGGAAGAGGTGCCGGACGCGGCGTCGGCGCGTTCGCCCGCCGGAGAGCCGGGCAACAGGCCGGATGCTACGATTCGCCCGATGCGTTTCACCCCCTTCATCCTCACGGCCGCGCTGGCGCTGGCCGGCGGTTGCGCCGCCCCGCAGTCGCAGCCGACGCCACCGCCGGATCCGGCCGGAAGCTTCGTTTCGCTCACCACGCCGGTCATCGCCCTGGGCGACTCGCAGGAGCACGAGTCCACCGGCTTCCCGATGCTCGACAACGACGCCGCGGTGGATGCCTACGTGGAGGTCGCCCAGCGTCCGCCGGAGGCCCCCCTCTTCAGCCGGCGCATCCTCGAGTGGGTCATCGAGAGCCACCCCTTCGAGCCCGTCATCCACATGGGCGACCTGCTCGACATGTCGTGCCGGTCGGAACTGCAGCGCATGTCCCGGCTGGCCTTGGCCATGGAACAGCCGCACGTCCTGCTGCCCGGGAACCACGACGGCCTGCTGTTCGGGATCTTCAACTACGACGTGTCCAATCTCGTGGGCGACTACGATGCGCGGCGCTGGAACATGGGCTGCCGCGCACCCATCAGGGAAGGCGTCGCCACGCTGGACGATGCTCGGGGGCAGGCGGTCACCAAGCGAGACTTCATCAACGCCTACCTCGACTCGGCGGCGTCCAAGCTGTCGTACGGCCACGGTCTCGTGCCGCCGCGCGGAACAGGACCCGGCAAGGTGAGCTGGCGCAACCGCGCCGCCCACGCGTTCCTCGAAGCGATCGAGGCACGCGTCTCCGACGGCCGTGCCTATTCCGCCTCCTTTCTCGCGCAGAAGATCGGGCTGCCCGCCGCGCCCGGGGCGCCGCGGCGCGTGAAGATGATCGGCCTCGACACCAACCAGCTGCTCACCCTCGTGGGCGCCTTCGACGTGCTTCGCCGCACCAGCCCCGGCGACATCGGCAGCGTGGACGCCGACCAGGTCGCCGCCATCGCGCCGTGGATCGCGGAATCCGTGAACGCCGGCGACATCGTGGTTTTCGCCGGCCACCACAACTGGCTGCAGCTGAGCCCGATCAGCCGGTACCGCCTCGCCAGTCTCATGGATCGCCTGGACCATCCCCTCGTCTACCTTTCCGCGCACACGCACCGCGGCTTCTGGGCGATGCACCGCGTCGGCGGGCGGCCGCTGCTCGAACTGAACGTGAGCTCGCTCTCGGACTGGCCCCTCGCCTACCGGCGCGTGAGCTTCCAGTTCGACGCGCGGGCGAACCGGCTCAAGGTCGTGGGCGAGCTGCTGCCCAAGCTCGACGGCTCGCCCCAGAGCGACACGGAGCTGCTGCTCGCGTGGACGCGCAGCACCTGCGCCAAGGCCGGCGTGCCCGTCGCCACGCTGACCGCAGAGGAGATCGCCTCGGTGCGCGCGCAGAAGGCGGCGCGCGGCGCGCTCTGGGAATGGCTGGCCGCGCACTTCGGCGAGTCCTGCGAGAGCTGCATGCGGCTTCTCTACGACCACGCGCACAGCTACCAGGAGCAACTGCTCGCGACGATCGCCCAGATGGAGGCGGACATCGGCGCGGAGGACGCGCGCCTCCAGGTCGTGGAGATGCCGCCGTACTGCGGGGGCCAGGGCGTGACGGCATGCGCGGCGACGCTGCGCCAGCGCAGTGCCGAGAGCCTCCCGGACCACATCGCCGGTTTCCGACAGAAGGCCCGCCTCGTGGACCGGGTGAACGAGCATCTCGACAACCTCACGCACCCGCGCGCGAAGGCATACATGGCCTGCCGCGCGGTCATCGGCGCCAAGACCGATTTCGACGAGACCCCCGAGGCGGACACGCCGGGGCGCGGCGAGGACGTGCGGCGCGCCCAGGACTTCTTCCGCGTCGAGGCGACCGTTGGCATGCGCTGAAGCGCCACTGCGGCGCATGGCCGCCGCCGGCCTCGTTTCCCTGGGCGTCGCCGCCTGCGCGACCGTGCCCGAAGCCGTGCCGAAGGTTCCCGAGTTTCCGGGCGTCCCGGCGGAGCGGGACCTGCGAGCGGAGTACCGCCTGGCGGTTTGCAGCCGGCTGACACCCGGCACTCGCGCCTGCGAGGACGTGCTGCTGCGCGAGGCGGGCGAAACGGACGTGTCCGCGGACCGGCCCTTGCCGGCCGACCTCCCCCGGCGCTACCGAATCGGGCTCGTGCCCGGACTCTTCGCGGAGTGCCTCGCGCCGGTGGCCAAGGCATTCGGCGATATCGAGCCGCCGCTACGTGCCAGGGGCTACGACGTGACCTACCTCAACGTGGCCGGCCGGGGCACGGCCTCGGCCAACGCGCGCTTCCTCGCGGAGCGTCTCGCCACGGACGTCGGCGACGCGCGGCCCTTCATCCTCCTCACCTATTCGAAGGGTTTGCTCGACGTCCTCGAATACGTCTCGAACTACCCCGTTGCCGCCAGGCGCGTGGCCGCCATCGTCTCCATCGCCGGCGCCGCCAACGGAACCCCGCTCGCGGATGCCTACCAGTCCTCTTACCGGAATTGGCTCGCGAAACTGCCCCTCCCCGGTTGCGCCACGAGCGACGGGTCGGAGATCCTCGACTTGAAGCCCGAAGTGCGGCGCGAATGGTGGCGGCACAACGGCGACCGGATCCGCGTGCCCGTGTTCAGCCTCGTCACCACGCCCCGCAAGGAACAACTGTCGGTGGGACTCGGCATCGCCCACGCCTCGCTCGCCGCAATCGACCCGCGCAACGACGGCAAGATCCTGTGGTTCGACCAACTGGTGCCGGGCAACTACCTGCTCGGCTTCCTCAACGCCGACCACTGGGCCGTGGCCACGCCCCTCGATGCGAGCCTCCCGTGGCTCGCCTTCCTCTTCAAGGACGACATCCCGCGCCTCGCGCTCGTCGAGGGGGCCATCGCGGTGGCCGCTGCCATGCTCGCGGAAGAAGCCCCGCGCTGAGACTTCGCGCCACCGAGGTCAGTAGAGGTCCCGCGGGAAGGCCATGAAGAAGACGTCCTCGACGCGCTGCCAGAAGCCCCGCGCGGGCTGCCGGCGCTCGAAGCGCCGGCCGTCGCTCCACAGGAGACCGCCGTCGTCGGCGAGGGTGACCCGCCAGGCGTTCGGGGCGGACATGTCCCGATCCAGGGAGGCCGCGAGTTCCCCGGCGAGGCCGGGGCTGTCGACGATCACGCCCATCTCGCTGTTCAGCTCCGCCGAACGCGGATCGAGGTTCATCGAACCAATGAAGACCCGTTCCCGGTCGATCACCATCGCCTTCACGTGCAGGCCCATGAAACCCGCCTTCACCGGCGGCGTGTCCGCGAGCAACGGCTGGACGGCCGCGTCGTGGCGCATCTCGTGCAGCTCCACGCCGGCGTCGATCAGCGGGCGGCGCCACGGCTTGTAGTGGCTGTTCACCGCCGGCACGTCGTGCGAGGCGAGCGAGTTGGTGAGGACGCGAACGCGCACGCCGCGCGAGGTGATGCCGCGCAGGTTCTCGACGCTGCGCTCGTCGGGGATGATGTAGGCGTTCGACACCAGCACCTCGCGCTTCGCGCCCTGCATCAGGGCGCGGATGGCGGCGGGCATGTGGTGCTTCAGCTGCTCGCCGTCGGGCCGGTCGGTGTGGACGCGGCTCGTTCCCCCATGCATGGCGCCGGCGAAGGCCTCCATCTCCGCCCGCCAGTCCTTCGGCGCCGGCGGAAAGCGCGCGAGGATGGGCGAAGTCGCGAGGCGCCTCGCGGCCGCCTCCCCGGCGTCCGGCCCGCCGTCCGGCGCCGCCTTGCGCGCAGGCACCACCCAGCCGCTGTTCCAGAAGGCATCGAACACGGCGGACGCCTGGCGCGCGACGGGCCCGACGCCCAGCACGTCGAGATCGCGGAAATTGAAGTGCGGGGAGAGCCCGAAGTACTCGTTGCCGACGTTTCGCCCCCCGATCACCGCCGCGCGGTTGTCGGCCACGAGGAGCTTGTTGTGCATGCGGTGGTTGAGCCGCTCCATGCGCTCGATCATCTCGACCGCGCGCCCCGCCATCGACCGCTCCCGCCAGGCGTTGAAGTAGCGCACCGAGATGTTCGGGTGCGCGTCCACGCGCAGGAACCCCGCGTCGCGGATGCGCGGATGGGCCTCGTCCTCGAGCAGCGTCGTGAGATCGTCCACGACGAGGCGCACCCTCACCCCGCGGTCCGCGGCCTGCACGATGCGACGCATGAGCAGCTCGCCGCTCTCGTCGGCCCACCACACGTAGTACTGGATGTCGAGCGTGTGGCGCGCCGAGTCGACCAGCGCGATACGCCACCGGAGGCCGTCCTCGTTCGCGTCGAGCAGCCCGAATCCGGAACGCCCGGGCCCGTGCTTCGCGCGGATGCCCTCCTCGATGTCGGCGAGCAGTCCGCCCGGTGCCGGGGCGGCGGCACGGCTCTCCGGAAGCGTCAGGCGCGGCGGCGGCGCCGGGGTGGCGCAGGCGGCGAGGACTGCCGCCAGCGCGACGCCCAGCGCGAACCGGGCGACGGGGCTATTTCTTCGGGACATAGGGAATGCGCACCACGACCTTGACCGGATCGCCCCGCCCGAAGGACTTCGCCGCGTCGACCCCGTTCAGCGCGGCGAGCACGGGAATCTCGAGGACACCCTTCATTCGCCTGTTCACGGCCTCCAGCTTCTCGCCGGCCTGCGCGGGAACGACGCGGAGGCGAAGTTCCTTGATCGACGCCCGTTCCTTCTCGGTGAGCGGCCGCAGGCTTTCGGCCGTGGCCTTCACGAGGTCGCGCTGCGAATGCGGCGTGATGCCGATCATCTGGAAGATCCGGCCACGGTCGGCGATCCAGAGGAAATACAGGTGCACCGGCTCCTTGCCGCTGCGGTCCGTCACGACCACCGCGTGGGCGGGCATCCCGCCGGCGGTCGTGCCGCCGATGTGCTCGGGCTTCTGGCGGTATTGCTTGGCGAGCTTCGCGGCGAACGCGTCGGCGATGCGCTGCAGGTCCTTCGCCTCCCCCTTGCCGTAGAGTCCCAGCGCCGCGACACCGTCCTTGCCGGGTGCCACGGCGGCCAGCGCCAAGCGCGCGTTCTCGAGCGTCCAGCCCTTGGGGAAGGTGATCCTGAAGTCGAGCTCGGGGTGCAGCAGCTCGGTGCCGCGCACGACGCCCTCCGCCGCGTTCTGTCCGAAGAGCAGCCCGTCGAGGCGCATCGCGTACGCCGCCCCGTTCGGCGAAATCGCGGGCATTCGCGACGCCTGCAGCGCCTGCCCGCGCTGCGTGAGCGTCGCGACGCGCTCCGGCGTGGAGGGATGACTGTCGAAGAAGCTGGGCGCGCGCCGCTCGTGCGTCATCGTCCCGATGAATCGCTCCATGCGGTCGAGGATGGCGACGATGCCCATGGGGTCGTAGCCCGCGGCGGCGGCAATGGGCTGGCCGAGCGTGTCCGCCTCGCGTTCCTGGTCGCGGCTGTAGCGCGCGCCCACGGCCGCAATCGGCGTGGCCACCAGCGCGGCGAGGTCCGAACTCACGATGCCCGCCGCCAGCACGCCGGGCAGCGCCAGCAGGCCGAGGCGGGCCTCCTTCTGCATCTGCTGCACCGAGTGGCGCCGCTCCACGTGCTGGATCTCGTGGGCGAGAACGCCGGCGAGCTCGTCCTCGGCGCGCGTCAGCGCGAGCAGGCCGCGTGAGACGTAGATGTAGCCGCCCGGCGCCGCGAAGGCATTGGGCTCCACCTGGTCCACCACGGCGAAGCGGTACTCGAAGCGGCGGTTCGGCACGGCGGCGGCCACTCGGGCACCGACGGCGCCCACGTCATCGGCAAGGGCCTTGTCGTCCACCAACCCGATCTGTTCCTCGACCGACTGCGCGGTCTCCTCGCCCAGCCTGCGGTCGACGTCGGTGCTGGGCATGCCGGCGCAGCCGGCGAGTGCGGCGACGCACAGGGCGGCCGCGGGAATATTCTTCATGGCGGGATGCGTTGTCTCCGGTAAATCGTGGATTCTACCGATGCGCCCCGTGCCGAACCGGCCTCCCGGGAGGATTCCCGGTGCAATCGTCAATTGCCGCCCTGCTGTCGCAGCACCGCCACCGCATGGCAGAATGACCGGGTCCGGCGCCCGGGGGCGCCCGCGCAGAGCAACCATCCGGAAAGCGAACGCCGCCGCATGAATTCGACCTACGAACTGCCCGTCAACGAGCGTTTTCGCGACATCGTCCAGCGCGCCTATCCCGACCGGCCCGACGTGGCGACCGTGCCGCTGGCCGGACCGCTGCGCGACACCTGGCGGAATCTGGCGCGCGCCGCGGGCGCGGATGTCGCGGACCTCGCCAAGGCGATCGCGCGCGAGCTCGACCTTGACGTGGCCGGGGACCTCAACGACAGCGACCCCTTTGCCACCCGGCTCGTCCCGGAACGGATCGCGACGGAAGTGCTCGTCCTGCCGATGCGCGAAAGGGACGGCACCCTGGTCGTCGCGGCGGCGTGTCCCTTCCCGGGCGGCGGCCTGCGGCGCGTGCAGTTCCTGGCCGACCGCAAGCTGAAGGTCCTCGTGGCGCCGGCCGACGCGATCGAGGCCGTGATCCCCAAGGCCTACGCGCGCGCCGCGGAACAGCGGGCGGAGTCGATCGGCACGATCGCGTTGACCGAGGGTGGCGATCCCGCGAAGCTCTCCGCGAAGGACGACAGCGCCGTCGTCCGGCTCGCGCGCGCCCTGATCCTGCAGTCCGTCGAGCAACGGGCATCGGACCTGCACATCGAGCCCTTTGCCGGCGGCGGCATCGTGCGCGTCCGGGTGGACGGCATCCTGCGGCGAATCGCCTTCATCCCGGGGACCGTCCGCGACGCGCTGGTGCGCTACTGGAAGGCCAACGGCGGCATGGACCCGACGAACGACCGCATCGCGCAGGACGGGCGGATGTCGCTCATCCTCGGCAGCCGCGAGATCGAACTGCGGCTCTCCGTCCTGCCCGCGAGCCGCGGCGAGAGCCTCGTCGTCCGCTTCCTCGACCAGAGCCGCATCTTCCGGCTGGGCGGATCCGGCTTCTCCACCGCCGCCCTCGGCTGCCTCCGGCGCCTGGTGATGAACTCCGCCGGCGTGATCGTGGTCACGGGCCCCACGGGCTCCGGCAAGAGCTCGACCCTCTACGCGATGCTCTCGGAGATCAACCGCATCGGCGTCAAGGTCGTGACCATCGAGAACCCGGTCGAGTACCGCGTCCCGGGCATCTCGCAGGTGGAGGTGAACGCCAAGGCCGGGCTCACGTTCGCGAGCGCCCTGCGGTCCAGCCTTCGCCAGGACCCGGACATCATCCTCGTCGGGGAAATCCGCGACGGCGAGACGGCGGAGATCGCCATGCAGGCCGCGCTCACGGGCCACCTGGTGCTGACCACCCTGCACACCAACGACGCCCTTTCGGCCCTTCCCCGCCTCGCCGACCTGGGCGTGCAGCCGTCGCTGATCGCGGACGCGATGATCGGCGTCGTTTCGCAGCGCCTGCTGCGGCGCCTCTGCGATCATTGCCGGGCACCCGTGCAAGAGCCGCTTCTGGCGGACGAGGCGCTCTTCCTGGAGGCCACCGGCGAGCGGCCGGCCTACCGCCCCGTCGGTTGCGACCAGTGCAACGCGACGGGGTTTCTCGGGCGCCTCCCCATCGCGGAGATCGTCGAAATGACGCCGGACCTCCGCAGCGCCATTTCCCGCGGCGAACGCGACCTTGGCCGGTTGCGCGAGCTGACGCCCACGCCGCTTGCCGCCATTGCCGACGGCGCGGCCAAGCGCATCATCTCCGGCGACACGACGGCCCGCGAGGCGATGCGGGTGCTGGGACAGAAGTTCTGGACGGACACCGCCCGCCTCTTCAACCGCACGATCTCCGCCGGCGCCGCCACGGCGATCACGGCGGAGGAAAGCCTTTCGGCGGGTCTTTCCCTGCTGCTGTTCGAGCGCGAACCGCTCGGCCGGAGCGAACTGGCGACCGCGATCGAGCAGACCGGCGTCCGTGTCCACACCACGGGCGACCCGGAGCAGGCACGGCAAATCGTCACCGACGACGACGCCGTCGCCCTGCTCATCCTCGACCTGGAGACCGGCGACGAGAGAGACAGCCTCGAGCTCCTTCGCCAGGTCCGCGTCTCCCTCGCGTGGGCGCGCCTGCCGGCGCTCATCATGGTCTCGCCGCACCACGCCCAGCTGCGACAGCTGCTGGAGGAGCACGGCATGACGGATTACCTCGTGAAGCCCGTGGACACCGAGACGATCGTGTCCCGGTTGAGAGCCGTCCTGGCGCGGTAGGCGCCGGGCGCTCAGTTCTTGCCGGTCCGGGTCACGGCGCCCTTTTCGTCCATCTCGATGAAAAGGGCGCCGTCGGTCGCGCGCAGCTTGTAGCCGCTGCCGTCCCGGGAGTACGCCACCACCGAACCCAGGGCGGGGTTGGGCAACACCTCCGGCAGCGATCCGTTCATCCTGCGATAGTCCTCGATCTCCGTCCGCGCCACCTGCGCCGCGACGACCAGTCCGTCACGGATCGCGCCCTCGGTGAAGCCGATCAACCACGAGCTGAGAACGTAGCCTGATCCGCCCAGCGACACGGCGACCACGAGCCGCGCGACCGGCGTGTTCCAGCGCGAGCGCTCCCTGGAATTTGCCGGGGCCGGCTGCTGCTTCGCGATTTCGTCGCTCGCCTTTAAGACGAGGCTGGAGAGATCGGGCTTGTCCCCCGGGCTGGCTTTGTCACCCATGCCTAGTTTCCCTTCCCCTTGCCGTGCCCTTGTCCTTGCCCATGACCCTGGCCTTGCCCCGGATTGCCTTGCTGCCCCGGGGGAATCCCGGATGGCTGACCGGTCCCCGAGGTGCCTGTGCTGCCCGGCGACCCCGTACCCGTTCCGGTACCCGCCCCTGCGCCTGTGCCAGTGCTCCCTCCGGTACCAGTCCCCGCACCCGTACCCGTGCCAGATCCTGTTCCCGTTCCTGTTCCGGTTCCAGTGCCGCCACTCCCCGCCGACGGGGCGCTGCAGGCAGCGACATCCGCCAGCTTCACCGCGAAGACCGCCATCGTGGGCACGATCACGGCAGGTCCGTAGACCAACCCGACCCGCGAGAGCACGTGGTGGGCATCGGAGGACACTTGAACGCCCTGCTTGCCATGCTCGCCGCGGCTGGCGACGATCAACAGGACGGACCGCCCGCCGCCGCTCTCGTCCCGGAGATGCAGGCTGAGATTCGCGAAGTTGCTCGCGACCTTGCCGCCGGCCTCGGCCTGCACGTCCTGAAGGGTGCACAGCCGGCCCGTGGCCGCCGAGGCGCCAAGGCGCGTCCGCAGCTCGTCCACCTGGGCCACCATCTCGGACGCCTTGGCCCGGGACATGTAGGACTGGTACGCGGGAAGGGCGATCATCGCCAGGATGCCGACGATGGCGACGCCGGTCATGAGCTCGAGAAGCGTGAACCCGCCCTCGGTTCTTCGGCTCGAACGGATCTGCATGGACTCGCCTTCTCCCCGGGGTTGCCAGTCCCGTGAATGCTAGCGGGGCGTGTAGCCGAACTTCTGGCCGCCGATGCTCGCCTCGTACATGAGGCCGCCCTTGGCGACCGTGAAGGTGGCCAGCCCCTTGTTGTACTTGCTGCCCACCGTGGCGGCATCGTGCCGGCCACCGCTCGCGCCGGCCGACGCGCCGCCCGTGCTGGCCCTGGCGCCGGCCGCCGCCGTGATCGCCACCGCGGAGGCTTCGGCGCCAAACTCGAAGCTGCCGCTCGTGAATTCCTTGAGGGCGCGCGAGTCCTGGAAGAACACGATCTGGCTGTAGGCCTGCCCGCCGAGCTGCCAGCCGACGGTGACCTGCGTCATCGAGGCGTCACCGATGTGCTTGCCCTGCTCGTAGACGCGCCCCTTGCCGTAGGCACCGCCGATACCCACGCCCCCCTTGCCGATGGTCGGGAACACGGCATAGCCATGGGCGCTGTCGAAGAACTTGCCGCTCTCCCCCGCCTTCTTGAAGATGTCGATGGTCTCCTGGTACTCGTCTGCCCACGCCGGCGCGGCGGCCAGGAGGAGTCCGGTGGCGAGAGCTGCGGAAAGGCGGTTCAGCGGGAGAATTCCGATGGTCATGAGGTGTACTCCTGGGTTGGCCGGTAGGGACACGGCGCCGCAGTATCCACTGCGGCCGCGCAATGCGCAATGCGAAAGGCGAACCGGGCCCTCACCCCGGGGCGCTCAGGGCTGCCGCGATGGCCGCGCGCGGGCGCCCGGCAGCAACCGTTGCACGAGCGGATGCGCGACCCTCTTCTCCGTGCCGATCGCGTAGAAGGGCTCCACCACGCCGTCGCAGGGCCCGACGCGCTTCACGTCGAAGGCGGCGACCACCTCGGCGTGCACGATCTCCGCCGCCGGAAAGACGCCCATGCCCCCCGCGCCGAAGGTCTTGAGCAAGGCGCTGTCCTCGAACTCCCCCACCACGCGCGGCCGGATGCCCAGCCGGTCGAACCACTGGTCGATGCCGGCCCGGGTCACCGAGTGGGACGTCGGCAGGAGCACCGGTATCCGTGCCAGCGACTGCGGGAATCCCTTGTGCGCCTCGGCGTAGAGGCCCGGCGGCGCATACCACGCGACCGTGCTGGAGCCCAGCGGGTGGCTGTAGAGCTTGAGATTGGGGTTGGGCGGCGCAGGGCGGTCAGCGAGCACCACGTCGAGCCGGTGCAGCGCAAGGTCGCCGAGGAGGTCGTCGAACTCGTCCTCGTGGCAGAGCAGGCGCAGGTCGGGTGCCTGCAGCACCGGCTGCAGCAGGCGGCGCACGACCAGCTTCGGGATGCCATCGGAAATCCCCACCGCGAGCCGCACGGCCGGCGAGCTCCCCGCGTCACGCACGATGGCCGGCAGCTGCTCACCGAGCTGGAAGATCTGGTCGGCCTGCCGCATGGCGGCCATGCCGGCTTCCGTCAGCGCCAGGCCACGGCCGGCGGGCTTGAGGAGCACGTGACCCAGTGCGCGCTCCAGCTCGCGCACCTGCGTGCTGACGGTCTGCACGGCCATGCCCAGCCGATCGGCGGCGCGGACCATGCCGCCCTCCTTGGCGACGACCCAGAAGTAGTAGAGGTGCCGGTAGCTGAACGAGGCGCTCATATTCCTTGTTTACCGAAACATGGATTCCGGATTTTCTGCTTTTTCGGATATCTGGCGCAACCTATCGTGGCGCCTCGTCCTTTCCCCCGGAGACACGCGATGAAAGTGGTGTTCGAATCCCGCGACCCCGATGGCGCCCGCCTGCGCGACCTCGCCGTCGCCCGCGCGCAGTTCGTGATGCGCC
>Ga0114939_10003121_pt1 | contig 11768 bp, 10 predicted proteins | sample AshMeaCrysSpring_FD_87196 | JGI IMG/M metagenome (GOLD analysis project Ga0114939, IMG submission 87196) | Groundwater microbial communities from Big Spring, Nevada to study Microbial Dark Matter (Phase II) - Ash Meadows Crystal Spring | ecosystem: Environmental > Aquatic > Deep subsurface >... | reverse complement strand
TCCAAGAAAAATCATTCATCCCAATTTTTATTAGCTTTGATGCTCAAATTTTAATAAAAGCATGGGGGTCATCAAAATTATCTTCATCAAAATGGCAAACATTCCCTTGAATTTCCACCAATTCATCAACTCTTGGGAAAGAAAGCCTTAAAGCTAAATTGCGTAAAGCTACGACTTTATCCATCGCTTGGGTAATAGTCGCATCATTTAAACTAAACTCGTAATGAATTGTTAGTCCCATTTTCAATAAAATCTTTTTTATTTATCTTTATACATTTACACTTACTAGTATGTGTATACTGTGATTTTGAATTTGTCAACCTCTATACTTTATATAGTTATGTCAATTTTGCATGAGTGTAAAATATTAGCATAAATAATTTATGTCATATATTTTATCAGATACATAAAATATGAAATATTTAATTCACATTAATCAATATATTTAATTAGGCTTGTAGTAGTCTTGAGACCCCTATTACAGAGCAATTACTGTTGTTTTATTCAGTATATTTCTTTGATTCCTAAGTCAGTAACTTAAGAGTTGCTATTGTGTTCATTTATTCATTATATTTACTTGTACTATCCATTCTGTTTGAATAATTAGCACTATTATTTTATGGTAAAATACGTAGATTTATCGATTAATTATATATCAAATTGTTTGATAATTTGTTTCAAATCACCTTCAAAGCTTCTTAAATCATAATTGTTTGTCATACTCACAAAATTATTGACAAATTTGATTGGCATTTTTTATCACTCCCATGAGAGAATATTAAGGAAGTAATATAAGTAGCTTATAAAATTTTCCTTTAATCATGAAATGCGCTAAAGCGCAACTACAAACCATACGCATTATTATGTATTTAAAAATACATAATGATTGTATCTGAATATTACAAACCAAGCATAAAACATGCCAAAATTGTAGTGCTTTATACGCTCTTAATAATTATCTAGAAAGCAATTTATAAGCTTGAAAACTAGGCTATTACTGACTTCGAGTGAATTCGGCGTTGAAAGTAAAAGATGTTTTTATGAAGTTATGAATAAAAAATGTAAAATCTGAGCAAAAAATAAAAATAATGGGCACTTTAAGTTTTATTCTTAGCAAATGTTCAGAAAATCACATCTTGCACAAGGGCCCAGAAAGCTAAAAGTATGCATACTAAGTAGTAAGCCAGTGAGTAGTAAGCCATCAGGTAAAAACCCATGAGGGCAACTCAAATCCCCAATTAAAATTAACCCAACATTTTGTATTCAATGTCATTGTGAATGAAGTAAACATTCTTTTGAGATGATTTACTACATGAATTATGACCCGTGCATGATGTTTATTATCCCTACTCTTGGCAAAGCTATGGGTCAGTGCAAGATGTGAAAAAACACTAACCATTGTTTTCAGGTCATCAAGAGGTTCATTTACAATGTCAAATCGTCTAGGGTTGCAATCTCGCTTGGGATTAACTACATCCAAATCTCAAACAACAACTAAAGTAGTCTCCGGCGTAGTAACAGCAGCAATAGTATCTGGTCCTGTGCTTGGTATTGTCCCCTTCACAACAGAAAAAGCGAACGCCTATAGTTCCCGTTGCCAATGCGTGCAGTATGTCAAAAACCGTTTTGGAATTAGAACTGCTGTAGGTCATGCCAAAAACATGAAGTACAGCTTACCCCGCCTAGGCTTTCATAGAACTCGCCCAAGAACTGGAGCTGTAGTTGTGATGCAACCTTCTTTTCCTGGTACAGGTCCTTATTACGGTCATGTAGGAATAGTTACCAGAGTTCTACCAGATGGTACCATTCGGGTACGTGGTGCAAATCAAGGCGGTAGACAAAGAGAGGCTGGTTGCAGAAATGTAAATACTCTTCACTTTGCAGGAAATGTTTTCCGTCGTCGAGATGTATCTTTTTGGGCTAGGTAATTATTACATCTGTCTTCAAAAGTACTTGTAGGCTATTCATCTCATCTCCAACGAATCATCCATCCATAATCCAATCATCTCACTACTAATCCCTAAGAACAAACTCTCAGGGATTGCTTTCCATTTTTGAAATATACAATTTCTAAATATACAATTTTTGAATATAAATTTTTGAATATAACTGATATCAAAATCCTACTATTTCTTCTATGAATAATTATGTTTGAAGGTGTTGCAATAAGTTCCAACTTCAGAACAAAAAACGCAATGCTTTATTTTATGTGTCTGGTTTTGCAGGCTATATTTATCAATTAATCTAGTTCGTATTCATGAGCGAACAGAAAATATTTCCCTTCTCGCTGGGGAAGAGAATATCATAGAAATATATCCCAACGGGAAATGGAGATATGTAGAATGGGGTCTTGTCAACTTTTGGTGATGGTTTTACAACCGTTTTTGGCAGATGGCAGAAGGCAGAGGGCAGAAGGAAGGAATAAGGATGAAGGATTTTGATAATATTAAAAGCTTAGTTTTACTTTTGGGATAGTAATCATTTTTTGTCAGGATCGGGAAATAATAATTGAAGCCAGATTATGGAGGTTTGATTAGATAAAAATTTGAGGCTTTATTTTCTCTTCATTAACTAAGATTTATAGTCAATAAGTGGAAAACAAAGCCTTAAAATACTTGAGCGCGATGAAATTTTACCAGACTAATAAAATCAGGTTACTTTCAAACTATTTCTTCACTCCTGGAATTAGTTTATTTAAAGTCGCGACTAATATACTTTGCATTTCTTCGACCTCGTTCATAATATTGGTAAAAAGATTGTTTTCAAGTAAATCTACCTCTTTAGCAATGATAAACTGGGTATCTAATTCCCGTAATGAGCCTAAAGCAATGTATAAAAATTTTATATACTCTTGCCTTGATTGCCGACCATAACCTTCTGCGCTAGTTTACTGGCAGACGACTAGATTGCCTGAACTAATTTATCTTTGAATTGGTTAAATAAACTCTTTTGACTGATTCAATTGACCAGAATCCTGGAAATATTGCAAATAGAAGAAACCTGCCAGGATAGCTCCTACAATTGGAGCAAGCCAGAATAACCAAACCTGACTAAATAACTCTGCGCCAGCAAAGATTGCAACACCTGTACTGCGAGCAGGATTTACAGAGGTGTTGGTAACTGGAATGCTAATCAAATGAATTAGAGTTAGACACAAACCAATTGCCACCGGAGCTAATCCTTGAGGAGCGCGTTTATCAGTTGAACCTAGAATAACCATTAAGAAAATGAATGTAAGGACAACCTCAATTAACAAACAGGCAAGTAAGGAATAACCCCCTGGAGAATGCACTCCAAAACCATTTGTTGCTAAAGGGTTTGAACCAGTGAGTTGAAACCCACCTGCTCTATTACTAGCAATCAGAAATAGAAAACCACCGGCTACTGTAGCTCCGATGACCTGAGAAACTATGTAAGAAAGCAATTCCGAACCAGGAAAACGCTTGCCTGCCCAAAGACCAAAAGAGACAGCTGGATTGAGATGGCAACCGGAGATATGGCCAATAGCATAAGCCATAGTCAGCACGGTTAAACCAAATGCTAAAGAAACTCCAACAAGACCAATTCCGAGAGGATTACCGTTGTTCGCATCGTAAGGAAATGCAGCAGCTAGCACAGCACTACCACATCCACCAAACACAAGCCAGAAAGTACCTATACATTCTGCAATGCATCGTTTCGTGAGTGACATTTTTCTATTCCTTGATAAGCTTCAAAACTACAAGTTGAGATTCAGATAGATATACAAACCAAGTTCTGCTGTGACTCCAGGTGACGATACTTCAACAAGCAGAGAATTCTGTTATGCATTGGCATCAGACCAGTAGGTTAAGCTCTTTGTTTGCAAATTTCTTCTAGTTCCGACAATAGAACTAAAAATATTCAAGTCTTTATAAAGTTAGAGTCATAAAAGAAACAACCTATAAAACCGTATTTTTTTTTTTAATAAGCGTCATACGCATTACTATCTTGAGTAGATTAACACATTTACTATATACTTGACAAGTACAACATAAAACAGAATATCTAGCCATATGTTACCTTAAGTCCTGAAGTTTTAACAGTTGAGGAAAAGACTATAAAGCTTGAAAAGCTTGATTTATATATATTTAAAACTATTATGAGAAAGCTTGTATTCATAATTTTAAGTATATTACAAGTGCAAAAAATACATGAAACCAATTAATGTAAAAATACAGTAACTAAGCAATTTTTCATACTCAATAACTATAGATTACAGATTACAAAATTCAGCTATAAATACGATACATTACTTTTTCAAATTTTAAGTATTTTATCTGACATATAACTTAGAGTAATCTCTGATATAAATCTACCATTAACATCCATATTTCATTTTCCAGGAAAGAATACAGATATCGACCAAATTTCGTAAAGAGGTTCCGCTGTCCCATTTCTACCAAGGATTATGACACTATGCCTTGCGGCACGTTGCGAAGAGCCTGTCACCCTCTTGGCGCCCTTTGCCCCAAAGGGGCACGAAGAGCGCGCTTCGCGACATACGCTCCAAGCAACGCATAATTAAGTCGATGTCTAATAGACATTCCTACAAATTGCTAGGAGTCGTTTTAAATTTCTCTTGGGAACCCAAAGAATAATCATCTAAGACAAAATCAGCAAAAGGTTTTCTTTCTAACCTATCCCGTAATGCTTCATCTAAAATTACACCTTCAGATTGCTTTTTCACTCCGATGATAATGATACTTCTTTGATATGCAGTGGAATCTTGATTAGCTTGACAATCACTGCGGACAAATTGACCTAGATTAAGTAATCTATATCCTTTTAAATTACTACTATTACTAAATACTTTTTTTACTAATAATTGTATTTGTTTAGAACGTTCTAAAGCTCGACTTTCTTCTTTATTTAAATCACCTTCACAGGATGCTGTGCCAACGGAAATAAGTTCATTGGGATTTTCCATAATTTTCTGGATGCCTTCCTGTTCTAAATTGGACCTTAAACCATCCAATGAAATTACTTGGTCATTATGTTTTATTTGATAGCTACTGCCTAACAACCATTTATATTCCACGGATAAAACGGCAATATTAAATTCTGCGATTCTTCCTTTACTATCTCTTCCTGGTTGGTAGGGAAAGTAATCGACTTTACCTATATTTCTGGGTTTTTGTCCGTAACTTGGTATTCTAAAGCCTTTTGGATTGCCCGTTGTCAGGGCGATCGCTCCTAAAATACCTAAGCTAAATAATAAAGCTGTCAGTAAAGCTAGTAAAGCTGGTTTCTTACCAATCCCAGTGGAAGGAAAAGTTGTAGTTGTATTGGTATTTGTTGTAGTAGTCGTTGTCGTTGTTGTAGAAGGTATTGCTGCCACAGGAGGAGTAACTCCGATATTAACAGTAGCCCCTGTTTTGCTTGTTTGGTCAAACTCACAAAGACGGTCAATTATCTCTTGGGCATTTGCTGGACGCTTACCAACTTCTCGCATCATTAACCAATCAACAAAATTTAGTAACTGAGGAGACACATGGGTGGCATGATTGCGCCAATGTAAGACGTTATGATAACTGTCATACATATCAGTGGGTTGATATCCAGTTAACAAAAAAACAAAAGTACGCCCCAAAGAAAAGAAATCAGACTGAGGTAAAGCTTGACCATTCATTTGTTCCATAGCGCTATAGCCAGAGGAACTAATAGAAGTAATACCCGCCCCGCTGCTAACCTTAGCTAAATATGTTCTTGTTAATTCCCTTGCTGTGCCAAAGTCGATTAATACTAACTGTCCGTCAGGACGAATCATGATATTTGACGGTTTAATATCTCGATGTAAATACTGTTTACCATGAACTAATACTAAAATTTGGGCTAACTGCTTTAACCAAGCAACCGCTTGGTCTTCAGTAATGGGGCGATTTTGTTGTTGTCTTAACCAAGCTTCTAAATCAGGACCTTCAATTTTTTCCATTACGATACAGTGCAACAGTAAACTGTTTCTACTCGTATATTGAAAATATTGCTCAACCTTGGGGATACCAGGGTGATTTAGCTGCTGTAGGACATTTGCTTCCTGCTGAAAAAGTTCAACTGCCTTAGTATCTCTATTTAAATCAGCTTTTAAAACTTTAAGAATTTTTGGCTTATCTCGCTCGTAAGCTTCATAGACATTACCAAAACCAGTTTTATCACTAAGTAGGCGCATTATCCGATACCGCCCTTGTAATTCCAATTGGGAACCGCAGCTTTGGCAAAAGCGGTTTTCATCGTTTTCTGGGTGGTTTGGTTGAGAGCAGCTAGGATTTATACACAGACTCATGGTGATTTAGGATTTTAGGTTCGAGATTTTTCTAACCTATATGATTAGAAACTCTGTAAAAAGTTCATAATTCTATAGGTAGGGCATGTCAAATTTAGTATTTTATGTCAGTATATGCTAGGAAAAGCAAAGTTCTAACTATTGGTAGATACAAAGACAGCTTATTTAGGCTTGTGCAAGCCGTGGAACAGGCAGGATGCCTGTTTCACAAGTCATTAACAGGCAGGATGCCTGTTCCACAAATCATTAACAGGCCTCTAAGCCTGTTCCACAAATCATTAACAGGCAGGATGCCTGTTCCACAAATCATTAACAGGCCTCTAAGCCTGTTCCACAAGTCATTAACAGGCAGGATGCCTGTTTCACAAGTCATTAACAGGCAGGATGCCTGTTCCACAAATAAAACTCACTCAAGCTTGTTTCAATTTCCATAAATAACAGTTAAAAATTCTTCAACTGTTTGATTAAAAATCTCTGGTGCCGTTAAAAAAGGCCAATGATTTCCTGGCACTCTAGCAATAGATAAATTTCTCAGATAGGTTTTGTAGGGTTTTAACTGCCATTCCTGTTTATTTACGCCTTTTTCTGGCTGGATAAACATGCTAGGTATATCAATTACTTCTACAAATCCGGGCGATCGCATAACTTCTTCAAATACCCCATCACGGGCGGTAATGGTAAATTTACTGCCCCAAGTTCTATCCGGTTTTTGTTCGATTCCAGCTTGAAAGACTTCCTGTTGTAACTGACTCCAGGGTTGAAATTGACTTAAATTGCGAATTTTTTCCTCTGCTTCTTGATAACTGGTAAATGGCCCCATTGTTTTCAGGAAAGATAAAACTTTATATAAAAGAGGGAAAGTTAATTTAAATATGTCGGGAATTTTCCATATAAAAATCGGGTCAACTAAAATCATGCTCCTTAGCCGCTGGGGATTTTTTCTTGCCCATATAGCAGCAACTTTTCCCGACCATGAGTGCCCTACAATATGAGCGTTTGCCCATCCCATATTATCCATTAAAGCTTCTAAGTCAGCAATTACACTTTCAAAACTATAATCTTTTTCTGGTTTGCTACTGTCACCATGACCTCGCATATCAGGGGCAATAATATGATATCTGCTAGCTAAATAATCTCCTAAACTACACCAAACAGTCGCATGGTCGGCTAAACCATGTAGTAAAAGTAATGGTTCTTTTCCTTGATTCCACTCTAAGTAGGAAAGTTCGATATTTGGTAATGATAATGTCTTACGTTCTCTCATGGGTCATTTATTAGATTCAGATGCACGACCTTTTATTATCTTTCAAAAACTCCCTCATCTCATATATTCAGGACTTACCCAAAGGATTGATACTCATTTTCAGTTTCTTGTGAACACTCATTAGTCGCGCAACAAAGTGAAGAGAAGAATCTTCCGATATGTTTGAGTTAACTAGTTTTTACTGAAAATGGCTATTTATCTTTTGCGTAAGTCCTATATTCTATTAATATTTAATTTGATAATAGTCCTCTTCAGAGGACTTAAGCTATTAGACAGTGACTTCCAGTCACTGTTAAGATTTCTCCCCTTTACTACTAACTTTTACACAGATTTTGTGCAATATCTTCTCTAACTTTTACTAATTCTTGAGATGGGTTAGAAACAGAATACATTTGTTGTAAAGCATCTGTCCATAAATTTTTATTAATGAAATAATCAGCCTTAGTCTTAGCTATTTTTTCAACACTAGCTTGTTGTATTTTTAGTTGAGATTCTATTTTTTTTAAATCTTTTGTAATAATTATTCTTTGGGAATTATCCATGATTGTAAATATAATATGTAAAGCAAGTGAATTCGCTTGTTTTTTATCACCTACATTATTATTATTTAATGACCATTCATAAGTTTTTCCAGGTTGTAGTGGCTGTCCTGTATAGTTTAGAAAGTTTATATTTTTAGCACTTTCTACCCAAAGATGTGAGGAGTCTCCCAGAGGATTTAGTGTAATTTCATTCATATTACCTTGCCAAATAAAAGTTGGTTTAGTACTCCAAACAAATCTTTTTTCTGCTGCATCTGGAGAAATTAAACATAATTTTTTATTAATTGATTGTTTATCATCTGGCTTAGAAATAGGTGAAGAGGGCCCGCGAGACCCTCCCTTTTTAGCTCTAATTGGTGGTTTTTTACTTAATGCTATTTCAAATAATTCTGACCAAGATTTATCTGAAGGTGTTTTTGCTGTTTGGGCTGATGCTGCTTGTTGGTAGAAAGATAATTCACCAAGAGTTAAAGTAGATAAAATTAGAAAAGGTAGTGCTAGTTTAATTTTCTTCATATTTTTAACTAGATTTTTAACTGAATTGTTAAAACTTCAACATCTAAGCCTTAACTATTAGACATCTCCTAAAATGAGATATTGATCCTGATTACAGAAGGCTTATATATTATTTTCCGAAGATGTCTATTTGTGATTTATATATCTAGAGCCACCAGCTTTCACTTGTCTTATTGGTGGTTTTTTGATATTTTTTTTTGCTTTCTGTAAAACAGATTTTACGGAAGGACTTTTTACTTCTTGAGCATAACTTACCTGGTAATTGGAGTTAGAAAATACTACTATAATAGGAGTTAATAAAATAAGAATAGGTAATATCCACTGAAATCTTGTCATTTTGAAAATTTACTTATTTTGATTTTTTACCTAAAATTTTAGGTAAAATATAAGCCCAAAGAGTTACAGAAGGTAATATAAAAGGTAGGAGTATGGCGAGGCTTGAAGTATATACTTGTAAGCTAATTACTCCGTAGATAGTAGTGGATACAATTAGTAAAATAAGTATTCCGGAATTTGAAAAGACTTTTTTATATATAGCTTTTTTATCTAATTTTTGTTGGCGTATCATTTCTTGACCTACAAAAATAGATGTGGATTTACCTAGGAGAATAGCTAGGGCTAACATCCAAAAATCGGGAATTGGTATGACTAGTCTTTTGGTGCTTAAGTGATGCACCATGTAACTATGAAATTCAGCGCCTGATAGTTTATAGCCTTGAGAGGCGAGAGTCACTTTATCTATTTGTTGCCAATATGCTATGGCTGGGGGCATATCAAAATTATCTTCTCCATCTGTTATAATTCCGGCTTCCCGATATCCTCCTGGCGCAATGATGACAATTTGTCTTGAAATATTTTCTAAAACTTCTTTGGAGATTTTATCTTCCAGTAATTGCCATGCCGAAATACTTTGATAGGCTTGGTTTGGGGGAATAGAGAAATCCATTATGGGATGCAACCAAATTTGGAAGAAATCGTAGCTAAGTGCCGTTAAAGGTTGGAGACGAAAACGGGATGATTGTTTATAGTTAGGATTTTCCCAATCTCTACTATTTAAGAAAGATTGTATTTGAGATAACAAATCTTGTTGGCTATTTAGTTTTGGTTTAGGTATCAAAGATGAAGATAAATTTTGTTGTAGTTCTTGTGATATTACTAGTTGATTAGCGAAGGATAGAGGCTCAGAAAAAGAGTCAGAATTTAGATCTAATTCTGGTAAAAGTGACATATACCCAGGAGTAATATCGATATCCCCTTGTAAACTCCAATTAGGGCTTGCAACTCTTTCTGTCACGTTACGGCGATCGCCCATTTTTGTACCAGATGTACTCGCAAAAACAAACCATACTGGTTTCGGTGAGTTTATCGCTGTTTGGATTGATTTTGCGAGAATATCATCATTTTTACCCTGATTTCTATCTAAGATATAATCAATGCCAATGACTTTGGCTCCAGAAGCAACTAATTTATCGACTAAATTTGCTATATACTGGCGATTTATTGGTTTCGGGTTAGAGAGAAGGTCTGATTTTTCTATGGATTCATCATCAATAGATATTAATAATACTGGCGGTGTCGCCACCGTTGCTTCTCTTTGATTGGGTTGTGAATTTCCAATCTGTTTACTTTCAAGTTGTCCTGTAATGTTGCGATATACAGCTTGTACTTCTAAACGCTTATCTAATAAATAACCTTGGACTGGAAGTAGTAAACTTAGACCAGATATTACTGTAATGGCCATCGCTTCTTTACGACTGGGCATAAATTTTTTAACTGTTTGTTTGATACCAACGGGAGAAAGCTTAAATAACGGTGTTTCTCGATGTCTAAATAGGGAAGGTATTAAATAAGCACTGGGATAGGTAAGATTTTTTTCTAACTTAATATACTGGCAAGCTGAAATTAAAGACTCATGGACATCTTTATATTCTGCTAGAGTTTGTATAAACTTAAGTAGAAACTCTTCTGCTACCCGATTATGGATAGGCGATCTCATGACAGCAACTTGACTTAAACCCAAATCAATTAAACTGCTAGCAATACTCAAACCACTACAAGAGTTAAATAAGGCAAACTGCAAACCCAGTTTTAAAGCGACTTTTAACGGTTCTTCTAATTCCCTAATCGATAAAGTCACATTGGAGCGATCGCTATTTCTCCACCAGTTATACTAGTTTCATTACTATGCCCGGCGAAAAATAAAATATCCCAACCCAAGTCTGATTCTAAAGCCTGTTTGATTTCATCCTTTAACTCAATAATATTTTTTTCTGGTTGCCAACCGACAAATTCTATCTCAGCCAGACGACTAATAGAACCCATCGCATCTTTTTCAGCTTGGAAATTTAAACCCGTATCATCACCCAATACAGCTAAAATTCTAGCTTTGCGCCGAGGCTTACGAGGTTTACCATTTATATTTGGTATATTTGGAGAAGTGCGTATATTAGAAGGCGATCGCGCTATTCTGATTTTTTCTGGAGTCAACGCAAATTCTGTCACTATTTCCCAAGCTTCCCAAGGCAATCGCTCTAACTCTAAAGATGAACAAGTCAGAAATATATCAACATCCCTAGGAAAAATTTCTTCTTTATCATCCTCCCTAATAGCCGTGGCAATGGCAACTCGTATTTTATATAATTCCGCACTACGCAACCAGTTATGAAATTCCGATAATAACTTAGCTTCCCCCTGATATAATTTCCCGTGCCAATCAAGGGATGGTGTTGTTAAGCTACCAATTTCAGCAACTCTACCCCTTAAGGCTTTGTTATAGTAACTTAAATAAGCCCGTTGCCACTCTTCATACAAGCTAACAGCCATCATTGGATAAGGAAGTCTAGCTGTAAGTTGTTGCCCCTTACCCCACGATAATTCAAATAGACAAATTTTTTCTACTTGCTGGATTTTTAGTTGGAAAGTTGTCATTAGCCCTGGTAACTATATTTTGGTTACTATTATGGTTGCTTGCACTCAGTTATAAGTAAGCTAACACCTTATACCTAATGACTATTACTTCCTATTATTTTTTTTAATGCATTTTTTGAATTAATCTTGATAACCAAAAATTTGGCGTTGCTGAATAGGAGTATGAATTAAAATTTTTGATAAAAATAAGCAACGAAACTTTGCGCCTTTGCGCCTT
>Ga0114939_10003120_pt1 | contig 11771 bp, 12 predicted proteins | sample AshMeaCrysSpring_FD_87196 | JGI IMG/M metagenome (GOLD analysis project Ga0114939, IMG submission 87196) | Groundwater microbial communities from Big Spring, Nevada to study Microbial Dark Matter (Phase II) - Ash Meadows Crystal Spring | ecosystem: Environmental > Aquatic > Deep subsurface >... | reverse complement strand
GGTATCTGCATCGTTCATCCACGTAACGGTATCTCCCTGGTTAATAATAAGGATACGGTTATCGTATGGAGACGCTTTGTGTGTTGTTAGATCGATCACCTTATAGAAGCCATACGCATTGTCAACATATGACAGATATGTGACAGGAACGGTATCAATTTTAGCATCTGTTACGGTCAAAAAAAGTATAAATATTAGGACCGCAAAGATATTTGAAGATGTCATATCGTGTTTTATTGTCCACTAGAATTCGTCTGTGTAGGAGTCGCTATGATATTTGGCGAAGGTACAACTGTCTTATTTGTGGTCGCATTTGGTGTTGTTATTGAAGTAACTGTCGGCGTTGGTGATGTCATATTTTTTGTCGTAGTGTTATTACTTAATGTAGAAACTACCGTATCTGTTGGTGTAGGGGTCTCTGTAACCGTTGGTGTAGGGGTCTCTGTAACCGTTGGTATAGGGGTCTCTGCAACCGTTGGTGTAGGGATCTCTGTAACCGTTGGTATAGAACCTTCTTTATCTACAGCGGAGCCTTTTATGAAATCACCTTGTAAATATGGTTGAATATAAATTCCTGCCGCCATTCCTACTATCAACGCCGCTAATGCTGCAACTAAGACCATAGTAGTGTCAGTTCCAGTTTTTTGTTCTCCCATTCGATCTATTCCAATCGATGTAAGTTTAGATCTAAGTTTATTCGACAGTTGCGTTATATCAGAATCTTTCCCAATTTCTTCAATTTCTGATGTGTCGCATCCGGCACTCTTCAAATTATCTATGCTTTGGTCGACTACAGTAGATTCTTTTATTGTGTCATTAAGCCAGTGTTTTATTTTATTCTTTACTTCTTGTATCGTATTATTTTTTCTTTTTTTGTCCAATTCTCTTTCGCGATTATCTAAAATTTTTTTAGTGTTATCAGTAAGAGTGAAGGGGATTCCGGGATTTTTATCTAAAAATATATTGGCGATGCCCTCATTAGCAAGTATATCTCCCATGAAAATGGCTATTGTTATATTATTTATATCACTTTTTAATATCTCTCTGCTAAATGCGGCAATATCGTCGATTTTTCCTGCATTAAATTCTAAACGCTCGCGATCATTTATTAATTGTGTAATATCACTAAAATCTTTATGAGACAAAGGATTATTCAGACCGGTATATGTCGAGTCTAACTTTGCCATATTTCTAAATATTAAGTTATCCCTTTCTTCAGTAAAGACAAGATCAAAACCGAGATCATTAAAGTTCTTTTCTACGTTCCGTTTAAAATTAGCAAAGGAGTCCTGAGCATACTTGTCATAGTATACCACATAAAAAGGGTCTGTCCTGTTTGAATATCTTGTATAGTGTCCCTTTAGTTTACTCGGGTTTCCGTATGCAAGCACCCTGCAATAAATTCTTATGTTGTCATTCGTTCTTTCTATGTATATGCCCAATTTCTCATTGTAAAATCTTTTTATATTTATATCCTCGTCGTTTTTTATATCCGGATATATCTCTTTTGCGTCTTGACCGTCATAAATATCGAGCCTCATTTTAAATCTCCTACTTTATTCTTAGTTTTCATTCCATTAATATACCCATAAGTTCATCATATCCGAAAATAAATATGTTCCCGTCTATATTTCTTGAAGGTTTAAGAGTACCATGTTCGTCTCTCTCTGTATCATAAAATACCGGGCGTATATCTCTCATAGAACTTTCAACAAATAACATCCTTACGTAATCGTTCTTTGAAAACTTTTTCTCCACGAATTCCTTAAACTTTTCGTAATCATTATCAGAAGGCCTTCTTCCAAATTCTTCTTTAAATATGTCGCTTTTCGTGACTACTATATAAGAGTCAAATTCCTTTCTTTTTTCTCGTAATATATTAATTATATCTATATAGTGAGTAATATAATCAAATATGGGATATGTCTCGCTATCTAGAACAAATATCAGCTTGTCAGATATTGTGATTTCCTTGGCAATCTTCACATATGTACTTGTCAGTCTGTCAATATTTTTGTCTATTCTCTTGTACATATTATCTGACAAATTTCCCAGATAACCTCCTGGATAATCAATTGTTCTAAACAGTACCTCTTTTGGAAATAGTGTTCCCGTCTCGTATATAAATTCGTAGACGATAGGATCTTCCGTAGCTTCAGTAGACCTTGGCCAATATTCTTTTATCTCACGTGGTGGTGGGTCTATCCATTCTGATTGTGCCAATAACGTGTCATTTTTCGACTTTTTATCTATACGTCCATGCAGTTGTCTAAATGCATCTCGAAGATTACGGTTTGGTCTTGTAGGACTCTCCGCCTTAGCTAGGGCTACTTTATAGCATCCAACCATAAATACAGTCTTGCCAGATTTACCTGGTCCAAGTACAAATATCCTCTTACCTTTGCCCTTATAATTCATCACCGATCCGAAAAAATATGAGAACGCAAGTATTACTGTAGAGTCTATAAAAAAATTTCCGCTAGATTGGTCTCGCTGTAGCGTGTAAATGTTTAAATAGGATATTATTATATAGCATATTGAAATTGTAGAAATGTTCAGGGCTGCCTGTCTATAATTATTGGATTTTTTATAGCCACCTCCTGCAATTATTCCCAAAACAGCACCAAGTAAAGCGTATAACACATTCCAGTTTATGCTGAAATGACTAATCATATAATATATCGTCGCAATGATGCCTACCACCAATATGAATGCCTGCACTCTCTTTTTTCTATCAAAAAACAGAAGTATTGTCGACCCTGCAAGAAATCCAACGGTGATATTTGTAAAAAATGAGATACCTGATTGGCTCATAGTTCTAATGGCATCTGCTGATTGTTCCATCAGTCCAGTACCCCATGATCTCGCAACGATACTCATCAAAGGATATGCCAACGCTATTATTATCGCAAGGTACGCTATGAATTTTATAACATCTCTATCTGAGAGAGCTGTCAATATGTCTGACATCTGGTCATTCTTTTCTTTTACAGACATCTTATATTCCTATATTTTATGTTTAGTATATTATGTTCATATATTTTACATTCAATATATTTTTCATAATTTTGTTTATACGATTTTTGAGTGATATTTTTATAGCATTCTATAGGCAATCTTTTATAGGTACTATCTCGTGATTTTCTGTATATAGTTCTTTTACATCATGTTCTCCCTGGAGTAGTAGTGCCTTTTCATCTTCTACGTCTAGATTAAATATTCTTTTTCTTTTAACAAGATTACCTTCATCGAGCATCAGTGAGTGATAGAAGAAAATCTTAGGTTCTGATCCTTTATATTTTGCATAGAATCCTTCTTTCGCATCCACGACATTTTTGATATTATCCAGTGGGACTCCTGCTATGAACAGAACTAATCCGACTTCCCACGGATCTCCCCAAGGACATACCCAGTCAGCATAACCTCCAGGGTTGAACGCATCCTTGATTTGTCTCTCAGCATTTATGACATTTGGGCCAATATCCGCGATTGTAACAATAGAGCTCATGACTCTTGTCCTATTCCACGTTTTAGTGCCTTTGACCAATTCTATTTTAAGCAGCGACAATACATTATAATTATTATCTAACATGCGTACAAGTCCGTCATCAAGGTAAGTTTTTAGATTAGCCATCTCTTGGGCACTTTTGATCATACCATTTATATTAGACTCCTTTGCCATAATTTGGAGCAAATTCTTAGGTTGCGCCTCCGTAACATAGATGGTATCTCTCTTTTCTTTACGCATTTTTTCTACATTGTCTTCCATGTTATCAATAAAGTTGTGATAATTTCCCACACTTGCTGAATATGTCGCAAGAACAGGCGATATTGCGGCCAATTTATTCTCGAATGTTCTGAGTAGGTGTAGTCTTTCTGAAACATTAGCCATTATTTCATTTATATTCACATCTTTACGTTTTATATAATCCTTTAATGCATCTTTGAGATTGGATAACATCGTTAGAGATGCGTTTGGAAATACTTCTTTGGTGTCCTTCATTATATTATCTATTATGCTATCTTTCATATCGTTGATCTTGTTATCTATATCTGGTGCGTATATAGATAAGAAAGTACCATCATCTTTAACTTTAAATATTTTACGTCTGTCTATATCTGCAGTCAATCTATCGATCTCGTTTCTGATCTTTTGTTTTATTGATCGTGCCCTACCGGTCAATTTATGAATGAGTTTAGCTCCTTTCTTATATTCTATTTGGTTTCTTCTCAATTCCTTGAGATATGTAAGACTTTCTATGATTGAACTTTTATCTTTAAATTCCAATTTCGTTTTGTTCAATATGTCCTGGTACATCTTTTCCAAAATCTTTGCAATATCTGGATGTTCGATTGCATTAACATCTTTAATCCTATTCGTAGAATTCAGCTTGTTTGTGTATTCACTAAGTTCATTCTTAATAAATATGAGATTTTTACTCAATTCATTATTAAGATCATCCATCAAGTTTAAGAGTTCGATGTTTTTGCCGTTTATCTGTCTCCATTCTTGGGCTTTCTTCTCCAGCTCTTTCTCTTTATTGGACAGAGTATTTATCTCCTTCGTGAGTTCTCTCTGTCCGACTCCTAGACTCAATTGGTCACCTTTTATAATAGATTTCAGTGCCAATTTAATTATACTATCATCAACCTTGTTTATCGACTTCAGAACATCTGCCCGAATTTCAATCATCTCGACATCCCTTTTCAAGATATTATATAATATCGGATCTATATCGTCCTTAAATGTCCCAACAGGAAAATTAGGCACCTGAGATTTAATGCTATCAATTTGGATCTCAATGCTAGACCTTACAGGCTTATCTGTATGTGATTCAGACGTAGGTACATTTGGTATTGCCATGTCGGATATTATCATTCCGGCATCTACTGCCTTTTTAAGTTGGGCCACACCTTCATATTTAAGGTCGCCAAATATTTTATGTCCTAGCACTGTATCAAATTTAGTGAGCCTATCTCTAACGAGTATCTCGTCTTGGTCGGACAATACTGCCTTTGTCGCATCTTTGTACCATTCGTCAATTGTATTCTTAATGCTGTATATAGTTTCTTCGTCGTCAAACGATTTTTCTTTATCCTTAAGAACTTCAATAAGTTCTTCTTTGAATTTCTTTATCGCATCTATGTTGTAATGGACCAATTGAGAAGTAGCTATAACAAATGGCGCAAAATCTGGAAGGCCTGAGAATAACCGTTCTCCAGGACCAGTATTATGATATGATATGAAAATATATGCAAATGTCTTGTCAAATTCTTCTAATAGTTTTTGGTATTCGTGGGTCGTGCGTTGTTTTCCTCCATATTCAGTTTTTTCTATAGGGACGAGTACTATATTCTTGAACATATTTTTGAGTGTGTCATCATTGGTATTAAGAATGCTATATTCTAATTCTGTAAGCATGGCAAAGTTATTTGCCTTCTCGTCCAGACTTTCATTGATTGTAGATATGATACCAAACAGGGTTATATTCGCTGTCGGTTGGATAGTCTTGAGCCTTTTTGCCAGATCTATCGCAATGCCGCTACCTGTTCCTCCACCAAGACCTGTGATAATATCAACTTGGTCATTCTTAAGTATGTTAGGTTTGAACAGATTTGCGCTTATGGCCTTATAGTATATAGCCTTTGATATCGCCCTTTTTCTATAAACACCTTTCGAGAAATCTAGCTGTCTGAGGTTTTCATGATTCATAACCTTATCGAGCCAATCTTCTCCTAGTTGGGCATCGTTAATCCACCATACTTTTGCAAGTTTTGCATTCTTTATGTCATTCTCTATTCCAACAAGAGAGCTTGGTGTGGTCAATGTCATTCTTTTTGTCAATAGTTCGTATGCAATCCTGACCCTTCCGAGACTCATAGTAGGATCAGTAAGCGTTAAACTATACTCGCTACTTATTTTATCTATATTGTCTTGTATTGTTTTGATTTTTGCAATATCTTTATTTTCGTCCTCTAACGCAGTATCTATTATAGTGATATCAACTGTAACAGGGCTGGGTTTTGGTCTGATTATTTCTCGAATAATCCATTCTTTTCCAAACATTGAATAAACGAGTTCTTTTCCTGCTCCACCTATCGAGAATATGTATCTCGGAAATTTCATATCTGACATTTTTGTTCCTCCTTTTTAATCTTCTTTACTGCTATTGTCAATATTTGCTCCGATTAAGAAACCGGCGAAAAGGCCTATGCCCAATATTACTATTGCTATAATGTTTAACCATAGATCACTGTCTATATTTATCACTCCAAATAGTGATAGACTGTCAGGCCATTTAATGTTGCTGGTCTCGGTAGCAATACCGTGAGCATCGCTTATCAATCCTTTGTCAAACAATTTGCCAATTTCTCTTTTTATTCCGCTAAGTTCAGTCCTTGTGATTTGCTCCATTGTGCTATCAAAAGTCTTCTTTTTTTCTATAATTAATTCGAACGGTTCGACAACTGCCAATTTTTTGTCTACATGAATATCGTAATATTTTAATTTGGGGTCTCTAAATTTAGTGACAATAATACCACCATAGTTGTCGACAATCTCTCCTCCTGGAACTTTGCCGGAAATAGTAATCTGAAGAGTCTTTGGTATGCGAGATGTGTCTATCACTATTGTTGGATTATATCTATTCTCAGATATTGTTGGATTTAATTCACCAAAATCGTATATAGGTTTATTGTTAGAAGAAATTAAGCTCGTCTCTATGGTGATGCTCTTTGCATCATCATAATCGCTTATTTTAATCGTATAATTCACCTGTTCTTCTTCATTGAGTTGAGTAGGTAATTTTCCAGGATTGATCAACTCAACAGTGGTGGCAGATGCCATATCTATTGCCAGGATAAGCAACAGTATCACTATAATGGATTTAGTTTCTATTCTCATAGCATTTCAACTCTTTTTTCTTTATCTATTTCCGGCTAAGTGGTCTCCCACTCAACCTTTAGATTAGATAAAAACATTGATACAGCATAGATAAGTACCACTTTAGAACCATCTCATCAACCGTTTTTTACCATATGCATGTTATGTATGACGTTAAAGTATATATACTTTTCTTTGTTAGAATAGCTGCGATATTAAAACAGAGCATGCGATGCTTTTAAGAGGTCTTTAACTTTTTCCTGTTTTAACTCGGTTCTATTTATTATATTGATGCAATCCCAAATCAAAATTCCAACGATGACTTTTTCTCAACGGAAATACTCCTGCATTTTCTAGACGGACCTCTTCTACAGAGAAAAACGCCTTTGGGTTGAATTCTTTAATAATTTCTACTATATTATCTATATCCTTACGTTCTATGGTCATATATATAAGTTTTACCGGACCTGTAGCTCCTTGACCGTCAAAACTTGTCACTCCATAACCTATAGATCTAAGATGTTCAACTAATTTAGATGCATCTTTTCTTGTAATAATTCTTACTATTACCATTCCTATAGCCATTTTCTCTTCTACATAAATACCAACAAATGTCCCTGCAGAAAACCCGAATGCGTATGCCAGATAATAGGTAATATTAGTCAGATGTTGCATTATTTGTCCGATTGCAAAAAGCCATATTATTATCTCAAAAAATGCAAAAATCGGGGCAATGAACTTCATACCCCTTGATATCAGGATTATACGGATTGTTCCAAAAGTTACATCTGTGACTCTCGCAATAAAGATAAGTATTGGAACCACTATTAACGAGAATGTATCTGAATTTGTATCAAACATCTAAGATCAACGATTAACATCAACAAATATGAGAAAATTTTACATCCATTCTTTAAATACTAATTTGTTAATTAGATCTATGAATCCATCCGCTGTCAGAAGTCTTGGTGCTTTTTTTCTCAGTACCTTCAATGCACCGCTCAATGGATTTTTCAGCCTCTTGCATTTTGTTGTTCTGAATATTACCCTACATGAAGGTGCAAGGTTTCTCTGATCTCGATATTTGTGAATCGCTTTCTCGATGACGTCTTCTCTATATTTCTCTAACTCTCTCCAATATCCTCTATTGAGAAAATTGAAAAGAACAAAGAGTCCTATCATAGGAAGAAATGCTACCGCAAATATTATCACAGCTATTACCCCTAGAATAGATGATGCTACTCTCAATATTATAGAGAATATCGCCCATATTTTTTTCCCTGTACCACTCTTCGATATATTAGACAGTGTTATTCCTATTTTTTTCATAGTTTCGCTCTGGAATATGGACGGCTTCTTTTCTTTATGTTCTATCTTATCTTCATATTTTCTTCTTGTCATAAGAAATAATAATTTTGCAATAGGTGAAAACACCCATTTTATTTGTGGCGATAATTTTATAAGTAAGTTCCTTATCACTACCAGAATAGTAGCACCGACAACACCTACAGTGATATAAAATATTGCCATAAAATACGCATCATACCCTAAAGTGTATATTACAATATATGATATTATACTCAACGACCACATGTATATAGGAAACTTCTTTTGACCAAATGTCTTTACCCATGTCAGTTTTCTATATTCTCTAGTTACCATAACAGAAAATACAACAGGTGGTATGGTAGCAATCGCTGCCTGAAGATAACTATTAGTAGGGTTTGTCTTACTATACAAGAAGAATAGAAAAATCAATGGGATGGTAACCAATGTCGTATATAATGTAATTATATGTCCATGTCTTTCTCTTGTCTTGTCGATAGCTTCAATTGTCTCGTCCAAACGTCTTAATATCTGTTCTCTTAATGTTTCTCCTTCGACCAAAATACTTTCATTATATCCTATTTTTACATTTTCAAGGGCATCTTTGGTTAATATGAGTCCTATCACAGTCTTTACCAGTTTCTGTATAATTTTAGAAATCTCACAATTTTCGGGTTCAATTGTTATTGCCTTTCTATCCCTACCTATAGTGATATCTATATAATTGTTCAATCCAATCATCAACAGAGGGCTTTCTCCTAGCGCCAATATATCCCTATAAGTCTTTATGGCACTCTCCAAAAGCTCTTTTTCATTCTGAATCTGGTTTGGATGAATGCATAATCTCGTTACCATACAGGGATCTGTTACTCCATTTATTTCTACATCTATGATAGAGTCATCCTTTTCTACCGTTACGAAGCCAAGTTTTTCAGCAATCTCCTGCGTTCTATCTTCTTCTCGACTTCCCAGTGTACTGTTATGTTGCCTTCTTAGGAGAAATTCTAATTTACCCATATCAGATGTAAAATTATTATCAAGCATTCTGATGAATGTATCGTCGGTTCTCTGCAATATAGGATTCATTGGCATGATATCACCGCCAGGTGAGAGACCGAGATGCCCCTGCGTAAAATATATGGTATTATCTCCTAGGGACATTGTTAGTTTTATTCTTCTTCTTCTATCTCCAGGGAATCTTTCCCTGTTCTCTTCCAGTAAGAGTCTTGTTCCTTCTGTTATTATTTCCTCTATAATATCGGGCCTTATTTCTTTGTTCTTTGGAAGTTTAATTTCAATCTTTTCTCCTCCAAGAAATAACTTCGTTCCATTTGGTAATATGATATCTAATGGATATGAAGGTAATTTCTTCTGAAGATCAAGTAAAAAGTCTCCTACCGTATCTCCATTCACTCCAAGTTCCTCAGGAGTCGTTATTTTTCTTACTTTTCTGTAATGCATTTAATCACCTTCTGTTTTATATACATGTATAAACTCTTCTTAGAGCGACCAAAAATTTTTCTGCCACCATATTTAGACGATTTTGAATATCCATATCCTTGTATTCCGCATTTAAATATTCTGAAATTATCTCCATGCTGTGCTCTTAACCTTCTTAATAAGTTCCTTTTGTTAGAATTTTGTACGAATCCTTTAGATTCAAATTCTTCTAATTCGGACATATCTCTAAATTGGTCCATATTTGTCGTTGATTATTATAACCCAGCATTAACATGTTTGACGTTTTGCTTGATCCATTCAACCTGTTGGTCTGTCAGAGATACGAATTCTTCTTCTCTTGCTCCCACAATTAGCCAATCGCCTCTCAGGCCTCTATTATGAGGTAACTCTTTTAGTGAACCCTCTTCATCGCAGATAATTATCATTCCCTTAATACCTATGTTTACTACTTGCGCATATCCTCCACCAATAGATTCTCTCATACCATGCACAGAATTTGTCATATCACCTACTTCTGGTTCTTTACCAATCTTAAAGTGAACAACTCTGACTATATCTTCTTTTATATCTTCTTTTTGTTCCATAAATTGTCACTCATTGTATCCCATTTCTTTTCCAATTTCTATACCTATTTTTCTCGCAATCCTTTTTCTATCATGTTCCATAAGATGGATAAAACTTGCGACGTCTTCTTTAAGAACCTGGTATGCGATTTCTTCCCATTTATCTATCCATTTCATTTATCATTCCCTCATATATGTTTTCTATTATATTTTTCTATTTTTAAAATATTCATATTCATGTCTTATTTCTAAAACTATATATGATTATCAATAAAAACGAAATAATCAATATTATAAGAGATATGTAAAATGGTAATCTGCTATTATTATCACCACGCCCCCATGATATTCTTTCCCATATTCTTTCATGAATATAGTATAATACCATTCTTATAATATGAAAAATAAGTGTTATTTTTGCAGCACCTTCCCATGTTCCTGTAAATATGTATGTCAACGGTAATAATATTATGATTCCAATAAATCTCCACGTAAAAGACTTAGTCCAGCTTCTAATACGAAGGTCTACTTTCTTCATAATTTATTTTATCCAACATTATTGTTATATCGCTTGTACGATATTTTAACTTCTACTTCTAAAAAGTAACTCCTTAGCAGCTTCTCTCATCCCTTCATTAAACTCTTCATTTTTGCTATTATCACTAATTCTATTATTAGCTATATCTTCAATAGTCTTGAGATCAAGATTGTCAATTGATTTTATGAGAAAGTAAAATCCAGACTTGAAATCTTTAGTTTTTCCTTTTATTTTTTCTTCTATAGAACCAGTAGTCCTCTGTTTTATATACTGTTCAATACAATTTCTAGCTACTTCTGACCATTTTACATTACAAAATCTCTTGAGTTCTTCCATTCTTGGAACTAGATCATCCTATATTGAGACGTTTATATTTTTCATCACTTTTACCTTTTACTTTTTGACTTTCTTATCTTACCTTTTACTTTTTGATTTTTTCTATTTAAGGAACCAATATATGGCAACGTACACATTTTTCATCTCCTTTATTTTTAATCTTTATCTTCCGTATGTGCAGTATGCGTCTTACACCATCCCTGATCTGTTGTTAGAACTCTGTGGGCGCCACATTCTCCTTCTCTACTATTATTTTCTAGATATGTCCATAGATATGTCCAATGTCCGCAATTTCCGCAACTATCATGCATAGTTTTGTCGCCTCATAATAGTAGATATTTTATTAATAGACTGGGAATATATGGCGGGTTATATAAGGGGCTACAGAACCGCGCCTAGGCAGTGACCGGCCTTGGCCGGGAACTGCACATAACGACAATAAGACGCAGTTCTTAGTTATGGTCGTTAATGTCAATTCTATCATTATTATCATATTTATTCCTCCTTTTTTAACCATTCATAATTTTCTAATTCTTTGCAGAAATTCGTTAGTAAATCTAAGTCATACTTTGTAGTCATAAAATCACTATATATTTCTGTTCGTATTATTTTGTTATCTTGATCTAACTGTATCCATCCAACTGGTATGTCGTCAACGAATATT
>Ga0114939_10003119_pt1 | contig 11772 bp, 14 predicted proteins | sample AshMeaCrysSpring_FD_87196 | JGI IMG/M metagenome (GOLD analysis project Ga0114939, IMG submission 87196) | Groundwater microbial communities from Big Spring, Nevada to study Microbial Dark Matter (Phase II) - Ash Meadows Crystal Spring | ecosystem: Environmental > Aquatic > Deep subsurface >... | reverse complement strand
CATTCACTCACTCATCCAATAGATAAACCGGCTCCGCGTAGTAGCGAATCTGGCCGTTTTTCTGCTTCTCCAACAGCAAATCGTGGAGCCAGCGGTTTTTCTCGCGCAAAGATCCCTCCGAGCGCAGGATTTCCAGGTCCAGATTGACCCGCAGAATCCGGCCGGGCACGATGAAGCGGGTGATGCCCGCCGGCAGTCGCCGCCCGGCGCAGGCCAACTGGATGACCTGCTCGACCGAGAAAACCGGGAATACGACCAGCGCCGCCATGTCGGGATACTCGTGCTGCAATTGGGCCATCTCTTTACCCAGCGTCCGCGAGGTCCGGCTGGCGTCGATGTAGGTCGTCGTCAACTGGTTGAGGGCATCCAGGCGATTGGCCCCCGCGCGAGCGTGGACGAGGTAGACCGGCCCGCCCACAAACTGGATGTAGCACAGGCTGCCGTATTCCAATTGGGCCTCGGTCGCCCGATCCGGCGTCGTCGGCACCAACTCGATGTCGGGCAACGCTCGGAGCAGATCCAACAGCTCTTCCTTATTAATATCGCGAATCACGTGGTACCACGTCTCCAGCTCCAGCCCCTCGGTATCGGCCTGGAAGACCTGGACCAGCATGTGGGGCAAGCCCAACTGGCGCAGCGCCGTGGAGCGGGTAGCCCCATCGAGGACCATGTAGCCGACCTCTGTTTCCATGACCAGCGGCGGGTTTTTCAACACCCCGGCAGCCTGCAAGCGCCGCGCCAGGCTCTCGACCCGCTTGCGGTCGAACAGCTCGTGGGCGAAGACCATCTCCGTGGGCACGATGCGCAGCGGTAGCACCGGCTCGATCTTGGCCGTGGCGAAGAAGTCGAGAAATTTCTCGGCCACGGTGACGGCCGCGTCGCGGGCGGCGTCCTCGGTGTAGCCGGCAATGCGCGGCGTGGCGATGATGCGCGGGTGCCGGAAGATGGGGTGTTCCGGCGATTCGCTGCCGGTGAAAATATCCAGCGCCGCCCCGGCCAGCCGGTCTTCGTCCAGCGCCTGCAGCAAGGCAGCTTCATCCAGCAATTGTTCGTAGGCGGTGTTGATCAGGTAAGCCGTCGGCCGCATGCGGGCCAGCTGGTCCGCGCCGATCAGGCTCTCCGTCTCGGCTGTCAGCGGCACGTGCAGTGTCACAAAGTCCGACTGGGCCAGCAGGTCGTTCAGGTCGACCGACTTGACGTTGGCCTCCAGGGCCAGTTCGGGAGTCAGCGCCGGCTGGTTGACCAGAATCTTCATGCCAAAGGCCTGGGCGCGCAGGGCGATCTGCCGCCCCTCCGGTCCGAAGCCGACGATGCCCAGCGTTTTGCCGTAGAGACCCATGCCGGCCATCTGCGGCGGCCGCCCCCCACCCTGCCGCAACGTCGACTCAGCCCAGGGCAAGCGCCGGGCCAGGGCCAGCAACAAGCCCAGGACGTGCTCGGCCACAGCCAGCGTGTTGGCCGCCGGGGCGTTGACGACCTCGATCCCCTTGCTCCTGGCGGCGGCGACGTCGATATTGTCCAAACCGGGCATGGCCCGGCCGATGATCTTCAGCCGAAAGGCGAACTCCAGCAGCTCGGCCGTCACCCGCGTCTCGCGGCGGACAATGAGGCCATCATAGTCCGGCAGGATGGCGGCCAGCTCACCCGGCGACAGGCCGGTGCGCACATCCACATCCGTCGCCGTCGCCAGCAGCGCCAGCCCGGCCTCGTGCAACGGCTCGCAGACCAGGATGCGCGGCGGCTGTTTCTCGTAGAGCGGGGACATCACGCCTTGACCGGATTGACCACATTGCGGAAGGCCAGCCCGCGCAGGGCGTCGGCGACCTGCTCGACGATCTCGATCCCCACCCGGTGCTGGGCTTCGCGACTGCTGGCCCCCAGGTGGGGTGTGTGCAGCACGTTGGGCAGGCCGATGAGCGGGCTGCCGACCGGCGGCTCGGCCTGGTAGACGTCGAGCGCGGCAGCGCGGACCTTGCCACTGTTCAGCGCGTCAGCCAGGGCCTGCTCGTTGATGAGCTTGCCGCGGGCGACGTTGACGATGACCACGCCGTCCTTCATCGCCGCCAGCGTCTCGGCGTTGATCATCTCCTTCGACTCCGGCGTGACGACGGCGTGGAGGGTGATGATGTCGCTTTGGGCCAGCAAGTCGGCCAGGGCGAGCCATTCGACGCCCAGCACCGAGCAATCCTCGGCGGTCACGAACGGGTCGAAGGCCACGACGCGCATGTCGAAGGCCTGGGCGCGGCGGGTCACCAGCCGGCCGATGTAGCCGAAGCCGATGATGCCCAGCGTCTTGCCCGCCAGCTCGGTGCCGACGAACTTCGACCGCTCCCACTGCCCGGCGGCGACGGAGTTGTGGGCCGGGACGGTGTGGCGGTTGGCGGCCAGCATCAGGGCCATCGTCTGCTCGGCCGTGGCCACGCTGTTGGCGTGGGGCGTGTTCATCACCTGCACGCCGCGCGCCGTGGCCGCGGCCACGTCGATGTTGTCGACGCCGATGCCCGCCCGGCCGATGACCTTCAGCCGCGTCCCGGCGGCGATGAGGTCGGCGTCGAGTTGCGTGTCGCTGCGGACGATGACGGCGTCATAGTCGGGCAGAATGACCAGCAGGGCATCCTTGGCCAGCCCGGTCCGCACGTCGTAAGCGACATCAGCCATTTGGTCCAACCGGTCCAGCCCGGCCTGGCCTAACTTATCCGCGATCAGAATTTTATACGTCATACCTTCCTCGTTTATCTGTCAGAGTGCCAGGCACTTTGGCCAAGTGCCTGGCTCTTAATCACTGTAAACTATTGCAGGAACAGCCGCGACACCCCGGATTCATTGGTTGCCCGCAGGCGGCCCGGCCTTGAACACGTGGCGTTTCGCCACCTGGCCCACCAGGGCGGCCGAAGCCGATGGCGCATCCAGCAGAACCAGGTCGGCCACGTCACCCGGCGATAGCCCGTAATCGGACAGCCGCAGGGCGCGCGCGGCCGCCATTGAGCGGCCGCGGCCAGATCGGCCATCGTATCCTCGTCGAGGGTCGCAAACAAGGGTACGCCGCGGAGCCGGTTCGCGACCGCGGGCGGTTGGGAGCGCGCTGTCATGCGGGAGATTATAGCTTGTTTTGTAGCGGCGTTTTTGCGAATCGCCCCACAACTATCAACCGCTGGCAACCCACCCTACGCCGTCGCCCGGAACGCCAGCTGCACGTGCCGGGCGGCGCCTTCGCCGCGGGCGATGAAGTCCGCCCGTAAGGCGCTGCCGATGGCGATGGTCTCCGGCCGGCGGGCATCGACGCCGATGATCTGGGCGCTGAAACGCGGCCCTTCGGCCAGTTCGACGATGCCGGTGCAATATGGCGTGGCCCGGTCATAGCCCGCCTCGACCATGGCCGATGTACCGATGTAGACGGCTGTGAAGGCGACCAGCGTCCCCCGCCCGGACAGCTCGACCCACTCCATGTTGGTGCTGTAGGTACGCGGGCACATCGGCCGCGGCGGCACGAATATCTCGCCGGTCTCGACGCAGCGCGCGCCCATCAACCGGTTTTCATTCAGGTAGGCCCGGAAAGATGTCGCTGTGAAAGGGCGTGGCTCTTCGCTCATCGCTCACCTCCGCTCGAAAATATGGACGACGCAGGTCTGGCCCGTGCCGCCGACGTTGTGGGTCAGGGCCAGGTCGACATCCCGCGCTACCTGCCGTTCGCCGGCCTCGCCGCGCATCTGTTTCCAGACTTCGACGACCTGAGCCGCGCCGGAAGCGCCCACCGGATGGCCCTTGGACTTCAGGCCTCCGGACGTGTTGACCGGTCGCGGGCCGTGGCGCGCCGTCAGGCCCTCTTCGGCCGCTTCGTGCCCCTGGCCGGGCGCGAAGAAGCCCAGGTCTTCGGTGGCGATGATCTCGGCGATGGTGAAACAGTCGTGGACCTCGGCGATCTTGATGTCCCGGGGGGTGACCCCGGCCATGTCGTAAGCCTGCCGTCCCGCCAGCTGCGCCGCGGCAAGGCCGGTCAGCTCCGGCCGGTCATGCAGGGCGGCATCACTGGCCTGGCCCGTGCCGATGATGTAGATGGGGTTGTCGCTGAAGGACCGGGCCAGGTCGTCGCTCACCAGCAAAAGGGCCGACGCCCCGTCGGTAACCGGCGAACAATCGAACAGCCGCAGCGGCCAGGCGATCATCGGGTTGGCGGCGTCATCGCGCAGGAAGTCCATCTCGTCGGCCCAGCCCGGCGGCGGCAGCCCTTTCTGGAGTGCCTTGGCCATCCGCGCGGCCATCAGGTCGGCGATCCGGGACTGGAATTGGGCCTTGGGGTTCAGCTTGCCGTTGTCGTGGTTCTTGATGCCCACCCGCAACAGCGCGTCGGGCGAAGCGCCATAGCGGTGCATGTAGGCGGTGGCCATAGCGGCGTAGAAGCCGGGAAAGGTGAAGCCGGCCGGGATCTCATAGAGCACGTCGCCGGCGGTGGCCAGCGTGTCGGTGACGTTGGTGATGGGCAGGTTGCTCATCTTCTCGATGCCGCCCACCAGGACGACATCATGCAGCCCCGAGGCGATGGCCATGATGCCCTGGCGCAGGGCCACGCCGCTGCTGGCGCAGGCATCCTCTACCCGCGTGGCCGGGCGCGGGGTCAGGCCGGTCCAATCGGCCATGATCGGCGCGGTGTGGCCTTGCCCCTCGAACAGCTCGCTGCTGTAATTGCCGATGAAGAGCGCCTCGATCGCCCCGGGGTCCAGCCCCTTGTCGACCGATGCGCGCATTTCCCGGAACGCCTCTACAAAGAGATCGCGGGTGTCATGGTCCTTAAAGGTGCCGAACCGGCTCATGCCGGCACCAACAACGGCGACGCCCCGGCCTAGTTTTCGCGTGGTCATGATCTTCCTTCCTTACATCACTTCTGTCGGGACGGGGAGAGGCTTCCCGACGTCCGCATCAGGTGCCGACGACGATGCCGCCGTCGACGCGCAACACCTCCCCGGTGATGAAACCAGCCTCGTCGGAAGCCAGGAACAGGTAGGCGTTGGCGATGTCGCGCGGTTGGCCCATGCGGCCGATGGGCGTCCGGGCGACCATTCCCTCCAGGATGTGCTCCGGCATCTGCTGGACCATCTCGGTCAGAGTGAAGCCGGGCGCGACGGCGTTGACCCGGATGCCGTGGCGGCCCAATTCGCGCGCCCACACCCTGGTCATGCCGATGACGCCGGCTTTGGTAGCCACGTAGTTGGTCTGGCCGAAATTGCCGTCGAGGCCGACGACGGAGGTGGCATTGAGGATGACCCCGCCCCCCTGCCGGATCATCACCGGCGCGACAGCCTGGGCGCAGTTGAAGACGCCCTTGAGATTGACGGCGACGACGAGGTCGAAATCCTCTTCCGGCATTTGCTTGACCAGCTCGCCGTCCTTGAAGCGCACCAGCAGGCCATCGCGCAGCACCCCGGCGTTATTGACCAGGACATCGATCCGGCCGTAGCGCGCGACGACGGCCTCGACCCATGCCTGGACCGCCCGGCGGTCGGCGATGTCAACCCGGAAGAAAGACGCCTCGGGTCCCAGCGTGGCCGCGACCGCCTCGCCCGCGGCGACGTTCAGGTCGCATACCACCACCCTGGCCCCTTCTTCGGCGAAGCGTTCGGCGGTGGCCTTGCCGATGCCGGCCGCCCCGCCGGTGATCAGTGTCACTCGATCTGCTAAACGGTTCATATCACCCCCATCGCGCCCGCGTGTTTGGTCCGGTTCGGGTGTGGGTCACATCTGTTGACCGGTGTGGAGCGATTTTGGCAAATCGCCGCTACAAACCCGCGATCATCAACAAGACCGACGCCCACCCTGGTTCATGAATCGGCCGCCCGGCGCTGAACAGTCTCAACGCCGCAGCTTCCACGGTGTCCTAAGTATAGCCGAGCGACGCGCCGGAACAAAGAGGCCGCGGATCAAATCAGGGTATTCCCAGGGTGAGGCCCGGCAACTGGACGGTGATGTACGTAACAGGCTAATATATATTACTACGCGAAATATTTCCTTCCCCGCTGATACCCCGACCGGGCGTGCGTCAAATCCGTTGATAGGTGTGGGGCGATTTTGGCAAATCGCCGCTACCAAACTCTGGTCATCAACAAGCTTGACGCACACCCCCCACCCCGACCCGACGCTTTTTTTCGACAAATATTCGATACAATATGGAAGTGAGTAGAAGCGACACGACAGAGGTCGTCGAATTCACCGCCCGCCGCAAGATCGTCCTCGGGCTGTTCATCCTGGCGTTTGTTATCATGATCTACAGCGTTATTCCCTGGGCCGACATCGGTCTCCCCATCCCGACGCTGTACTGGTGGTTTACCGATCAATACCTGGTGGAAATTCGCCGTGCCGCTGGCCGTCTTGCTGGCGGTGGTGGTGATGCTGACGCTGACCATTGGGGTCCTGGTCGGCGCGTAAAAGCTTGGAAAAGGCCCTCGTTTGGGCTAAAGATGGTCAAACAACAAAGGGCTCTGTTAATCTCTTAATCGTACGGGCGAGGCAACCGGGAGACTACTTGCCGATTAACCGAGATAACTTCTTCCCGGTTGTCTCGCCCCAACGGCCAGAGACAGCAGAATTCGATCGAACTAAGCAATAGTCAATAAGGAGACACAACAATGGCTTACAATTTACGCAATCGTAATTTCCTGAAGGAACTGGATTTCACCCCCGAAGAACTCAAGTTCTTGCTGAAACTGTCGGCCGACCTCAAGGCGGCCAAGTACGGCGGCTACGAGCAGCCGCGCCTGAAGGGCAAGAACATCGCCCTCATCTTCGAAAAGACCTCCACGCGCACCCGCTGCGCGTTCCAGGTGGCGGCCTCCGACCAGGGCGCTTACGTGACCTACCTGGGGCCGTCCGGGTCCCAGATCGGTCACAAGGAGTCGATGAAGGACACCGCCCGCGTGCTGGGGCGCATGTACGACGGCATCGAGTATCGCGGCTTCGGCCAGGAACTGGTGGAAACCCTGGGCGAATACGCCGGAGTGCCGGTCTGGAACGGCCTGACCGACCAGTTCCACCCGACCCAGACCCTGTGCGATGTGTTGACCATGACCGAGCACACCGACAAGCATCTGGGCGAGATCGCCTATTGCTACATGGGCGATGCGCGCAACAACATGGGCAACTCGCTGATGGTCATGGGTGTCAAGTACGGGATGGACGTGCGGCTTTGCGCGCCCAAAGCCCTGTGGCCGGAGGAGAGCCTGGTTGCGACGGCCCGGCAGATCGCGGCCGAGACCGGCGCGCGCCTGACGCTGACCGAAAGTGTCAACGAGGGCGTCAAAGGCGCGGATTTCCTCTACACCGATGTCTGGGTTTCGATGGGCGAGCCCAAGGAAGTCTGGGACGAGCGGATCGGGCTGCTGAAGGCCTACCAGGTCAACATGGACGCCGTCAAGAAGACCGGCAACCCGAACGTCAAGTTCATGCACTGCCTGCCCGCCTTCCACAATCGCGAGACCAAGGTCGGCGAGGATATTTATCAGAAGACCGGCCTGGAAAGCCTGGAAGTCACCGAAGAAGTATTCGAATCGGAGCACTCCATCGTCTTTGACCAGGCCGAGAACCGCATGCACACCATCAAGGCCATCATGGTGGCCACGCTGGGAGATTGAGAAAACATCTGGTTGGTATCCATGATCAGTGGGCAGAAACCGTTCAGACGGCGATGCCCACTGATCGTTCACTGCATGATACGCTCGCGAGTTTGTTAAGACCGGACATGCCCACACAGAGATATTTGGAGACCACCCCTTGACTATCTCGCCGCTCATGCGAACGCTCGCCGGCCTGGCTCTGGCTGGCTTCTTGCTGTTATTGCTGCACCTGGGCGCGTCGATCTTTGGCATCCTCGGCGGCGTGCCCTTCGCGCCGCTGGTCGTGTTATTCATCAACTTCCTGATCCAGGTGCCGATCGCCATCGCCCTGGGCTTCGACAAGCCGCTGCCCGGCCTGATGGACCGCAAGCCGCGGCCGCTGAGCCAGCCGGTCTTGAGCCACTCGCAGTGGATACGCCTCATCTTCACCGGCCTGCTCATTGCCGCCGGCACGCTGGTCATCCAACAACGGTATGAAGCCATCGATCCCGCCCTGGCGGCGACGATGGGCTTTGTCGTCTTCTCACTGTTCAACATCGCCTTCGGCCTCAGCGCCCGTTCCGAGACGGGCTCGATCTTCGTCAGAGAGACGGTCAGCGACCGGCGACAGTTGCAGCTCTATGGCATCGCCTTGTTGCTGACATTGCTGGGCACGGAACTGGATGTGAGCTGAATGTCCGGTTTGCAAGTACCGGCTTCATGATTCCGGGTGACAGCACCACGGTCAGGCCAACCCGTTCGCGGATTGGCCTGACCGCCCATCACCATATTTACACCTTTTTGGTGCTAACTGGCACTGTTAATGCCGGGTAAACTGCTATATGATTCAAGCAAGCGAATTAGGAAATCTTTGCGGAGGTAGAACAATATGATCAAACGTGGACCTGTGGATGTAATCGTATTCGCATTAGGCGCCCCGAAGTTCGACGGCAGTATCCTGCGTGAGCTAAAGCGGCAAACGGCTAGCGGGACGATTCGCGTGCTGGACGCGATGGTTCTGTTCAAGTCGGATACCGGACAATGCTGGCGGATGGATATGGAGGACCTGACGCCGGAAGATCTGGCTGCCCTGGACTTTAAGGCATCCGAGTCCGTGGATCTCTTCGACTCCGACGACGCCGAAACACTGTGGGAAGGAATGGTTCCCGACTCGTCCGTCATCGCCCTGGCGATTGAACACACGTGGGCTATCGATTTGGTGAACACACTCGAAGCCAGTGGCGTAGAGCTCGCTCTGAACTACCGCGTACCGGCACCCATCATTGACGAGGCTTTCGCCTCGCTGGCGTAAACAATTAAAGGAGTAAGAAAATGCCCGGATTAGTAAGAGGGATGGCCCGGACGGCGGCCGTCGTCGGCACCGCCACTGCAACCCGCAACGCTGTCAACCGCCGGCAGGCGGACAAGAACGTCGCCGCCTATACAGAGGCTATGGAACAGGCTGCCCCGGCGGCTCCACCGCCGCAGTATGTCGAGGTGATACCCCCGGCCGCGCCGTCACCGACCGAAGATGTGATCACCCAGCTGGAACGCCTGGGGGCGCTAAAAGCCCAAGGCATTCTCACCGAAGAGGAGTTTGCCGCCCAGAAGGCGGTTCTGCTAGGACAGTAAGGTTAAACCGGATTGGCCCCAATGAATAGGACCGAAACTGCCTAGCCCGTGTTAATTCGATTGTTTACCGGCTTCTGAACCACTTAGGTGACGAGGCCGGCCGGGAAACTGGCCGGCCTTTTTCCCTCCCGACTCACGCCGGAAGGGGAGCGGCCCAACCGCCATTCATTGATTCGCGTGATAGATTTATATTTTTTGAAAAGGAGTAATACGAAATGACAACTACTGCAGCGGCATCGCCGATGGCCCTTGAATCGAAGGGTCGTCCGTGGGGCTTTTTGCTCATCCAGGGTATCGCCATGGTCATCATCGGCGCGATCCTGCTCTGGGCACCGGCCAAAACGGCCGCCCAGTCCTGGGTCCTCCTGGTAACCTTGCTGGGTATCTACTGGATCATCAGCGGTGTTCTGGACCTGGTCCACATGTTCACCGACCATACCGGCTGGGGCTGGAAGCTCTTCATGGGCCTCGTCAGCATCCTGGCCGGCTTTTATGTCGTCGCTTACCCCATCGCCGCGGCCGTCGTCTTGCCGCGGGTCTTTGTCCTGGTTTTGGGTATCTGGGGTATCCTCCAGGGGATCATCGCCCTCATCCTCGCCTTCAAGGGCGGTGGCTGGGGACTGGGCGCTTTGGGCGTCATCGGTATCATCTTCGGCGGTATCCTGGTTGCCAACTATGGCAATATCGGAACAGGGTTGGCGTTGATCTGGGTCGCGGCGGTGTGGGCCTTCATCGGTGGGTTCTTCGTGATTTACCGGGCTTTCCAGCAACGGAAAGCGGAATAAGCCGGTCGACAGTCGTCGAGGCGGATCGCCTTTCCAAACGATGAACAAGATGGGGTAGACCGGCCGGGTTCGCCTACCCCATTTCCTGATTCACCGGGAGCAGTTTTAATCGCTTGTTTTTGAAATTTCAACGAGAGCTTTCCGGGGCCAATTGCTAACCCATGCCCCGGACGATCCGGCCTGCTGCCCGACTCTGGCGGCGGTGAGAACATTCGAACTGGAAGAAGGCGGCCTGGTGGCCAAAGACCCCGAGTAAGCATGCGCCTCAGGTGCCGCGCGCGCAAAACCACCATGACGCAATCCCGATAGTCGCGGGGTAGGATTTTTATGGACAACCCGTACCGTTTGTTTATCGATAAACCTGCTATGTACCGGATACGGGTTTATGGCCGGGTGAGCGAGCGCTGGATGAGCAGCTACTGGGATGTGGCCGATGGAACTTTCCAGGAGACAGCCGGCGTGATTACCACTGAAATGCTCGTGGATGTGATCGACCAGGGGGCTCTGATCGGCATGATCAATACGCTCTATGATCGGGGTCATGCGATCATTGCGGTCGAGCGATTAACGGCCGAGCCTAACAATGGCGCCGGCAAGGAGCAGACGAATCGATGACTACCTCGCCGATAGACAAAAGGATCCACGTCGTCATCAATCCGGCGGCCGGGAAGGATGAGCCGATACTCAACGTGCTCAATGACATCTTTCAGGAGTATGGCATTGATTGGGATGTCAGCGTCACCAAGAAATATGGCGACGCGGCCGAACAAACCCGCGCGGCCGTGGCTCGTGGCGTTGACCTGGTGGCGGGTTACGGCGGCGACGGGACACAACACGAGATCGCCAACGCGCTGATCGGCAGTGACGTGGTGCTGGGCGTGTTGCCCGGCGGCACAGGCAACGGCTTCGGCCATGAATTGGGCCTGCCGCAAAAACTGGACGAAGCGACCCGGCTGATTTGCACCAGCCAACACACACGAGCCATTGACGTGGTGCGCGTCGGCGAGGATTACTTTATCCAGCGCCTCTACACCGGCACCGAGCCGGAACAGCAAACCAGCCGCGAGATGAAGGACAAGTACGGCCCCCTGGCCTATTTCGCCAACATGTTCGAGCAAAAGGCAAACCCCGAAGTCGATTACCACGTGGTCATCGACGGCGAGGTGCTGGATTTCAAGGCGATGCGCGTCTATGTTGTGAACTCCGGCCAAACCAAGAGCGGTCGTTCCATCACCGGGCATCTTTCAAGCCCGGATGACGGCCTGCTGGAAGTCTTCGCGTTGGATTCCCACAACATCGACTCGATACGGGCGGCCGCGCACCGATTTTTCGAATTCGATACGCCGATCGCCGAGAAGTCATTCAGACGTTGCCGGGAGATTCGTATCGAGACGGAACCTGACCAGCCGGTATGGACGGACGGCGAGTATTTCGGGCGCACACCGGTTATGGCGACGGTTATCCCCGGCGCGGTCAAGGTTATTGTGCCTTAGTTCTTTGAATTCAGGTTAGATACAACGGAGGTTAATGATGTCAAGTTTAGTCGTGGTTACTTTTGATTCGCCGGACGAAGCGGCGAACGTGTTGGCGAGTCTGCGGGCCCAAACCAAGTATGGCAATATATCCTTCAAGGACACCGCCGTGGTCAGCAAGGATGCCGACGGCAAGGCCCATGTCAAGAACGAAGTCAGCCAGGGCACGATGACAGCGACCGGCGTCGGCGCGCTGCTGGGGCTGATGTTAGGCGTCTTCATGTTTCCAATCGCCGGTATCCT
>Ga0114939_10003116_pt1 | contig 11775 bp, 11 predicted proteins | sample AshMeaCrysSpring_FD_87196 | JGI IMG/M metagenome (GOLD analysis project Ga0114939, IMG submission 87196) | Groundwater microbial communities from Big Spring, Nevada to study Microbial Dark Matter (Phase II) - Ash Meadows Crystal Spring | ecosystem: Environmental > Aquatic > Deep subsurface >... | reverse complement strand
CGCGGCGCGAAACGCCGATCACGCCATCGGCCGGAACCGATGCGCACGCGCTGCCGAGCCGGTGCAGCGCGTGAAGCGACGATTGCATGGGCCGCTTTGTCGAAGCGGGGTTCGTCGGCCCCTTGCGGACGGGCCGCGACGCCTGCGAGGCGCCGGCAGGACTTCGCGCTTCAGCCGCTGCCGAGCTGTTGCTCGAGCCGATGCAGCACCTGGTAGCACGGCAACACCTGCGCCACGCTGGCGTTGGGTTCACGCCCTTCGCGGATGGCCGCGAAGAACTCGCGGTCCTGCAGTTCGATGCCGTTCATCGACACGTCGACCTGGGAGACGTCGATCTTCTCGTCCTTGCCGCTAAAGAGATCGTCGTAGCGGGCGATGTAGGTCCCCGTGTCGCCGATGTAGCGGAAGAAGGTGCCGAGCGGCCCATCGTTGTTGAAACTCAACGACAGCGTGCAGATCGCGCCGTTGGCCGCCTTGAGCTGGATGCTCATGTCCATGGCGATGCCCAAGGCCGGGTGGATCGGACCCTGGACCGCGTTGGCCTTCACGATCGGACTGCGCGTCTGATAGGCGAACAGGTCGACCGTGTGTGCGGCGTGGTGCCACAGCAGGTGATCGGTCCAGCTGCGCGGCTGCCCGAGCGCATTCATGTTCGTGCGGCGGAAGAAGTAGGTCTGCACGTCCATCTGCTGGATGTTGTAGCCGCCGGCCAGGATCCTGCGGCGCACCCACTGGTGGCTCGGGTTGAAGCGCCGCGTGTGGCCGCACATCGCCACCTTGCCCGACTGCGCGGCGCGCTTCACCACCTGCTCGCCGTCTGCAAGCCTGTCGCACAGCGGGATCTCGACCTGCACGTGCTTGCCGGCCTGCAGGCAGTCGAGCGTCTGCGACGCGTGCAGCTGCGTTGGCGTGCACAGGATGACGGCATCGACCTCCTTGATCGCGAGGCTCTCGGCCAGATCGGTCGAGACGTGGGGAATGCCGTACTTGTCGGCCACCTCCTGGGTCTTGGCCTGTTCGCGGCCGATGACCGAGATCACCCTGACGTCCGGAATCAGCCGGATCGCGTCGAGGTGCTTGATGCCGAAGGCGCCGGCACCGGCGAGGGCGACGTTGATCGTCATGCACAGTTCTCCAGGATCAGGTGTCCCACCGCGGTGTTCGAAGCCGGTACGTGGAAGAAGCGGTGCGCCACGCGCGGCGGCTTGCCGCTGCCGGCCACGTCGCTCATCGCGCCGCGGGCGATCAGCCACATCACGAGTTCGATGCCCTCGCTGCCGGCTTCGGTCACGTATTCCAGGTGCGGCACCTGAGCGAGTTCGGCCGGCTCGGCGATCAGGCGGTCGAGGAAGCGGTTGTCCCACTCCTTGTTGATGAGCCCGGCTCGCGGCCCCTGCAGCTGGTGGCTCATGCCGCCGGTGCCCCAGATCTGCACGCGCAAAGGCTCGTCGTAGCTCTCCACCGCGCGGCGGATCGCCTGGCCGAGCTGGAAGCACCGCTTGCCCGAGGGCACCGGGTACTGCACCACGTTGACCGCGAAAGGGATCACCGGGCACGGCCAGGCCTGCGGCTGCCCGCACAGCAGCGACAACGGGACCGTCAGGCCATGGTCCACGTCCATCCGGTTGACGATGGTGAGGTCGAAGTCGTCCTCGATCACGCTGTGCGCGATGTGCGAGGCGAGCTCCGGATGGCCGATCACCACAGGCACCGGCCGCGCGCCATAGCCTTCGTCGGCCGGCTTGAACTGCGCGGCGCAGCCGATCGCGAAGGTCGGGATCAGCTCCAGGCTGAAGGCCGTGGCGTGATCGTTGTAGACGAGGAAGATCACGTCAGGCGTGTGCTCCTTCATCCACTGCTTGGAGAACTCGTAGCCCTTGAACAGGGGCTGCCAGTACGGTTCGCCGGTCCTGCCGTGATCGATGGCCGCGCCGATGGCCGGCACGTGGCTGGTGTAGACGGAGGCGGTGATGCGCGCCATGGTCAGGTCCTTCCCCACTTCGGGTCCCGTCCGCCGTTGATCATCATGGCGCGGTATTCCGCTTCGCTCATGCCGGTCATGCTGCCGGCCATCTGCTGGAAGCTCTTGCCGTCGGTGGCGCCGATCTTGGCCAGGAAGTAGATGTTGCCGCCCAGTGCGATGCAGCGGTTCAGGTCGCGCGCGAGCACGGCCTGCTTCTGCTCTTCGCTCATCGGCCACTCGTCGAGATAGGCGCGCTCGTTCGCCTTGAAGCGCACGCGGTTCTCGGCCTTCATCAGCGACATGCAGAACTGGTTCAGGTGGTAGCCAAGGCGCGACTGCTCGGCGTCGAAGATGGTCGTGCCGGGGATATTCTTGTAGGGCTTGTCCAATGCCATGGATCAGACCTCCTCGGGCCAGTACAGGCGCATCGGGTTGTCCACGAGAAGCTTGCGCTGCAACTCCGGCGTGGTGGCGATGTGCGGGATGAAGTCGACCAGCAACCCGTCGTCGGGCATGTGGTCCTTCAGGTTGGGGTGCGGCCAATCGGTGCCCCAGAGTACACGGTCGGGGAAGGCCTCGACGATACGCCTTGCGAAGGGAATCACGTCGCGGTAAGCATGGCGTTCGCCATTCAACGCGGGCGGTCCCGATACGGACAGCCGCTCCGGGCAGCTGACCTTGCTCCATACGTTGGGGTGGTCGCGCATGAACTTCACGAATCGCTCAAACTCCGGGCCGTCCAGCGGCTGGCTCACGTCGGGCCGGCCCATGTGGTCGACCACCACCGTGGCGGGCAGGCGGGTGAAGAAGTCCCACAGCTCGGGCAGGTCGACCGCCTCGAAGTAGATCACCACGTGCCAGCCGAGCTTGGCGATGCGCCCGGCGATCTCCACCAGCTCGTCCTTGGGGGTGAAGTCCACCAGCCGCTTGACGAAATTGAAGCGCACGCCGCGCACGCCGGCCGCGTGCAGCTGCTGCAGCTCGGCGTCGCTGATGCGGCGCTTGACGGTGGCCACGCCGCGCGCCTTGCCGTTCGAGGAGAGACACGCATCGACCATCGCGCGGTTATCGGCGCCGTGGCAGGTGGCCTGCACGATCACGTTGCGCGCGAAGCCGAGATGGTCGCGCAGCGCGAAGAGCTGCGCCTTGCTCGCATCGCAGGGCGTGTACTTGCGCTCGGGCGCGTAGGGGAACTGCTCGCCCGGGCCGAACACATGGCAATGGGCATCCACCGCGCCCGCGGGCAGCTTGAAATGCGGCTTCGACGGGCCGGCGTACCAGTCGAGCCAGCCGGGTGTCTTCTCGAACGTCATCGTCTCACCCGGTCCAGGATGCGGTCCGCTTCGGTGCGCCAGTCGGCGCTGCGCGCAAAACCGGCGCTGCCTCTCGCACCGAAGGCGCCCGCGTCGGCCAGATCGGCGACCCAGGCCTGGCGCTCGGCTGTGCCGGCCGCGCTCCACGGTTCGAGGCCGGCCTCGCGCACCGTCTCGGCGACCTCGCGCACCTCCTCGCTGCGCCGGCGACCATGCTCGATGACACGCTGAAAGAAGTAGGCGGCCTGCTTCTCCCAGTCGATGCCGGGGAAGGTCTCGTGCAGCGACGCGATCACCGCGCCTTCCACGCCGTAGTGGCGTGCCGCGGTGAAGCTCTCGATGACCATCGCCTCCAGGCCCTTGATCATCACGCTGCGGCACATCTTGGTGGCGCTGGCGACGCCGAGCTTCTCGCTGGCCACCCTGGCGGCGAAACCCAGGCCATTGAGCACCGGCTCCAGCGCCGCGGCGTCCGGCCCGCCGAGCAGCAGCGGCACCTGGATGCGGTAGGGCGGCACCGAAGTCATCACGGCGCCCTCGACGTAGCGCCCGCCGGCGGCGTTGATGACCTCCGCCGCGCGGCGTTTCGCACCCGGCGACGCGGAGTTGACGTCGAGGAAGAAGGCACCTCGCTCCACCCCCGGCACGCAGGCTTGCGCCACCGGCACGGCCTGGCTGGCGGTGACGGCCGAGACGATCAGGTCGGCGCCGCGCGCCGCGTCCGCATGCGAAGCCGCCAGCGCGATGCCCTGCCTGGACGCGTGCTCGCGCATCTCAGCACCCGCTTCGCCAGCCAATTTGAGATCGAAGGCGACCACGGTTTCGCCGCGCGCGCGCACATCCTCGCCCAGGATGCGGCCGACCTCGCCGTAGCCGATGAGCGCGATGGTCATGTCTGCTCCTCGTCGCGCGAGCACGCGCGCCGATCCCCCGAGGCGATGCTCGCTTGCCTGGGGCGGCCCGGCGCGGCGCTTGCGTTCATCAGTCGATGTAGCGCAGGCCGGCCTTCGCCAGCGGCTCGCGCATCTTGTACATGTCCAGCCCCAGTACGCCCGACGCCAGCTTCGCGCGCTTCTCGCCTTCGTTGGCCTCGCGCGCCTGAGCCGCTTCGAGGGTCTTCGCAGCGATGGCGAGAGGCACGCAGACCACGCCGTCGTCGTCGGCCACGATCACGTCACCCGGCGTCACGTACGCCCCCGCGCACACCACCGGGATATTGACCGAGCCGAGCGTGGCCTTGATCGTGCCCTTGCTGCTGATCGCGCGGCTCCACACCGGGAAGCCCATCTGGGTCAGCGTCCTCACATCGCGTACGCCGGCGTCGATGACCAGCGCCCGCGCGCCGCGCGCCTGGAACGAGGTGGCGAGCAGGTCGCCGAAGTAGCCGTCGGTGCACTCGGCGGTGATCGCCGCGACCACGATATCGCCAGGGCGGATCTGCTCGGCGACGACGTGCATCATCCAGTTGTCGCCCGGATGCAGCAGCACCGTGACCGCCGTGCCCGAGACCTGCGCGCCGGCGTAGATCGGCCGCATGGTCGGCTTCATCAGCCCGACGCGGCCCATCGCCTCGTGCACCGTGGCGCTGCCGAACTTCGCCAGGCCGTCTGCGACGCTTGCCTCGGTGCGCTGGATGTTGCGGTAGACGACTCCGAGTTCGTACATGAGAACCTCGACAGGAAAGCGGGCCTTGCGGCCCTGTTGTTAGGCCGGCCTATCGGCCAACCCGCTGGAGGGCAGCATCCAGGCGCGGATAGACGCGTCGCGCATTGCCCTCGTAGATCTGCTGCTTCTGGGCGGGCGTGAGCCGCGTGCTGGCCTCGATGTAGCGCTTGGTGTCGTCGTAGTTGAAGCCGGTCTCGGGGTCGATGCCGCGCACCGCGCCGATCATCTCGCTGGCGAACAGGATGTTGTCGACCGGGATGACCTTGGTCAGCAGATCGATGCCGGGCTGGTGGTAGACGCAGGTGTCGAAGAAGATGTTCTTCAGCAGGTGGTCCTTGAGCAGCGGCTTCTTCAGCTCCTGCGCCAGGCCGCGGTAGCGCCCCCAGTGGTACGGCGCCGCACCGCCGCCGTGCGGGATCACGAACTTCAGCGTCGGGAAATCCCTGAACAGATCGCCCTGGATCAGCTGCATCACCGCCGTGGTGTCGGCATTGATGTAGTGCGCCCCGGTGGTGTGAAAGCACGCGTTGCACGAGGTGCTGACGTGAATCATCGCCGGGATGTCGTACTCGACCATCTTCTCGTAGATCGGGTACCAGTGGCGGTCGGTCAGCGGCGGCTCCTTCCAGTGGCCGCCCGACGGATCGGGGTTGAGGTTGATGGCCACGTTGCCGTACTGCTCGACGCACTTCACGAGTTCCGGGATGCAGGTGGCCGGATCCACGCCCGGGCTCTGCGGCAGCATGGCCGCCGGGATGAAGTGGCCGGGGAACAGCTGCGAGACGCGGTAGCAGAGCTCGTTGCAGATCGCCGCCCAGGTGCTCGACACCTCGAAGTCGCCGATGTGGTGGGCCATGAAGCTGGCGCGGGGGCTGAACACGGTGAGGTCGCTGCCGCGCTCGCGCATCTTGGCGAGCTGGTTGGTCTCGATGGTCTCGCGGATCTCGTCGTCGGAGATCTTCAGGTCGGCGACCTTCGGCTTCTGCGACGGGTCCTGGATGCCGGCGATCTGCTGGTTACGCCAAGCCTCCAGCGCCTTGGGCGCGGTGGTGTAGTGGCCGTGGATGTCGATGATCATCGAGCTGTGCTCCGGTCGATCGGGGTCGGGACGATTCAAGCGGGTTCCATGCCCTGCCGCCGCTTGGCGTCGGCAGCATCGGGCGACGCCATGAAGGCGATGCAGGCCGCAGCGTCCTCGGGATGCGCGCTGCGCACGCCGACGGCGGCCGAGAACACCGTGTCGATCTGGATCGCCGGCGGCAGCGGCCCGACGATGTCGATGCCGGCGACGTGGATGAGTTCGCTGAGCTGCTGAAAGCCCAGGGCGACCTCGCCGCGAGCGACCAGCGTGCCCACCGGCACCCCCGGCGCAGCCTGCACGAGGCGGTCGCGGATCTGCTCGACGATGCCCCAGCGCTCGAACAGGCGCTGCAGCTGCACCCCGCTCGGCCCGGTGGAGACGCCGATGCTGCGCGCCGCCAGCACCGCGCGCCGCACGTCGTCCTGCGTTGCGAGCGCCGGCTTGGGGGCACCGGCCGGGACGGCCACGGCGACGCCCGAGCGAACGAGATCCACCCTGCTGCGGAGCCGCAGATGTCCCTCGGCCTCGAGCCTTTCGATGGCGTCACTGGCCAGCACGACGATGTCGAACGCCTCGCCGGCCTGCACGCGTCGCGCCGCATCGACACCTCCCACGGAATCGACGGCGACCGCCAGGCCCAGACGGGCCTGGCTGGCCTGCGACAGCTCGGCCAGCAGTTGTCGCGTGGCCATCGAGGAAATGCCGGTGATCGTTACCATCGAGACGTTGTGCCCATCGCCAGCTGCCGTCTTAACCGGCCGCCGATCGTGCGGCATTGATTGTCTTGACGATCAGGGCTGCCGTCCAGGCATGGCTCTTGATATCTGCTATAGCGGTTTTGCATGGGCGGACCGCGCTTCGGACGCCGCATCGCAACCTGAGCGATGCGCGTACGAACGAGCTCAGCGACGACGCGCCCTCGGGCCCGCGGCAAGCTGCGATGTCAGCTCGCCCAACAGCTCTAGCACGCGCCGACCCAGCGGGGTCAGCCGCCGGTGCGCCGAGGTGGCCACGCACAGCACGCTGACGATCGACGGCTCGACGATCGGCCGCACCACCAGCTCGCCGGCCCGCGGCGACGCCGCCACCGCGCTCGCCGTCAGCACGGCGCAGCCGTGGCCGGCGCAGACCAGGTCGACGATGGTGGGCACGCTCGACACCTCCCAGGCCACGTCGAGGCGGATGCCGGCGTGCGCCGCCTGGGTTTCGAGCAAGCGCCGGAACGTGTGCGCCCGCTCGGGCAGGATCAGCCGCAGGCGCGGCAGGTCGCGCAGCCGCACGGCGCGCCCGGGCCTTGATGCCGCGACCCGCTTGCGGCGCCTGACGGTCGCAGTGCGAGGAGCCGCGCCGACGCGACCCAGCTCACCCGCGGCCTTCTCGACGAGCACCAGCGGCTCCTCGAACAAGGGTGACGCCTCCAGCCCGGGCTGCGGCTCGGGGTTGTAGAGCACGCCCAAGTCGACCCGGCCGGTGGTCGTCCACTCGGCGATGTGCGCCGAGAGCCCTTCCACCACCGCCAGTTGCGCCCGTGGCAGCCGCTCGCGAAAGGCCTCGATCATCGGCAGCGTCAGCTGGCGCGCAATAGTGGGTGGCAGGCCGACGACGACACGACCCACCGGTTCGTCGCGGTCGGTGACGATGTCCTCGCGCGCCTGGGTCACGCGCTGCAGGATGTCCACGCCATGCTCGAGCAGGCGCTTGCCCGGGTCGGTCAGCGCGACGCCTCGGCCATTGCGCAGCAGCAGCGTCGCGCGCAGGTCGGTCTCGAGCAGGCGCACCTGCCGGCTCAAGGCCGGCTGGGCGATGCCCAGCACGCGCGCCGCCTTGCTGAAGCTGCCGAGCTCGGCCACCTGCACGAAGTATTCGAGCTGCTTGAGGTTCATGGTCGCCGGCACCGCAGCGGAGATGGTAGTGGCCCGCGCGCCGCCCCCGCCGATCCCCCCTCGAATCCACCCGTTCCCGCCTCGACGCTATCCTGCGCGCATCCATGCCAGAAGACTCCTCCCGCCCTCGCGCCAGCTCGCCCCGTTCGCTGTCGGGTCTGCTGCCCTTTCTCAGGCCGTACCGCGGACGTCTGGTGCTGGCCGGCGTCTTTCTCGTGCTGGCCGCCTTGGCGACGCTGGCCGTGCCCATCGCGCTGAAGTCGCTGATCGACCAGGGTCTGGTCGCCGCCGACCCGGGGCAGCGCGTGATGGCCCTGCGCGGACACTTCTTCGCGCTGTTCGGCGTCGGCGTCGCGCTGGGGCTGTTCTCGGCGGCGCGGTTCTATGTCGTCTCGTGGCTGGGCGAGCGGGTCACCGCGGACTTGCGCAACGCCGTTTATGCGCACGTCATCGGGCAGAGCCCGGAGTTCTTCGAGACCACGCGGACCGGCGAGGTGCTCAGCCGCCTGACCACCGACACCACGCTGGTGCAGACGGTCGTCGGCTCCAGCCTGAGCATGGGCCTGCGAAACGTCGTGATGGGCCTGGGTGCGCTGGCCATGCTCGTGGCCACCAACCCGCGCGTCATGACGCAGGTGCTCGGCATGCTGGTGCTGGTGGTGCTGCCGTCCGTCGCCTTTGGCCGGCGCGTGCGCCGGCTCTCGCGCGCCAGCCAGGACCGAGTGGCCGACTCCAGCGCTGTGGCTGCCGAGGTGCTGGGCGCCATCCCCGTGGTGCAAAGCCACGTGCAGGAAGCGCGCGAGGCGCGGCGCTTCGAAGCCACCACCGAACAGGCCTTCGCCACCGCCGAGCGGCGCTCGCGCCTGCGCTCGCTGTTGGTGGCCTTCATCATCAGCGCCACCTTCGGCGCCCTGCTGTGGGGCCTGTACCAGGGCACGCAGGCGGTGCTGCGCGGCAGCATGACGGCCGGCCACCTCGGCCAGACCGTGGTGTACGTGATCATCCTGGTCAGCAGCGTGGCCGTGCTGTCGGAGATCTACGGCGACCTGCTGCGTGCGGCCGGCGCGACGGAGCGGCTGATGGAACTGCTCGCCGCGCGCTCGCCCATCGCCAGCCCGGCTGAGCCGCTGACCCTGCCGCAGGTGCGCGGCGGGGCGGCGGTGTCGCTGGCGCACGTGAGCTTCGCCTACCCGTCGCGGCCGCACGTGCCGGCGCTGGCCGACCTGAGCCTCGACGTGAAGCGCGGCGAAACCGTCGCCCTCGTCGGTCCCAGCGGGGCCGGCAAGAGCACGGTGTTCCAGCTGCTGCTGCGCTTCTACGACGTCGGCCAGGGCGCTGTCACCATCGACGGCGTGGATGTGCGCCGCATCGCGCTGGCTGACCTGCGCTCGCGCGTGGGCATCGTGCCGCAGGACAGCACCATCTTCTCGGCCGATGCGCTCGACAACATCCGCTACGGCCGCCCGGACGCCACCGAAGAAGAAGTCGTCGCCGCGGCCCGGGCCGCCCACGCGCACGATTTCATCACCGCGCTGCCCGACGGCTACCGCACCTTTCTCGGCGAGCGCGGCGTGCGCCTGTCCGGCGGACAACGTCAGCGCATCGCGATTGCCCGCGCCATGCTCAAGAACCCGCCGCTGCTGCTGCTCGACGAAGCCACCAGCGCGCTCGACGCCGAAAGCGAGCGCATGGTGCAGTCCGCCCTCGAAGCCGCCATGAAGGACCGCACCACGCTGGTCATCGCCCACCGGCTGGCGACGGTGCTGCGCGCCGACCGCATCGTCGTGATGGAGGCCGGCCGCATCGTCGCCCAGGGCACGCACGAGGAGCTGCTCGCGCAAGGCGGCCTGTATGCGCGGCTGGCGGCACTGCAGTTCGGGCGCGAGGACGCGGGCAGCGCTTGAGCAGACGCCGCCTGCGCCGCGGCGTCCAGGCTCAGCGCATCGTCACCCAGCGCAGCTCGAGCACGTCGTTGGGCCAGTGCACGACGTCGATGTTCGGTCGCATCACCCAGTTGAGCTGCCGGCGGTACAGGGGCACCAGCGGCAGCTCGGCCGCGATGATGCGCAGCGCGTCGCCCACCATCGCACGGCGCTTGGCCAGGTCGGGTTCGATGCGCAGGCCATCGATCAGCGCGTCGAGCTTCGGGTTGCTGTAGCGCCCGGCGTTGAACGCGCCGGCGGCCAGCCCGTCGTTGGTGCGCACGAGCGACTGCAGCGTGCCCCACGGGTCGGGCGCAGCGCTCCAGCCGAACTCCAGCAGCGAGCCGCTGCCCTGGCTCAGCTTGGGAAAGAACACCGAGCTCGGCGAGGTGACGAGATTGGCGCGGATGCCCACGCGCTCGAGCATCGCCGCGGCAGCCTGGCACACCGACGCGCGCCAGGCGACGTTGACGCAGTCCATCTGGAGCGAGAAGCCGTTCTCGTAGCCGGCCTCCTTGAGCAGCGCACGCGCCGCAGCCGCGTCGGGTTTCGGGCGCTGTTCGAATTCGGACAGGTAGCCATCGACCAGTGGCGAGACGAACGAACCGGTGACCTTGCCTTCGCCGCGCAACACCTGCCGCACGATCAGGTCGGTGTCGATCGCCAGCTGCACCGCGCGGCGCACGCGCAGGTCCTTGAACGGGTTCCGGCCCTTGACGTCGCTGCCGGCCAGCTCGGTGCTGTGCTGGTCCATCGCCAGGTACTGGGTGCCGATGTCGTCGACCTGGCTCGTCTTCAGCGACGGGTCGGCTTTCAGGCGCGACAAATCCTGAAACGGCGGGTCGATCACGAAGTCGACCTGGCCCGATTGCAGCGCCGCGAGGCGCGTGGCATCGGCCTGGATGACCTGGTAGTGCACCTCGTCGAGATTGCCGCCGGCTTGGGGCGTGCCGCGACCCCACCAGGACGGGTTGGCCTTCAGCGTGGTGCGCACGTCGGCCTCGTAGCGAACCAGCATGAACGGTCCGGTGCCATTGGCGTGACGCACCGCGTAGGTTTCCTGCCTGGCGTTGTAGTCCTGCGGCTTCGTGACGTTGTGCTTCTCGGCCCAGGCCTTGCTCATCATGGCGACGAGGAACAGCTTGTCGGGCAGCACCGCGTCAGGCGCGCTGGTCAGCACCTCGATCGTCGACGCATCGATCTTGCGCGCGCCGGTGATGCCCAGCATCTGATTCTTGCGTTGCGAAGCCTTTTCGAGCGCGCGCTCGATCGAGAACACCGCGTCGTCGGCGGTGAACGGCGTGCCGTCGTGGAACTTCACGCCCGTGCGCAGCCTGAAGCGCCAGGTGGTCGGATTGACCATCTCCCACGAGGTGGCCAGCGAGGGCTCGGGCTTGAAGTCCCTGCCACGGTTGATCAGACCTTCGTAGATCTGCGTCACCACCCGCGACTGGTACAGCAGCGCCAGCGCATGCGGATCCATCGTCTGTGGGTCGAAGGCGCTGGCAAAACGCAGCACCTTGCCCTGGGCCATCCCGACAAGCGGGATCAGCGCCAAAACCAGCGTCGACAGCAGCGTCCTTGCTTGCATGGGCGATGTCCTCATGGGGCGGGCCACGAACGCACGACACCTTGCACGATCGCGTCGGTCTGCGCAATCGTGGCGCCCCCGAGGGTGTCCGGGTGTGGGCGCATACGGCCGGCCTGCGGCCCTTTGAAATCCGTCTTCCGGGCGCCTCGTCCCGGGCGCCACGTCAGCCGGGGTCGGCGTCAGAGCGTTTAGAGTGCTTGTTGTTGTTTAGGAGGTTGTCATGACTCGTTCGATTCGAAAAGATGGACTCATCTCCGGCGTGTGCGCGCTGGCCGTCCTGTCGGGGTGCGCCAACATGGACGAGCGCCAGCGCGGCACGGCCACGGGCGCGGCCGTGGGTGCCGCTGCCGGCGCGGT
>Ga0114939_10003115_pt1 | contig 11775 bp, 12 predicted proteins | sample AshMeaCrysSpring_FD_87196 | JGI IMG/M metagenome (GOLD analysis project Ga0114939, IMG submission 87196) | Groundwater microbial communities from Big Spring, Nevada to study Microbial Dark Matter (Phase II) - Ash Meadows Crystal Spring | ecosystem: Environmental > Aquatic > Deep subsurface >... | reverse complement strand
TCCTGCTCAATGTCCGGTTGGCGGAAAGGCGCGACTTGCTGGGGCTGCCGGCGATCCAGGGGGCCGTCGCCGGCGCCGAGCAGGAGCTGAACGGCCGGGGACGGGTGCTGCTGCGGGCCTCGGGGACAGAGCCCCTGCTAAGGGTCATGGTGGAGGGCCAGGACGCGGCCCTAGTCCAGGCCCTGGCCGAGCAGTTGGCGCAGGTCGTGCGTGAGCACGCGGGGGCGAGGCCGTGACGGGGACGATGGTCTCCATCCATGGGATGTGGTCTACCCGGCTGGCCTTCATCCTGGCCGCGGCGGGCTCGGCGGTAGGGCTTGGCAACATCTGGCGCTTTCCCTACATGGCCGGGGAGTACGGCGGGGCCGCCTTCGTTCTGCTCTACCTGCTGTGCGTGGCGGCGCTGGGCGTCCCCATCATGATGGCGGAGATCCTGCTGGGGCGACGCGGGCGCCAGAGCCCCATCAACACCATGCGCACCCTGGCCACGCGCGAGGGCAGATCCGCTGCCTGGGCAGGCCTCGGTTGGATGGGGATCCTCGCCGGGTTCCTCATCCTCTCCTTCTACAGCGTGATCGCCGGCTGGACCCTGGCCTACACGGTGCGCGCCGCCGGCGGGGCCTTCGCCGGCCTCGACGGGGCCTCCTCCAAGGCCATGTTCGACGGTTTCGTGGGCAATGCCGAGGCCCTCTTCGCCTGGCATACCGCCTTCATGGTCCTGACCGTGGGGGTGGTCGCCCGCGGGGTGGCCAGCGGCCTGGAGCGGTCCGTCAAGTGGATGATGCCGGCCCTTTTCGTCCTTCTGCTGGTCATGGTCGGCTACGCGGGCTGGGCGGGGGACCTGGGGGCTGGGGCCCGCTACCTGCTGGCCCCGGACTTTGCGGAGCTGTGGGACAAGGCCGGGGAGGCGGTCCTGGCGTCCATGGGCCAGGCGTTCTTCAGCCTGAGCCTGGGCATGGGGGCCATCATGGTCTACGGGTCCTATCTGCGGCACGACGCCTCCATCGGGCGCAGCACCCTCTTCATCGCCGCCACCGACACCACCGTGGCCCTGCTCGCCGGGCTGGCCATCTTTCCCCTGGTCTTCGCCTACGGGCTGGAGCCCGGCCAGGGCCCCGGCCTGATCTTCGTCACGCTGCCCATCGCCTTCGGGGGTATGCCCGGCGGGGGACTCTTCGGCGCCCTTTTCTTCACCCTCCTGGTCCTGGCCGCATGGACCTCGTCCATCTCCATTCTCGAGCCCGTCGTTGCCTGGCTGGTGGAGAACCGCGGATTCTCCCGGGTGCGGGCCGCGCTCATCGGCGGGGTGGCCGCCTGGCTGCTGGGCATCGCCTGCCTCCTCTCCCTCAATCTCTGGTCCGGCCACACCCTGTTCGGCAAGGGCGTCCTGGACCTGTTCGACTATCTGACGGCGAATATCCTCCTGCCCCTGGGCGGTATCCTGATCGCCGTCTTCGCCGGCTGGGTCCTGCCGCGCTCGGCGACCCTGGACGAGCTGGGTGGCCAGGATGGTTTCGCCTACCGGTTATGGCGCTTCCTGGTCCGTTACGTTGCACCCATGGCCGTGACCCTGGTGCTGCTTAATGGCCTGGGCCTGTTCAAGGCGATGGGGTTGGGCTGATCGTGGCAGTGGTCCGTAAGTCGGCCTTGGTGCCTTACTCGACGGGACAGATGTTCGACCTGGTCTACGATGTCGCGTCCTATCCGCGCTTCCTGCCCTGGTGTCATCGCGCCCAGGTGATCTCGGAGACGGCAGACCAGATCTGCGGGCGCATCGAGATCGCTCGCCTGGGTATCCACCAGACCTTCAGCACCTGCAACCGTTTCGAGCGCAACCAGCGCATGGACATCGCGCTCCTCGACGGTCCCTTTCGCCGGCTGCACGGGGCCTGGCGCTTCACCGCCCTGCGCGAGGATGCCTGTAAGGTCGAGCTGGAGCTGGACTTCGAGTTCTCCGGCTCCCTGATCGACAAGGCCTTCGGGCCAGTCTTCCACCAGATCGCCAATACCCTGGTGGATGCCTTCTGTAAGAGAGCCGGCGAGGTGTTCCGTGGCTGAGCAGCGTGTCGAGGTGGAGGTGGCCTATGCCGGGGCCCAAGAGCAGGCCCTGATCCAGGTGGCTGGGGACAAGGGGCTGACGGCCCGGGAGGCCATCGAGCGTTCCGGCGTCAAGCGGGAGTTCCCGGAGATCGACCTCACCGTCAACAAAGTGGGGATCTACGGCAAGCTGATCCCGCTGGATCAGGTCCTGGAGCCCGGGGACCGGGTGGAGATCTATCGTCCCTTGATCGCCGACCCCAAGGAGCAGCGCAGGAAGCGCGCCGCCGAGGGCAAGGTCATGCGCAAGGGTGCGGGGGAGGTCGCCGCCGGCGACTAGCGACCCGCCGGGGGTGAGCCGGCGGCCCTGGCTGTCGCGACTGCCCCCGTTCTGCGAAACGCGGGGGCCCTGCGTCCTCGGCCCGACGCAGGCCTTCGGTACCTAGCGCGCCTCTTCGAGTCCGACGGCGCTCATTGCCCTGGTGAGGAAGCCGCGGTTGTCCTTCCAATCCGGCACGCTGACCACGATCTCCTCCCTGGTCCGGCCGGCGGCACGCTGAGGATCCGGGCGCAGGTCCCCGTCGATGCGGACCAGGGCATCGTCCTGGAACCAGATGGTCAGGCGCTGGATCTGCATGGGGTTGTGCCCGCGTCTGAGCGTGTACGTATAGTCCCAGCGGTCCTCGTGGAACATGTCCGTAAGCAGCGGGGTTCCGAGCAGGTAGCGGACCTGGCGCTTGTTCATCCCGGGCTGGAGGGCGTCGATCATCTCCTCGGTCACGAGGTTGCCCTGCTGCACCGGCATCTTGTAAACAAAGGGCAGGCGCTCGAGGGTCGATGTGCGGTAGGCGTCCTCGGTGGGCGTGCTCGAGCATCCGGCCAGGGCAAAGACGGGCAGGAGCACATAAGAAGTGAGAGGGTTTCGCATCTTGGTATGATACCGGGGCGGACTGGCCATGAATCATAACCCAGAGGCCCGCGTGGGGCACAGTTCCCTGTAGATCGCCCGGGCGGGGGGAGTTAGGACTTGGAGCATCAACAGATTAGAGAGGCGGGCCTGAAGGTTACGGGCCCACGCATCAAGATCCTCGCCTTGCTGGAGCACAGCGACCGGCGCCACCTCAGTGCGGAGGATGTCTACAAGGCCCTGCTCGAAGCCGGCGAGGATGTCGGCCTTGCCACCGTTTACCGGGTCCTGACCCAGTTCGAGGGTGCTGGCCTGGTCACCCGACACCACTTCGAGGGTGGCCAGTCGGTCTTCGAGCTCAACCGCGGGGGGCACCACGACCACCTGGTGTGCGTGCGCTGCGGCAAGGTCGTTGAGTTCGTGGAGGCCACGATCGAGGCCCGCCAGGAGGCCATCGCCCGGCGCCATGGCTTCACCATCGAAGACCACTCGCTGGTCATCTATGGCGTCTGCCCGGACTGTCGGGCGGCGAGGGTCAAGGGCGGTAAGGCACCTTCGGCCTGAGCGGGCCTTGCGGTCGGGCCGGGGTCGGGCACACCCGGATCCTGTCGTCTCCGCGGCGATCAGCGCCCGGCGCTTGACCCTGTCGGTGCCGCGGCGGGGCCTGCGGTCCGGGCCGCTGCGGCCTCGGACCGGTGGGCATCGGCATTGAGGGCCTCGGTCACGCCGGCGATCAGGGCTTCGACCCGGTGCGGATCGATCAGGGTCGAGACAAGGACCCCGGCCAGGGCCAACAGGCTGACCACAACCGGCAAGATCGGCACGCGCGGGCGCCTGCGCAGAAACAAGGGTCGTTTCTGCCAGCGGCGTTCAAGGCGGGCAAAGTCGTCTCTTGGCATGGCGGTCCTGTGACTGGGGGAGGCCCCGGGGTCAGGGGTGGCCATACTAACAACCTCTCGCGGTATGGCAAAGGCCGCTTGCGGCGCCATCCCGATCCCGTCGTGGAAAGGCACCGGCGCTCCGGTGGGCGTTGTCGATGCGTTCGCACGGGCTTCGGGGCCCTGCCATCCCCGCGCACCCGTCGCCCAAGATTGGTCCGAGGTCCCGCTTGCGGGTCCTCTACCCGGGATCTGGGGTGCTGGCGTGGGCATGATCAGTCCAAGAGGCTCGCTTGTCGCATCGACCCGGGTTCGAGCTCCGGCCAGCACTCGACGAATGCTGTGGCGGAAACACGGCCTAGCTCGCTCGGTTCGATCTTGTTCAGGCCGCCCCCGTACACCCGACCTTGATTGCGGAGCTCGCGGGCTGTGACCTGACCGAGCAGTGCATAGACGCTTTCGGCTCGGTCGGGGTGGCACATCAGCATCGATGCGAGGTAGCTGTACGGATAGAGCATCAGGTAAAGGTTCGTGGCAATCGCGCGGGAGCGGTTCCAGATGAATCGAAATGGCTGCTTGTCCACTGAGCCCCGGCCCATGTAGGTGCAAAGGAATGGGGTAGGCTCGCGTTGTTCCTGCTTGTACCAGGGATTCCGTTTCCCGACGAGGTAGCGCTCCAAGATACCGAGGCTCTGGGCGCTTCTGAGATACTCCCAAAGCCTTGGGAACCTCGCCGCGATCACGGTCTCGGGCAGGTCACAGTCGATGACACATTGTGGTCGGTCGACTCTGGGGTAGCCCTCGGCGTCTGCATCGATCACTGTCGTCTTTAGGTGCCGCGGGCTAGGCAGGATAGGGCGTAGGTAGCAATCGGGTAGGCTGCGGCGCCGTGCATCGGTACGATCCAAGATGAAGAATTGGTTGCACCCGGTGGCGATACCGCGCTGGATGCGGAACAGGTCGCCGAGGACCGGGCCCTGGCCGTCATTTGAATTCCGCCGGTCATTGGTGGAGTGAGCTGGGAAGGCGGTCCATTTCCTAGCCTGGCGCAAGGTTTGTACTGGAACAAAGTCGCGCGTGCGGGGCGACGTTAGCGTCCCGCCCAAACTAAGCTCAATGGTGTGGCTGGTCCCCGGCAACGCTTTGCGAAACACAACCACCGCAGATGAGACGAGCGCATCTCCGAACTGGACGTCATCAGGGTCGAAGCGGTGGACTCGAATCAGCGTGACACGATCTGTCAGGAAGCTCTTGAGGGCGGCGCCGTAGTTGACATCCATGAACTCCGAGGGAATGAGCCATGCCGCGATCCCCTCGTCTTGCATCCAGGCCGTGGATAGCAGCAGAAAGTAGACATAGAGGCCGGCCAGTCCGCTGACATTGATCCCGGTCATCCGCCGCGCCAGGTGTTGCATGCGCTCCTTTTCGTCCCGTGTTAGATGGTGGTGGCGGACATAAGGCGGGTTGGCGAGGACGATGTTGGGCGACGGCGGACAGGCTTCGCTGGCGACTAGGCGGGTGAAGTCCCCTGGAATAACCTCGAGCCCCGCGCCCGCCCAGAGGTCCCTTGCGGCATGGGCGAATGTTGGGTCGATCTCGATGCCAATGGCGCTCTCGATCCGCCCAGCACCGAAGACGGCTAAGGCGGCTGAGAAAAAGCTGCCGGAGCCTAAGGCAGGGTCGGCGAAGCGCATCGGCGGGGCGTCGCGACCAACCAGTGTGGCGACGTAGCCGGCGATCTCCAGGGCCAAGGGGTTTGGCGTGGCGAATTGACCGAGGCGATTGCGCTCCGCTGCCGATCTACCGGTATCAATGGTTGCTTGAAGCGCCTGGCGGCGGGTTTCAATAGACTCTTGCTGGTGAGGAGCCATGTACGTCAGAGCCCCAGCTCCGCCAGGTCGTCGATGCGATGCTCCCAGACCCAGTCGATGCCTTCGGCCGCCTCATAACCCAGGTAGTCAGTGGCGAAGTAGCCGCAGAGCAACAGGACGAACGACAGGGTAGGGCCGTATCTGGCCTGGAGTTGATGGATCTTCGTGGCCTCCTCCTTGCGCCGCTTGTTGGTATTGGCAAAGTCACCCGCCGACTTGGCTTCGATGAGAACGGGCAGGCGATCTGTTCGGGGCGTTCTCGGCTGTATCACGACGTCCACGGGGATATTCACCTTGCGTGCGTTGCCGACAGCCAGGTTCATCCGAAGCGTATAGGTTCCCGCTTCCATTGCGGTCAGGGCTTGGTCGCTCGGATGGGTCTGTCTTCGGTAGCCGCGAGCGTCCAGCCAGTCCCCGACGAGCTTGAGCTGCCGTTGCTCCTGGGCGTTGCGGACGATTGGGTTGGTTACTGCATTGCACAGGCGGTCGGCCACGATGGTTGATGCCCGATCACGATCCGCATCGGCGGGGTCTGCGGGGCCGTCCAACCAGGGGAAGATCTCGCGGTCAAGCATCGTGTAGAAGATGTGGCAGATCTTCACCAGATCGGCATTCAGATCCGGGTCGGTCATCCGCTTGGGGAGCTGGCCGTCTTCCATCCGTGCAACAAGGGTCCTGCTTGCATTGGACAAACCGACGAGTCGGTCGACGGCCAGAGGTGGAGCGGTGCACATGCGCAGTGTGGAGATGGCGCGCGGGTTCGAGAGCAATGTCTGCGGATCGATGCTCCTCAAGTCGTTCGTGGCGTGGAGGGCGGTCTTGACCCTCTCGGTGGTCTGAACGCGGGTGGAGCGGAACGCCTCAGGTGCGAAGTGCATGAACCATCCGTTGAATTGATCAACGGATGCTGCGCTGTCGGCCTTCCAAAGGTGGGGCTTGTCGGCATTTATGCGCTTCGTTGTCATTGGTTCGGCATGCGAGGAAGGGGGGCGTGGGCTCCGCCTGGCAAGAGGATAGTAATCTGATGCCCTGGCGAGCCCCGGCCGCCGGAGGGCCAATCAGGCGGGCACCAGGTTGGCGTATCGTGCCCCAGGGGTCGGATGGAGCTGGCACATCCTTTGGCCGCAGAGGGACCTGTGCAGTTCTCGGTGCCGTTCATTCAGGCTTGCGGGTCAGCCGCCCGCCAGCTTCTCCTCATACTCGTCGCGGAAGTAACGCAGGGTGCTGAGGACCGGGTTGGGGGCGGTCTGCCCCAGGCCGCACAGGCTGGTGGCCTGGACCACCTCGCACAGGTCCTCCAGCAGGGCCAGGTCCGCCCTAGTCCCCTGGGCCTTGGCGATCTTTGCCAGGAGCCCGTGCATCTGGTAGGTCCCCGCGCGGCAGGGGACGCATTTGCCGCAGGACTCGCTCATGCAGAACTCCATGAAGTACCGGGCGACGTCCACCATGGAGGAGGTGTCGTCCATGATGATCATGCCGCCGGAGCCCATCATGGTGCCCAGCGCTTTGAGGCTGTCGTAGTCCACCGGGGTATCCAGGTGGGCCTCCGGGATGCAGCCCCCGGAGGGACCGCCGGTCTGCACCGCCTTGAAGGCGCGCCCGTCGGGCACGCCGCCGCCGATGTCGTCGATGATGTCGCGCAGCCTGGTCCCCATGGGGACCTCGATGAGGCCGGTGTTGCGGATGCGCCCGGCCAGGGCGAAGACCTTGGTCCCCTTGGAGCGCTCGGTGCCGATAGTGGCAAACCAGTCCCCACCGTTGCTGATGATGGGGGCAACGTTGGCGAAGGTCTCGACGTTGTTGATCAGGGTCGGCGAGCCCCAGAGCCCGGACTCCGCCGGGTAGGGAGGGCGGGGGCGGGGTTGGCCGCGGCCGCCCTCGATGGATGCCATCAGCGCCGTTTCCTCGCCGCAGACGAAGGCCCCGGCGCCGAGGCGGATCTCGACCTCGAAGTCGAACTGGGTCTCGCAGATGTGGGCCCCCAGGAAGCCGGAGCGCTTGGCCTTGCGGATGGCGGTCTTGAGCCGTTCCACAGCGAGGGGATACTCGGCACGCACATAGACGTAGCCCTTGTTGGCCCCAATCGCATAGGCGGCGATGGCCATGCCCTCCAGGACCCGGTGGGGGTCGGACTCCAGGACGGCGCGGTCCATGAAGGCCCCCGGGTCGCCCTCGTCGGCATTGCAGATAACGTATTTCTGGTCGGCGGGCATCTTGGCGACGGTGGACCACTTGAGCCCGGTGGGATAGCCGCCGCCCCCGCGCCCGCGCAGCCCGCTGGCGGTCATCTCGCGCAGGACCTCGGTCGGGGTCATCTCGGTGAGGGCCTTGACCATGGCGGCGTAGCCGCCGACGGCGACGTAGCCCTTGAAGCTCTCGGGGTCGATGATTCCGGAGTTCTGGAGGACGATCTTCTGTTGGCGGGCGAAGAAGGGGGCCTCGATCGGCTGGTGCAACCGCCCCACCGGCCCCCCCCCCAGGCTGGCGACAATCTCGGCGGCGTCGGTGGCAGCCACGTCGCGGTAGAGGATGGGCTCGGCCGTACCCCTGGACTGGACCGCGACCAAGGGTCCGGCGGAGCATAACCCCATGCAGCCGACCCCCTTGACCTTGCAACGATGTCCCTCGGCTACGGCACCCTTGATGGCCTCAAGGACCGGGGCCGCGCCGGAGGACTGGCAGCTCGCGGCCATGCACACCCGCACCTCGTGCTCCAGGTCCGCATCCAGGGCGCGGATCTCTTCGGCCATGTCTTCCAGGTCGTCGAGGTTCATTGGGCGACCTCCGCGAGGCGCTGGAGCAGGTCAGGCCCCGTCACCTTGCCCAGGACATCGCCGTCCAGGACCACCGCGGGGGCCAGACCGCAGGCCCCGACGCAACGGGCGCTGAGGATGGACAGGGCATTGTCCGGGGTGGTCTCACCAGGGTTGACCCCGAAACGGCCCTCGATGTCTTCGATGAGCCCGCCTGCGCCCTTGATGTAGCAAGCGGTGCCCGTGCAGATCACGCAGGCATGGCGCCCCTTGGGCTTGAGCATGAACAGGTGGTAGAAGGTCGCAACCCCAAAGACCTTGGACAGGGGCAGGTCAAGGGATTCGGCGACGAAGCGCAGGGATGGCTCGTCGAGATAGCCGAAGGCGTCCTGGACCCCATGCAGGGCCTCGATCAGGGCGTGGTCCGCGTAGCCGTTGCGGCGCATGGTGGCATTGATGATCTTCCAGCGCTTGTCGTCACTTGGCGGCGCTGGCTTGGCGTGCTGCAAGGACATATCCCCTCCGGCGGATGGATGCGGACCAGGGCCAGGATTGGCCCCAACAACGGGTCTTGGGCGCCATGATAGCCGGGTCCGGGTCCGCCAGGACCTTCCTTTTTCCCCGGGCTTGGCGCCGTTATACTCCGCGCTGCCCGCCTACCGCCGGACCTGGAGCGATGGAAGACGAAGCACCTAGACCCAAGCGCCCGCGCGGCGTCTATCTGTTGCCCAACCTGTTCACCACCGCTGCCCTGTTCGCCGGCTTCTATGCGGTTGTGGCGGCCAACCAGGGGCGCTTCGAGCCGGCGGCCATTGCCATCTTTGCCGCCATGGTGCTCGATGGGCTGGACGGGCGCGTCGCCCGGCTGACCCATACGCAAAGCGACTTCGGGGCCGAGTACGACAGCCTCTCCGACATGGTGGCATTCGGCGTTGCACCGGCACTGGTTGCCCACCAGTGGGCCCTGAGCGGGCTGGGCAAGATCGGTTGGCTCGCGGCCTTCGTCTATACGGCGGCGGCGGCCCTGCGGCTGGCCCGATTCAACACCCAAATCGGCATTGCCGACAAGCGCTTTTTCCAGGGGCTGCCGAGCCCCTCGGCGGCCGCCATCGTTGCCTCCTTGGTCTGGATCGGCGCGGACTTCCAGATCCAGGGGGCGAGCCTGTCCTGGCTGGTCGCCTTCCTCACCGCGGCGGTCGGGCTGCTCATGGTGAGCAACTTCCGCTTCCACAGCTTCAAGGACCTGAACGTCCACGGGCGCGTGCCCTTCATGCTGGCGGTGGCGGTGATGCTGGTCTTCGCCCTGGTCTTCATCCACCCACCGGTGATCCTCTTCCTGGGCTTTGCGATCTACGCGGTCTCTGGCCCTGTCCTGACCCTGGCGCGCCGGCGCCAGCGCCTGGCCCAAAGGCGCCGGGCCGATGCCGACCCGGGTCGGCGCGGCTGAGGCCACATGCGCAGGCGGGGCATGGGCATCTGGGTCTTCGTTCTGGTCGGGGTGGCGATCGTCACAATCGCCGTGTATTCCGAGATGCAGCGGCGCCGGGCCCTGGGCCCGGTGGCCGAGGGCCTGGGGCTCGGCTTCAGCCCAGGCCAGCAGCCCCTGTCTCCGGCGCTCGACGCCGCGGGCTTCTACCTTTTCACCCAGGGTCCGCCGGAGGTCCTGAATCTCATGCATGGCCGGCGCGGCGGCCATGAGGTCGCCCTGTTCGGCTATGGCTACGACGCGCCCCAGGGGGAGGAGGGGAGCCGGGAGATCCCCGTTGGCGATGCGGGTCAGATCGAGCGCCGCCTCCAGACCGTGCTCTGGGTGCAGGCGGCGGGCCGCCCCTTACCGGACTTCGATCTGAGTCCGACCAGGGAGTCCCTGCGCCGGGTCGCGCAGCGCTTCGGCCTGCTACCGGCCCAGATCGAGGGACGCGCCGACTTCCGCGACCGTTATCTTCTGTTCGCCCGAGACCCCGATGCCCTGCGGCGGGTCTTCAGGGCGGCGGTCGTGGATGCCCTGGTGGCGGACCCAGGGTGGTTCATCGAAGGCAGAGGGAACCAGTGGCTGCTCTATCGGGTCAAGGAGCGGGTGGCCCCCGAGGCGATGGGGGCCTTCCTGGACCGGGGCCTCGCCTTGATCGAGACCCTGCTGAGGACAGTCCCAGGCTCGCAACCGCCCGGCTAGGACGCGTCGCAGGCGCGGCAATCCTGCCCATCGGTGGCCTCACCCGAGAACTCGGGCCCCTCGTGGGCTTGCCGAGGGGCCATGGCGGGCCCCGTGGCCCTTGGGCAGCGGCGCCTCAGCCCCATTTAGTGACACAAGGCTGACGACTTGCCGCCGCAGGTCCGATTCTTGTACGGCCCTCCCCCAATACGAGCCCCCGAATGCTCCGCCGAATTCTTCCCATCTTGATCGTGCTCGTCGGCGTCGCCGGCTTCATGGCCCTCAAGGCGACCCGCCCCCAGGCCCCGGCCGTCGCGCCCCAAGAACGTGTCTGGCGGGTGCAGACCGAGGCCGTGACACCGGCCCCGCACCGCCCGGTCCTGGCCCTCTTCGGCCGGGTGGAGGCACCGGATCGGGTCCGGGCGGCGGCCCCGGTGGCGGGGCGCCTGCTGACGGTTGCGGTGCGTGACGGCGAGCGGGTCGAGGCCGGGACCCTGCTCGCCCGCATGGACCCCAGGGACCTGGAGCCCCGCCTGGCCCAGGCCCGCGCCGAGGTGGCCAAGGAGGAGCTCAAGCTGATCCACGACCGCGATGCCCTGGCCCAGGAGCGGGCCCTGCTGGAGCTCGCGGAGACGGCCCTGGGGCGGGCGGACAAGGTTCAGTCCCAGCGGCTCGGCACCGCCGCCGACGTGGACCAGGCCCGGGAGCAACTGGCTCGGGCGCGGCTCGCCGTGACCCTGCGCGAGCAGGCCATCGCCGAGCACCCTGCGCGGCTTGCGGTGCTCGAGGCCAAGCTCGCCGAGGCCGAGCGCGATGCCGCGCGCGGCGAGATCCGCGCCCCCTTCGCCGCCCGCATCGGGGTGGTGGAGGCGGCGGCGGGGGATCAGGTCCAGCCCAACCAGACCATCCTGACCCTTTACCCCCACGACGGGCTCTACCTCCGCGCCAAGATCCCAGGCGACCGCAGCGAGGAGCTACGCGCCGCCCTGGCCGCCGGCGAGCGCCTGACCGCGCGGGCCCGCCACGCCGGGCGGACCTTCGGGGCGACCCTGGACCGCCTGGCCGGCGAGGCCGACGCCCGCGGGGTCGATGCCCTGCTGCGACTGGAGCCGGACGCAGACCTGCCGCTGGGGGCCTTCGTCGATCTGACCCTGGAGCGCCCGGTTGCGGCGAACAC
>Ga0114939_10003114_pt1 | contig 11776 bp, 12 predicted proteins | sample AshMeaCrysSpring_FD_87196 | JGI IMG/M metagenome (GOLD analysis project Ga0114939, IMG submission 87196) | Groundwater microbial communities from Big Spring, Nevada to study Microbial Dark Matter (Phase II) - Ash Meadows Crystal Spring | ecosystem: Environmental > Aquatic > Deep subsurface >... | reverse complement strand
GGCCCCGACCGCGTCGGCCAGAGCGGCCCGGACCGCCCGGGGCGGTATCGCCGCGGCCATCACGTCACCGATCAGCAGCACCGTCGGGTGGTCGGGGTCCCAGCCCAGCGCCCGCTCGAGGGCCAGGTTGGCCGCGGCCCCGTCGCCGTCCAGGTAGGCGGCCAGCGCGAAGAGCATGAGAGGGATCACCGAGCCCTCCTCACCCAGCAGCCGGCACACAGCCGCCCACAGCGCCCGGTGCGCACGCACCCGGGCCACGTGGTCGGGACCACCGACGAGGTGCCGGTAGACCGCGTCGCGTCGCTCGCCGTCGCCGACGAGCACCGCCAGCCGCACCGCGTCCTCGACCCGCAGCCCACCGAAGGTCAGCGCCGCGAGCGCGCCGTCGACCTGCTCGGCCATCGCCGACACCGGCACCCCTCGCCTCGGGTCACGCAGCACGTCGGGGCGCACCTCCAGCAGCGCCCGCGCCAGCTGCGCGTCCAGCGCGGCGTCGGCCGGGCGGGTGAACTCGCCGCGCAGCTCCGCGCGCGAGCCACGCACCAGCCGGCCGTCCTCGACGACCAGCGCAGCCACGGCGGCGCTGTCCTGCGGGACGGGGAGGCCGTCGGGAGGACAGCACAGCGGGTCGGAGCACACCCCGCTGAACCAGCGGCTGCCGTCGACGCGCAGCGCGTCGACCAGCTCCAGCCCGTACTCGTCGCACATCGGCCGCAGGTGCCGCAGGGCGGCGTCCAGGTGGGCGGGCTCGGGGCTGTAGACGCACAGCGCCACCGCGTCCCCGTCGGCCTGGACGAACCCGGGCCGCAGGCTGGCACTCAGCGCCGCCCAGTGGTCGTCGCGGTCCGGCGCGGGCAGGTCGACGCGCATGGTCAGGCGGATGCGCCGGCGCGGGGGGCCGAGGACCAGCACCACCAGGCACTGCTGCGGGCTGAAACCGAGCAGGGACGGCACGACGGCAGCGATGTCGCCGGGTCCACGCAGCCGGGCGACGGGCGGGCCGGCGGGAAGGCCGGCGGGGTCAGGGGCGGGTCGGGTCGAGGTCATGGCGGCACGCTCGTGGCCCCGCCGGCAGCAGGCAGCGGTCGTACGCGGGTCGGTGGACGACACGCCGCCTCGCCGTCGGCTGTGGACACGGCACGATGCGGGGCATGGCGATGGTCGGGCACGTCGACGTCGACGCGTTCTTCGCCGCGGTCGAGCAGCGGGACAAGCCGTCCCTGCGAGGGCGCCCGGTGGTGGTGGGCGGCGTCGGGCCCCGAGGGGTCGTCGCCACCGCGTCGTACGAGGCCCGGGTGTTCGGGGTGCACTCGGCGATGCCGACGGCTGAGGCCCGGCGGCGCTGCCCGCAGGCCGCCGTGCTCGCCGGCCGGTTCGAGGTGTACCGCGCCGACAGCATCGCGGTGATGGGCGCGCTGAGCCGGTACTGCTCCCCGGTCGAGCAGGTGTCGCTGGACGAGGCCTACGTGCGGCTGCCCGAGCCCGACCCCCGCCCGGTCATCGACGCCATCCGCGCACACGTCGCCGCCGCGACTGCGCTGGCCGCCAGCGTCGGCGCCGGGAGCTCGAAGCTGGTCGCCAAGATCGCCTCCGACCTGGCCAAGCCCGACGGGGTGCTCGTGGTCTCCCCCGGCGACGAGCAGGCCTTCCTCGACCCGCTGCCGGTGCGCCGCATCCCGGGGGTGGGCCCGGCGAGCGAGGCCCGGCTGGCCCGGCTCGGCATCGCCACCGTGGCCCAGCTGCGGACGCTGTCGGCCGCCGAGGTCACCGGGCTGCTCGGCGAGGCCCACGGCGGTCAGCTGTGGCAGCTGGCCCACGGGGTCGACCCCCGACCCGTCACCGCCGAGCACGAGGTGAAGTCGGTGAGCGTCGAGGAGACCTTCGACGACGACCTCACCGACCCGGTGCGGGTCGAGGCGGTGCTGGACCGGATGGCCGCGGCGCTGTCGCGCCGGCTACGGGAGGCCCGGACCTCGGGACGGACGATCACGCTCAAGGCGCGCCACCCCGACTTCACCACGCTCACCCGCTCGGCCACCCAGCCCGGGCCCACCGACGACGCCCGGGTGCTGGCGCGCACGGCCCGTTCCCTGCTCGGCGAGGTCGACCTGGCCCGTGGGGTGCGGCTGCTGGGTATCGGTGTCAGCGGCCTGACCCCGTGGGTGCAGCAGGACCTGTTCGAGGACGGGGACGAGCCCGGACCGGCGCCGGTCGCCCTCGCCCCGGCCGGTGCTGCTGCCGGGACCACGACGGTGCTCGCGGGGCGGGCACGGCCACGCTGGCGGCCGGGGCAGGACGTCATGCATGCCGAGCACGGTGCGGGCTGGGTCTGGGGCGCCGGCCTGGGCCGGGTGACGGTGCGGTTCGAGACCCGCCACGGCCCGCCGGGGCCGGTGCGCACCCTGGCCGAGGACGACCCCCTGCTGGAGCCTCTCAGCGCGGCGGCGTCGGGCGCGCCACCGCTCCGTCCCGGCGAGGGTCCGCCGCCGCTCCGCTCCGGCCGATGACGCTGACGCCGCCGAAGTAGGCCGAGGTCGCCTCCCACGGCTCGACGACCAGGCCGTCGGCGGCCAGCCGAGCCAGCACCTCCGGGCCGAGACCGGGCTCGACGTGGGCGACGGCCGCGTCCACGGTGCGCATGGGGTGGACCCGCGGGCGGCGTACCGCCTGCTCGGGGTCCAGACCCTCGGCCAGCACCCCGCTGAGCACCTGCAGCAGGGACGAGCGGATACGCGAGCCTCCGGCGGCGCCGGCCACCGCGAGCAGCCCGTCGGCGTCCTCGGCCACCAGCGGCGTCATCATCGACGGCACCCGCGATCCGGGTCCGCCACTGCCGACCATGAGCTCGCCCTCACCGATCATCGAGTTCAGGTGCAGGCCGTAACCCGGCACCCAGTCGCCCGAGCCCAGTCCCAGGCTGGTGGTGACCGCGCAGGCGTTGCCGGCGGCGTCGGTGGCGCACACGTTGCTCGTGCCGGTGACCGTCTCGGCGCCGCGCGGCGGTGCCAGCAGCGCGTGCACCCAGGCGGCCACCCGGTCGGGCTCGGACCGGCCGACGAGGTCGTCCGGCAGCGCGGCCAGGGTGCCGAGCAGGTCGAGCAGGTCGGTGCGGCCGTGCACCGCGGCGCCGGCGAAGCGCACCGTGCGGCCCGCGTCCACCCGCACCCGGTACTCGGCCAGGTCGGCCTCGGTGAGCGCGCCGCCTCCGGCCACCACCACGTCCAGCAGGGCCTCGCCGACGGCGCCGGTGTAGAAGGGCGCGGGCCCCTCGTCCCGCAGCACCGCGAAGGCGGCGGCCAGCCCGGGGTGCAGCAGCCGCTCGCCGGCCACGAGCAGCCGGCCGCGTGGCGCGTAGACGGCCCGGCCCTGCTCCCCCAGGCACATGGCCTCCCGCATGACGGCCAGGCCCAGCGCCTTCTGCGCCGACAGTGACACCCCGCCCGCGGCCAGCTCGTGCGCCGGCTGCACGACGGCCTCCCAGCCGAGCCGGCCGAAACGCCGGTGCACCTCGAACAGCCCGCGAGGGTTGCCGGGTACGGCGACGGTGGCCGCGCCGACGTGGTACTCCAGCGGGGCTGCCCCGAACGACACCCGGATGGCCGCCATCGGCGCCACCGGGCGGTCCAACCCCCGGCCCGGCACGTCGACGAAGAAGTCGACCAGGGTGGCCTCCCGGCGGCCCGCGTCCCAGTGCACGGCGAACCCGCCACCGGCCAGGCCGGTGTAGATGGTCTCAGCGGCGCAGGCAGCCAGCGCCGCACCCACCGCGGCGTCGGCCGCACTCCCCCCCTGCGCGAGCAGACGGGCCCCCACGGCAGCCGTGGCGACATCGGCGGCGGCGACCGCCGGCTCGGGGGTGGAGGGAAGGGGCTGCACCGGCACCGGCTCAGCCGAGCGGGGTGAGGTCGGGACGCTTGGCAGCAACGCCCAGCCCGGAGGACTGGCCCCGTACCCGCCGGCCCAACCAGGGGCCGAGGTGGCTGCGCACCCAGGCGGCGTCGTCGACCCGCCGCTGCTGCCAGCCGGCCAGGGCCTGCGGCGGCAGCGGCTCGCGCCAGGTGGCGTCTGCGAGCCCGAGCGCCTGCAGGTAGGCGCCCGCGACCCGGGCGTGCCCTTCGGCGGCCAGGTGCAGCCGGTCAGGCGACCAGAGTCGGGGGTCGTCGAACACCCGCGCGTCGAACAGGTCCACGGCATAGCAGCCGTTGCGCTCAGCCACCGCGCTGACGGCAGCATTGAGCGCCTCGACCCGCGGCATGAGCCGGGCCAGCAGCCGCGAGCGGACGGTGGGGTTCACCCCGACCACCAGCACCACGTCGCTGCCCTGGGCGCGCAGGGCGGCTACCCCTCGGTCCAGGCAGCGGTGCAGCGCCTCGACATCGAACGACGGGCGGAGCAGGTCGTTCACACCGCCGACCAGCGACACCAGGTCAGGTCGCAGGTGCAGCGCCCGCGGCACCTGCTCGGCGACCACCTGCTGCAGCAGCCGGCCGCGCACCGCCAGGTTCGCGTACCTCAGCCCGGGCCGGTGCCGGTCCAGCTCGGCGGCCACGAGGTCGGCCCAGCCCCGGTAGGACCCGTCGGGCAGCGGGTCGTCGAGCCCCTCGGTGAACGAGTCGCCGAGGGCTGCGAACGACCCCCATGGCACCGGCAGCCCGGGCGCTGGGAGCGGGGGTGGCGCGGGCTGGACGTCCACGGTCGCGTCGAGCACGGCGGGCAAGTCTGCCAGGCTGCCCCGGTGCTGCTCGCCGACCTCGCCGCCACCTCCGACGCGGTGGCGGCCAGTCAGGGCCGCGGGGCCAAGATCGCCAGGCTGGCGGCCCTGCTCGGCCGTGCCGAGCCGGCCGAGGCGGGGCTGGTGGTGCGCTACCTGTCCGGGGAGCTGCGCCAGCGGCGCACCGGCATCGGGCGGGCGGCTCTGCGCGAGCGTCCGCCCGCAGCCGAGGCCGCCCGCCTCACCGTGCGCGAGGTCGACGCCACCTTCGAGGCGGCAGCCGGGCTGGCCGGCCCTGGCTCGTCCGCGGCTCGGCGCCGCCTGCTCGCCGACCTGATGGCCCGCGCGACCGCCCCCGAGCAACGCCTGCTGTCTGCGCTGGTGTCCGGCGAGCTGCGGCAGGGGGCCGCGGCCGGCTTGATGACCGAGGCGGTCGCCGCTGCCGCCGGTGTCCCCGCCGACCGGGTGCGCAGCGCGGTCACGCTGGCCGGCTCGCTGCCGCAGGTGGCTGCCGCGCTGGCCCGCTCCGGGCCGTCGGGGCTGGATGCCTTCGCCCTCACCCTCGGCACGCCGCTGGCGCCGATGCTGGCTCGCAGCGCACCGAGCGTCGCGGACGCGATGACCGGCCTGGGCGGCGGCGAGGCCGGGGTGGAGTGGAAGCTCGACGGTATCCGGGTGCAGCTGCATCGCGACGGCGACGACGTCGCGGCGTTCAGCCGGTCCGGCGACGACCTCACCGCGCGGCTGCCCGACGTGGTGGACACGGTCCGCGCGCTGCCGGTGCGCCGCGCCCTGCTCGACGCGGAGGCGCTGGTGCTGCGCCCGGACGGCCGTCCCGCGCCGTTCCAGGTCACCGGCAGCCGGGTGGGTCGAACCGCCGACGTGGCCCGGGCCGCCGCGAGCGCGCCGCTGCACCTGTACGTGTTCGACGCGCTGCACCTGGACGGGGCGGACCTGGTGGGCGACCCGGCGCAGCGACGGTGGGCTGCCCTCGAGGCCGCGCTGCCCAGCCAGGTGCGTATCCCCCGGCTGGTCACCGGTGACGTGGCGGCCGCCGAGGTCTTCGTCGCGCAGGCGCTGGACCGCGGCCACGAAGGCGGGGTGGTGAAGGCCACCGACGCCCCGTACGAGGCGGGCCGACGCGGTGCCAGTTGGGTGAAGGTCAAGCCGCGCATCGAGCTCGACCTGGTCGTGCTGGCGGCGGAGTGGGGCCACGGGCGCCGCCAGGGCTTGTTGTCGAACCTGCACCTGGGCGCCCGTGACCCCGGCGGCCTGTTCGGCCCACCGGAGGGCTTCGTGATGCTCGGCAAGACGTTCAAGGGGCTGACCGATGCCGTGCTGCGCTGGCAGACCGAGCGGTTGCTCGGGCTGGCCGTCGGCCCCACCGACGGCTGGGTGGTCACGGTGCGGCCCGAGCTGGTCGTTCAGGTCGCGATCGACGGAGTACAGGCCTCCCGGCGCTACCCCGGGGGAGTCACGCTCCGCTTCGCCCGGGTGCTGCGTTACCGGGACGACAAGGCGGCCGGTGAGGCCGACACCGTCGACGCGGTGCGCTCGCTGCTCACGTGAGTCGCGGTGGTGGGCACGGCCCGCCGCCACAGCGCGTACTCCCCGCTGGCGTCCAGCAGACCCGCCACCACCCAGCCGGCGACGAGGACGTCGTCGGTCATGCCGACGAGCAGCATGAGGCTTTCAGGCACCAGATCGATCGGCGAGAGGATGTAGGCGACGCCGAGCGCCAGCGCGGCGAGGCGGCCCCTGGACAGCGCCGGGTAGCGCCCCGACGCCGCGTCGATGACCATGGAGGGCAGCAGCCGGACACGCTCGAGCAGCCCGGGCGAGCCCGGCCGGGTGCCGGACCGCACCGCGCGTCCGACAGCGGTCACAGCGGCGACCTGACGAGGAGTGGGCATGTCCATCGTCCTTTCCGGCGCTCCCGGGCGGGAGCCCAGCGTCGACTCAACGTCCCTTGCCTCAGGGTTGTTCCCGCGCACGCCCCACATCTAACCTGCCCGGCCCACCACCCGACCGCTCCCGAGGAGCCCCCCGTGCCCGTGCCCGCCGACCCCTCTCCCGAGCTCGCCCAGTACGCCCACCCCGAGCGGCTGGTGACCACCGCATGGCTGGCCGAGAACCTCGACGACCCGGGGCTGGTCGTGGTGGAGAGCGACGAGGACGTGCTGCTCTACGACACCGGGCACATCCCCGGGGCGGTGCGCATCGACTGGCACCTGGACCTCAACGACCCGCTGACCCGCGACTACGTCGACGGCGAGGCCTTCGCGCGGCTGATGGGCGGGCACGGCATCACCCGTGACACCACGATCGTGCTCTACGGCGACAAGAACAACTGGTGGGCCGCCTACGCGCTGTGGGTGTTCTCGCTGTTCGGCCACCCCGACGTGCGCCTGCTCGACGGCGGACGATCAGCCTGGGTCGCCGAGGGGCGCCCGATGACGCGCCAGGCGCCGTCCCGCGTGAGTACCGACTACCCGCTGGTGCGTCGCGACGACTCCGCCCTGCGCGCGTTCCAGTCCGACGTGCTGGCCCACCTGGGCCGACCGCTGGTCGACGTCCGCTCCCCCGGCGAGTACTCCGGTGACCTGCTGCACATGCCCGACTACCCGCAGGAAGGGGCGATGCGCGGGGGGCACGTCCCGGGTGCGGTGAGTGTGCCGTGGGCGCGCGCGGCGGCCGAGGACGGCCGCTTCAAGGACCGTGAGGACCTCGAGGCGATCTACCTGACCGAGGTGGGCCTGGACCCGCAGACCGAGACCATCGCCTACTGCCGCATCGGGGAGCGCTCCTCGCACACCTGGTTCGTGCTCACCCACCTGCTCGGCTTCTCGCACGTGCGCAACTACGACGGGTCGTGGACCGAGTGGGGCAACTCGGTGCGGGTGCCGATCGTGCGCGGCACCCAGCCCGGCGGGGTCTGAGGCCGCCATGACCGCCAGCACCACGCCGCTGCCCGCCGCCCTGGCCGACATCGCCGCCGACCTGCAGGCGGCCTCGGCCCGCGGACGGCTCGACCTGCTGCTGGAGTTCAGCGACGAGCTGCCGCCGCTGCCGCCGCGCTATGCCGGCTCGGCTCTGCTCGAGCGCGTCGACGAGTGCCAGACCCCGCTGTTCCTCACCGTGGAGGTCGAGCCCGAGCAGCCCCACCGTGTCCACCTGTTCTTCGCCGCCCCGCCCGAGGCGCCCACGACGCGCGGCTTCGCCGGCATCCTGCACGCCGGCCTGGACGGCCTGCCGGCCCACGACGTGCTGGCCGTCCCCGACGACGCACCGATGCGCCTGGGCCTGGCCGAGGCGGTGTCACCGCTGCGGGTGCGCGGCATGGTCGGCATGCTGGCGCGGATCAAGCGCCAGGTCCGGGCCAAGGCGCACCCCGGCTGAGGGCGGCGTCAGCGCGCGGTGGCACGAACCAGCCGCACGACCTGCTCGGCCAGCTGAGGGCCGGCGTCCTCCTGCACGAAGTGCCCGGCCCGCTCCAGCGTCGGGTGGTCGAGCCCGGCCGCCCCCGGTACGTGCCGGCGCAGGATCGGCGCCATCCCGCCGGTGATGGGGTCGGAGTCGCCGAACGCGACCAGGAAGGGCCGCCGCCACTCCCCCAGCGCGGCCCAGGCGGCCCGGTTGGCCGAGGTCTCGGGGTCGTCAGGTGACACCGGGACGAGTCCCGGCATCGCCCGCGGCCCGGCCTTGTACGCCTCGTCGGGGAACGGGGCGTCGTAGCCCGCTCGGGCCTGCTCGTCCAGCCCGCGGACGCAGCCGGCCGCCACGAGCCAGCCGACGTCGAGCCGGGGCGCGGACTGCACCGCCTCGCGGAACCGCCACCACAGCTCGGGCATGGGCACGTCGCCGGTGGGCAGGCCGGTGTTGGCCGCGACGACACGTGCGACCAGGCCCGGTTGCTCGACGGCCAGCCGCAGGCCGAGCAGGCCGCCCCAGTCCTGGCCGACCAGGGTGACCTCGCGCAGCCCGAGGTGGTCGACGAGCAGGGCGCGCAGCCACTCCAGGTGCCGGGCGTAGGTGTGGGCCGAGACGTCGGCCGGCTTGTCCGACCGCCCGAAGCCGACCAGGTCGGGGGCCACCACCCGCAGCCCGGCGGCCAGCAACGGCGGGATCATCGACCGGTACAGGTACGACCAGGTCGGCTCACCGTGCAGCAGCACGACGGTCTCGCCGGTCTCGTCGGGCCCGCCGGCTCCGGTCGGCGTCGGGGGGTCGAGGTCGAGGTAGGCCATCCGCAGGCTCCCGCCGTCGGGCGTGCGCACCTGCGCGTACGAGGGCTCCCAGCCGAAGCCGGGCAGGTCGTCGAAGCGCTCCTCGGGGGTGCGCAGCACCGTCCAGGCGCGGCCCGCAGGCTCGTGGCTCACGCGCCGGACCGGTCGTAGTCGGCAGCGGCGATGGCCTGGGCTGCCTGGTCGGCGGTGAACGAGCCCGAGCCCGGGATGCGTGGGACGAAGCCGACGAGCATGCCGTTGCGCATCACCTGCGCCTCCAGGCCGGCGGCACCGTCGACGTCCCAGAGCGCCTCGCGCCCGTCACCGACCAGCACCCGCACGCCGAAGGTGAACACCCCCGGCCGGGCGACGCTGGCGCGCACGCCACGCTCCCGCAGCAACGCGACGACGTCTCGGGCTTCCTGCTCCTGCACGACGGCGAAGCCTAGCCAGCCGAGCCGGGCGGGCTACGGTGGCCGACGTGCGCATCGCCACCTGGAACGTCAACTCCGTCACCGCTCGGCTGCCCCGGCTGCTCGAGTGGCTGGAGTCCCGACGCCCCGACGTGGCCTGCCTGCAGGAGCTGAAGGTAACCGAGGACGCCTTCCCCCACCTGCCCGTGCAGGCGCTCGGCTACGAGTCGGCCATCCACGCCGACGGGCGGTGGAACGGCGTGGCCGTGCTGTCGCGTGTCGGCCTCGACGAGGTCACCCGCGGCCTGGACGGCGAGCCGGGCTTCCCCGACCCGGAGTGCCGGGCGGTGGCTGCGACCTGCGCCGGCGTCCGCGTGCGCAGCGTGTACGTGCCCAACGGCCGAACCCCCGACGACCCGCACTACACCTACAAGCTGCACTGGCTGGACGCCCTGCGCACGACCGTGGCCGCGGAGCTGGCCCAGTTCCCCGCCAGCGTCGTCATGGGCGACTTCAACGTGGCGCCGGCCGACAGCGACGTCTGGGACCCGGCGGCCTTCGTCGGCTCCACCCACGTCACCGGCCCCGAGCGGGCCGCCGTCGGCGCCATCCGGGACCTGGGGCTGGTCGACGTCGTACCGCGACCCGGCAAGGGGCCGAACCCGTTCACGTACTGGGACTACCGCGCCGGTTCCTTCCACCAGGACATGGGCATGCGCATCGACCACGTGTACGCCTCGGCCCCGGTGGCCGCCCGGGTGACCGACGCGTGGGTCGACCGCGAGGCGCGCAAGGGCAAGGGGCCCTCCGACCACGCTCCGGTGGTCGTCGACCTGTCCGGCACCTGACCGGATCGCGCTCGCGCGCGTACGCTGAGGTGTCATGAGCGGCAAGCCCCCCGAGGCTCTCGAGCAGGCCGCCACCCAGGCCGCAGCAATCGTCGACCGGTTCCTGGGGTTCCGGGACGACGCGGGCAGCGCCCAGCTGGCTCTGTGGCGGGCGCGCACGGCGCAGGCCCAGCGGGCGGCGCACCGGGCCGAGCGGCGACGCCGCAACGCCCGGGTCGAGGTGCCGGTGCTGGCCGGCGGCGCGGTACTGGCCGCTCTGGCCGGCTGGTGGTTCGTCGTGACGGTGCTCACCGTGCTCGCAGTGGTGGTCGGCTGGCGCGCCGCGACCACGTCGGTGCCGCAGCTGCCGCCGGTCCCGCCACCGCCACCGGTGCTGCCCAGCGCGACCCGCTCGTCGTCGGCCTACCTGCCGCTGCGCCGGGCGATGGCGGCTCGCGGTGCCTTGGCGGGGCTGGTCCCGCTGGTCTCCCCCGACATCGGCGGGCTGGCGCTGGAGACCGGAGCCGAGACCGAGCGCGTGATCGCCGGGCTGGCCTCGGCGCTCGTCCCGGTCGAGAACGCCGCCCGTGCCAGCGGGCACCGCTCGTCGGCGGCGGCGCGGCTCAAGGCGGACCTCGACAAGGCCGTGCACGCCTACGAAGACCTCGTCCGGACCGTCGACGAGGCCGTCGCCGTGCGCAGCGACGTGCGACTCGACGAGATCCACGCCCGGGTGGACGGCATCCGGGTCGCGGTGGCCGCTCTCAGCCCGTCGCTGCCCTCCTGACGCCGAGCAGTCGCACCACCTGGGCGGCCGCCCGGGGGACTGCGTCGAGCACCTCCTGCTGGGGTGCAGCGCCGAGCTCGTACGACACGCCCGCAACGGTGACCAGCACCAGGCAGGGCGGGAGCGTGCCGAGGTGACGGGACAGCTCGAGCACCGAGGCCAGCGACACCCCGTGGCTGCTGGTGACGGCTGCCCCGGAGTCGGGCAGCGGCGTCGTGTTCAGGTCGTGGACGAGCACCCGGCCCGGTGGGCCGCCGACGGCGGCGTCGACGAGGATGACGGGGACCGCGTCCTCCCACACCTCGATCAGCCGCAGCGGGTCGGCCAGCACCGCCAGCCGTACCCCGGCCGGGTCCATCGCCCGAACCGCCTCGACGACCAGCGGACCGACGGCATCGTCGCCGCGATCGGGGTGGCCGAGGCCGACGACAAGGCCGCCGGGGGCCGGCGCGCCGGCCGACCTCGGGAGCGCGTCAGCCACGGTCCACCGTGAGCCGCACGGCGTGGGTGGCGCAGGAGATGCACGGGTCGTAGTTGCGCACGGCGGTCTCGCACCGGTGCTGCAGCGCCGCGTCGTCCAGGCCGATGTTCTGCTCCACCACCTGGCGCAGGTCGGCCTCGATCTGCGCCTGGTTCTGCGACGTCGGCGGCACGATGCCGGCGGCCCGGATCTCCCCGGCGGCGTCCAGCCGGTACCGGTGCACGAGCAGCCCGCGCGGCGCCTCGCTGGCCCCGTGGCCGACGCCGGCCCGAGCCGGGCCGTCCACGAAGGCAGGGCCGGGGTCGGCCGGCCAGCAGTCGACGATCCGCAG
>Ga0114939_10003113_pt1 | contig 11777 bp, 8 predicted proteins | sample AshMeaCrysSpring_FD_87196 | JGI IMG/M metagenome (GOLD analysis project Ga0114939, IMG submission 87196) | Groundwater microbial communities from Big Spring, Nevada to study Microbial Dark Matter (Phase II) - Ash Meadows Crystal Spring | ecosystem: Environmental > Aquatic > Deep subsurface >... | reverse complement strand
CTTTCTCGAGGTTCACCCGACCATCGTGTGTCCGATGGGTGTGATCGCCAGGGCCCAACGGCCTCCCCGCCGTGGTTGCCTGACGAGGACAGTGGGCCGGTGAGCGTGTTCGACGACGCCGTCGACGCGCATCGAGCATCCCGCGGCAAGGTCCAGATGCTGCCGCGGTGCCCAGTGCGTGGTCGCCGCGACTTCGACGTCTGGTACACCCCCGGGGTGGCCGGGGCATGCCTGGCGATCCGGGACGACCCGGACGAGGTGTTCGAGCTGACCTCCAAGGGCAACACCGCGGCCGTCGTCACCAACGGCACACGGGTTCTCGGGCTCGGTGACATCGGGGCCGAGGCGGGGCTGCCCGTGATGGAGGGCAAGGCGCTGCTGTTCAAGTACCTGGGCGGCGTGGACGCCGTCCCGATCTGCCTGGACACCCGCGACCCCGCCGAGCTGGTTCGAACGGTGCTGCTGCTCCAGCCGTCGTTCGGTGCGATCAATCTGGAGGACATCGCGCAGCCGACCTGTTTCCGTGTCCTGGACGACCTACGGGCCGAGGCACGCATCCCGGTCTGGCACGACGACCAGCAGGGCACGGCGACAGTCGTTCTGGCGGCCCTGCTCAACGCTCTCGAAGTCGTGGGAAAGAAGCTGACGTCGGTGCGGATCACGCTCGTCGGGATGGGTGCAGCCAACGTCGCCAACTTCCGCCTGCTGCTGCACGCCGGTGTCGACCCCGGTTCGATCATCGCCTGCGACAGCCGAGGGACGCTGCACAGCGGGCGGTCCGACATCGAGGTGGCCCGTCGGCGGTACCCGGACAAGTGGCATGCGTGTCTGGTCACCAACGCCGACAGGGTCAAGGGGGGAGTCCAGCAAGCCTTGCGTGGGTCCGACGTGTGCATCGCGTTCTCCCAGCCGGGGCCGGACAGGATCGACCCGGAGTGGGTCGCCGAGATGGCTCCGGCTGCGGTCGTCCTCGCCTGCGCGAACCCCTTACCGGAGATCGACCCGGATCGGGCGCATGCCGCGGGTGCCCGGGTCGTGGGCACCGGGCGCGGGGACCACCCGAACCAGGTGAACAACTCCCTGGTCTTCCCCGGGGTCTTTCGGGGCGTGCTGGACGTGCGGGCCAGTGGCATCAGCGACGACATGACCCTCGCGGCCGCCCACGCCATCGCGGCGTTCGCGGCGGCCCGGGGCCTGCGCGAGGACGCCATCGTGCCGACGATGGACGACTGGACGCTCTACCCCGAGGTAGCCGTCGCCGTAGGCACGGCCGCACAGGCCCACGGTCTGGCGCGGACGTGGCCCGGGGAACAGGAGCTACGCCGGCAGGCCACGGAGACGATCGCGCTGGCCCGCGAGTCCACTGCGGCGCTGCTGGACGGCGGGTACCTCAGCCCGCGCTGGCAGCCATCGCCTCAGACTCGGCGTCGGTGAACAGCCGGGACCGGATGATGAAGCGGACGCCCTCGGGGGCTTCGAGGGAGAACCCGCCTCCCCGTCCAGGAACGACGTCCACTGTCAGGTGGGTGTGCGACCAGTACTCCCATTGCGGCTTCCAGATGTAGAACGGTGACTGCGTCGCATCCGGGAGGATTCCGAGGAACACGTCGGAGTCACCGACCATGAACTCCCCGCGGGGGTAGCACATCGGGGCGCTGCCGTCGCAGCACCCACCTGACTGGTGGAACATCACCGGCCCGTGCATGGCGACCAGGCGGTCGATGAGCTCGATCGCGGCGGGCGTGGCATCGACGCGCTGAACCGGTCCGGTGACGTCAAGCATTCGGTTTCCTTCGCACGCGGGGGGAGCGGGAGGCCTAGAAGAACCCGTCCGCCTCCCACTTGTAGGAGACCAGCACGTTCTTGGTCTGCTGGTAGTGAGCGAGCATCATCTGATGGTTCTCCCGGCCGACCCCCGACCCCTTGTACCCGCCGAACGCGGCATGCGCAGGGTAGGCGTGGTAGTTGTTCACCCACACCCGGCCGGCCTCGATGCCACGTGCGAGCCGGTACACCTCGTTCTGGTCGCGGCTCCACACCCCGGCCCCTAGGCCGTAGAGGGTGTCGTTGGCGATGTCGAGCGCCTCGGTGATGTCGCGGAACTTCGTCACCGAGACGACGGGTCCGAAGATCTCCTCCTGGAACACGCGCATCGTGTTGACGCCCTCGAAGATCGTCGGCTTGACGTAGTGGCCACCCTCGAAGCCGGGGATCGTCGCCTTCTCACCCCCGGTGAGCACCGAGGCCCCCTCGCCCCGTCCGATCTCGAAGTAGGAAAGGATCTTCTCCTCCTGGTCCTTGCTGGCCTGGGCCCCGAGCTGGGTGGCGGTGTCCAGCGGGTTGCCCTGCACGATCGCCTCGGTCCGGGCGATCGCCTTGGCCAGGAACTCGTCGTAGATCGACTCGTGGATGAGCGCCCGAGACGGGCAGGTGCACACCTCGCCCTGGTTGAACGCAAACATCACAAAGCCCTCGAGAGACTTGTCCAGAAAGCCGTCGTCGGCGTCCATGACATTGGGCATGAAGATGTTGGGGCTCTTGCCACCCAGTTCCAGGGTCACCGGGATGAGGTTCTGCGAGGCGTACTGCATGATCAGCCGACCGGTGGTCGTCTCCCCGGTGAAGGCGACCTTCTTCACCCGTGGGCTCGAGGCCAACGGCTTGCCGGCCTCGGTGCCGAACCCGTTGACGATGTTCAGCACCCCGTCGGGCAGCAGGTCGCCGACCAGCTCCGCGAACATCAGGATGGTGGTCGGGGTCTGCTCGGCCGGCTTGAGGACGACGCAGTTGCCCGCTGCGAGCGCCGGCGCCAGCTTCCAGGCAGCCATCAGCAGCGGGAAGTTCCACGGGATGATCTGACCGACGACTCCCAGCGGCTCCTTGAAGTGGTAGGCGACCATGTTCTCGTCGAGCTCACCGATGCTTCCTTCCTGAGCGCGAATCGCGCTAGCGAAGTAGCGGAAGTGGTCGACGGCGAGGGGGATGTCCGCTCCCACCGTCTCGCGCACCGGCTTGCCGTTGCACCAGGTCTCAGCGACGGCGAACTTCTCGAGGTTCTCCTCGAGCCGATCCGCGATCTTGTTCAGGATGATCGCGCGCTCGGTCACCGACGTCCGACCCCAGCGGTCCTTGGCCGCATGGGCCGCGTCGAGCGCTGCCTCGATGTCGGCCGCCGTCGAGCGTGGGATCCGGGTGTACACCTCACCGGTCACGGGGCTGGGCTCGTCGAAGTACCGGCCCTCGGTCGGTGGGACCCATTTGCCTCCGATGTAGTTCTCGTACTGCGGCTGGAACGACACCACCGCGCCTTCGGTGTTCGGCGGGGCGTACACGGTCATCGGCAACCTCCTTGACGTCACGACATGGCTGGTCCACGTCCGGCTGGGATCGGGTAGTGAGCATCCTCACACAATCGTGCCCGAGTGTGAACAGGTGAAGCGGGGCAGGTGTAGAGCTCAGCGGAGGATTCTTCGTCACGACTGGAAGAGCCATTCCCGGTCAGTGAGGATCCGGGCGACCCGTTGGCATCCAGGATTCTCAGCGGCGCAGGCCCTGGCCGGCCAGCTGTAGCGGCGGCGTCCCGTACAGCCCGGGTCCGTCCACGCGCAGCACCGACAGGAACGGACGCGACGCGGCGTACCCGCCGGTGACCAGCGCCGACCAGTGCCGGAAATCCAGCGGCGACGTTCGCATCGGGAACACCCCCGGCAGGTAGACCACCGGATGTCGGGCGGCGATCTCCGGCAGATCGAACGCGAGCTGGCGGCCGACGTTGATCGCGGCGACCCGAAGCATCACCTCGACCAGCGTGGCGGGCCGATCGATGGCCATGCCCCACAGCCCGCAGTCGAGCACGACGACGCTCTGCGCTCCCATCTCGACGGCCTGACGCAGCGGCACGTTTGCCAGGATCCCGCCGTCGACCAGCTCCTGGCCGTCCACGTCCACCGGGGGCAGCACGCCCGGGATGGCCGAGCTGGCCAGGATCGCCCGATGCAGATCCCCGCTGGTCAGCATCACCGGGGCCGCGGTGGTGAAGTCCGCGGCCACGGCCCCGAACGGGAGCATGAGCTCGGAGAAGTCCCGAGTCGGTAGGTGCAGCTGAAGCAGGGACGCGATCCCCGCGTTGTCCGACAGCCAGGCCCTGGACGACTGCAGGGTTCGCAGCCGAGTGAGCCAGCCGCCGGGGAACACTGCGGTGGCGGTGATGGATGGCCAGATGCGGTTGAGCCGATCCACCGCGCCGTCGGGGTCGAGGGCGACGATGGCGCCGTTGAGGGAGCCCACACTCGTCCCGACGACCAGGTCGGGCGTGATCCCGACCTCGCGCAGCGCCCGCAGCATCCCCACATGGACCGCGCCATAGGCAGCGCCGCCGCCGAGGGCGAACGCCACCGGGCCGGGCAAGGGCGAGCTCACCTGACGAACCTACAAGTCCGCGCGGGCGACCATGGCCTGAAGGTCGGCGCGCGCAGGGTCGTCCTCCCGAACGAACGCAGCCGGCGTGCCCAGCGGAGCGTCCACCTCAACGACCCGATCACCCTCGAACCGCTCGCCGGTGAGCAGGTGCACCCATGTTCCCGGGGGCAGCACGACGTTCACCCGGTCGCGTTGGTCGGCGAGCACCGGGGCCACCAGCACCGACGATCCGAGGAAGAACTGCGTGTCGCTGTCGGCTGCTCTCGAGCCGGGGTACTCCAGCCAACCGTGTCGCAGTGCGGGGATGCCGGTCTGCCAAGCCTCGCGCACGACCGTGGTGCGATACGGCTCGAGGGCGGCGAACAGCCTTGTCATCCGGGCGAAGGCCTCTCGCGCCTGCGCGGTCTGGTACACCTGCGGGTTGGCGGCGGGCCGGCTGCTCTCATGGGTCCGCATGACGACGCCGAAGGCCTCCATCTCGGCCCAACGCTGGTTCAGCTCGGCCGGTCTGGTGTAGTCCCGGACGACGGCGTCGACGCTGAGGTAGCCGCCGATGTCGGAGTGAGTCAGATGCCACCCGGAGACCCCGGCGTTGAAGGTACCGAGCAACGCCGAGCCCATGCCGTCCTGCTGGGAGTACGTCACCACCTGGTCGCCGTTCCAGAACAGTGGCGCATCGCGCTCCATCCCGGCGGAGCCGGTGCGGAACCACGCCAGGCAGTCCGGCTTGTCGGCCCGCCGGCAGGCCTCCTGCACCGTGCGGGCCATCAACGACGGCCATCGGTTGTGCTCGACCGAGGGGTCGCCCTCGGCGAGCACCGCGTCGAACGGCAGGCCCTCCCCGAAGTCGACCATGAATCCGTCCACACCCTGACCGAGCACCTCGGTGGCGATGACCTCGGCGTACCAGTCCCGGGCCCCGGGGTCGGTGAGGTCGACCAGCGCGGCCTCGAAGCCCCCCTGGTCGACCAGGTACACCTCGCCCTCCGGGTTGCGGACGAGGTAGCCGGCATCGGCTGCCTCCGCGAACAGGTTGCGCATCGACGTCTCGCCTTTGCCGGCAGCGTCGACCAGCCACGGGTTGACGTAGCTGAGAACGCGGATGCCTTCGGCGTTGAAGTCAGCGACCATGCCGGCCCAGTCGGGGTAGCGCTGCTCGTCCAGCTGCCAGGTCCACCACAGCCGGTCCCCGATGTCGGACGGGCGGATGCCCGTCCAGTCCTGCACCCAGACCGCAGACAGCACTGCCCCGTCGGCATCGAGGTCGGCGACCGCCTGCCGTACCGCGTCCGTGCCGCCCTGGACGCCGAGCACGGCTCCGGACAGCACCCAGTCCGGCAGCTCGGGCCGGGTGATGGACGCGCCGCGCCGAGCGATGAGCGCGCGCGGGTCCTCATCGGCGGTCAGGTGGGCCACCAAGCGCGTCGACCAGGACGTGAGAACCACGGCGGATCGGGGCCGGGTGTCGGCGACAGCGAACGCGTGGGACTCCTCGACGTCAGGGTCGAGCGCCACCCCTCGCACGTCGTCGGTCACGAAGGACGGCCAGGCGGCGTAGGTCATCTCCGCCGTCCCCCCGACCCCGCCGGCAGCGACATCGGCCAGGAAGGTCAGCGGCTGCTCGCCGCGGCCGACCCCCTGCTCGCGCACCACGATCGGGATGACCCGACCGGACAGGTCGAACGGAGCGAACTGCTCACCGAAGCCGTGCACAGCCGCCCCGGCGGACCGTGCCGTGACCAGCCCGATCATGTCGACGTCGCGGGACTCCACTGCCAGGGTGACATCACCACGCGTCGGTCCCGGCCGGAACGTGACGACGTACTCGCGTGCCCGGCCACACCCGGTGAGCAACCCCGAGATCTCCAAGCGGCCCCCGTCGTCGGTCGCCGAACGGATCTCTTGATCGACCAGTTCGCACTCGTGCCGGGTGGTCGGCCAGAAGTAGCCCCGGTAGTCCTCCCAGTCCAGCGACCCGAGGACGGCCACGACGAACGCGGATCCCGGTGGCGACTCCCACACGACGAGGTCCTCGCGCGAGGAGTCGGTGACGCGCAGCGACTGCTCGGTCAGTTCGACCTCGACGACACCCACCGACCACGATCCGGCCGCTCCCTGCGCAACCGTGAGTCGACCGGGCGAGACAGTATCGACGTCGTCGCGTGGCACCCGGTCGATCAGGGCGACCAGCGCCAGGCCGAGGACGAGCACCACCACGAGCAGTACGACACCAGCCGCACGCAGCCGCGGCCGTCCCGTCGCGGCGGTCTGGTCGGCCACGAGCGCATCATGCCCCCAGGCCGCGCCCAGGGCGCGCAGGCCGCGCTAGCCTGCCACCGTCCCGAGGGATCGGGTGGAGGGGTGGCTCATGACCGATCAGTCCGCGCAGATCCCCGAGTGGGGACAGAAGCTCGCCGGCTGGAACGCGAGCGTCTGGCGAACCTCAGTCGGCAGCGTGACGATGCGCTCGGCCATCCTGGGGATCTTCCTGCTGGACTCCACGCCCGACATCGCAGCGCTGCAGGACCGGATGGACAGGGTCACCCGGTGGTTCCCCGCACTCCGGCAGCGCGTCGTCGAGCCCATCGGATCGATCGGGCAGCCCCGCATGGTCATCGATCCGCACTTCGACATCTCCTTCCACACGACCCGCTACGCCTTGCCGAAGCCTGGGTCATGGGAGCAGCTGCTGCGCCACGCTCGCCGGCAGAGCCTTCATGATTTCGATCGGGACCGACCCCTCTGGCGCGCCACCCTGGTTGAGGGACTCGAGGGCGATCGGGCCGCGGTGCTGCTGATGGTTCATCACGCCATCGCCGACGGCCAGGGATCGGTGATGATGCTCGCCGGGATGGTCGACTGGGCCGTCGATGCGTCCCCGTCCGGCGAGCCGCTGCCACCTGAGCCGGCGCCGGGGCGAACCGACCCCATCACGGCGACTCTGGCCGCGGTGGGAAGTGCAGCCAAGCGAGCAGGCGGTCTAGGTGCGCGCGCCGTACGCGAGTTCCCGTCCTCCACACGCACCGTCGTCAGGCATCCGCGACGCTCCTCGACGAATGTGGCCAGGTTCGCCGCATCGGCGGCTCGGCTGCTGCGACCGCACCGAGGGCCGCTCTCCCCGCTGCTCACCGGTCGGGGCACGACGTACACCAGCCGGACGATGGATCTCTCGTTCGAGACGTTGCGTGCGGCGTCCAAGGCTTACGGGGGAACCCTCAACGATGCGTTCCTCGCTGCGGTGCTGGGTGGGATGCGCCGCTACCACGAGTTGCACGGCGTGGAGATCGGCAGCCTGCGGATGAACGTGCCGGTCAGCCTGCGGGCATCCGGGCAGGACGCGAACACCAACGCGGTCTCGATCGCGCGGATCGAGCTGGACGCTTCGGAGCGCGACGTGGCCGCCCGGTTCTCGCAGGCCGGTCAGGTCGTCAGCGATGCGCGGGACGAGCCGATGCTGCCCTTCGCGGATCTGGCGGCGGATGCCAGTCGGCTCCTGCCGGTGGCGGTGATCGCCCAGGCGGCCAAGGCGAGCGACCTGACGGCCAGCAATGTGCCAGGGCTTCCCGCGCCGGTGTGGGTGGGCGGTTCAGCGCTGCTGCGGCTGTACCCGATCGTGCCCACGCTCGGCGCGGCCGCGAACATCACGATGCTCTCGTATGCGCGTCAGAACTGCTCGATCGGCGTCAGCATGGACGACATCGCGATCCGCGACCCGGATTCGTTCATGGAGTGCCTGGCGGAAGGATTCGCCGAGATCGGCGCCGTCCCGCGGGCGCATCCCTTCGACCCCTTGGCTCAGTAGGGGGTTGCGAAAGCGCTGCTCCTGGGCTAGAATCGAACATCAGTTCGATTGCTTGGGGGTGGAGATGGCTGTCGCCACGCCGGCCGGTCTGCGGGACGAGGAGCTGGCAGGGTTGCTGGGCGACGACGACCCGCAGGCGGCGGACGTGCTGTACGGCCCGGCTCATCGGATGGAACGGCTGTTCGCGGTCGGGGAGCCCAGCGACGAGGAGCTGCTGGACCGCTGCTGGGAGGCGGAGGCGGCGGTGACCCAGGCCATGGCGGAGCAGGTGCGGTTGCTGGCCGAGCTGCGACGACGCCGACTGGCCGAGCTGGAGCGTGCGGAGGTGGGCCGCGCCGGGGCCGACGAGGACGGCTGGGTGACAACCGAGGTGGCTGCGGCACTGCGGCTGTCGGAACGGCAGGTTCACGCCCGCCTGGGAATGGCTGCTGCGCTACAGCGCTACCAGGTGGTTCGGTCGATCGTTGAGTGTGGCCTGCTCGGCTGGTGGACTGCTCAGCGGCTCACCGAGAGTCTGGACGAACTGGCCGGCTGTCTCGCCGAGGACGAGGTGCTGGAGGTCGAGCGGGAGGCCGTGGGCTGGCTGCTCGCTGCCCCGCGGAGCGTGACCCAGCTGAATGCGCGGATGCGCCGGGTGCTGCTTCGCGCGCGTGCGCGGGCCCGTCAGCGGGACGCGCGGGACGCAGAGGAGCCGGAGAGCCGCCGGCACATGGATCGGCGGGTGTCGGTACGCAGCGAAGGAGACGGAATGGCCTCCCTGTGGGCGCTGCTGCCCGAGGCCGACGGGTTAGCGGTGGCGGCTGCCCTGGACGAGCGGGCCCGCAGGTCCAGTAGCCGAGATCCGCGGACGCTGTCTCAGCGACGTGCGGACCTCCTGGTGGGGGCGGTGACCGGGATGCCGGCGGCCTACGGCGGCGTCGGAGATCTGCCTGCCCCACCCCCCAGCGCCGGTGACCCGAAGCCGCACGGGTCGGCCGGAGGCGGGGTGCAGGTGCGACTGACCGTCACCGTGCCGGTGCAGTCGCTGCTACCCGGCGGCTCGGAGCCAGCCGACGTCCCCGGGTACGGGCCGCTGCCCGCGGCCAGCGCGCGGATGTTGGCGGCATCGCCGGGCGTACGCGTGCGTCCGCTGGTCTACGACCAGGAGACCGGCCGGCTGCTGGGCCTCGGGCAGTACCTGCCGGTGACCCGCTGGTGGGCCGGGCAGGGCAGCCGGGTGCGGTGGGGCGCGCAGATCACCCCAGTGGAGCAGTACGTGCATCCGTCGCTGATGGACGAGTTCATCCGGACCCGAGACCTGACCTGCCGGGCTCCCGGCTGCACGCGTGCGGCGGCGCGTTGCGACTGCGACCACATCACCCCCTACCCGGACGGGCCGACCAGCCTGGCTAATGGCTGCTGTCTGTGCAGACGTCACCATCGCCTCAAGACCCACGCCCCGAACTGGCAGGTCGACACCCCCGACCCCGACACCCTGCGCTGGGTCACGCCCGCTGGCACCATCGTGCACACCCACCCCCACGACTACCGCACGCCACCGGACCCTGGCCCGGCCGACTCTGTCGACCCCGAGGCCGACCCACCGCTCTACTGAGGCTTGCCTGCGAAGATGCCGGGATGAGCACCGACTCCCCCTTCGCCGGGATCATCGACCAGTTCTATCCGTACCGTGCGCGCTTCGAGGTTCACGAGCGCATACCCGAGACAGGGCTGGATCGCGAGGCTCTGCTGGGCGAGCTGCGACAGATGGCGTCCGAGGAGGACCGCGTCGGTGACACGGGACGCTGCTCCGGATCCCTCTACTCCGGTGATCACGAGCACTACCACTTCCTGACCGAAGCCTTCGAGGCTTTCGCACATGCCAACGTTCTCCAACGCGACATGTACCCGAGCGCGAACAAGCTCGAGGGCGAGATCGTCGCCATGACCCTGGACATGCTGGGGGCCTCGGCAGTGGCCACCCACCACCCGGGACAGCAGCCCTGCGGCGTCCTCACCTCCGGCGGCAGCGAGAGCCTGATCAGTGCCGTCTACGCCTACCGCGAGCGTGCCCGCGAGGAGCGCGGCATTGATCAGCCACAACTGATCATGCCCGTCACCGCGCATGTCGCCGTGCAGAAGGCGGGTCACTACTTCGGCGTCGAGGTGCTGCGCGCTCCGGTGGGCCCGGACTACGTCGTCGACGTCGACTGGGTGCGTGACCACATCACCGAGCGCACCATCCTGATCGTGGCCTCTGCCGGGTCCTACCCCTACGGGCTCATCGATCCGATCGCAGACCTCGCAGCCCTCGCCGACGAGTACGGGATCGGGATGCACGTCGACGCTTGCCTCGGCGGGTTCCTGCTGCCCTGGGGGAGACGTCTCGGGTACCCGGTCCCGGAGTTCGACTTCAGCGTCCCTGGCGTGACCTCGATCTCCGCCGACACTCACAAGTTCGGCTACGCACTCAAGGGCACCTCCGTCCTGCTGTACCGCGACACGAACCTGCGCCGGCACCAGTACTTCACCGCCCCGGACTGGCCGGGTGGTCTGTACGTTTCGCCCGGCCTGTCCGGGAGCCGATCGGGAGGCCTCATCGCGGCCACCTGGGCGGCGATGGTCTCCATCGGGCAGCAGGGGTACCTGACGGCAGCGCAAGCAATCTTCACGACCGCCGCGCGCATCCGCGCCGGCGTGCAGGCCATCCCGCAGCTGCAGGTCATTGGTGACCCGACCTTTCTCGTCGCCTTCCGGACCAACCCCGAGCTGCTCTCCGACATGGCGATCTTCCACGTCAACGACGCCCTGATCGAACGTGGCTGGCGGATGAACGCCCTGCACCTGCCGCCCGCGCTGCATTTCTGTGTGACCCTGCCCAACACCCGGCCCGGGGTCTGCGATGCGTTCGACTCCGACTTGCGGGCTGCCGTGGACTACGCGAGCAGCCCGGGGCTCGGAGCCCCACGCAGCGGTGCGCTCTACGGATTCGGTGGCACGCCCGAGGGGACGGCGACGTTGGACGGCCTGCTCACCGCAGGCCTTGATCTCATGTACTCGTTGCCTCCGAAGGGGGCGTGACGGTGGGGCGCCCATGGGTCCTTGCCGTCGACCTCGGCAGCGGGGGACCGAAGGTCGGCGCGGTGGATCTCGACGGGAACCTGCTTGCGACCGCGTTCACCGCCGTGCCGACGATCCACACCGACGACGGCGGTAGCGAGCAGGACGTGCACCTGTGGTGGCGCGGCATCCGTGGGGCCGTCCGTTCGTTCCTCGACGCCGGTGTCGTGCGCGGGGCAGACCTGTACGCAGTCGGGCTGACCGGTCAGTACTCGTCGGTGGTCCCCGTGGACGGTCACGGCCAGCCGGCAGGACCGTGCCTGATGTGGTCGGACCGGCGGGGTGCGCCCTTCGCCGCGCGGACGGTAGGCGGCCGGATCGCGGGCTGGGCGCCGGATGTTCTCCTGCGCGGGCTGCGATTCGCGGGAACGGTCCCGCTCCCGACCGGAGAGTGCCCCCTGGGTCACGAGCTGTGGCTGCGCCACGGGCAACCGGACGTGTACGCGCGAAGCGCCGT
>Ga0114939_10003112_pt1 | contig 11780 bp, 8 predicted proteins | sample AshMeaCrysSpring_FD_87196 | JGI IMG/M metagenome (GOLD analysis project Ga0114939, IMG submission 87196) | Groundwater microbial communities from Big Spring, Nevada to study Microbial Dark Matter (Phase II) - Ash Meadows Crystal Spring | ecosystem: Environmental > Aquatic > Deep subsurface >... | reverse complement strand
TGCCGCCGCGCTCGCGCAGGCGCCGGCAGGCGGCCCGGTCGAGCCGGTCGCGCCCCCGCCGCCGGCGATCGCGGCGCCGTCGACGCCCGAGCCCGCGCCGGAGGAGCGCGAGTTCGCCGCGCTGCTCGCCGACCTGCAGCGCTACGGCACGCTCGGCGCCGACGACGTGCGGCGCGAGCTCGCGGCGATGTCGCAGACGGCCGCGAGGACGCGGTCGGACGCGAACCGCGTGCGCCTCGCTGTCCTGCACACGCTGGCGCGCCAGTCGGCGCAGGACGACCAGCGCGCGATGCAGCTTCTCGAGCAGGTGGCGAAGGGCAACCCCGGCTTCCCGGCGCTGAAGCAGCTCGCCGCCGTGTTGCAGGCCCAGGTCGCCGAGCGCGTGCGGGCGGTCCGCGACGAGCAGGCGAAGAGCGAGGCCGCGCTGCAGAAGCTCGAGGCGCTTCGGGCGATGGAGAGGAGCCTCCTGCGCGACCGCGTGCGCAGCGGCGGCGGCGGCGGCGGCGCGGGATCCGGAGGAAACTAGAGATGAACAGCAGCGACATCCTCCTCGTCGACGACGACCCCGACCTGCTGCGGCTCATCAGCCTGCGGCTCGCCTCCGCCGGCTACCGGGTGCGGACGGCCGACAGCGGCGAGACGGCGCTGGCCGCGCTCGCGGTGTCCCGGCCGGCAGTCGTCGTCACCGACCTGCGCATGCCCGGCATCGACGGCATGCAGCTGTTCCAGGCGATCCACCGCGAACACCCCGCGCTGCCGGTCATCATCCTGACCGCGCACGGCACGATTCCCGACGCGGTGAGCGCCACGCAGCGCGGCGTGTTCGGCTTCCTGACCAAGCCGTTCGACAGCCAGGAGTTGCTGCAGAAGGTCGCCGCGGCGATCAAGCTCTCGGGCGACCACGGCGAGACCGACGCCTCCGACGCCGACTGGCGCTCGGGAATCGTCACGCGCAGCCCGAAGATGGAGGACCTTCTGCGCCAGGCGCGGCTCGTGGCCGACTCGGACGCGAGCGTTCTGGTCTTCGGCGACTCCGGGACCGGCAAGGAGCTCCTCGCGCGCGCGATCCACCGCGCGAGCAAGCGTGCCGACGGACCGTTCGTGGCGGTCAACTGCGGCGCGATCCCCGGCGAGCTCCTCGAGTCCGAGCTCTTCGGCCACGCGCGCGGCGCGTTCACCGGGGCGGTGCAGGCCCACCGGGGGCTGTTCCAGACTGCCGACGGCGGCACGCTGTTCCTCGACGAGATCGGCGACATGCCGCTGCCGCTGCAGGTCAAGCTGCTGCGCGCGCTGCAGGAGGGCGAGGTGCGGCTGGTCGGCGCGACGCAGCCGATTCCCGTCGACGTGCGCGTGATCTCGGCGACCCACCGGGACCTCGAGGCACAGCGGGCGGCGGGGCTGTTCCGCGAGGACCTGTACTACCGCCTGAACGTCGTGTCGCTCAGGCTGCCGCCGCTCGCCGAGCGCCGCGAGGACATCCCGGTGCTCGCGACGCACTTCCTCAAGCGCCTTGCCGAGCGCTACCAAAAGCCGCTGCCCACGCTCGCGCCCGAAGCGATGGCCCTGCTGATCGCGGCCCCGTGGCCCGGCAACGTGCGACAGCTCCTGAACCTGCTCGAGCAGGCGGTCGCGCTCACCACGACCGCGGTGATCCCGGCGTCGGTCGTGCAGAACGCGCTCTCCGAGGACGCGTCGGCGCTGGTGCCCTTCGAGGAGGCGCGCAAGGCGTTCGAGCGCGAATACCTGGTGCGCCTGCTCAAGATCACCGGCGGTAACGTCACCCAGGCCGCACAGATGGCGAAGCGCAATCGCACCGAGTTCTACAAGCTCCTGCAGCGGCACAAGCTCGAGCCGTCGATGTTCAAGGAAGGCAAGGCCTGACCGGCGCAGGGCACGCCTGTCGCAGGACGGCGACGCGCCGAATCCTTCTCGATCAGCGACTTGGCGGGCCGGCGCTCTTCCGCGTCGGGCGGTGGCGACAGCCGCCACGCCGGCATCGCCGCGCACAGTCCGGCGCGGCCGGCGCGTTTGGCTCGTTCCCACTCTGGCGCGTCCGCTTGCCGGGCATGCCGCGACCAGCCGACGGCCGCTTGGCACGACGATTGCGTTAAGGGTGGCAGGACACCCCGACGACGGCAGTCGTCCAAGCGATCGACACGGTGATGGACATGTTCGCGCCCGAGTTCACCCGGTTCTGGCTCCCCGAGGCGGAGCGGGGGCAGGCGCGCGAGTCGACGGACTCCCCCGACGACGAGCGCGACCGGCGCGAGCGCGAGGAGCTGGCGCTCCTTGCCGAAAGGGTCAACGCCGCCCGCTGCGTGTCCTGAACCTTCCGCTCGGCCCGGCCCTTGGCCGTGCCGGCCGCGTGCCCGGTGCCTCGCAGGCGCCGCGCGCGCAAGCCCGATCCCCCTTGCCCGCTCAACTCCTCCCGGCGGGCTTCTTTTTTTCGACCACCGCCGCGGCCCCGGGGCCGCGGCTTAGCGGCCCGCGCGTGGCGGCCGGGCGTCAGACCGCGACCGGGGCCCGGATCGCGGGGTGGGGCTGATAGCCGACGATCTCGAAGTCCTCGTAGGCGTAGTCGAAGATCGTCGGCGGCTTGCGGCGGATCGCGAGCGTCGGCAGCGGCAGCGGCGCGCGGGAGAGCTGCAGCTCGACCTGGTCGAGGTGGTTGACGTAGATGTGGCAGTCCCCGCCCGTCCAGACGAAGTCGCCGACGCCAAGGTCGCACTGCTGGGCGACCATGTGCGTCAAGAGGGCGTAGCTCGCGATGTTGAACGGCACGCCGAGGAAGAGGTCGCAACTGCGCTGGTAGAGCTGGCAGGAGAGCCTGCCCTGCGCAACGTAGAACTGGAACAGCGCGTGGCAGGGGGGAAGCTTCATCCTCGGGATGTCGCCGACGTTCCACGCCGAGACGATCAGCCGCCGGGAGTCGGGATTCGCGCGGATGTCGCGGATGAGGTTCGCGATCTGGTCGATCTCGCGGCCGTCGCCCGCCTGCCAGTGCCGCCACTGGTGGCCGTAGACCGGCCCGAGCCCGCCGCGTTCGTCGGCCCACTCGTCCCAGATCGTCACGCCCGCCTCCTGGAGCGAGCGCACGTTGGTCTCGCCGCGCAGGAACCACAGGAGCTCGTGCACGATCGAGCGGGTGTGCAGCTTCTTCGTCGTGACCAGCGGGAATCCGGCGCCGAGGTCGAATCGCAGCTGCGCGCCGAACACCGACAGCGTCCCGGTGCCGGTGCGGTCTTCCTTGCGGACGCCGTGATCCCGCACGTGGCGGAGCAGGTCGAGGTACGGAAGCATCGCGGGTGGCGGCGGACGGGCGGGCGGCCATTCTAGCGGATGAGGCGGAGGGCTCGCCCCTCGCCGGGGAGGGGCGGGCGCTACGGGACGGCGGCGGTGCCGACCGGGGCGGGGACCGCGGCGCCACCGCAATCGGCACGGCGGCCGTCACGTGGCGGCGCGCCTTCGCGGTAGCATCGGCCGGGACGCCGCCCGACCCCCCGATCCCTACGATGCGCGACCCCAACCAGTTCGAACTCCTGCGGGAGCGCCGCTTCGCGCCTTTTTTCTGGACGCAGTTCGCGGGCGCGGCCAACGACAACGTGTTCCGGAACGCGCTGGTGATCTTCGTCGCGTTCCAGGCGGCGGCCCACGGTGGACTCGACGCGAACACGCTGGTGAACCTCGCGGGGGCGGTGTTCATCGCGCCGTTCATGCTGTTCTCGGCGACCGCGGGCCAGCTCGCCGACAAGTACGAGAAGTCGCGGCTGATCCGGCGGATCAAGCTGCTCGAGATCGGCATCATGGCGCTCGCCCTGTACGGCTTCTGGCAGCGCGACCTCGTGGTGCTGTTCGCGGCGCTGGCGCTGACCGGTGTCCAGTCGACGCTGTTCGGGCCCGTCAAGTACGCGATCCTGCCCCAGCAACTCAGGAGCGAGGAGCTGACCGGCGGCAACGGCCTCGTCGAGACCGGCACGTTCGTCGCGATCCTTCTCGGCACGATCGCGGGCGGGGGGGTGGTCGCGGTCAAGCCGGACGGCCCGGTGTGGGTCGGCGTGCTGGTGGTCGCGATCGCGGCCGCGGGATGGCTCGCGAGCCGCGGCATCCCCCACACGCCGCCGGTCGCGCCGGCGCTCGCGATCAACTGGAACCCGGTGTCCGAGACGTGGCGCAACCTGGTCCTCGCGCACCGCAACCTCGTCGTCTGGCGGTCGATGCTGGGCATCTCCTGGTTCTGGTTCTACGGCGCCACGTTCCTCGCCCAGTTCGCCGGCTTCACCCGAGACTGGCTGGGCGGCGACGAGGCGGTCGCGACGCTGCTCCTCGCGATCTTCTCGCTCGGCATCGGCGTCGGCTCGCTCGCCTGCGAACGCCTGGCAGGACGCCGGGTGGAGATCGGGCTCGTGCCGTTCGGCTCGATCGGCCTCACGCTCTTCGCCGTCGACCTCTGGTTCGCGTCGAAGGGCCAGCGTCCAGCGGCGGTCGCGGGGCTCGGCGCGTTCCTCGCCCAACCCGCGCACTGGCGCGTGATGCTCGACCTCGCGCTGATCGGCGTCTTCGGCGGCTTCTACATCGTGCCGCTGTACGCGATGATCCAGGAGAGGGCGGAGCCCACGCACCGCTCGCGGATCATCGCGGCGAACAACATCGTCAACGCGGTGTTCATGGTCGCCTCGGCGGCGGCCGCGATCGCGCTCCTGCGCGCGGGCCTCACCGTCGTCGACCTCTTCCTCGTGACCGCGCTCCTCAACGCCGCGGTCGCCGCCTACATCTTCACGCTGGTGCCCGAGTTCCTGATGCGGTTCATCGCGTGGATGCTCGTGCACACGATGTACCGGGTGGAACGCCGCGGGCTCGACCAGGTGCCTGAAGACGGGCCCTGCGTGGTCGCGTGCAACCACGTGAGCTACGTCGACGCCGTGGTGATCAGCGCCTACGTGCGCCGCCCGATCCGCTTCGTGATGGACCACCGGATCTTCGCGACGCCGGTGCTGGGCTTCGTGTTCCGCACGATGCGCGCGATCCCGATCGCGCCGGGCAAGGAGGACGCCGCCCGCAAGGAACGCGCGTTCGCCGAGGTGCGCGAGGCGCTCTCCGAGGGCGAGGTCGTCGGCATCTTTCCCGAGGGCCGGCTCACCCCCGACGGCGAGATGCAGCCGTTCCGGCCCGGCATCGAGCGCATCGTCGGCGAGACGCCCGTGCCGGTGATCCCGATGGCGCTCGCGGGCCTGTGGGGGAGCTTCTTCAGCCGCTCGTACCAGGGCAAGGCGATGCGGCGCTGGCGCGGCGTGTTCTCGCGCATCGCGCTCGCCGCCGGCGCGCCGATCGTGCCCTCGCAGGTGACTCCCGAGCTGCTGCGCGAGCGCGTGCTGGCGCTGCGCGGCGACCGTCGCTGAGGACGGCGGCGGGTTCGGCGAGCTCGGCACGGCCGCCCAGGGGCGGCGCGACGCTGCGTCAGGTCGCCTGCGGAAGGTCGGGCCACGCCGCCGCGACCAGCGCGGGGAGCGCGACGCCCGACGGCGCCCGCAGCACGTCGTCGGCGAGCGCCGACAGCGGCGTCGCCTCCGGATTGACTTCGACCAAACGCGCGCCCGCCGCCTTCGCGGTGTGCGCGAGCCCCGCGGCGGGCCAGACCTCGGCGGACGTGCCGACGACCAGCATCACCTCGGCGCGGCGGGCTGCCGCGTCGGCACGCGCGAGCGCGTCTTCGGGCAAACTCTCCTCGAACCAGACGACGTCCGGGCGCAGGAACGCGCCGCAGTGCGGACAGCGCGGCGGCAGATCGTCGCCGGGCTCGGCCCAGTGCGCGACGACGCGATGCTCGCGCGAGCACTTCACGCGCGCGATGTTGCCGTGGAGCTCCACCAGCAGGCGGCTGCCGGCACGGGCGTGCAGGCCGTCGACGTTCTGCGTCGCGAGCAGGAAGTCGGGAACGAGCGCTTCGATGCGCGCGAGCGCGACGTGGCCGGGGTTCGGGACGACGTGCGCGAGCGTCTCGCGGCGCGCCGCGTACCAGTCCCAGACGAGCTTCGGGTTGCGCGCGAACGCGGAGGGCGTGGCGAGCTCGCGGGGGTCGAACTTCGCCCACAGGCCGGTCAGCGCGTCGCGGAACGTCGGGACGCCCGACTCCGCGGAAATGCCGGCGCCGGTGAGCGCGACGACGCGCGTCGCCCGGCGCAGCGCGCGGGCGAGTGCGGCGGCGATCGCGGGCGTGTCCATGGCCGGAAGTGTACCGGCGGCGCGCGACGCGGCGCGGGGTCGCGGACCGCGGGCGCGCGCGAACGTGCGTGCTAGACTCGTCCGTCGCCTTGCTTCCATCACATCGATGTCCGGCAACACGATCGGCACGCTGTTTCGCGTCACTTCGTTCGGCGAATCGCACGGCCCCGCGATCGGTTGCGTCGTCGACGGCTGCCCGCCGGGGCTCGCGCTCGACGAGTCCGACATCCAGCGCGACCTCGACCGCCGCCGCCCCGGCACGTCGCGGCACGTCACTCAGCGGCGCGAGCCGGACACAGTGGAGATCCTCTCGGGCGTGTTCGAAGGGCGCACCACGGGCACGCCGGTCGCGCTCCTGATCCGCAACCAGGATCAGCGCAGCAAGGACTACGGGAACATCGCCGAGACGTTCCGGCCCGGACACGCCGACTACACGTACTGGCAGAAGTACGGCATTCGCGACCACCGCGGCGGCGGGCGGCAATCGGCGCGCGAGACCGCCGTGCGCGTCGCCGCCGGCGCGATCGCGCGCAAGTGGCTCGCCGAGCGCCACGGCGTGTCGATCCGCGGCCACCTGACGCAGCTCGGCACCGTCGCAATCCCGTTCGAGGACTTCGCGCACGTCGACGCGAATCCGTTCTTCGTCGCCAACGCGACGATCGTCCCTGAGCTCGAGGCGTTCATGGACCGGCTGCGCAAGTCGGGCGACTCCTGCGGCGCGCGCATCACGGCGATGGCGCGGGGCGTCCCGGTCGGCTGGGGCGAGCCGGTGTACGGCAAGCTCGACGCCGATCTCGCGCACGCGATGATGGGCATCAACGCGGTGAAGGGCGTGGAGGTCGGCGCCGGCTTCGCCGCGGTCGCGCAGCGCGGCACCGAGCACTCCGACGAGATGACGCCGCAGGGCTTCGTCTCCAACCACGCCGGCGGCATCCTCGGCGGCATCTCCACCGGCCAGGACGTCGTCGTATCGGTGGCCATCAAGCCGACGTCCTCGATCCGGCTCGATCGGCACTCGATCGACAAGGCGGGCAACCCGGTCGTGGTCAACACGCACGGCCGCCACGATCCGTGCGTCGGCATCCGCGCGACCCCGATCGTCGAGGCGATGCTCGCGATCGTGCTGATGGACCACGCGCTGCGGCACCGCGCACAGAACGCCGACGTGCTCGCGACGACGCCGCGCATCGCGGCGCAGGCACCGGCCGACCTCGTCGCCCGGCTCAAGGCGGCGGCCGCGTTCGACGACCCCGACCCCGACGAAGCCTGAAGCAAGCAGGGTCAGACTCGAATTTCGCGCAGGTCGATGACGATCTGCGCTCGCCTGCCGCGCGAAAGTCGAGTCTGACCCTACTTTCGGGTCTTGGTCACGGTGGCGTCGGCCGCGCCGCGCGCAAGCGTGATCGAGAGCGCATCGCCGGGTGCGAGCAGGGCGGCATCCGCGACCACCGGGCCGCGCTGGCGAGCGACGATCGCGTAGCCGCGCTCGAGCACGCGCTGAGGGTCGAGATGCGCGAGGTTGCGGCCGAGCGAGTCGAGGCGCGACCGCTCGCGCCGCAGCCGCTCGCGGCCCGCGCGTGCGAGCGCGTCGCGCAACACCACCAGGCGCGGTACCTGCGGCGGCGGCGCCCTCAGCTCCCGCAGCAGGCGCCCGCGGCACGCGGCGACGGCGAGGTGCCGCTCGCGCATCGCACGGGCCTCGGCGCGCGCGATCCTCTGCGCGAGGTCGGCGAGCCGCTCGCGCTGCGCAGCGATGCGGGCGGCGGGGTGCACGAGCCTCCGCGCGACGCCGTCGAGCGCCTGGACCCTGCGCGCGAGCGCGTGCTCGCCCGCGCGCGCGAGGCGCTGCGCGAGCATCGCGGCACGATGGCGGTACTCGGCGACGTCCGGCACGACCAGCGTCGCCGCGGCGGTGGGTGTCGCCGCGCGCACGTCGGCGACCAGGTCGCAGATCGTGACGTCGGTCTCGTGTCCGACGCCCGACACGATCGGCAGCGTCGACGCGTGCACGGCCCTCGCGACCGCCTCCTCGTTGAACGCCCAGAGGTCCTCGAGCGAGCCGCCGCCGCGGCAGACGATCAGCACGTCGACCTCGGCGCGCCGGTTCGCGGTCGCGATCGCCTCGGCGACGTCGCGGGCCGCGCCCTCTCCCTGCACGAGCGCCGGATAGACGATCACCGGCAGCGACGGCCAGCGACGCCCGAGCGTGGCGAGGACGTCGGAGATCGCCGCGCCGCGCGGCGAGGTCACCACGCCGACGCGGCGCGGAAACCGCGGCAGCGGGCGCTTGCGCGCCGGGTCCAGCAGGCCCTCGGCCTCGAGGGCCGCCTTGAGGCGCAGGAAACGCTCGTAGAGCGCGCCGAGCCCCGCGCGCCGCACCGCGTCGACGTTCAGCTGGAACTCGCCGCGTTGCTCGTAGATCGACGGCGTCGCGCGCACCTCGACCGCGAGCCCGTCGGCAAGGGGGAACCCCACGAGCTGCGCCTTGCTCCGCCACAGCGTGCACTTGACCTGCGCCGAGGCGTCCTTGAGCGTGAAGTAGACGTGCCCGGAGGGCGCGCGGTAGAGGTTCGAGATCTCCCCCGCCACCCAGACCACGCCGAGTTCGCGCTCGAGGGCGAGCCGTGCCGACGAGACGAGCAGCGACACCGACAGCACCGGCGGGCCCCCGGGCCGCTGAGACGGTGCCTCGCCGAACGCGTCGTTCGGAGCCACGCCGGACGGTGATGCGGTCATCGCGCGACCCCAACGCCCGCCCCACGTGGTGTCCTGGACATCCGCCGACGCGGACCCCGTACGCCCTTCGTCATCGAACCGTCACCCGGGGGCGCAGCGGCTGCTGGGAGACCCGCCGGGGCGGCGTCACAACTGCCTGATCGGCCATCGGTTTTGCGCGGCGAAGAATTGGGCATCTCAGCTTTTCCGAAGCAATTCCAGAGACTTGCCCGCGCAACTTACAAGATATGCACACCGCTATCCACAGGTTTTGTGGACAACCCGGCGCGCGGCGGCCGCACTACCCCCCCGGAAGCCGCGCCGGGCGCGGATTTCCGGGGTGCGCGCGGCTTGCCCTAGCGTCGCCGCCGGCAACGGCGCCTCGCGCGCAGTTAGAATGCTCCGGACGTCCCCTTTGTTCATGAACAAAACACGATGGCTGCCGCGTCGCACGACAAGAACCCGCCCGCCGGCGAATCGGCGCCGCGCGCCAAGGGCGCGCCCGCGCTCGCGCCCAACTTCCTGCGATCGATCATCGCGGACGACATGCAGAGCGGGAAGTACGCCGGCCAGGTCGTCACGCGCTTCCCGCCGGAGCCGAACGGCTACCTGCACTACGGGCACGCCAAGTCGATCATCCTGAACTTCGGGCTCGCGGCCGAGAACGGCGGCCGCTGCCACCTGCGCTTCGACGACACCAATCCGCTCAAGGAGGAGACCGAGTACGTCGCCTCCATCGAGGAGGCGGTGCGCTGGCTGGGTTACGACTGGGGCGCGCACCTCTACCACGCGTCGGACTACTACGACCGGCTCTACGAGTTCGCCGAGTGGTTCATAGGGCAGGGGCTCGCCTACGTGGACAGCCAGTCCGCGGAGGAGATGCGCGCCACGCGCGGCACGCTCACCGAGGCCGGCGTCGCGAGCCCCTGGCGCGAGCGCGGCGTCGCCGAGAGCCTCGACCTGTTCCGCCGCATGCGCGCGGGCGAGTTCCCCGACGGCGCGCACGTGCTGCGGCTCAGGATCGACATGGCGAGCCCGAACATCAACATGCGGGATCCGGCGATCTACCGCATCCGCCACGCGTCGCACCACCGCACCGGCGACAGGTGGTGCATCTATCCGCTCTACGACTACACGCACTGCATCTCGGACGCGCTCGAGCGGATCACCCACTCGATCTGCACGCTCGAGTTCCAGGACCACCGGCCGCTCTACGACTGGGTGATCGGGAAGCTCGCCGACGGCGGGCAGCTCCCGCGCCCGCTGCCCAACCAGCACGAGTTCGCCCGGCTCAACCTCACCTACGTCGTGCTGTCGAAGCGCAAGCTCATCCAGCTCGTCGACGGCGGCCACGTCGACGGCTGGGACGACCCGCGCATGCCGACGCTCGTGGGCGCGCGCCGGCGCGGCTTCACGCCGGACGGCTTCCGGCTGATGGTGGAGCGCACCGGCGTGTCGAAGTCGGACACCTGGATCGACATGAGCGTCCTCGAGGACGCGATGCGCGACGATCTCAACGCGTCGGCGGAGCGGCGCGTGGCGGTGCTCGACCCGGTGCGGCTCGTCATCGACAACTATCCGGCGGGCAAGCACGAGACCTGCCTCGCGCCGAACCACCCGCAGCGGCCCGAGCTCGGCCGCCGCGAGCTGCGCTTCTCCCGCGAGCTCTGGATCGACCGCGACGACTTCACCGAGTCGCCGCCGAAGGGCTACTTCCGGCTCGCGCCGGGCGCCGAGGTACGGCTGCGCTACGCCTACATCGTCAAGTGCACCGGCGTCGAGCGCGACGCCGCGGGACGCGTGACGACGATCCACTGCACCTACGACCCGTCGACGAAGAGCGGCACGCCGGGCGCGGAGGCGCGCAAGGTGAAGGGCAACATCCACTGGCTCTCGGTCGACGAGGCGCTGCCCGCGGAGGTTCGGCTCTACGACCGGCTGTTCCGCGTGCCCTATCCCGGCGCCCGCAATCCCTGGGGCGAGCGCGCTCCCGGTGCTTCGGCCGACGAGGCGCCGGCGGGTCACGCGATCGTCGTCGCCGGCGACCTCGACGACGAGGGCGAGGCCGTGGAGCGCGACTTCATCGACGACCTGAACGCCGATTCGAAGCGCGTGATCACCGCGCAGGTGGAGCCCGCCCTCGCGCGGGCGCCCGCCGAGGCGCGTTACCAGTTCGAGCGTTCCGGCTACTTCGTCGCCGACCGCGTCGATCACGCGCCGGGGCGGCCGGTCTTCAACCGGACGGTCACGCTCAAGGACTCCTGGTCCGGCCGGAACGGCTGACCGTCGGCGCGGCGGTGCGCGTCGCCCCTTCGAGGCGACGCCGGTCGACCTGCCGCGGCGCCCTCGCGACCGATTCGCGGCGGCGCGCGTGCGGCGTCCACCCCGGCGCTTGCGCGCCGCGCGCGCCGCGCTACACTTCCGGCGCCGCAATCCCCGCCGGAGCCTGCCCATGAAGCGCATCGTCCTCTTTCTCGCGACGAACCTCGCGGTCCTCGTCGTCATCTCGGTCGTGCTGCGCCTGTTCGGCCTCGACCGCGCCGTCTTCGACGCCACCGGCCTCAACTACGGCGCGCTGCTCGCGTTCTCGTTCGTCGTCGGCTTCACCGGCTCGATCATCTCGCTGCTCATGTCCAAGCAGATGGCGAAGATGTCCACCGGCGCGCACGTGATCGAGACGCCCTCGAGCGAGGCCGAACGCTGGCTCGTGGACACGGTGAAGCGCCTGGCCGACCGCGCCGGCATCGGCATGCCCGAGGTCGCGATCTACGAGGGCGCGCCCAACGCGTTCGCGACCGGCGCCTTCAAGAACTCCGCGCTCGTCGCCGTGTCGACGGGCCTCCTGC
>Ga0114939_10003111_pt1 | contig 11784 bp, 14 predicted proteins | sample AshMeaCrysSpring_FD_87196 | JGI IMG/M metagenome (GOLD analysis project Ga0114939, IMG submission 87196) | Groundwater microbial communities from Big Spring, Nevada to study Microbial Dark Matter (Phase II) - Ash Meadows Crystal Spring | ecosystem: Environmental > Aquatic > Deep subsurface >... | reverse complement strand
CAAGTACGTTATCAGAATTCCATCTAGATGGACAATTTCTTGGTTTTACAGGGGATAAACCAGGGAAATTGAAATACTTGCGCTTGACGACGGACGCTGGAGATTTTCAAATTAAAATTCCCAAAGAGTATCGTGTTGCTCTGCGTTTAACTTTAGCACCAGGTGAGCTAATTCGAGTTTTGGGAGTAAGAAAGTTCAATCCCTTTAGAAATGAACTGAAACTTACAGCACATCGAGTTATGCAATTGGGTGTATGTCCCAATCAAAAAATTTGTCCTGCACAAACCAAGGCGAAAATTTTAATTTGTCAAAAATCTGGTTGCGTGAAACGAGGTGGTAAGAAGTTATTAACTGAATTAGAAAATGTTTTGCAAAAACGAGGTTTGCAAGACAAAGCAACCATTAAATGCACCGGCTGTTTAAAACGCTGTTCTAAAGCTCCTAACTTGATTTTGCAGCATAATAAAAAAGAATATAGACAACTGCGTCCGGAAGCGATCGCATCTCTTTTAGAGAGTCAATTGTAACGGGTTTTCACGGAATAAAATATAGATTTTTGTAGGGGCACAACACTGTTGTGTCCCTAAGTTTAGTAATGATATCGACATTGCAGAAAATCAATGCGGTCATCGCTAACCAGATAAACAATACGATGTTCCTGGGTAAGTCGCCGTGACCAAGCGTCTGAGTCCAAGTATTTAAGCGGTTCTGGCTTAGCAATACCTGTAAAAGGGTCGCGCATAACTGCTTTAATGATATCAAAAGCACGCAGGGCAGTTTTAGGATTTGTTTTTACCCAATAAGCAAGGTCTTCCCGAAATTCTGGATGAAATACAGCATCTCGAATTTTCAATTCTTGGGGTTGCGATTCATCCTTCTTCTTTTTCGCCAATCCCCAACTCCTGACGTAATTCGTTGATGCTTTGCGGTTGTAAAGTTCTGGTTTTTGCTCTTTCTAAAGCAGTTAATAAACGAGCAGCATTGTTAGATGAACGAAGTAAATAAGCTGTTTCTAGTAAACTATTTAGGTCGTCAGCAGCAATGAGAGCAACATTTTCACCTTCTGGTCTGGTAATGATGACAAAATGTCGGTCTTCAACCACTTGTTCGCACAGTTCGGCTAGGTTGGAAAGCGCGTCATTCAAGGTTATCTGGTTAGACATGGTAGGTAATTTGAAGCTACTGGATGGGTTTTCAGTACATGATAGCTTGAGAGGTGGGGGTGAGGGGCATAGGGTGGGTATTACTAGAGACTTGTCAGTTGGTCATGAATAATTGATGTCAGCAATGCTCACCCTACTCATAATCTTTGAATACCAGAAGCATTCACTAACTCATCAACAGTTATTTTTAACTCCCTAAACAAGGGTGAAATAATTTGCTCACCATTCGTGAACTTCTGCAACTGATATCCCCCATCAACGTACCTATAAACTGAAACCGTAGGAACTTTAGGGCTACCAAGGTAAGCTCTTGATGCGATCGCTAAATAATCGACAATCCAATACTCAGTAATGCCTAATCTTTGATATTCGTCTAATTTATCAACGTAATCGTCTTCCCAGTTGGTGGAAACAACTTCCACTGCTAATTGTATGGGTTCGGTTAATGCTCCATAACTTAAAACATTACTATTCCAAACAGCCTCATTCACAACCGAAACATCTGGATTTCTTCCTTGTTCCCGTCCATCTGCTGTTACAGTACGGATAACGATATCTTTATCTACAATTACATCCAACCTCAAGCGCCTTTTTTCATCATTCAAAGCATACATCAAATATCGCGCTACATTTTTATGCGCTCTTGTCGGCTCCACTTCCACTATCTCCCCATTCACCAGTTCGTAAGTCCCTGCTTCTGGAACTACTTGCAGAAATTGCTCGAAGGTTAGTAATGGTTGTGCTGTGGTTGTCATCACCGCTACTCCGCAATTAGGGGTTAGATTAATTCAAAAATTCCCCATTCAATTTTGAATTCATAATTTCCTCGTTCCAAGGCTCCAGCCTTGGAACGCAATTACAGAGGCTCAGCCTCTGCTATAATTTTCTCACCAGCGGCTGAGCCTCTAAGTAGGCATTCCCAGGTTCTACCTGGGAACGAGCAAAATTACTGTTACCTACGCTCCCACCGCTTCCTTCGCAGCATACATCACTTCCACAGTAATCTTATTGATATTCCGCTCCCGTGCAAATTTCTCAGTATTTCGCTTCACCTTACCGCGTACAAATCCTGGAATTTTATTTAACTCAGCCTGTGCTTGCTTATCCCAAGCCAAGTCAGACTCAGCCGTCATCCCCTTAGTAATCACTTCCTTCGTATCGTGCCCGCCGAAGATTTCTAGCAGGTGGTCTTCCATACCCAAGGTAAATGAATTGTAAATCAAATCAGTGATTTGATTAGTACCTTCGTAACCCATGAATGGCTTGTAACCGATGGGGAAATTCTGGATGTGGATAGGTGCAGCAATCACACCGCAGGGGATATCCAGACGCTTACCGATGTGACGTTCCATTTGCGTACCGAAGATAGCTGCAGGTTCCACACGAGCAATCCAGTTACCAATCTCTGCGTTATCGTCAGAAATCAGCACTTCGTCACAATATTCGCTCACCTGCTCTCTAAACCAGTCTGCATCATACTTGCAATAGGTTCCTGCCCACACAACATGAATACCCATTTCCCGCGCCAGAATCTTCGTCATCGCTGCAGCGTGGGTGTTGTCACCAAATACCACAGCTTTTTTACCGGTCAGGTTCTGACAGTCAATGGAACGGGAGAACCAAGCAGCCTGGGATACATACAAGGTTTGCTCGTTGATGAAGTCTTCGTAATCTACATCAGCACCTTGGGCGTTAATTATCTGCTGAATTTTACGGAGACAACGAGCAGTTTCCACTACCCCCATTGGGGTAATATCCACGTAGGGCATCCCGAATTGCTCTTCTAGATACTTCGCCGTCATCAAACCGAGTTCGCGGTATGGACAGAGATTGAACCATGCACGAGGCATATTCTTCAACTCGTGGACGGAAGCACCTTCGGGAATGACGGTATTTACTTCAATACCCAAATCAGCCATCAACCGCTTCAGTTCGGTGCAGTCGTGCTGGTTGTGGAAACCGAGGGTGGAAGTACCGATGATGTTAACAGAGGGCTTTTCCGTTTTCCCTTCCGGAAGATTTCCCTTTTTACGAGCCTTGTCAATGTAGAACTGGACAATTTGTTGTAGAGTGCGATCGCCCGCTTGCAGTTCGTTTACCCGATAATGGTTGACATCCGCCAGCATGACATCGCCTTTAGCTTCCAACTGCGCTCGCTCGACAAAGTTAGCTAAGTCTTCTTGGAGGATACTGGAGGTGCAGGTAGGAGTGAGAACGATTAAGTCCGGACTTTCTTCCTTATCCTTACGGGTAATATTATCTACTACCTTTTCTTGGGAACCGCGAGCTAATACATGGCGGTCAACAATACTGGCTGTTACGGGAGTAAAATCGCGTTCCCGCTCCAGCATCGAGCGCATGACGTTAAAGTAGTCATCCCCCAGTGGAGCGTGCATGATGGCATGAACGTTCTTAAAAGAACTGGCAATCCGCAGGGTGCCAATGTGAGCGGGACCAGCATACATCCAGTAAGCCAATTTCATGCTTGTGTTCTCCCTTTTAATGAAACGATTCCGTGCGATAAAAATAACTGAACGATGATTGCTTGAATTATTAAATCGTTCCTGATTCTCTCAAAAGTTGCTATCCAGCAGCAGTAAGTACTAATGCCGGTTACTAAACTTAAAAAACGCTGAACCGTCTTATTTCATAGGGATTTTGCGGATATTAAAACAACATTTGTGTTGTCATAATGCAATTAATCTTAATATCTTCCGCAATTAATTAACCGTTATTTGTAAAGAAAAACAAAGTATAGGGAATAGGGAACAGGGAATAGGGAACAGGGAATAGTTTTTATTACCCATGCCCCATGCCCCATGCCCCATACCCCATACCCCAATCTCTATGCCGCTACTACCCGACGCCGCAGAGATTCGGCGCGACGCTTGGCGGTAGCGTTATTTGGCTCCATCTTCAGTGCTTCCTCGTAAGCTTCCAGCGCTGGGGCGGTTAACTTTTTCTTCTCATAGCAATGACCCAGATTATTCAGTGCTGCTACATACTGGGGATTATACTTGAGAGCTTCTTTGTACTGGCGCATCGCTAAATCATACTGGTCTTGGGAAAAGTAAGCGAAGCCCAAGGCATTGTAAATTAGGAAAACATTTTCTTCTTCCTCTTCTTCTGCAGCTTTAATACCTTTTTGAAACAAACTTATGGCTTGAGCGAACAGTTTTTTTTCTGAATAAATACTACCCAACTCGTAATATTCTTGTGCTGTACCCTTTTCTTTGCTGAGTTTGTTTTTTAACCGGGAGAGGTTGCCTTCCATCTTCCGGGTTTTGAGGATTTGGCGAAAGACGCTGATAACTGCAAATCCTAGCAGTCCCACCAAAACTGAAAGATAAACAATAGGCAGAGAATTATCCATTGGCTTCAAATACAGGAATTTAAAACTGACTTCTATTTCTATTATCAGGCGTCAGGGGCATTGGGCATTGGGCATTGGGCATTGGCAGAAAATAACTATTGGCCATGCACCATTCCCCATTCACCATGCCCCATTCGCCATGCCCCATTCGCCATGCCCCATTCCCTATTCGCTATTCCCCAGTAAAGAGTCCCCAATACCTAGCACGCTCTTTCAACCAACCTGATGATAAATAACGCGCTAGAGCTTGGTTAATGTTGCGTCGCAGTTCATCGTATTGCAAGCCTTTGGGCATGACTATTGATAGAGGTTGGGTGGAGAGTTTGGTTGCTAGGATGCGATATTCTGGGTATTCCTGCACCCAACCTGTGAGGACGCTGGCATCGGCGGCAAAGGCTGATGTGGTATTATTTTCTAGGAGCGATCGCCCCTCTTGGTAGGAGTCCACACCGACTAATTCCGCTTCTGGTAATGCATAACGCACACTAGCGATGGTACTAGAACCTTTGAGGACAGCTATTTTACGCCGTGACAAGTCGCTCAATCTTTGTATGGCTGTGTCTTTGGTAACTAATACCGCGCCATCGAAATAGTAGGGAACGCTGAAACTGACTAACCGAGCGCGGGAAGCGGTAGCTGTAACTCTAGCGATAGCTATGTCTACTTTATGTTCTAAAACTACTTGCAGGCGATCGCGATTGGTTACGGGTTGCAATTTTACAGCATCGGGTTTACCCAACAAATCTGCAGCTAATCGCCGTGCCAAATCAATTTCTAAGCCTTGTAAATTGCCGTTAGCATCTTTAAATGCCAAAGGACGGAGATTATCTTTAACGGCGATATTTAAATAACCACGGCGCTGAATTTTTGCTATTTCTGTAGCATGAGTGGGTAAAGAGAAAGGCAAAAGGAGAAAGGCAAAAGCAAGCAGAAAAATAATTATCCTTTTACCTTCATCCTTCATCCTTTATCCTTCATCCTTTATTTTGCTTGGCTCGCTGCAAGTTCGACAACTTTGCTGAATCCAGCTGGATCGAGGACTGCCATTTGAGCTAACATCTTGCGGTTGAGTTCAATGTTAGCTTTTTTGAGATTACCCATCAATTGGCTATAGCTGAGGTTGTGCTGACGTGCTGCAGCGTTGATGCGGGTAATCCACAGGCGACGGAAATCACGCTTGCGTTTCTTGCGATCGCGGTACGCACTCCGTAGAGCCTTCATCACCTGTTGGTTAGCAGTTCTAAACAGAGTGGAGTGAGAACCGCGAAAACCCTTAGCTAGCTTGAGAATCTTATTGCGGCGTTTGCGAGCTACATTACCGCGTTTTACCCGTGTCATGACTGATTATCCTTAACAATTTACAAATAGGGCAGCATCAAACGCACGTTTTCGGCGTCGCGCTCGTCAACAAGTACCATCTTGGAAAATTTCCGCTTCTTGTCCGTAGTTTTGTGTTCTAGGAGGTGATTTTTGAACGCTTTGCGGCGAACGATTTTTCCGGTGCCAGTAGCCCGGAATCGCTTTGCCGCTGCTTTGCGAGTTTTGAGTTTGGGCATTGCTAGTTACAATAAGACACAATCTCTTACTTTACCACTGATTGTGTCTTTCTGGCAACGGTGGCAACGGCGGCAGCGGATTTTGTAGCGGATGAAACGGATGATTTTGGGGGGATTTTAGCATTAGCATTATATTATTATGGGGTTATGGGTTTATTCGTGCCAAAATCCGTGTGTTAATATTCTCTTGCAATCACCGCTCCCAAATCCTAAACCACCATGTCCACATCTGCAATTGACGCCAATGACGCTAGAGCTATCCAAGCCGCATTGCAGGGGGTGGCTGTATGCGATCGCAGCCACTGGGGACGGATTAAGGTTTCCGGTGATGACCGCTTGCGTTTCTTGCACAACCAAAGCACGAACGACTTCCAAAGCCTCAAACCGGGACAAGGTTGTGATACTGTCTTTGTCAGTTCCACGGCGCGGACAATTGACTTAGCGACCGCTTATGTACGCGATGATGCGGTAATTTTACTGGTTTCTCCTAACCGCCGCGAGTTCCTCATGGAATGGCTGGATAAATACATCTTCTTTGCGGACAAGGTGGAATTAGCAGATATTACTCAGTACACCTGCACTTTCAGCCTTACCGGACCTGGAAGCGACGCTATCATTGCACAAATCACCACTGGGGAACTCCTCGGAAAAGCCTATGGCAGTCACCAAGTATACACAATTCCTCCCGCCGAGGGTGTACGTATTGCTGTGGGTAGTGGCTTAGCATCCCCTGGCTATACTCTGGTTTTCCCGGTGACTGACAAAGCGACGGTATGGGAGAAGCTTTTAGAGTTGGGTGCTGTACCGATGAGTGACAAAGCTTGGGATACCTTGAGAATTATACAAGGACGACCCGCACCAGATTATGAACTCACCGACGATTACAATCCCCTTGAGGTGGGTTTATGGCAAACGGTGTCTTTCAACAAAGGTTGTTACATCGGACAAGAAACCATCGCTCGGTTAAATACATACAAGGGTGTAAAGACTTACCTCTGGGGTGTAAAATTAAGTGGTTTTACGGAAACAGAAACCGCCATTACCATTGGTGAGGAAAAAGTCGGTAAACTCACCAGCGTTACCCAAACCCCGGAAGGTTACTTTGGATTGGGTTACATTCGCAGCAAAGCAGGTGGTGTGGGTTTGAAGGTTCAAGTTGGGGAAGTAGAAGGGGAAGTTGTGGCTGTTCCCTTTGTGTGTCACGATTATCCGTCTTAGTGCTGAGTGCTGGGTATTGCTGAATCTGGATATAGGACTCCTATTTGATTGTTGAAAAAATCTTTGTATACTTCTTGTTTCCTGTTAAGAGTTAAGAGTTCCCTGACCCTACGAGAGATTTCAGAAATCAAACCGGATTCCTATATGAATCTGATTTGTTACCAACTTAAAATATACGTAATGACGCGATTAATCGCGTCACTACAAAAGCTGTTCATATTGTGATTCAGTAATGCCAATTTTGCGGTCTATTGCTGTAAAATTTCAATGATTCTCGCAATCACTTCTTCTAGCTTTTCTGGCTTCAGTTGACCAGCTTTGTAGAGAATGATTTGACAATCTGCTGTGAACAAGCGGTTAGGTCTGACATTGCTAATTTGATTCAGTCCACCTGAGCTAAAATCCCTATTTTCAATGGTAATAGCGTATTGGTCGCTCACCGTTTGACTGGTAATTTGGCAGAGAATAAGGTCATTTCCTGATAGGTTTGCAACGACTACAACAGGTCTACGTTTCGCTTGGGTCAAGTTTGAAAAGGGGAACGGAACAATAACAACATCACCTTTTACAAATCTTGCCATGCTTCCTCTTCTTGGGAGCTTAACCAGTCTTTTTGCAATGAAGATTCACTTAATAAGGTAATTTCCAATTTTTCTTGCTGATGCTTGTTTTGAAGAAACTGAATAAAGTCTAACACTTCCTGCAAAAGCGGTTCTGGAACTTTTTCAATTTCTTGCAGCAGCAGTTCTTTGATGGTCATTGCGGTTTTGTAGGCAAAAAACACAGTCGTATCCATAGGTGGTTCGCCACCGATACCCTGAATGTTACCCTGACAGTAAGCGCACAAGAAATAGAAGCGGATGCTATCTTCTCAAGGCTTGATTAACCCAGACAAGCGCGATCTGCCCAAAGGGCAGTAGCGAAGCTATCGCACCCTAGCATACCAAATAAAGAGGGGAAAAGGAACTGGGGTCTTCTTCCTCATGGGTTTTCAGCCAGCGGTTCTTAATCATTATCCAGATCGCAATCTGCTCGGATACCATTACAGAATTCGTCAACCCAAGCAGTAATACTCGTCGCAGTACTGGGAGGAGAGACAGAAATTTTAGTTTCATCAGCCACCTCTGGATGATGCAACCTACTCCCATTACCATTCACCCCCATTTCCTGTCCCAACTCAAGTCCAGACTGACCATTCTGTAACGTCTTGAGTACAGACAGCAATTCTTGCTCCGGATTAAAATTCAAACCCAGTGCCGTAATCACATTATCAGGATTATTGTTAAGTTCCAACAGAAAAGGTAATATTTCAGTCAACTGCGGCTCTAAAAGTGACAAAATACCCAACATGAAACCGGACGAAGGACGACGTTGACCATCATAACTAGCCCAAATTCGCATCTTCACCAGCCACGAACGGTTCCTTTGGTAGTAAATTAGCCACTTCACTTTTAAAGACTGACGCAGTTGCTGCATCTTCAGCATGTTCATGTCAAATCGATCGCGAAGTACAAAACAGTCCAGTCCAGAATGGCGAATAATTATAGCTAACGTCAACAATTGAGGATAACAAAAAAGCTTATACCTAACGGTGAAAGCGATGATAAAGCATTTCTGACACAGGTAGTCCATCACGTAGATGTTGTTGCACTACCTGTGGAACCTCACAGGGTTTGACGCCACAATACCATACCAAATCTGGTAATACCAAAACCATCGGTCCATTACCACATTGTCCCAAACAACCGCTTGGCATCACACTCACCCCAGAAACTGGTAAGCTTTCAAAAGCTGCTAATACTTTAGCTGCTCCTTGCTTTTTACAAGTGCGGTTTTGACAGACCCGCACGCATCTCTCAGACACAGAAGCGTCTGTAGATTGTAGCTGAGAACGACAAGTCTCTACCATCGGGGTAATGCCGAATATTTCGGCATCCTAAACCATATCCTACATCATCATCCCACGATTACCCATTCCCCATTCCCCATTCCCATTAATCCGCTGAGAGTCCTTTACTAGCAAGCCATTCGCTATTAAACAGACGGGACTGATACCTAGCACCACCATCGCACAGGACGGTAACAATCGTGTGTCCAGGTCCCATTTGCTTTGCTAGTTCCACAGCAGCAGCGACATTAATCCCCACAGAACCACCCATAAACAAGCCATCCTGACGCAGTAGCTGGTAAATTACACGCACGGCTTCATGGTCATCAATTCGGATAGCATCATCCATCGGTACCCCTTCCATATTGGCAGTGATGCGGCTGTTACCAATACCCTCAGTTATAGAATTACCCTCTAGCTTAATTTCCCCGGTTTTGACATAGCTGTACAGTCCGCTACCCATAGGGTCAGCGACAACACATTTCACCTTCGGGTTTTTCTCCTTCAGGAACATCGAAACACCAGCAAAAGTTCCACCAGTACCTGTAGCCGCCACCCAACCATCAATTTTACCATCCGTCTGTGCCCACATTTCCGGTCCTGTAGTTTCATAGTGAGCAAGGCGGTTTGCTAAGTTATCAAATTGGTTTGCCCAGATGGCATTTTCCATTTCCGAGGCAATTCTACCAGAAAGCTTGACGTAGTTATTCGGGTCTTTATAAGGTACAGCGGGGACAGGACGAACTTCTGCACCCAGCGTCCTCAGAGCGTCCATCTTCTCCTGGGACTGGGTATCGGGAATGAAAATCAGACATTTGTAGCCTTTAGCGTTGCAAATATGAGCCAATCCGATACCTGTATTCCCAGCCGTTCCTTCAACGACAGTACCACCCGGTTTAAGCAACCCTTTTTTTTCTGCGTCTTCGATAATGTAGAGTGCAGCTCTGTCTTTCACCGAACCACCAGGATTGAGAAACTCTGCTTTACCAAGGATTTCGCAGCCTGTTTCTTCGCTAAAGCTGTTCAGCCGAATCAAAGGCGTATTACCCACAGCCCCAATGAATCCATCTTTAATGTCCATTGTCAATCTACCTGTAATTTATTTCCTATAGAAATTCTGGCTGATAGCGGTAGTCAGATTTTAGTTTTTTTTGGGCATTCCCAATTCCTTGTTTCCTCGGCTAGCTTGGATAGGTACTACCTTCAAGTTTGGTTTAGTTTGGTTTTATGTCACTAAGTGTTTACCGTCGGTTGCACTTTTCTCTCCCCTATCTTAGGGATAAAGGTTATAAAAAGCACTCACAATTTCCAATTCACCCGGAATTAATCACCAAAAACTTTACATAAGCGTATATTAAAGCACCTTATACTGCTGGTAAGGGGTATAACCCATCGTTAATTAACTGACATGATATTAATATGGGGCTATTAAATCAAGCTCATATTCTCCAGCAGCCAGTACATAAAGCCACAAATCAACTTGATATTGAAAATATGCCACTCAAAGGCACTCTCCTAACGCTACGCAAAAAAATATTAATAGCCGTTGTGGCTACCCTGACCAGTTTGTTTGGGGTATGGTCTGCTACATCGGCAATAATTTTGATGAATAGCATTAGCACTGCTGAAGAACAAAATACCCGTCAAGCAGTAGATGGAATTTTAAATATTATTGCCCAAACTCAAGCAGATTTTAGCGATCGCTTTGTTGATTGGTCGCAATGGAATGATACTTACGAATTTATCCAAAAGGGACGCGAAACTAACTACAAGCAGTCGAACCTAAATCCAGAAACCTTGGCAAATATGCAGGTGAATCTGGTACTGTATATTAATTCTTCTGGTAGGCTAGTTTATGGTACGGGGCTAGATATTGCTAGGCTACAAAAAATCCCGATTCCAGAAGCGATCAAACCACAAATTACACCCAATAGTTTCCTATTACGCTCGCCAAATAACCCTGATACACAGAAAATTCTCACAGGATTGGTACTGCTACCTAAAGGACCAATGCTGCTGACTTCCCAGCCGATTCTCACCAGTAGAGGAACAGGACCGATTGCTGGGACGCTGATTTTTGGTCGCTATCCGAATATGAGGAAAATCGAACATTTGAGTAGCCGCTATCATCTTACCATGTGGGCGATTAATGACCCAAAAATGCCTGCTGATTTTCGCTCAGCGCTTGCTGGTTTCACCCCAGAACAAAAAATCTTTATTCGGACAGCTAACAAACAGGTAATCTGTGGCTATACCATAATTTATGACATCTACAATCACCCTGCAGTGGTATTGCGAACAGATGTACCCAGAACGATTTACCAGCAAGGTATAACTCACTTGCGCTATTTACTCATCTCTCTAGCAATTGTATTTCTCATTTTTGGTGTCGCAGCAGTACTGCTGCTAGAAAATTTAATTCTGGAAAAGCATCAACATCAAGAAAGTGAAGCCAGATATCGGGCTGTGATAGCGCAAGCATCGGAAGGTATATTTTTAATAGATGCGGAGACTAAGCGCTTTCTAGAAGCTAATGCTGCTTTGGTCAAGCTTTTGGGTTATTCTCCCCAAAAACTCCTGAAGTTG
>Ga0114939_10003110_pt1 | contig 11786 bp, 6 predicted proteins | sample AshMeaCrysSpring_FD_87196 | JGI IMG/M metagenome (GOLD analysis project Ga0114939, IMG submission 87196) | Groundwater microbial communities from Big Spring, Nevada to study Microbial Dark Matter (Phase II) - Ash Meadows Crystal Spring | ecosystem: Environmental > Aquatic > Deep subsurface >... | reverse complement strand
TTCGTAGATGCGACCGAAGATATTTGATTGTGATTGATTCCCAGCTTCTCTACAAAAGCTATAAATATAGCTTCATCGTTATGATTTTATTGATATCGCGAACTCTTATAATATGGCTAGAGAATTATCTTTAATATTTATCAAAGCTTATATAAGACACTCTATTTTTTAAGATTTCCTTAACTATTCCATGAAGACACGTAACATAAAAGATACATTTTTTTATAAATAATTTTACTACCCTAAATAATTCAGAATCACGACTAAATATATATATCAATATACATATATCAAAAGTAATATTAGAATTATGCCCTGATTTTTTTCATCTAGTATAAAATTATACTATTAATCTTGCTTCCTATGTGACGGCTAGACAGGCAAAATATAGGCTGTTGAGTTTGATGCAATTTTCACATTTTTGCTTCATAGGAATTTTTTCCCCTATCAACTCGATGAATCGACTCTTGCTCAATGCATCATCATTTATCTGTTGCATTAATCAATCCTGAATTCGCCTAATCATAAAAATTCTTTGTTTCGCAACTATTTTAACAACAAACAATTTCTTATTCTGGCGTTGCTGAATTAAAGTATGAATTATAATTTTTGTGCAGAGCGCCATAGCGGAGCGCGTGGCACTCCCGTGCCATAGGCGCATACCAACGGTTGGCGATAGCCTAGACGCAAAGTATCGTTGTTTATTTTTCTCAAAAATAGCTATTCATATTTCTATTTGCGCGGAACGCGCACGCGGAGCGTGACCGCAACGCCCTTATTCTTATCATCAAGGGCACTTATCTCATATCTTGCACCTTTACGCAAAAAGACTTGGAAGAATAGAAAATTGTAACAAATGTTACACTAAAAACATGATTTTTTAGTCCTCTTTTAGAGGACTTTTAGCTATTAGACAGGGACTTCCAGTCCCTGACGGGTCAGAACTCAGTCACAAAATCTGTCGATACTTAGTTTCCTTTATTTAGAGGTTATAACAGGTGCAAGATGTGAGTTATCCCCAGGACTTACGATATTGTCACATTATTTTTGTTTGTAGTTGGGCTAAGCGCCCATATTTTTGGAGGGCTAAAGCCCAACTACGAACCTTTCCGCAGTGCCAGTTGCGTAAGCCCTGATCCCTTACTAATAAGTCAAATTTATTAGATTTATATAAGTCCTGTTAATTACAATTAATCGTGTATACAAAATATTTATTTTCCTCTTTTAATTATTTAATTAACTTATTTAATACGCTTTTTAATCAGTTAATATGAAAATTTTTTTTCAAATAAATTAGATTTAATAAAATCTGTAAAATCCTAATAAAGACTGTATTTGGAAATACATATATATAGTAAGTTTATAAGATAACAAGATATATTATAAAGTAGGCAATCAAGAGTAATAGCAAGGAATACTTATCAGCTAAAAGGCTTTTACTAGTTGCGTATAAAAGATCTATTATTGTTGCAAAATAATTAGATTATTTTTGCGTATTTTTTATCTTTTTTAACAGGAAATAATCATGCCAATTGATAACGCTGGTAACACTTTGGGTACGGCGCGAGGATTGACATTAACTTCAAATAGTCAAACCTTTGGTGACTGGGTAGGTACCCTAGATACGCAAGATTTTTATCGTTTTAATCTGAGCAATCGTAGTGCTTTAAATTTAGCTGTTGATACTTTAACAGCTAACGCCGATGTACAGTTAATTCAAGATAGAAATAATAATGGGGCCATTGATTCTGGTGAAGTTATCACAACTTCCGCCCGGACAGGTACTTCTGCTGAATCAATAGTTAGAAATTTAGATGCAGGTAGATATTTTATTCGTGTTTATAATTCTGCTAACAGCGAAACTAACTATAATCTGAAAGTCTTTGCAACTCCTGATTTAGCGGGCGACACTACAGCTACTGCCAGAAATATAACCATTGGTTCACAGACAACTACATATAGTGATTGGGTAAGCAGTTTAGATACTAATGACTACTATCGCTTTACTCTCAATGAATCAAGAAATCTTGCTTTAACTCTGACCAATTTATCGGCAGATGCTGATGTACAAGTATTGCGCCTCAATAGCGACAATACAACTACTAGCATTGGTAGCTCAACAAATGGTAGTAGCGCAAGTGAAACAATAAACATCAACAATTTGAGTGCTGGTAATTATTTTGTACAGGTATATCGCTATAGTGGGGATACTTCTTACAAATTAAATTTATCCGCAGCACCTCAAGACTTTACTGGTAATACAGTTGTCACGGCTCGCGATATCATTCCTTCTTCTACTACTATCAGAGAATTTGTTGGTAGTGGAGATACTAATGATTACTTCCGTTTTGTCCTTGGTGATAACAGCAATTTAGCTGTTACAGTAAACGGCTTAACAGCTAATGCTAATCTCCAAATACTGCGCCTGAACGGTAATGGTAGTACAACGGTTGTTGGTAGTTCAACTAATGCTGGTAATGCAGCAGAAAATGTAAATCTTACAAGTTTAACAGCTGGTAGATATTTAGTCAGAGTATATCAAGGTAGTGGGGATACTTCCTTTAATTTAAGTGTCACCTCTAATTACGCTCCTTCTGATTGGGCTGGTAGAAACATTGCTGATACTGGAGTTTTAACAAAAGTTCGTTCCTTATCAGCTGACGGTAGCTTGAGTCGTAGCGATATGATTGACATCTTCCGAGATGCTAAAGATGGCAATACTGTTGATGTGAATGAGTTAATCGACTTAAGAAATATAGTCGCCAATGCAGTTGGATTTAACATGGCAGACCATGTTCGTGTTCTTTCCAATAAAGTTGTGAATGGAGATGTTGCGAACGCCAAATACCAAGGCGCTACTTTAGGAAATCTCTATGCGGGTAGCACTGGCACCCAAATGGAAAACCTGATTGGTAAATGGTTTTTAGGAAGCGATCGCCCTGCAACAAGTCGGACTTATTCTTACAACAGCGCACCACTATTTAAAGATGGCGTGAGTATCACCGATATCAAACAAGGAGCAGTAGGCGACTGTTACTATCTTGCTACTCTGGCTTCCATAGCTCAAGAGAAGCCAAGCTACATCAGCGACATGTTTACTGATAACGGCGACAATACCTACACTGTTCGTTTCTTTAACAATGGTGTCGCAGATTATGTCACCGTAGATAAATATTTACCCGGTTATGCCAATGCATCTCAAGAATTATGGGTTGGATTAGCAGAAAAAGCCTACGCACAACTAGCTGAATCAGGTTGGAGTAGAGGAGCAGGTCAAACAAACTCCTACGCTTCCATTGAAGGCGGTTGGATGGATTATGTTATTAGACAAGTGACAGGATTAAGCGCAACAAGTAGTAATGTAACTAGCATGACAAAACAACAGTTAATTGATTTGGTCAACTCCAATAAAATATTAACTGCAGGGTTTGTTAATGGTGCAGGTTACGGTGTTGTTGACTCCCATGCTTACACAGTCCAATCTTATAATTCAACAACAGGTCTATTTAGACTAAATAACCCTTGGGGTACAACCCATGCGGAAGTTACTTGGGAACAATTAAATAGTCTCCAAGCTTACATTATTTCATCTAATAGCTAATAGCTAATAGACTTTTGCGAAAAATTGTAGAGGCGACCCGATGGGTCGTCTCATTGTTAAATCTTCTACGCCTTGTAGAATAGACTTTATCTATATATTGCAAATGATAAACCAGAAAAAATTTATTTTCGTATCTTCCAAAATATTAATTGTATTTTTCATCGCGATCGCCTGTTTTTTGCAATCAGCGATGGCAGTCAATAAACCTGTTAAGAAAAACACTGTAAATAAAACTAATAAATGTACTACTATGTCATCTAATCAAGGAATTATAGTTAAAACAGTAAGCCTAATTGCCAGAGAAGAAAAGAACCCACCCATTGGCACTACAGTAAAATCCAACGTAAATATAGGCTTTGCCTCAGTATTTTTATCTCTGGAGAATCAGAATTTAGCTGATGCAAATTTTGTGATTAAATCTATAGAAATTCGCGATATTTCTAATAACTCTCTGCAAGACTTTAAATCTAGTTGTCAGACAGTAAAATTAAAACCTTTAGAAAACTCAACAGTAGCTTTTCACCTCACAAACAAAACTGGATACAAGATGGGTAAAGTCAAAGCGATTATTAAATACCAACTGGGGCAACAAATTAAAGTAATTGAATCTGGTGCTGTAGGCGTGGACAAAAAATAAACTACATCTTTGATGGGCGCCTTCGTAGTCAGGAATTAAGGCTTGCCTAGTAGAGTTGACAGATTTTATTAACAAAACTAAACAATGTCTGAAATCTTTACCAAATATGCATTATAAAAATAAGGTGCCTTCGCTCTAGTCCAGGCATTATTAAACGGGTTGGAAGACGAAGAAAGGGAATTTTTTTGTCCGAGGGGTTGGAGAACCCCACCCTAGCCCTCCCCGATTTCGGGGAGGGGACAAGAGGGAATCCGATTTCAGCGAGGGGACAAGAGGGAATCCGATTTTGGGGAGAGGACAAGAGGGAATCCGATTTCGGGAAGGGGATAAGAGGGAATCCGATTTCAGCGAGGGGACAAGAGGGAATCCGATTTTGGGGAGAGGACAAAAGGGAATCCGATTTCGGGGAGGGGACAAGAGGGAATCCGATTTTGGGGAGAGGACAAGAGGAAAAAAATTCCAGTTCCCCCTCCCCGCAAGCGGGGTAGGGGGCTAGGGGGTGGGGTTCTGCTCCAAACAACACACAATCTCTTCCACTACCCCATCAATATTTCCCAACACCTCCTCATTCCTAAATCTAATTACCCGTAATCCCTGACTCTCCAAAAAATCCTGACGAATCCTATCCTCTTCTTGGGTGTAATCATGAATTTCCCCATCCACCTCAATAACTAACTGGGCTTGATTACAAATAAAATCAACAATAAACCTATCAATCGCATGTTGACGACGAAACTTATAGCCGAATATTTGCTTGTTTCTCAGTCTTTGCCACAATCGATTTTCTGCTGCTGTTGGTTCCCTTCGCATCTGTCGGGCTAATGGTTTGAGCTTTTCCCACAATTCGATTCGCGTTTTCCAAGTTCGTTGAACTTCGCCTTCGGCTTGGGAGGAGAGTAAATCTTGCTTTTGAAACATGTATGCTTTTTTATATCTGATTGTGATTACACTTATAGTTTATTTCTCCAACCTACTTACTCATTAACTAGAATGTATATATTACCTTGATTAAATAATATATACTGATGCGAAAAAAATAATCTTATAGTAATAAAGACTTAAAATTACTAGACTAAATAAACTCTATGCCTATTCTTAGCAAAAAGAGAAAATTTATTACTTTATTCACTATCATCGGTATATTAACAGCAATTACAGCAGAAGCTAAGTTAGGAACTCAAACAGCAATTAATAACCAATTAACTGGATTACTTATCTCCCAGAAAACATCACCTAAAAAAGTTTGGAAAATATTACCTATTGGAGACTCATTAACTGAAGGCCAAGGAAAAGAAGGCTATCAATCTTACCGGGGTCATTTATACAATCTTCTACAAAAGGGTCGATATCAAGTAGATTTTATCGGGCCGCAAAATAAAACAACTTTAGCAGGTGGAGACCCAGACCATGCAGGGTTTGGTGGCTATACCATAGGACCTGATGAATCTAAATTTTGCCAAAATTGTCCCAAGGCTAATATTTATGATAATCTCCCTAAAATTCTGAGCAATAAAGCTGATGTAATTTTATTATTAATTGGAATTAATGATTTACTTCCAGTAAAAGACCGCCCTGTCAACCCTAAAGATGCAGCCCAAAAGTTAGAAAACTTGGTAAAAAAAATTAAAGAAACTCAACCACAAGCTAAAATTTTAGTCTCATCACTTTTACAAGTCGGTTGGACTAATAATGAATGGACAGATTATTTTGCTGTAAATAAAAAAGCTCGTGAATTAGGAGAAAAAAGTTCTTCTGATAAGATATATTTTGTAGACCTTAACAAGGTGAAATTAGAAGAAAAAGATTTTACCGATAAATTACATCTTACAGATAATGGAGCGCGTAAAGTCGCTGAAGGTTGGTATCAAGCTTTAAAGGCAAATTTATAAATTGCAGTATACGCAAATAAAATATTCGGCGTTGCTGAATTAAAGTATGAATTATAATTTTTCTGCAGAGCGCAAAGGCGCAAAGACGCAAAGTATCGTTGTTTATTTTTCTCAAAAATAGCCATTCATATTTCTATTCAGCAACGCCAAATATTCAGCCTTCTCCCAAGTAGGGAGAAGGAGTGCTTTAAGCTTAAGATTCCTTAATAATTGCAACTACTTCCCTACCAACTCGGTTGTAAGCAAGATACTCATAATTAATATTTCTCTGAGTGACAAACTCCTGAAAAGCTTTATACTCATGGTTTTGCCAACCGGGATAATTAAAGTACTCATCAAATACAATGACTGTTCCCGGTTTAATGCGATCGCCTAAATAATCAAAAATTGTTTTTGCTGAGGAATACAAATCACAATCGACATGTAAAAAAGATACATCTCCTTGATAATACTCTACAAAATTAGGCAAACTTTTCTCAAACCACCCTGGATGAAGCACCACATTTTGTCTAACATCAGGTAGTTGCCCTAACATATCAAAAGACCCTTTATCATACCTTCCTACGTGGGTAATTTCTGTCCAAAATTCTGGTAGTCCTTGAAAAGAATCAAAACCATGCACTGTATTTGCAGGAACTTGTTCAGCTATAAAGTTTACAGTGGCACCCTGCCAAACACCAAATTCCATAAATAAACCATCTGTTTGGGCTTTAGATATAGCCCACTTGAGTAAACTTAGGTTGTTTGTAAAAGTGTAAGCCCCATTCATATGTTCTTCAACATATTCTGCCGAGGCTTCTAGGGCTTTCATTTGGATTTGCAAACTTATATCTAAGCTATAATATTTAGCAATTTTGTCAAAAAATATTTTTCTTGCAACGTCGTTTAAAAACTTTTTAACCCGATATTTATTAGTTGTTGTTATCATATTAGTCAAAGCCTTAAATATTTGTAGCTTCTACGTAGTGCAACATATCATATTATAGATTTGTTGATATTTGTATTCTCTTTCCTCATCCTTTATATAGATATTTTACTGATTTTAAAAGAATTATTTTTTGTCAAAAATAATTCTTAATTAACTTAGTAATAGTATTTATGCATATTGATTTTAAAGAATATATTGGGAAAGTATAATTAATACTTGTATTAGCGACTAGAAGTCGCAGCTACACAGGCAAAACCCGCCTGGGCGGGTTGAGTCCGCGCAGGCGGACTTTGTTTGTATAGTCGCGGTTTTAACCGCCCAACTTATTCAATAATTAGAGTATCTAAAGTTATATATTTTACTTCAAACAAGGGGTCTGATTTGCACCTAAATTATAGCGGTTATAATTTTGACTAATTAATCTGACTTGACCCTTATTATCAAATATCCAACTAGTAGCAGGAGTCGGAATCTTATTTTTTTCTTGTATATGCCTATGAGTCTGTTTTTCTACCCTTGTATTATCTATGTTAATTAGTTGTTGTCTTAAAGCAATACGATTGTCTTCCCAAATAACTTCGCTTGTTTGAAGGTCATCGGGACTGGGGGGTAAACCACCTCTTCCAGTGTAGGTAAGTTGACTTTGATTCTCGTTACCTAAATTACTACAACTAGAAGCAATTAATGTTGATTGGTCAACAACTGTGTTGGGCAATGTTATTGACCCATGAGTGGGGTCTATATTAAGGGAGTTGATTTGAACTCTACCATTTAAGGAAGGGTCTATTTGAGAAAAAGCTGTTATATCACTTAAACCTGTTAATTGAGGACGGATTTCTAAGCCAAAGAAACTATTTGTCGTGATATCTATTTTCCCACCTCTACCAGAAAATGCGTTGGCTGTAATATCGCTATTGTCATTGGGAGTAGTAACTAATAAAGGTGTCTTAATTGTTATATTACCTCCATTCGTAGCTGTTGTTGAAATGCTACTTTGTCTTCGTAGTAATATAAATCTTTGTGTTGTTAGGTCTATATTTCCACCATCTAATCTTGTTGTTATATTATCTCCTCCTGTACTATCAATAGTACTTTGATTGTTGAGAAAAATTTCTCCAGCTTTGATTTCAATATCACCCGCTCTAATATTTCTAGTATTGTTAATTTCAAGAATATTACTATTCTCTCTGTTTGCACTTGTCGAAATTTGAGAATTATTGTCTAACTTAATATTACGACTATTGATTATTATTTTCCCTCCCTGACCTAATCCACGAGTTTCACCAGAGATTTCAGCATCATTATTAATAAATAATGAATCCGCATTAATATCAATAGTCCCACCATCTCCTCGATTATTCAATGAAGTATCTGTTTCATCGACCGATCTGGTGATACCTGTATTAACATTAATTCCTGCACGAAGAGTATTATTTATTGCATTGTCTCTAGGAAGATTAGTGACATTTAGGTCATTACCAAAAGTATTATTAAGTCTTCCTTCTATACTCAATGTACCTGTGGTGATATTAATATCCCCAGCTTGACCTGCAGTAACAGTACTACTGCCAATACCAGCATTATTTGTTAACGAGATAGAATCAGATTTAATATTAATGTCTCCTGCATTTCCTGTTGCTTCTAAGTTTGATGATTCTGAACCAACATTGATACCACTTGTGTCACTAACATCTAAGGTGTTTGTATTTATATTTATGTTTCCTGCATTTCCATTATTTAGGGTAGTGCTGCCAATACCACCACGATTTCTGACATTAATAGAGTCAGCTTTTATATCAATTTTGCCCCCATTTCCACTTGTATTTAAATTTGTTGATGCAGATTGTGTAGTTATACCGCTATTTTTTTCAATCAATAAAGAGCCTGTTTCAATATTAATATTTCCGGCATTGCCTCGATTAAATGTTTTGCTACTAATTCCAACTCTATCTGTTAGCTCAATGGATTTAGCGATAATATTAATATTTCCAGCATTGCCTGTAACAGTTCTTGGTAAATTTCCCGCATCAGCTATTATTCCCTCAGTATTTCTAAGAACTAAAGAATCTGTTCTTATATTTATATTACCCCCATCACCATCGCCAAAATTAATAGTATTGATATTACCTTGATTGGTAGTAATTGAATTAGCGTTGATATTAATATCCCCACCTTTGGTTCCTTGAACTCTAACATTACTACGAAGGGCAGTAGTATCTAAATTCAGGGTATTTGTCTTGACATTTACATTACCAGAATTTGCTGTTGATTGCTCACCAATATCACTACCAATTCCAGCCCTTTCTGCTGTAAAATCATTATCAACTACTATATTCAAATCTCCAGCATTACCTTTTTGATTGGCACCAGTGCGAAGGCTACCCATTCTGACTAAAATATTGCCTGCGTTAACGTTAACCAATCCACTTTTCCCATCACCTGAAGAAATATTGTTGATTCCACCATTCTCAATTGTAAGTATGTTTTTGGCATCAACAATAATATTTGCTGAATTTTGTGTAGTAAATGTCCCACTATTTAGGGAAGCTTTTAAAGAAACATTATCAGCTTTGAGTGTAATATCATCTGCTCGATTATTAGTTCTATTCGTACTTCCAAATGTTCCAGCTTCTAGAGATATTTTCTCAGCAGCAGTTAATTTAAAAATGCCTCCGTTAGTATCAATGGAACCAGAACTAATATTAATATTACCTTGCCCTGAGTTATCACTATCAGCTTCAAAAATCAGACCTAAGCTACCATTCTTGGAGGTTATACCAAAACTTTTCAGGTTTATATCATTTGCCGCTTGTAAAGTTAATGTAGCTGTATTATCACTAGTTTTATTAATACCAAAACTCTCTGCTGTGATATTTCCAGCTTCGCTACCTGCACTATTTGTACGAATAGTTACATTTGTCCCTGCGTTGAGTTGTCTTTCTATATCTTGAATATTTATTTGGGTATTATCAGCAGTTGTTGGCGTATTTACCAAAGTGATATTGGTGGGGTCTAACAACCAATTTCCTGCTAAACCATTAGCTGCGGTCGCATCTACTGTAATTCCAGCCACATCTAGAAACTTTTGTCCAGATGTTTCAATCAAACCTCCATTTCCACTTAATAATCCACCCTTGGCACTAAAACTACCATAGGCTTGGGTGGAATCTGTTGATAAAACTTTTATTTCTCCACCGTTACCTGAAGTCAAAGCATCTGCCTGAATTGTAGCTAGTTTATCTACATATATAGATTGGGTATTTTCTGACCCGATGGAAATTTTACCTCCACTTGTATTGCTGCTAGTATTAATTTGAGAATTAGGAGATATGTTAAGGTTTAAACCCCCCAGATATATATCTCCCCCAGGCGCAACCAGGGTACCATTTTGATTAATTTGGCTACCAACTAAAGTGATACTTTTTTGAGGATTAACAGATAAATTACCTGAATTTGTTATATTTCCTCTGGTATTTTCCCTGGCGCCCAATTGTAATCCAATAGGTGTACTAACAGTTAACAGTGGTAAAGATTGAGTTGGATTAACGCTGAAAATACTACCATCAGTAAATCTTAACTCAGAGGCAGTGCTAGCAAAAAAAGAACCACCAATATTTAGATGGGCACTCGTTCCAAAAGTAATACCATTAGGGTTTAGTAGAAATAAATTCGCTTTACCTGACGCTTGGATTAATCCATTAATATTAGATATATTTTGTCCAGTTATACGACTAATAATATTTTCTATGTTTGGGGCGTTATTAAAAATAACGCCCTTGCCTGTGGTGATAGAAAATTCCTGAAAACTATGAAATAAGTTACTTCCTCTAGTCGCTCCACCATTGATAATATCGGTGTTTGGTGTGCTGGGATTTACTATTGAATTATCTTTTCCTAAGGAATTATCCGGTATTACTTGAGGTGATGCTGGCTTTATAAAAGCCAAAGCAAATACTAACCCTAAGCTAATATCTATAAATTTAACTTTCATAATATAGATGCCCCATTTGTTTTATAGGGAGTAGAAGCCACGATAATTAAGCATGGCAATGCACTGCACTGATAAAAATCGCAGAAAGTATAGATTTTACTGAATTTATCTTTACTTTCCTTTTTTATTTCGTGTTATCTTTGTCTTATTTTTGTGATGATTTAATCCTGCTTATTCTCTTACAGTAGATTAAAATTGACTCAAGGACTTTGTGCTTTAAAAAACGTAACCATAATTTCATTTTTTACTAAAATAATTTAAGTTTAGTTAAGAAATATTATTTTGATAACGTTTATATGTTTGTAGGACTTGCATGGTGGATAGATTTTATTTGTAGGTGTTAAAAAATTACAAATTTAAATCCCTGTTTTAATTCCGTGGAACAGGCGTCCCGCCTGTTTCTTAAAAACATTTTGTTTTTAATAGGAATAGGCTTTCCGGTCTGTTTCACGGATGATTAAAAACAGAAAAACAGGCAGGATGCTTGTTTTACGGATGATTAAAAACAGGCAGGATGCCTGTTCCACGGATGATTAAAAACAGGACGAAAAACCTGTTTCACGGATGATTAAAAACAGAAAAACAGGCAGGATGCTTGTTTTACGGATGATTGAAACAGAAAAACAGGCAGGATGCCTGTTCCACGGATGATTAAAAACAGGCAGGATGCCTGTTCCACTGATGATTGAAACAGAAAGACAGGCAGGATGCCTGTTCCACTGATGATTGAAACAGAAAGA
>Ga0114939_10003109_pt1 | contig 11790 bp, 12 predicted proteins | sample AshMeaCrysSpring_FD_87196 | JGI IMG/M metagenome (GOLD analysis project Ga0114939, IMG submission 87196) | Groundwater microbial communities from Big Spring, Nevada to study Microbial Dark Matter (Phase II) - Ash Meadows Crystal Spring | ecosystem: Environmental > Aquatic > Deep subsurface >... | reverse complement strand
TATTGATAATAATAAATAAGTAAATCTGGCACGTTTTCCGCTAACCGGCAGCAGCACCTCCGAGGGCTGTCCCGCATGGCTAGCGTCTGTCCCAATGATCCCGCCACCGAGGCCCGCCGGCTCGCCCGCCGACTGTCGTCGCTGCTCGACGCCCTCCCGGCCGCCGTGGTCGTGGTCGATGGCAAGGATCGCGTCGACCAGTACAACGCGGCCGCCGCCGGGCTCTTTCCCAGCCTCTCCTGGGGGCGGCGATGGCGCGACGTGCTGGCCGAGACCGGCATCGTCGCCGCGGAGGGCGAGGAGTGGCGCCTGCCGGACGGGCGGGTCTATTCGGTGTCGCGCCGGACGCTGCGGCCCGACCCCGGGCAGATCCTCGTTCTGGCCGACGTGACCGGCACCCTGGCGCGCGAGGCGCGGCGCCACGGCCTGGGCGACGTGGGCGACGGCTTCGTCGCGGAGGACGTGCGAACCGTCGAGCTGAAGGGACTGGCGCAGCGGGTCGCCGCCAGCGAGGTCACGGTGATGATTGCCGGGCCGAGCGGCACCGGGAAGGAAGTCCTCGCACGTTTCGTCCACGCCTGCTCGCCGCGCGCCGGCGGGCCCTTCGTCGCCATCAACTGCGCGGCCATTCCCGAGTCGCTGCTCGAGGCCACGCTGTTCGGTTACGAGAAGGGGGCGTTCACGGGCGCGCTGCGCGCCACGCCCGGCAAGTTCGAGCAGGCCCAGGGCGGCACGCTGCTGCTCGACGAGATCTCCGAGATGAGCCTCGCCCTGCAGGCGAAGCTGCTGCGCGTGCTGCAGGAGCGCGAGCTCGAACGCGTGGGCGGGCACGCGGTCGTGGCGCTCGACGTGCGCGTGCTCGCGACCAGCAACCGCAACCTGCGCGAGGAAGTGGCGGCGGGCCGCTTCCGCGAGGATCTCTACTACCGCCTGAACGTGTTTCCGCTGAGCCTGCCGCCGCTGCGCGACCGGCCACGCGACATCCTCCCCATCGCCCGGCATCTGCTCGCGCGGCGCGCGCCGCTCGGTGCGCCGGTGCCCGAGCTCGCCACTGACGCGATCGAGCACCTGCTCGCGCACCCGTGGCCGGGCAACGTGCGCGAGCTCGACAACCTGATCCAGCGCGCGCTGGTGCTCTGGCGGGGCGGGCCCATCCGTGCCGCGGACCTCTGCCTCGAGACTGCGCCCGACCGGGCGGCGCCGCGCGGCGGGCTGTCGGCGGACCTGCGCGCGACCGAGGAGCAGCGCATCCTCGCGGTACTGGGCAGCGGCGGCGACCGCAAGTCCGCCGCCGAGACCCTCGGCATCAGCCCGCGCACCCTGCGCTACAAGCTCGCGCGCCTGCGCGAGGCGGGCGTCGCGCTGCCGCGCTGACCGCGCGTGGCAAGGAATCTGCAATGAGCCGGCCAGTGCGGTCCTGCCGACGGAGTCACGACACATGAGCAGCGTCGAGATCAGCCGGGTCCTCGCCGAGATGCGCGCGCTGGCTGCGCGCTCGCAGTCGGTGGCGGCGCCGGCGCAGGAGGCGGGCGGCTTCGGCCACCTGCTCAAGCAGTCGATCGACGCCGTCGACGCGCAGCGCCACGAGGCCAGCCGGCTTGCCGAGAGCTTCGAGGTCGGCGCGACCAACGACCTCGCCTCGGTGATGATCGCGAGCCAGAAGGCGAACCTCTCCTTCCAGGCCATGGTCACCGTCCGTAACCGGTTGGTCGAGGCCTACAAAGACGTGATGAACATGCCGATCTGAGCGGCGGCGAACTAGCATCAGGGTGCACCCGACATGGAAATGACGCAGACGACGAACGGCGCGACGGCCCGCCCCGGCCTGCAGACGATCGCGCAGCTCCAGCAGCACCCGCTGGTTCGCCAGCTCCTGGTCATGGCGGGCATTGCCGCCAGCGTCGCGCTCGGCGTTGCCGTCGTGCTGTGGAGCCAGTCCCCGGGCTACAGCCTGCTGTACGGCAACCTCGGCGACAAGGGCGGCCAGGAAGTGATGGAGGCGCTGCAGAAGGCCCAGGTCGACTACCGCGTGGACGCGGCGACGGGCGGCATCCTGGTGCCGTCGCGGAAGCTGCACGAAGTGCGCATGACCCTCGCCTCGCAGGGCTTGCCGCGCAGCGAGGGCCTCGGCTTCGAGCTCATGCAGAAGGAGACCGCGCTCGGCACCAGCCGCCTGGTCGAGCAGGCGCGGCACCACCGGGCGACCGAGGGCGAGCTCGCGCGCACGATCGCCACCGTGAGCGCCGTCGAGAGCGCGCGCGTGCACCTCGCGCTCCCCAAGCAGTCGGTGTTCGTGCGCAAGCGCGTGCCGCCGTCGGCGTCGGTCGTGGTGCGGCTGCACGCCGGCCGCTCGCTCGACTCGTCGCAAGTCGATGCCATCGTCCATCTGGTCGCCGCGAGCGTGCCGGAGCTCGAGCCGGCGAACGTGACGGTCGTCGACCAGCGCGGCCGGCTGCTCAACGGCGAGCGGCAGACGGGCGAGCTGCGGCTCACCGCCACCCAGTTCGAGCACGCGCGGCAGGTCGAGGAACACTACCGCGAGCGCGTCGAGTCGCTGCTCGCGCCCATCGTCGGCGCTGGCGCCGTCCGCGCGCAGGTGAGCGCCGACATCGACTTCACGGTCACCGAGCAGACGCGCGAGCAGTTCGGGCCCGAGCAGGGCGCGCTGCGCAGCGAGCAGCTCAGCGAGGACACCGCCCGCGCGGCGGCGGTGCAGGGCGTGCCCGGGGCGCTGTCCAACCAGCCGCCGGCCCCGGCCAGCGCGCCCGAGCGGGCGCGGGGCGGGACCGCGGAGCAGGCGGCCGCGACGAGCGAGCCGACCAGCACCAGCAAGCGCTCGACCCGCAACTTCGAGGTGGACAAGACCGTCAGCCACATCCGCAACGCGCCCGCGCAGCTGCGCCGGCTGTCGGTCGCGGTGGTGGTCGACGACGTCGTCGCGCCCGGCGCGGATGGCGCCGAACCGACGCGCCGCGAGCGCACGCCGGAGGAGATCGAGCGCATCACCGCGCTGGTGCGCGACGCGATCGGCTTCAGCGAGAAGCGCGGCGACTCCGTCCGGGTGGTGAACGCGGCGTTCCTGCCGAGCGAGGAGATCGCGGCGCCGGCCGCGCGGTTCTGGGAAGAGGCCTGGTTCTGGGACGTGCTGCGCCAGGGGGGCGGCCTCGCCCTCGTCGCGCTGCTCGTGCTCGGCGTGCTGGCCCCGACCTTGAAGCGGTTGTCCGCGTCCTCAGCGGCGCCGACGCCGCTGGGCGCGGCCCACGGCGGCCACCTTGCGCTCGCGGGCGGCAGCGGCGCCGTGGCGCAGCTCGAGGGCCCGCGCGAGCCGGCGCGGCTGCCGGGTCCGGCGCGTTACGAGCAGGTCGTGGAGGCGGCGCGCGGCATGGTCCGCGAGGATCCCAAGCGGGTGGCGCAACTGGTGAAGACCTGGGTGGGCGAAAATGGCTAACGCGATGAGCGATCCCGCCGGCGGGCGCAAGCTCAACGGCCTGGAGCGGGCGTCGGTCCTGATGCTGGCCCTCGGCGAGGGGTACGCGGCCGAGGTGCTCAAGCACATGGGGCCCAAGGAGGTGCAGGAGATCGGCCTCGCGATGACCGGCCTCACCAACATCACCGGGCAGATGATGGAATCGGTGATGAGCGACTTCGTCGACACCATCGGCAACCAGACATCGCTCGGGCTCGGCTCGGACCAGTACATCCGCAGCATGCTCACGCAGGCGCTCGGCCCGGAGAAGGCGGGTGGCGTGATCGACCGCATTCTGCTCGGCCGCAACAGCAAGGGGCTGGAGCAGCTCAAGTGGATGGACGCGCGCTCGGTCGCGGAGCTGATCCGCCTCGAGCACCCGCAGATCATCGCGATCGTGATGTCCTTCCTCGAGCCGGACCAGGCCGCGAAGGTGCTGGCCGATTTCCCCGAGCCGCTGCGCTCGGACGTGGTGATGCGCGTCGCGACCCTGGACGGCATCCAGCCCGCGGCCCTGGAGGAGCTCGACGCCATCCTCGATCGCCAGTTCGCCGTCGGCGCGCCGATGAAGTCGTCCGCGGTCGGCGGCATCCGCAAGGCGGCGGACATCCTCAACTGCGTCGAGGGAGCGGTCGAGAGCAAGATCATGGAGCAGATCCTCGCGAGCGATCAGGAGCTCGCGCAGAAGTTGCAGGACAACATGTTCGTGTTCGAGAACCTGAACGACGTGGACGACCGCGGCATCCAGACGCTGCTGCGCGAGATCGCGTCCGATCAGCTGCTGCTCGCCCTGCGCGGCGCCGACGATCGGCTCAAGGAGAAGATCTTCAAGAACATGTCCAAGCGCGCGGCGGAGATGCTGCGCGAGGACCTCGCCGCGGCGGCGCCGGCGCGCCTGACCGACGTCGAGGCGGCGCAGAAGGAGATCATCGCCGTTGCGCGGCGTCTCTCCGAAGCGGGCGAGATTGCGCTCGGGGGCCAGGGTGGAGCGGCCTACGTCTAAGGTCATCCGCGAGGGAGCGGCCGGTGCGGTGCAGTGGGCGCCGCCGCGCATCGAGGCCGAGGCCGGCTGCGTCATCCCGGCCGACGGCGGCGACGAGGTGCACGTGTCCGACGTCGCGCCCGGCGACTTCGCGCGCGCCCAGGTGTCGGCCCTGCCCACCGCCGCGGAGCTCGAGCGGCTGCACAAGCGCGCGTGGGACGAAGGCTACGACCGGGGGCGCGACGAGGGCTTCCGCTTCGGCCGCCAGGAAGCCATCGAGGCGGCACGGGGCGAGATCACGGAACGGCTCGCGCTGCTCGACGACCTCGTCGCCGCGCTGGACCAGCCGTTTCGCCGGCTCGACGACCAGGTGGAGCGCGAGGTGGTGACGCTGGTGATCGCCATCGTCCGCCAGCTCGTGCGGCGCGAGATCCGTGCCGATCCTGGCCAGATCGTCGGCGTGGTGCGCGAGGCGCTGGGCATCCTGCCGGTCGCGTCGCGCAACATCCGCGTGCTGCTCAACCCGGAGGATGCCGCTCTCGTGCGGGACGTCTACGCGACGAGCGAGGGCGATCTCAACTGGAAGATCGTCGAGGATCCGGTCGTCGCGCGCGGCGGCTGCCGCGTCCTGACCGAGACCTCGCAGGTGGACGCGACGCTCGAGTCACGCCTCGGCGCGCTCATCGCCCCGCTGCTTGCCGCCAGCCGCAGCCTCGACGCCGCCGACGGGGCGGAGGCATGAACGGCCCGGCGGCCGCGGACCGCGGCGCGCTCTGGTGCGAGCGCCTCGCCCGTCACCGCGAGCGCCTGGGCAACACCCGCGGCCTGGTGGTCGAGGGGCGGCTCACCCGCATGGTCGGTCTCACGCTCGAGGCCATCGGCTGTCGCGCCGCCATCGGCGGGCAGTGCGACGTGATCAACAGCCGCGGCGAGCGCTTCGACGCGGAGGTCGTGGGCTTCGCCGGCGAGAGCCTGTATCTCATGCCGACCGGCGAGATCCGCGGCCTCGAGCAGGACGCGCGGGTCGCGCCGACCGGGCGTGTCGGCGAGGCGGTCGTCGGCGACCGGCTCCTCGGCCGCGTCATCGACGGCGCGGGACGCCCGCTCGACGGCAAGGGGCCGATCGACAGCGATGAGCGCCGCCCGCTGGCCGGCGGCGGCTTCAACCCGCTCGCGCGCATGCCGATCCGCGAGCCGCTGGACGTCGGCATCCGCGCGATCAACGCCCTGCTGTCGGTCGGGCGCGGCCAGCGCCTGGGGCTGTTCGCGGGCTCGGGCGTGGGCAAGAGCGTGCTGCTCGGCATGATGACGCGCTACACCAATGCGGACGTGGTGGTGGTGGGGCTGATCGGCGAGCGGGGCCGCGAGGTGAAGGAGTTCGTCGACAACATCCTCGGCGAGGAGGGGCTCGGCCGCGCCGTGGTGGTCGCCGTGCCCGCCGACCAGGCGCCGCTGCGCCGGATGCACGGCGCGATGCTCGCCACCGCGATCGCCGAGCACTTTCGCGACCAGGGGCGGCACGTGCTGCTGCTGATGGACTCGCTGACCCGCTTTGCCCAGGCCCAGCGCGAGATCGGGCTTGCGATCAACGAGCCCCCCGCCACCAAGGGCTATCCGCCGTCGGTGTTCGCCAAGCTGCCGCAGCTGGTCGAGCGGGCCGGCAACGGCGAGCGCGGCGGCGGCTCGATCACCGCCTTCTATACCGTGCTGACCGAGGGCGACGACCAGAACGACCCGATCGCCGACGCGGCGCGCGCGATCCTCGACGGCCACATCGTCCTGTCGCGGCGCCTGGCCGACGCCGGCCACTATCCCGCGATCGACATCGAGGCCTCGATCAGCCGGGCGATGAACGACGTGACCGATCCCGAGCAGCAGCGCGCGGCGCGCGACTTCAAGCGCACCTACAGCACCTACCAGCAGAACCGCGACCTCATCAGCGTCGGCGCCTACCAGCGGGGCAGCGACGAGCAGATCGACATCGCGATCGGCGCGATGCCGCGCCTGCTCGACTTCCTGCGCCAGGACATGCGCGAGCAGGTCACGCTCGACGAGAGCCTGGACGCGCTCACCGCGCTGTTCCCGCAGAGCACCGTGGCGGCGCTGCGCGCCCGCGGCGCGTCCTGAGGCCCTGAGACGCGCCGGCCGTGGCGGACTCCGAGCGCCTCAAGCCCCTGCAGCAGGTCGCGGCGGTGCGCGAGCGCGATGCCGCGCGGTCCTTCGGCGAGTCGAGCCGCCGGCTGCAGGAAGAGGAAGACCGCCTCGAGGAGCTGCGGCGCTACCACGGCGAGTACCTCGACCGCTTCCGCGCGCTGCAACAGCAGGGCATGACGGTCGCCCAGCTGCTCGAGTACCAGGCCTTTCTCGCCAAGCTGCAGGCGGCAGTCGGGCACCAGGAGGAGATCGTGCGCCTGCGGCAGACCGAGGCTGCGCGCCGCCAGGCCGACTGGTCCGACCGGCGCACGCGCACCCGCGTGATGGAACGCGCGGTGGAAAACCTCGCCGAGGCGGAGCACAAGGCCGGCGAGCGGCGCGAGCAGAAGTCCCTCGACGACCGCAACCCGCGGCGCGGCTGAAGGGCCTTAAGCGGCCTTTGCCTCCTTGTCGTGCTCGATGAGCGCGTAGGCCGAGTGGTTGTGGATGGACTCGAAATTCTCCGACTCCACCACGTAGGCCGCGATGCGGACGTCCTCGTTCAGGCGGCTGGCGACGTCGCGCACCATGTCCTCGACGAACTTCGGGTTGTCGTAGGCGCGCTCGGTCACGAACTTCTCGTCGGGCCGCTTGAGCAGCCCGAACAGCTCGCAGGACGCCTGCTTCTCGACGAGCTCGATGAGCTCCTCGATCCAGACGAACTCGCGCGTGCGCACGCTCACCGTGACGTGCGAGCGCTGGTTGTGCGCGCCGCGGTCGGAGATCTCCTTCGAGCACGGGCAGAGGCTGGTGACGGGCACCACCACCTTGATGAACATCGCGGGGCGGCCGTGCTTGATCTCGCCGATCAGGGTCACCTGGTAGTCCATCAGGCTGCTCACGCCGGAGATGGGGGCCTTCTTGTTGACGAAGAAGGGGAAGCTCATCTCGATGTGGCCCGCCTCCGACTCCAGGCGCTGGGCCATCTCGACCAGCATTGCCTTGAAGGAGTCGACGCTGATCTCGCGCTCGTGGCGGTTCAGGATCTCGACGAAGCGCGACATGTGCGTGCCCTTGAAGTTGTGGGGCAGGAACACGTACATGTTGAAGTTGGCGATCGTGTGCTGTTCGCCCTCGCTGCGGTCCTTCACCCGCACCGGGTGGCGGATGTCCTTGATGCCGACGCGGTTGATGGCGATGCGGCGCGTGTCGGCGCTGCTCTGGACGTCGGCGATGGGCGCGACCGCCGCGCCCTGGGTTGCTGCCTTCATGATGCTGCCCTCTCACGGCCCCGTCGGGCCAGAGCGCGCGGCCTGGACCGGAACGGTATGCCAGCGCGGGCAGCCATTATGCCGACCGGCCCTCGCGCGCGCCAACCGGCGGGCGTCTGAGGAATTGGCGATCAGCGCTCGCGTTGCACGATGTAGTCGGCGAGCCAGCGCAGCGGATCCGCCCGTGCGTCCAGCGCCGCGAGCGCGCAGTTCGCCTCCTCGATCAACGCGTCCCGCTTCTCGCGCGCGCCGGCGAGCCCGAGCAGGGCGGGGTAGGTCGATTTGCGCTGCGCGAGGTCCTTGCCCCGGGTCTTGCCGATCACGGCTGTCTCGCCGGTGACGTCGAGGATGTCGTCGTGGATCTGGAACGCGAGCCCCACGCACTTGGCGTAGCGATCGAGGCAACGCACCACGTGGGTCGTCGCCTGCGGCGCCGCCAGCGTGCCGAGTCGCACGCTCGCGCGGATCAGGGCGCCGGTCTTGTGGATGTGCAGGTGCTCGAGCTCGGCGAGGCAGATCTCGCGCCCCGCCGCCGCGAGGTCGAGCGCCTGGCCGCCCGCCATGCCGCGCGCGCCGCTCGCGCGCGCGAGCGTGCGCAGCATCTCGATGCGTGTCGCGGGCGGGACGGCGAGGGCCGGGTCGTCGCAGAGCACCTCGAAGGCCAGTGTCTGCAGCGCGTCGCCGGCCAGGATCGCGGTCGCCTCGTCGAAGGCCCGGTGGCAGGTGGGGCGGCCGCGGCGCAGATCGTCGTCGTCCATCGCCGGCAGGTCGTCGTGCGCCAACGAGTAGGCGTGGATCAGCTCGACCGCGCAGGCGGGTCCGTCGAGCGACTCGGGGGCAGCGCCTACCGCACGGCCGGCGGCGTAAACCAACACGGGGCGGACCCGCTTGCCGCCGCCGAGCGCCGCGTAGCGCATGGCCTCGTGCAGCCGGCCGGCGGTGCCGGTCGCAGGCAGCCAGCGCAGCAGGGCCGACTCGACACGCGCCGCGCACTCCGTCAGGTAGCCGGCCAGCGCGGCGTCATTCGGCACTGTCGAAGGGTTCCAGCTTGGCGTCTGCGTCCTTGCCCGCGAGGATCTCGACGCGCTGCTCGGCCTGGGCCAGCGCCCGCTGACAGATGCCGGCAAGGGCGACCCCGCGCTCGAAGGAAGCGAGCGAGGCCTCGAGCGTGAGATCGCCGCGCTCGAGCTGGTCGACGAGGGCCTCGAGCTCGGCAAGGGCCTGCTCGAAGGGGGGCTCCGGCGGTGGGACGGCTTTGGGCACGACGGCTGGGCGGCGCGGGCTGGGTAGGGACGGCGAGCGCAACGGTAGCGCAGCGCCCTGCCGCGAGGCAACGCCGCGGCGGCGGGCAGCGGCGCCGCGCGGCCTGCGTGTAAACTGGCGCGCCATCGCGCCCGCCACAGGACCCGTGCCATGCGCCTTCCCCCGCGCCACCGCGCCCTCGCGCTCGCCCTGCTCGCCGCATTGCCGACGGCGGGGGCCGCGGGCGACTACGACGCCTCCGATCCGTACTACCGCCAGCGCGCGCCGAACGAGCGGGGCGTGTTCAGCTACGACGACAGCGGCGACACGCCCTGGAGCGAGGACAAGATCCGGATCCCGCCGCCGCCGGCCGCCGACGCGAGCCTGCCCGAGGTACGGCTCGACAGCCTGCCGAAGGGTTTCAGGGCCTTCCTCGACCCGACGGCGGTGGAGCGCAATCCCCTCGACAATGTGCTGCGCTACTGGATCCTCGTGCGCTCCGGCGGGTCGATCAACCTGAGCTACGAAGGCGCCAACTGCGCCTCGCGGGAGGTCAAGGTCTACGCCCACGCGGACCCGCGCGCGCCGGACGGGATCCGGCCCGTCCGGGAGCCGCGCTGGCAGGAGGTGGGCTTCAGCCGCCGCAGCGACTACCGTTGGGAGCTGCTCGACGGCGTGCTCTGCTCGGGCACCTCCCCGCGCGACACCCCCGGCGTCGCCGCCGCGGTCGGCGGCTACTACCAGCGCGCGCGGCCGTTCACGGAGTACTCCGAAAACCTGCGGCCGATGTTGCCATGAGCGCGCAGTACGACGCCTCCGCCATCGAGGTCCTGGTCGGCCTCGAGCCGGTGCGCAAGCGTCCCGGCATGTACACGGACACGACGCGGCCGAACCACCTTGCGCAGGAGGTGATCGACAACAGCGTCGACGAGGCGATCGCCGGCCACGCGACGTCGATCGAGGTGACGCTGCACAAGGACGGCTCGCTGTCTGTGCGGGACGACGGGCGCGGCATGCCGGTGGACGTGCACCCCGAGGAGGGGGTGCCGGGGGTCGAGGTGATCCTCACCAAGCTGCACGCCGGCGGCAAGTTCTCCGACCGCAACTACCGCTTCTCCGGCGGCCTGCACGGCGTCGGCGTGTCGGTGGTGAACGCGCTATCGAAGCACCTCGAGGTCTGGGTGCGCCGCGGCGGGCGGGAGTACAACATGGCCTTCGCCGGCGGCGAGAAGGTCTCCGACCTCGAGGAGGTCGGCACGGTGGGGCGGGGCGTCACGGGCACGACGGTGCGCTTCTGGCCCGATCCGAAGTACTTCGACACCCCGAAATTCGCCCTGCGCCCGCTCCTCCACGTGCTGCGCGCCAAGGCGGTGCTCTGTTCCGGGCTACGCGTGGCGTTGCACGACGAGGCGACCGACGAGCGCCACGCCTGGTGCTACGAGGACGGCCTCAAGGACTACCTGCTCGACGCCCTGCGCGGCACGCAGACCGTGCCGGAGGAGCCGTTCATCGGCCGCATGGCGGGCAACGCGGAGGCGGCCGACTGGGCCGTGCTCTGGCTGCCCGAGGGCGGGGAGCCCGTGGCCGAGAGTTACGTCAACCTGATCCCGACGTCGCAGGGCGGCACGCACGTGAACGGCCTGCGCGCCGGCCTCACCGACGCGGTGCGCGAGTTCTGCGAGTTCCGCGACCTGCTGCCGCGCGGCGTCAAGCTCACGCCCGACGACGTCTGGGCGAGCTGCAGCTACGTGCTGTCGGTGAAGCTGCTCGACCCGCAGTTCTCCGGCCAGACCAAGGAGCGGCTGTCGTCGCGCGAGTGCGCGGCCTTTGTCTCCGGCGTGGTCAAGGACGCCTTCAGCCTCTGGCTCAACCAGCACGTGGAGCAGGGCGAGCGCATCGCCCAGCTCGCGATCGGCGCGGCGCAGAGCCGCCTGCGCGCGGGCCGCAAGGTGGTGCGCAAGAAGGTCACGCAGGGGCCGGCGCTGCCGGGCAAGCTCGCGGACTGCATCTCGACCGACGTGAGCCGCACCGAGCTCTTCCTCGTCGAGGGCGACTCGGCCGGCGGCTCCGCGAAGCAGGCGCGCGACAAGGAGTTCCAGGCGGTGATGCCGCTGCGCGGCAAGATCCTCAACACCTGGGAGGTGGACCCGGCAGAAGTGCTGGGCTCGCAGGAGGTCCACGACATCGCCGTCGCGGTGGGCGTCGAGCCGGGCAGCGAGGATCTCTCGCAGCTGCGCTTCGGCAAGGTCTGCATCCTCGCCGACGCGGACTCGGACGGCGCGCACATCGCGACCCTGCTCTGCGCGCTGTTCCTGCGGCACTTCCCGAGGCTGGTGGAGCAGGGCCACGTGCACGTGGCGATGCCGCCGCTGTTTCGCATCGATGCCGGCAAGCAGGTCTTCTACGCGCTGGACGAGGGCGAGAAGCAGGGCGTGCTCGACCGCATCGCGGCGGAGAAGCTCAAGGGCAAGGTGACGATCCAGCGCTTCAAGGGGCTCGGCGAGATGAACCCGCAGCAACTGCGGGAGACGACCATGCACCCGGACACGCGGCGGCTGGTGCAGCTCACGATCGACGAGGCCGACGACACGCGCGCGCTGATGGACATGCTGCTCGCCAAGAAGCGCGCCGGCGATCGCCGCGCGTGGCTGCAGGAGAAAGGAGACCTCGCTGAAGTCTAGGGCGCGCCGTGCACG
>Ga0114939_10003108_pt1 | contig 11791 bp, 11 predicted proteins | sample AshMeaCrysSpring_FD_87196 | JGI IMG/M metagenome (GOLD analysis project Ga0114939, IMG submission 87196) | Groundwater microbial communities from Big Spring, Nevada to study Microbial Dark Matter (Phase II) - Ash Meadows Crystal Spring | ecosystem: Environmental > Aquatic > Deep subsurface >... | reverse complement strand
GCCGGCGGCGTCAGGTCCTTGATCTCGTAGCGCAGCACCTTGACGCCCCAGTTCATCGCCGCCTCGTCAATGGCCGAGACGACGCGGGTGTTGATGAACTCGCGCTCCTCGAAGGTCTTGTCCAGCTCCAGCTTGCCGATCACCGAGCGCAGCGTCGTCTGCGCCAGCTGGGTGATGGCGACGATGTAGTTGCTCGAGCCGTAGCTGGCCCGCTGCGGGTCGGTGACCTGGAAGAACAGCACGCCGTCGACGGCCAGCTGCGTGTTGTCCTTGGTGATGCAGACCTGGCTCGGCGTGTCGAGCGGGATCTCCTTCAGGCTGTGCTTGTAGGCGATCCGGTCGACGAACGGGATGACGATCTTCAGCCCGGGGCCGAGCGTGGCGTGGAACTTGCCGAGCCGCTCGACCACCCAGGCGTGCTGCTGCGGCACGATGGTGACCGACTTGATGATGAAGACGATCACCAGCGCCAGTACGACCAGCATCACGATGGCGGTGCCCTGCAGGATCATCTCGTTGCCTCGTTCAGTTGGACTTGCGCGCCACCACCAGCCGGCTGCCCTGCACGGCGCGGATCTCGAACTCGCCGGGCACGGGCACCTCGCCCGGCGCCAGCACCACGTCCCACTCGGCGCCGCGGTACTGGGTCCGCGCCGCGTTGCCGCTGCCCCAGCTGTCCACCCGCACCACCTGGCCGACGTCGAGGTTCTGCAGGTCGTCGCCCTCGGTGCGGATGCGGCCGAAGCGCGAGCGGCGCAGCCACAGGGCGCCGGCAAAGCCGACCACCGCCGCGACCACGAGCTGGAGCACGAACGGCGCGCCGGCCAGGTCGGCCAGGCCGCCGGCGGCGAGCGCTACCGCGATGACCAGAAGGTAGAACGTGCCGGTCAGCAGCTCGAGGATCAGCAGCCCGAAGGCCAGCACCATCCACCACATCCAGCTGCTCATTTCGCCTCCGGCCAGAGCCTCAGGCCGCGCCGGCCAGGCGCCGCCAGGTCTCGATCACGGTATCGGGGTTCAGCGAGATCGACTCGATGCCGTGCTCCACCAGCCACTGCGCGAAGTCGGCGTGGTCCGACGGCCCCTGGCCGCAGATGCCGACGTACTTGCCGCGCGCCCGGCAGGCGGAAATCGCCTGCGCGAGCAGGCTCTTGACCGCCGGATCGCGCTCGTCGAAGCCTTCGGCGACCAGCCCCGAATCGCGGTCCAGGCCGAGCGTGAGCTGGGTCAGGTCGTTCGAGCCGATCGAGAAGCCGTCGAAGTAGTCGAGGAAGCGGTCGGCGATCACCGCGTTCGACGGCACCTCGCACATCATGATCAGCCGCAGCCCGCCCGAGCCGTCGGGCGCGGCGCCGTCGCCGCGCTTCAGCCCGTTCTCGGCCAGCAGCTCGGTCACCCGCTGCGCCTCCTTCAGCGTGCGCACGAACGGCACCATGATCTCGACGTTGGCAAGCCCCATCGTCTCGCGCACGTGCTTCAGCGCCGCGCATTCCATGCGGAAGCACTCGGCGAAGCTGTCGGCGATGTAGCGGGCCGCGCCGCGGAAGCCGAGCATCGGGTTTTCCTCGTCCGGCTCGTAACGGGTGCCGCCGATCAGCTTCTTGTACTCGTTGCTCTTGAAGTCGCTCATCCGCACGATCACCGGCTTCGGCCAGAAGGCGGCGGCGATGGTGGCGATGCCCTCGGCCAGCCGCGACTCGAAGAACTGGCGCGGGCTGGCATAACCGTGGGCCAGCGACTCGACCGCCTGCTTCAGCTCGGCATCGACGCGCGGGTAGTCGAGCACCGCCTTCGGGTGCACGCCGATGTTGTTGTTGATGATGAACTCCAGCCGGGCCAGGCCGACGCCGGCGCTGGGCAGCGACTGGAACTCGAACGCCAGCTGCGGGTTGCCGACGTTCATCATGATCTTGACCGGCAGCTCGGGCAGCCGGCCCTGCTCGACCGTCTCGACCTCGGTTTCGAGCTCGCCTTCGTAGATGTAGCCGGTGTCGCCCTCGGCGCAGGACACGGTCACCGTCGCGCCGTCGGCCAGGACCTCGGTGGCGTCGCCGCAGCCCACCACGGCCGGGATGCCGAGTTCGCGGGCGATGATCGCCGCATGGCAGGTCCGGCCGCCGCGGTTGGTGACGATGGCCGCCGCGCGCTTCATCACCGGCTCCCAGTTGGGGTCGGTCATGTCGGTGACCAGCACGTCGCCGGGCTGCACTTGCTGCATCTGCGCCGTGCTGCGCACGATGGCCACCCTGCCGATGCCGACCTTCTGCCCGATCGCCCGGCCGCTGGCCAGCACGGCCGACTTCTTCTTCAGCCTGAAGCGCTGCTGCACGTGCGCCTGCGACTTCACCGTCTCCGGCCGTGCCTGCAGGATGTACAGCCTGCCGTCGACGCCGTCGCGGCCCCACTCGATGTCCATCGGCCGGCCATAGTGCTTCTCGATCTTCACCGCGTAGCGCGACAACTCGAGGACCTCGTCGTCGGTCAGCGAGAAGCGGTGCCGGTCGGCCAGCGGCACGTCGACCGTGCGCACCGCGCGGCCGCCGGCCGGCGCCGGGTCGAACTCCATCTTGATCAGCTTGCTGCCGAGCGAGCGGCGGATCAGCGGGAACCTGCCCGCGGCCAGCATCGGCTTGTGCACGTAGAACTCGTCCGGGTTCACCGCCCCCTGCACCACCGTCTCGCCGAGCCCGTAGCTGGAGGTGATGAACACCACGTCGCGGAAGCCGGACTCGGTGTCCATGGTGAACATCACGCCGGCGCTGCCGAGGTCGCTGCGCACCATCCGCTGCACGCCCGCCGACAGCGCCACATCAGCGTGGACGAAGCCCTTGTGCACGCGGTAGGCGATCGCCCGGTCGTTGTACAGCGAGGCGAACACCTGCTTGACCCGGGCCAGCACGGCGTCGATGCCGACCACGTTCAGGTACGTTTCCTGCTGCCCGGCGAAGGACGCATCCGGCAGGTCTTCGGCGGTGGCGCTGGAGCGGACGGCAACCGAGATTTCACCTGAAGTTTGGCGCACAAGCTCTTGATATGAAGAACGAATCTCTTTCTCGAGCGCGGCCGGCATGGGAGCCGACTCGACCCAGGCGCGGATCTCGGCGCCGGTGGCAGCAAGCGCCATGACATCGTCGACGTCCAGCGCGTCGAGCCGCGCGTTGATCCGTTCGACCAGCCCGGCGGCGCGCAGGAAGTCGCGGAAAGCGTCGGCGGTGGTGGCGAAGCCGTCGGGGACGCGGATGCCTTCCTCGGTGAGCTGGCTCAGCATCTCGCCCAGCGAGGCGTTCTTGCCGCCCACCGATCCGACATCGGTCATGCGCAGTTCGCTGAACGGGATCACGTACCTGCCGCGCTGCATCTGGGGCTCCGGTGCACGGCAGTCGTTCCCGCCGCCTATGCAAGAATCGTCTCGATTCTAGCGACAGGTCACCCGACGACTTCGATGCCGATCACCGATCCCCCGCCGGACGGGGCGATGCGCACCGTCTTTTTCGTGTCCGACGGCACCGGGATCACCGCCGAGACGCTCGGCCACAGCGTGCTGACGCAGTTCGAGGCGCTGCGCTACCGCCGCGTGCGGGCGCCGTTCATCGATTCGCTGGACAAGGCGCGCGAGCTTGTCGGCCGCATCAACGAGACCGCGGTGCTCGACGGCCGGCGGCCGATCGTCTTCTCGACCCTGGTCGATCCCGACACCAACGCCGAACTGCGCCGGACCCGGGCGATGGTGCTGGACCTGCTCGACTCGTTCGTGGTGCCGCTGGAGCAGGAACTGGGGCTGCAGTCGACGCACACCATCGGCCGCTCGCACAACATGAGCGACACCGGCAGCTATCACCGCCGCATCGAGGCGATCAATTTCGCGCTGGCCCATGATGACGGCCAGTCGGCCAAGGGGCTCGAGACCGCCGACGTGATCCTGGTCGGGGTCTCGCGCAGCGGCAAGACGCCCACCAGCCTTTACCTGGCGATGCAGTTCGGCGTCAAGGCGGCCAACTACCCGCTGATCCCGGAGGACTTCGAGCGCGACGAACTGCCTTCGGCCCTACCGCCGCACCGGCGCAAGCTGTTCGGGCTGTCGATCTCGCCGGAGCGGCTGGCCGAGGTCCGCCACGAGCGGCGGCCGAACAGCCGCTATGCGTCGCTGGAGAACTGCCGCCAGGAAGTCGCCAATGCCGAGCGCATGATGCGCCGCGAGGGCATCCGCTGGCTATCGTCGACCACCAAGTCGATCGAGGAGATCGCGGCGACGATCATGAACGAGCACGGCCTGCATCAGTCGCGCGAGTAGGCGCCGCTCCGCGGCGCGACCTCAGCGATACAGCCAGCTGCGCGTCAGCGGCAGTTCGGTCGCCCCCGCCGCCACCTGGCGGCTGGCGAGGATCTGGTACACGTTCATCCAGCCCTGCGCGAAGCCGTGCCCACAGCCGGCCAGATACACGCGCCAGACGCGCAGCGTGCGCTCGGAGACCTCACGCGCCGCTTCGGCCAGGCGCCCTTCCAGCCGGCGCGACCAGTGCGCGAGCGTGGCCGCATAGTGCGGGCGCAGGCTCTCGACGTCGAAGACTTCGAAGCCGGCCGCCGACATCTCGCGCACCGCCAGGTGCAGGTGCGGCAGTTCGCCATTGGGGAAGACGTACTTGTCGATGAAGTCGCCGGCGCCCGAGCCGATCGGCCGGCTGGCCACGTCGCTGCAGGTGATGCCGTGATTGAGCATCAGGCCGCGGTCGCGCAGCATGCGTGCGGCCGTGGCGAAGTACACGGGCAGGTTGCGTAGGCCGACGTGCTCGAACATGCCGACGCTGGCCACCTTGTCGAAGCTGCCTTCGCCGAAGCGCTCGGGCAGGTCGCGGTAGTCGAGCAGCAGCACCTCGACCCGGTCCTCGAGGCCTTGCTGCGCGATGCGTTCGCGGGCCAGTGTCGCCTGCTGCTCGGACAGCGTGATGCCGACGGCGGCGACGCCGTAGTGCCGGGCCGCGTGAAGCAGCAGCGCGCCCCAGCCACAGCCGATGTCGAGGAACCGCTCGCCGGCGGCGAGCCTGAGCTTGCGGCAGATGTGGTCGAGCTTGGCGCGCTGCGCGACGTCGATGTCCTCGGCGCCGGTCTCGAAATAGGCGCACGAATAGACCATGCGCTCGCCGAGCCACAGTCGATAGAAGCCGTTGCCGACGTCGTAGTGATGACGGATGTCGCTGCGGTCGCTGTGCGGCTGGTGCTGCGCGGGCACGGCGTCGGGTCGCTCCTCCACCGGGACACCGGCGGCTTCGACCAGCCGCGCGGCCAGGCCGATTGCCTCGCCGACATCGCCCTCGAAGTCGAACTTGCCTTCGACGAAGGCCTCGGCGAGCCCGCCCAGCGTCGGCCGCGCGAAGCGCGCCAGCGCCGAGGCGTCGCGGACCTTGAGCGTCAGCCGCGGCGCGTCGCCGAAATCCGATGAACTGCCGTCGGGCAAGACGATCCGCAACGGCAGCCCGCCCGAGGCGCGGACCTGCTCCGCCAGCCTGGCCATCTGCGGGCCGGCCATGCGGCCGACGACGCTGTCCGACGCTCGCTTGAGAAGTGCCTCACCCCACATGAACGAATCCCCGCACTGGCGCGAACATTGTTGCGGATGCTCCGGCCAGCGCCAAGGGGAGGGTTAATCGCGCATCACGGTGATGGCCGCAGCCGCCGGCGTCGCTCGAACAGGCACACCGCCGCCGCGGCCGCCACGTTCAGCGACTCCACCGCCGAGTCGATCGGCACCGTCACCAGTGCCCGGCAGGCTGCCCGCGCCGCCGGAGAAAGGCCGGCGCCTTCGGCGCCGAAGATCCAGCCCACCGGCCCCGAAGGCAGCGGCAACGTCCACAGCGGCTCGCCGCCGCGTGCATCGGCGCCGAACCACGGGCCGGAAAGCGCGTCGGCCAGCGCCGGCGGGTCGACGTGCTCGATCAACCGCAGCCGGAAGTGCGCGCCCTGCCCGGCGCGCAGCGTCTTCGGCGCCCAGAAGGCGGCCGTCGTCGGCGACGCGTACACGTTGCGAACGCCCGCTGCGGCGGCGGTGCGCAGCAGCGTGCCGACGTTGCCGGGATCCTGCACGCCGTCGAGATAGACAAGATCCCCGGCCGACCGGGACGGAAGCGCAACCGACGGCAGCCCCAGCACCAGCATCACGCCGGCGCCGCGCTCCACGGGGCTTAGCCGGTCGTACAGCGCCGCGGCAAGCTCGTAGGCGGCCGCGCCTTCGCCGACCGCCCGCGCACAGACCGCCTCGATTTCAGCGCCGCGGCTGCCGTGCCGCCGCAGCACCGCCTCGACCGGCATGCCGGCGTCGAAGGCCGCCTGCGCCAGGTGCAGCCCCTCGGCCAGCGCGCGCCGCTGCCCGCGCGCCGTGCGCGGCTGCGTGGCTAGGCGCAGCCAGGCCTTGAAGGCAGGATTGGCGGCCGAGGTGATCGCTTTCATCGGGTCGCGCCCGGGCCGAGCAGCGCCCGCACCGGGGCGAACGAGCGCCGGTGCTCGTCGCAGGGACCAAGCCGGCGCAGGCAGTCGAGGTGCACCGGCGTCGGATAGCCGGCGTGATCGGCGAAGCCGTAGCCGGGGAAGCGCGCATCGAGCTGGCGCATCAGCGCATCGCGCTGGACCTTGGCCAGGATCGACGCGGCCGAGATGGCCGGCTCGCTGGCGTCGCCGCCGACCACCGCGCGCGCCTCGATGCGCAGCCGCGGCAGCCGGTTGCCGTCGACGAGCGCGAACTCGGCGGCCGGCTGCAGCGCCTCGACCGCCCGCGTCATTGCCAGCAAGCTGGCCTGCAGGATGTTCAGGTCGTCGATCTCGCCCACGCTGGCTTGCGCCACCGCCCAGGCCTTGGCCCGGCTGCGGATCAACGGCGCCAGCCGCTCGCGCTGTGCCGCCGACAGCCGCTTCGAATCGCGCAGCCCGTCGATCGGCCGCGCCGGGTCGAGGATGACCGCGGCGGCGACCACCGGCCCGGCCAGCGGGCCGCGCCCGGCCTCGTCGACACCGCACACGCGCCGCCCCGCCCCCGGCGCGGCGAACAGGTCATCGTGCGCGGCCTGCAGCCTTCGCCTCATCGCTTCGCGGTGGCCAGGATCGCCTCGGCGGCGAGGTTCGGGGTGTCGCGAAACAGGGCATCGTGCATCGCTGCGAACCGCTCGCGCAGCCGCTGGCAGCGCGCCCGGTCGTCGAGCAGCGCCAGCAGCGTATCGGCGAGTTGCGGCCCGGTGGCCGCGTCCTGCAGCAACTCGGGCACCAGCGCTTCGCCGGCGAGGATGTTGGGCAGACCGACGAAGCGCACCTCGCCCATCCGGCGCATCAGCCAGTACGACGCCGCCGGCATCCGGTAGGCGATCACCATCGGCTTGCCGTAAAGCGCCGTCTCCAGCGTCGCGGTGCCGCTGGCCACCAGCACGCCGTCGGCCGCTTCGAGGCAGTCGTGCGATCGCCCGTCGACCAGAACAATGCGATCGGCGGCAGCGCCGATCAACGCCAGCGCCGATGCCAGCCACTCGCGCAACCCGGGCGCGGCCAGAGGCAGCACGAAGCGCAGGCCCGGCCGCTGCCGCAGCATCCGTGCCGCCGCCTCGACGAAGGGCGGCCCGATGTGCTGCACCTCGGCGCGCCGGCTGCCGGGCAGCAGCGCGATCAACGGGCCATCGACGGCGAGGCCCAGTCGCTGGCGCGCGGCGGCACGGTCGCCCTGGCGCGGGATGCTGCCGGCCAGCGGATGACCGACGTAAGTGGCGGCGATGCCGGCGTCGTCGTAGATCTTCTGCTCGAACGGGAACACCAGCAGCACGCGGTCGGCGGCGCGGCGGATCTTCTCGATGCGCTTCGGCCGCCACGCCCAGATCGACGGGCTGACGTAGTGCACGGTCGGAATTCCCGCCGCGCGCAGCTGCATCTCCAGCCGCAGGTTGAAGTCGGGCGAATCGACGCCGACCACGGCCGCCGGCTGCGCCGCCTGCAGCCGCGCCCGCAGATCGTGGCGCAGCCGGACCAGCCGCGGCAGCTCGCGCAGCACTTCGGCGTAGCCACGCACCGACAGCTCGCGCACGTGCCACCACGCGGTCGCGCCGGCGGCGATCATCCGGTCGCCGGCGATGCCGGGAAAATCCGCGTCGAGCTGGCGCTGGCGCAGCGCGGCGATCACCGGCGCGGCGAGCAGGTCGCCCGAGGCCTCGCCGGCGACGAACCCGATGCGCACGGCACCACTAGCGAACGATGCCGCGCGTCGAACCGCGGACGAAGGCCGCCAGCGCGCGCAGCTCGGCCGCGCAGGCGGGAGACTCGTCGGCCAGCTGTTCGATCCGCTCGCAGGCCCCGGTCGCGGTCAGGCCCTCTTTGTAGATCGTCTTGTAGGCGCGGCGCAGCGCGGCGATCGTCTCCGGCGCGAAGGCGCGCCGCTTCAGCCCTTCACTGTTCAGGCCGTGCGCCGCCGCCGGGTTGCCGTTGCAGATCACGAAGGGCGGCAGGTCCTGCAGCAGGATCGTGCCGCCGCCGGCCATCGCATGGCTGCCGACGCGCACGAACTGGTGCAGCGCGGTCAGCCCGCCGAGGACGACCCAGTCGCCGATCTGCACGTGCCCGGCCAGGGTCACGGCATTGGCGATGACGCAGTGGTCGCCGACGCGGCAGTCGTGCGCGACGTGCGCGTAGGCCATCACCCAGTTGTCGGAGCCGAAGCGCGTCACCCCGCCGCCCTGCGCGGTGCCGAGGTTGAAGGTGCAGAACTCGCGGATCGTGTTGCCATCGCCGATCACGAGCTCGGTGTCCTCGCCGCCGTACTTCTTGTCCTGCGGCACGCCGCCGAGGGCGACGTGCGGGAAGATGCGGTTGCCGCGGCCAATGGTCGTGCGCCCCGAGATCACCGCATGGGCGCCGATCGAGGTGGCGGCGCCGATGCGCACCTGCGGCCCGACGATCGCGTACGGGCCGATCTCGACGTCGCCGTCGAGCTGCGCGCCCGGCTCGACCAGCGCCGTTGGATGGATCCGCGCCATCAGGTCTCGCCCACCCGCATCGCGCTGCCGCCGCCGGCGGTGGCAGTCGCCGGAATCTGCCGGTAGGCGCACAGCAGCTCGGCCTCGGCAGCCACCTGCCCGTCGACCAGCGCCCGGGCGCCGAACTTGCCGACGCCCCGCATCTCGCGCAGCAGCGTCGCCTCGAGGCGGAGCTGGTCGCCCGGCCCGACGGGGCGCTTGAAGCGCGCGTTGTCGATGCCGGCGAAGTAGTACACGGCGTTGCGGTCGGCGCGCGTGTCGAAGGTGACGAACGACAGGATCGCCGCCGCCTGCGCCAGCGCCTCGATGATGTAGACGCCCGGCAGCACCGGGTGGTGCGGGAAGTGACCGCTGAACACCGGCTCGTTGATGCTGACGTTCTTCAGCGCCACGATCCGCTTGCCGGATTCGATCTCCAGCACCCGGTCGACCAGGATGATCGGGAAGCGGTGCGGCAGGTGGCGCAGGATCTCGTGGATGTCCATCAGTCGTCCTTCGGGCCGTGCTTCAGCCGCGCTTCGAGCGCCCTGACGCGGCCGCGCAGCTCCTGCAGATGGCGCAACGCCGCGGCATTGCGTTCCCAGTCGCGGTTGGTCATCAGCGGGAAGAAACCGGTGTAGTAGCCGGGTTCGGCGATCGTACGCGACACCAGCGTGCCTGGCCCGATCAACGTGCCGTCGGCGATCGACAGGTGGCCGGCGATCATCGCCGCGCCGCCGATCTGGCAGCCGCGGCCGATGCTGGCGCTGCCGGCAATGCCGACGCAGCCGGCGAGCACCGAGTGGGCGCCGATGCGGCAGTTGTGGCCGACCTGGATCAGGTTGTCGAGCTTCGCGCCGTCTTCGATCACCGTGTCGCCCATCGCGCCGCGGTCGATCGTGGTGTTGGCGCCGATCTCGACGTCGTCGCCGATCACCACGCGGCCGGACTGCGGGATCTTGATCCAGCGGCCGTCCAGCGGCGCGAAGCCGAAGCCGTCGGCGCCGATCACGGCGCCGCTGTGCACGATGGCGCGCGCGCCGATGACGCAGCCGGCGAGCACGCGCGCGCCGGCGTGCAGCCGCGTGTCCTCGCCGAGGCTGGCGCCGGCACCGACGCAGGCGTTGGCGCCGATCCAGCACCGCGCGCCGATCGTCGCGCCGGCCTCGACCACAGCACCGGCGTCGACCCGCGCCGAGGCGTCGATCCGCGCCTGCTCCGCGACGTGCGCGCCTTTGGCGACGCCGGCGGCGACCGGCTCGGCCGGCGTCAGCAGGCGCGCGGCCAGGGCGAACCAGGCGTAGGGATTGGCGCATTCGATCAACGCCGGCACGGCCGCCTGCGCATCGGCGAACAGCGCCTGCCGATCGGCCGCGGTCAGCACCAGCGCGCCAGCCGCGGACTGCGCGGCGGCGGCCCGGTAGCGCGGGTTGGCGAGAAAGCTCAGGTGCTCCGCCCGCGCCGACTGCAGCGGCGCGACGCCGACGAGCTGCCGCGCCAAGTCGCCCGACAGCCTTGCCTGCAGGCGCCCGCCGGCTGCTCCGGCGACGGCCCTGGCCAGCGCGTCGAGCGTGTAGCCGGCCATCGGCGAGGGCGCCGGCTACTTCGGCGCGTTCAGCGCGCGCAGGACTTTCTCGGTGATGTCGACGCGCGGGCTGAAATAGACCGCCTCCTGCACGATCAGGTCGAACTTCTCCTGCTCGGCGATCTGCCGCACGATGCGCTGCGCCCGTTCCATCAAGCCCTGCAGCTCCTCGTTGCGCCGTTGGTTGAGGTCCTCGCGGAACTCGCGCTGGCGCCGCTGCACGTCGCGGTCCAGCTCGGTGAGCTCGCGCTGGCGACGGTTGCGCTCGGCCTCGCCGAGCACCGGGGCGTCCTTCTCGAAACGCTCGGCGGCGCCCTTCAGCTTGGCCCCGAGTTCCTGCAGCTCGCGATCGCGCTTGGAGAACTCCGCTTCGAGCTTCTGCGTGGCCGCCTTGGCCGGCGCCGAATCGCGCAGGATGCGCTCGGAGCTGACGTAGCCGATCTTCAACTCCTGCGCCGCCGCGGGCAGCGCCAGCGCACCGGAGGCCAGCGCCAGTGTCAGCATCGCGGCGTTCAGAGACTGCTTCATGAGGAGACCGTCCTGGTTGCGACGGGAAATTCTATAGCGACCGGCCGCGCCGTGCCCCGCGCCACCGGAATCAGAACCCGGTGCCGATCTGGAACTGGAAGCGTTGCAGCCTGTCGCCGGGCTGATCGTTGATCGGATAGGCGTAGCTGAGTTTCATCGGCCCCAGCGGCGAGATCCAGGCGATGCCGAGGCCAGCCGAGTAGCGCAGGTCGCCGAGCTTGACCTGCTGGTCGGCGCCCCAGACCTGCCCGCCGTCGATGAAACCGAACATGCGCAGCGTCCGATCGCCGCCGGGCAGGGGCGTCAGCACTTCGCTCTGGAAGCTGAAGCGGCGCGTGCCGCCCAGCGGCGTGCCGAACGCGTCGACTGGCCCCAGCGAGGCGGTGTCGTAGCCGCGCACGCTGCTGATGCCGCCGGCATAAAAGTTCTTGAACACCGGGTAAGGCTTGCCGCTGTAGGAATCGCCGTAGCCGAGCTCCGCGTTCACCGCGAACGTGATGCGGTTGGTGATCGGGAAGTAGCGCACGTGCTGGTAGGTCAGCCGGTAGTACTGCAGGTCCAGCACCGGCAGCCCCCATTCGAGGAACAGCCGCTGCAGCAGGCCGCGCGACGGCACCAGTACGTTGTCGCGGCTGTCGCGCGCGGTGCCGAGCGTCAGCGCCAGCGAGGTCGGCGTGCTGCCGAAATCCTCCACGTACTG
>Ga0114939_10003107_pt1 | contig 11793 bp, 13 predicted proteins | sample AshMeaCrysSpring_FD_87196 | JGI IMG/M metagenome (GOLD analysis project Ga0114939, IMG submission 87196) | Groundwater microbial communities from Big Spring, Nevada to study Microbial Dark Matter (Phase II) - Ash Meadows Crystal Spring | ecosystem: Environmental > Aquatic > Deep subsurface >... | reverse complement strand
CTTGAGAACAAAGCCCGAATGCGTTTTTCAGCGAAAAGCTTTATATCTAATGTTTTGGGTCATTTTGTTACGTCGAACTCAGGTTTAAATAGGGTAGCTCGTGATTTTTCTAATGTCCTGTCTCGCGGGTAATATCGATTGGGAATTTGCTCGGGGAGGTAGGGAATGATTAACCATTAGCAATTAGCAATTAGCAATTAGCAATTCTCAAGAAAACGTTCACATATATAAGACAATGTGAAAGTCTAATCAATAATTAGCAAGCAACGGTGGAGATACAATATCTCACGAGAAAACCATAGCGCTTGCTTTACTTACTATGGCAACAATTAACAGCAACTATCTCAAACTTAAAGCAGGGTATCTCTTCCCCGAAATTGCTCGCCGTGTATCATCCTTCGCTGAAGCAAATCCAGATGCTAAAATTATCCGCCTGGGAATTGGTGATGTCACCGAACCATTACCAGAAGCTTGTCGGACTGCGATGATTAAGGCTGTGGAGGATATGGGCGATCGCTCATCCTTTAAAGGCTATGGTCCAGAACAAGGTTATGCTTGGTTGCGGGAAAAAATCGCCGCCCAAGATTTCCAATCACGGGGATGTCAAGTTGATGCCTCCGAAATTTTTATCTCCGATGGCTCCAAGTGTGATTGTGGTAATATCCTGGATATTTTTGGCGATGATAATAAAATTGCTGTCACTGACCCGGTTTATCCCGTGTATGTAGACACCAATGTTATGGCAGGTCATACCGGAGATGCCAATGAAAAGGGAGAATATGGCGGTTTAGTATATCTACCAATTTCGGCAGAGAATAATTTTACTGCTGAAATTCCCAAGGAAAAGGTAGATGTGATTTACCTTTGCTTTCCTAATAACCCAACGGGGGCGATCGCTACCAAAGAACATCTAAAAGCATGGGTAGACTACGCCAAAGCCAATGGCTCAATAATTTTCTTTGACGCAGCATACGAAGCATTTATCACTGACCCCGCCATTCCCCATTCCATATACGAAATAGAAGGAGCTAGGGATTGCGCCATTGAATTTCGGTCTTTTTCTAAAAATGCTGGCTTCACAGGAACCCGTTGCGCTTTAACTGTTGTACCTAAAACTCTTACCGGAAAAGCTGCTGACGGCTCTAACGTAGAAGTTTGGAAACTATGGAATCGCCGCCAGTCCACCAAATTTAATGGTGTATCCTACATAATCCAACGAGGTGCCGAAGCTGTTTACTCACAAGAAGGACAACAGCAAATTAAAGCTTTAGTTGGTTTTTACATGGAAAATGCCAGAATAATCCGAGAAAAATTAACCGCAGCAGGATTAAGTGTTTATGGTGGTACTAATGCACCCTATGTTTGGGTCAAAACTCCCAATGGTTTATCTAGCTGGGATTTCTTTGATAAATTACTTCATGCCTGTAATGTAGTCGGAACCCCAGGTTCAGGATTTGGCGCTGCAGGTGAAGGTTACTTCCGAATTTCTGCCTTTAACAGTCGGGAAAATGTCGAAGAAGCCATGAAGCGTATTATCGAGAAATTTAAATAGGACTTAACCAACAATTTTCGTGGGGGGCGAATGGCTTTCGCCCCTTAGCAATGGCTAAACAATAAGTCCTAAATAATAAGTCCTAAATAAATTGAGATTAATTTATATTCTCTTACTTCCCGAAAATAAGTATTTAAACTAGTAAAAAAAACAATATTTTATGATTCTAATAGATTTAAATTAAACTTAAATTAATCAAGTAGTTTTTATTACAAAAATCGGCATTTTTACATACACATATACATATTAAATAGATATAATGAAAGCGTAGATATAGTGTTTAGTGATATGGCTCCAGTAGTTCTCAACCATAAGGTGCAGGATGATATAACCAGCTTAAGGATTAAGAGTATTGATGCCAAAGTGTTAAATGAACCCAGTTATTTTGTTATTCATAAATATAAAAAAAATCTACCAAAATCATCTTCCCCCTTCAAGGTTGTTGAACTTAAAAAAAGTATCTACCATCGCTTTCAAGTAAAAAATACTCAAGAACTCAAAAAATCTGGAGCCTTTAAAATGGCAACTGATGGTATGGGATATCTTGACTTTAGCCTCAGGTCAACATGGGAAATGCTATATCGAAAGTTTGTTAATATTCTTCCCAGTGAAGAAAATCAACAAGGATATGGCTGTATTAATGGGATTGATATTTTTCTATATTTTAAACCGTGGCAAATATTTGCTTTAAATCCAAAGACAGCAACACAAGACGATATTAAAAACGCATACTACCGCTTATCTAAAATCTATCACCCAGATAATAAAGTTACTGGCGATAGAGCAATATTTGAACGTGTTAAAGATATGTACAACAGTATTATTGTAATTTTTACATAATGCAATCTGCAAAAAACAATTTTTTTATAAAAGAAAAAACCCTAGCAAAAGCCTTATCTATAGATTTACGAATATTAGACGATAAAATTGCTTTTTTAGAATCTTCATCTGAGAGTAATTTTCAGATAAAAGAATGGATACACTTTATATATAGAAATAAAAATCTCAAAATCAGGATTTTCTCTAAACAAGGTGTTTTAGCTATTGCGAAATATCTTGATTTTCATGGGAAAACAACAGATGTTGCTTTAAGGTCAGTCCTGATACTTATTGAAGAACATCGTCAAAATCAGATTGATGCTAATATTCGACAAAAAATTTACAATCACAGTTCTTCTCTAATTTTAAGTAAGCAGCGTCATTGGCTTAGTTATAAAGATACTTATAAAATATTTAAAACTACTAAGTCAAGGTTAGATGAGGCATTTAAAAATATTCAAACCAGCGATACTCCCATGAGTATTGATGAAGAATTTCAATGTATAGAAGATATTCTTTACTTCTCTTTTTCTGGGTTAGAAAAGTTAAGCATAGAATTAGCAGCTCGTTTATACTCCAAACAAAGGCGGGACTATTGTCAAAGAGTACCGATAGTTACTCCACCAGTTCTTGAATACCTAACTCTAGCTCCTTCTCCTTCTACTCAGGATATCGATAGGGCGATGAGATATGCAAAAGCTAGGGATAAGGAAAAATGTCAGATAACAGGTGATGTTCGTGATAAATATACTGAAATAAAATTAGTTAAACATCACTTATTCGATAAAAATAATTATCGACCACTTGCCGCTGATCCAGATAATATTATTACCATTTCAGAGCAAATCAGCGATGAATTTCATCAATGGAATGGAGGTTATGATAAGTCTTGTACCATTGATGATTTTATTGAGTATATAGAATTATTTTATCCAGACAAATATGAAGTTGTTTTGATGTTGCTTAATCGTAGAAGCGTATTGGAAGTAAAACTAAGTCAATTTCAGCGTCATTTGCCCCAAGGGAATGATTAATTTTCGATATTAAAATTTGAGTATATCATTAGCTTTTACTCCATATCTTTTTACAAGATAAAAATTAATGCAAAAAAATATGTAGTTGTGTAGGGGCAAATGGCATTTACCCTCTTAGGCTAATAAAATTGATGTGGGGGCAAATGGTATTTGCCCTTTCGCCACGAAAACCGCAAGATATTATGATGTGGGTAAGTACAGTTAAAAAAAATTACAAATTTTCCAACTTTTCTTGGTAGTAGATTTGTAATAAATTTTCTAACTTTTCATCGGGGCAACAATCAATCAAAGCTTCAAAAGCCTCTAATAGTTTTGCAGCACTATCTCCTAACATTGGGCTTAATCCCCACACATCATCTACCCATTGTTGAGGATGGGAATCATCAAAAATCATTCTTGAAAGGAGTTGTTTGGCTTCTTCTTTATTCATATTTAGCTAGTCAGGTGGCTGAGAAACAGTTTAAAATGTAGAATGATTTCAAAAAAAATTACTATTCCAATAGAAAAATTTAAAATTGTGTAATTATTAATAGTAATAGCCGCAAGCTCCACGAAATCTTGGCGCTCTTGGCTCCTTGGCGGTTACATAAATCAAGCTTTCTGAGAATTTTTGCGTAAGTCCTGATTAATTAGGAATAGCCGCAAAACAAGGAATTTATGTCATTCTGTTGGCGCCAGCCTTCCCGTAGGATACGCAACAAAGTGAAGAGAAGAATTTCCCGATATGCTTGATTTACCTGGTTTTTACTGAAAATGACTATTTATCCTTTGCGTAAGTCCTATTAATTTAGAAAAAAACGAACTTATCTAGAAAGAAAAGTTATATAAAAGGAAACAATCCGTGCCATGCTTTGATCAATTTAATCGGTGATAAATAATCAGCGACATCCTTTAATCCATTTAATCCGTGATTAAATCCGTGATTATTAGTTGGTAGAGTTGGTTATCTGAAATAATCAGAGACAATCATAGGTCAAAGTGGGATAATAGATAATGCCTGAAAAGATAAAACGACTTTTGCAGTTAGATACAACTTATAACACCCGTGATATAGGCGGCTATACAACGGAAGATGGCAAGACAACTAAATGGCTCAAGCTCCTTCGCTCCGATAATTTACACGCTCTCACCCCCGATGCCCAAAATACTTTGCTTGATTGTGGGGTTCGCACTATCATCGACTTACGTAACGATGATGAAATAGAAAAAGCCCCTAATGTATTTACCCAACACCCCCAGGTGAGTTACCATAATATCCCTCTATTTAATAATCAAATTGACTACAGCCAAATCCCTTTGTGGAGTCTGGAAGAACTTTATGTAATAACCTTAGATAAATGTAAAAGCCAAATTCTAGCCGTTATTAACACCATCGCAGTCCATAAAACTCCCGTTTTAGTCCATTGTGCGGCAGGAAAAGATAGAACAGGTATTATTATTGCTTTATTATTAAGTATTGCTAATGTTTCATTAACGACTATTGCCGAAGATTATGCTGTCAGTGGCAAAAATATTATTCCTATATATAAGGAAGAAATAGAAATAGCCAAAGAAAAAGGTTTTGCCCATATTTTTGATTCCCCGGCAGAAACAATGTTATCCACCCTTAGTTATCTCCAAAAGGAATATGGGGGAGTTGTTGGTTATTTACAAACTATTGGAATTACAGGTGAGCAAATCAATCATATCCGTGAGATGCTTGTTGATTGATTAGCTTTTATTGATTAGCTTTTATTGACAAATGTCTAGCATCTCTTCTGTGACTGTTACTGTTCCCGCAACCACTGCAAACCTAGGACCTGGTTTTGATTGTATTGGTGCCGCTTTAAGTTTATATAATCAGTTTACATTTACTGCCCTTGGTAAGTCAGATTTTGAGGAACCTATTTTAATTATCAATCCTTCTGGTCGCGAGGCTTCCAAGTTAACTAACGATGAAAGTAGTTTAGTTTATCAGGCCTTTACTAAATTATATAAAGTTATCGGGGAAACACCGCCCTCCATACAAATTGATATTGCTTTAGGTGTTCCCCTAGCCAGAGGTTTAGGAAGTTCAGCAACTGCGATTGTTGCTGGATTAGTAGGGGCTAATGAATTGACTGGCAGTCCTTTAACTCCATTGCAGGTAATGAACTTAGCTATTGAAATGGAGGGACATCCTGATAATGTAGTGCCTGCTTTATTAGGTGGTTGTCGATTAGCCGCCACAGGTATTAACCAAACTACAAAAGACAAAGACTGGGTTATCTGTGAAATCCCCTGGAATCCAAAAATCCTAGCCATAGTCGCTATTCCTGACTTTGAGCTAGAAACAAAAGAAGCGAGACGAGTTTTACCTACAGAGTTTAGTCGGGCTGACGCTATTTTTAACACTGCCCATTTAGGTTTATTACTACGAGGTCTAGATACTGGTAATGCTGATTGGTTAAAAGCTGCTTTACAGGATAAGTTACACCAACCCTATCGCAAGGCTTTAATTTCCGGTTACGATTCCGTATCCGCCGCTGCTATTAATGCTGGGGCTTTTGGTTTGGTTATTAGTGGCGCTGGTCCTACATTGTTAGCCTTAACTGAGGTCGCGCATTCTTTAGACGTGGTGGCTGCGATGGCTGCTGCTTGGAAACAAGAAGGCATTGCTGCAATGGTGCGATCGCTTCCCCTTGAGACCCAAGGAGCAAAAATAATTCATAATTCATAATTCCAAATAACAAACTACCAATTATGAATTACTAAATAATCGAAATATGGAACAAATACAAGCAGAAATTACAGTCCTCAAAGAACAAATAAACGCCCTATACGAAGAAAGGGTTCAGCTATCACCTAAATTTATAGTCCCAGCTAATAACTCACCGAAAGGAATGGTCGAAGCTTATCGTCGCTTTGCCAGGGAAAACCCCCAAATATCCGTAGAACTCAAAGGTATAGATGATGCCATTGCTGCCCTGGAAAGACAATTGGAAGGAAAACGAAGAGAGCTAAATAAGTTACAAAAAAAATCCCAACGTGAATCCATCGAAGAAGAACTCGAAGCCGCCAGAGAACAGGCAAAAATTCATGCCGAACGCATTAACCAACTAGCAGCAGAACTTACCTCTGAAATCCGCCTCCTTAAAGCCTGTGCTGATAAACTAAGTCCTCTTTATTGGCACATCTATTACAAGCCCTTTATTACGGGCTTTAAGACTATCTCAGTTCCTTATGTCCGTTCCGATAATGAAGTATGGACTATTGTCAACCGTATAATTTAAGTAAATTTATACTTGTGCTATTAAGCTTCTTCTGAAGCGTAAATATATACCAGTAAAAATACTCTTTTAGATAGAGTCTTAAATACTACTTTAGATAGTTGCTAAAGTAGCTATACTCTATTGACTTCACAAAAATTTATATTTACTATGGTTCATGTTGGTTTTTGTAAGTATTTATTAATTCTTATGATGAAGATTCAATTTTGTACTGACCACAATTGTTAACATATGTAAAATGTCTTAACATAATGTAACATATAGGTAGTTAAAAGATATCAGTGATGAATATTATTGAATTTCCGTGGCTGACAGCCATAATCGCCCTGCCCCTCTTGGCAGCCTTTGCGATTCCTATGATTCCAGATAAAGAAGGTAAAACAGTTCGCTGGTACACCTTGGGAGTTGGGATAGCTGATTTTGCGTTAATGGTTTATGCCTTTTGGCAAAATTTCGATTTACAAAACTCCAGTTATCAACTTGTAGAGAAATATTCCTGGGTTCCCCAACTTGGTTTAAATTGGTCAGTAGCCGTAGATGGCATCTCAATGCCCCTAGTATTACTAACTGGTTTAATTAATACTCTGGCAATATTCGCGGCTTGGAATGTAAAATCTAAGCCGCGTTTATTTTATTTCTTACTGTTATTAATGTATAGCGCTCAAGTAGCGGTGTTTGTAGCTCAAGACATATTACTATTCTTCTTAGTTTGGGAAATCGAGTTAGTTCCGGTATATCTATTAATATCTATTTGGGGTGGCGCAAAACGCCGTTACGCAGCTACTAAATTTATTCTTTATACAGCAGCAGCATCTATATTTATTTTGATAGCAGGGTTTGCGATGGCATTCTCTGGAGATACAGTTACTTTTGATATGACAGCTTTAGGAATGAAAGAGTATTCCAAAGGCTTTGAATTGTTGGTGTATGCAGGCTTACTAATTGCTTTTGGTGTTAAATTACCTATTTTCCCTTTGCATACTTGGCTACCCGACGCTCACGGTGAAGCACCTGCAGCGGGTTCTATGATTTTGGCTGGCGTATTGTTAAAGATGGGTGGTTATGGGTTGATTCGCTTTAACATGGAAATGTTACCCAATGCCCATTTATTCTTTGCTCCCCTATTGGCAATTCTAGGGGTAGTTAATATTATCTACGGAGCTTTAGTTGCTTTTGCTCAGACAAATATCAAACGTCGTTTAGCTTATTCTTCCATTGCCCATATGGGTTTTGTGCTGGTTGGCATTGCTTCCTATACCGAAATTGGTATTAGTGCCGTGATGCTGCAGATGATATCCCACGGTTTAATCGCAGCCCTCTTATTCTTCCTCTCTGGCGTCACCTACGAGCGCACCCACACCTTAATGATGGACAAAATGGGTGGCATGGCAAAAGTAATGCCAAAAACCTTTGCTATCTTTACTGCTGGTGCAATGGCTTCCCTTGCCCTACCTGGAATGAGTGGTTTTGTTGCTGAAATCATGGCATTTATTGGTATTACAACCAGTGACGTATACAGTTCTAACTTTAAGATTGTAGTAGTCTTACTTTCCGCAGTCGGCGTCATTTTGACTCCAATTTACTTGCTATCAATGCTGCGTGAAGTATTTTACGGTAAGCAAAATGAAGAATTACATTTAGATAGCATTGTCCCCGATATTAAGCCCCGCGAGTTATTTATTGCAGCTTGTTTAATTGTCCCCATCATTGGAATTGGTTTATATCCCAAAGTGGCTACCCAAATCTATGATGTTAAAACTGCTGAAATCGCAAATCAAGCACTTCAAGTATTACCAGTAATTGGACAACAACAACCCTCAAGTTTATATTCTCAGATTTTTACAGCACCGACATTAGCAAATTCCGATATTCAAGCTTTGGTTCAGATTCGTGATTAGATGGTCGTTATTTTTCTTCCCAGGAAATTCAATAAAACTACATAATCAGGTAAATAAAAGATGGGAGTGATTTATTCAATCACTCCCATCTTTATTGATTATTAATTAATGAATTATATCAAATCCGGTAGCTTATGAGTAATAAAACCGCCAAAACACCAAGGACACCAAGGGAAGAGAAAAGAGAGAATAATACCGAAGAAGTGCGGATTTGATATTATTTATTTATTTATTCTTAATTGATTAATTGAGATAATTTCTGTTGATATCAAATAAATAAACCAGATTTGTGAAAAAATCTGGTTTATACAAACTCTGAAAATGTTTTTATTCTCAACCAATCAACTGACAAAAATGAGCCTAAACAAATCAAATTAAACAAATCAAGCTAACAGTTATTCTAATTATTTTTTAGCAATAATCCATACAGCATGAACAATACCGGGAATAAAGCCAAACAGTGTTAAAAGTATATTAATCCAAAAATCCAAACCAAAACCAACCTGTAAAAAGACTCCCAAGGGTGGGCAGAAAACAGCACAGATAAGTCTTATAATATCCATATTATCTCCTATATCAAAAGATGTATTTCTGAGGTTGAAGTTTTTTAATCACTCAACCAACTCTCTATATTCCTAAGTTAACAGGGCTGTTTTACCAATTGAGTTCGGTTTACCCAACGTATTAACCGCCACTTATTTTTGCTTTATAACCTAATTTAGTTAATGTTTCTAGTAACTTTTGTTTATGTTCTCCCTGAATTTCAATTTCATTCTCTTTAACAGTGCCACCGCTACCACATTGAGTTTTTAGTTGTTTTACTAAAGCGGCTAATGTTTCTGGTTTACATTGGAAACCTGTAATTACTGTAACTGTTTTTCCTTTACGCCCTGTGCGAGTTGCTTGGATGCGTAAATTTTGCTTTTCTGGAGGTAATTCTTCCACAGGGCGCTCTAATGCGGCTGAATTATCGTCACCGAATTCCTTATATACGATTTTTTTTGCTGAAGAATTAGATTGGGATGACATAATGTTAATAGAAGAATGGCTAATGGCTAATGGCTAATAGAAGAATGGCTAATTTCTGACATAACTATAATTTTAAAGCTTATAGAAAATCAACTGGTCACATCAGAAAATATAATTCATAAAACATAGTCTATTTTATTACCTGTTGATAACCGCTGTTTCTTGACCTAATCCTACCTACCTCGGAAGTTTTCAGATGAATCGGATAGTTTTTTGTGATTTTGACGGCACAATTACGGTTGAAGAAACTTTTGTTGCAGTCCTTAAAAAATTTTCGCCTCAATTATCTGCCATTTTAATCCCAGAAATTTATGCCAAGCGTTTAACTCTACGGGAGGGTGTTCGCCAAATTCTGGAATCCATACCTTCTAAATGTTATCCTGAGATTATTGAATTTACCCGCCACCAAGCTATTCGCCCTGGTTTTCAAGAGTTTTTAGATTTTCTTGATGAGAGAAAAATTCCCTTTGTTGTTGTTTCTGGGGGATTGCGGGGAATGGTAGAAGCTGTTTTAGGTGATTTTGCTAAACGCACTATGGCCATCTACGCCATTGATGTAGACACCAATGGTTCTCATCTTATCGTCCACTCAGAGTTTGAAGGCGATACGGAATTAATGGCAAAGGTACAGGTTATAGAAAAATATATTTTTTCATCTGGTTCTTTAGATACTTCTTTACAAGCGATCGCGATTGGCGACTCTATCACGGATTTAAATATGGGACTATATGCCCATGCCGTATTTGCCCGTGATAGGTTGTGCCAGTATTTAGATGAATATCAAAAGTCCTATGTCCACTGGAATGATTTTTTTGATATCAAAGAATATCTGATTAATAATTCGTGATTTGCGTGACAGGTTTATAATATTTGCCAAAAGGATATGCTGTCAAAACACGATCAAAAATGAATCTCCAAATCTTAACTGACCCTCGTTATGAATTAATCCATTCTGCCCGTTACTTTTACCAACAGGGTTGGATGCTAGGCACAGCAGGTAATTTATCAGCGCGCTTACCTGATGGCAGTTTTTGGATTACAGCTAGCGGTCGGTTAAAAGGAGAACTAGTAAGTAGTGATTTTATCCGCATGTATGTGGATGGAAAAATTATAGATTGTCCAGATGGAATGAAACCTTCAGCGGAAACTTCGATTCATCAAGCTATTTATGAAATGTATCCAGAATCACAAGCTTGCTTTCACGTACATTCCGTAGAAGCAAATTTAGTTTCTAATTTTGTCGAAGCAGATGAATTACCCTTACCACCCTTAGAAATGCTTAAGGGTTTAGGATTATGGGAAGAAAATCCCAAATGTACATTGCCTCTATTCGATAACCATTTTCAGGTTCCAAAAATAGCTACTGAAATCAAAGAAAGATTTCGGGATCATAAAAAACCCCAAATACCAGCTTTACTAATTCGTAATCATGGCGTTACTATTTGGGCACCTTCTCCGATTATTGCTCGTAACTATATTGAAGTGATTGAATATATTTTTCGCTATATGGCGATCGCTCGTCAAACAGGCATAGGTTATCAGAGTTAAACCCATCAGAATTAAGCTCGTCAGAATTAAATAGATAATTGGTTAATAGAGACTTAGCGCTTTGCCCAATTACAAATAAAAAGATATCTACACTTCGTTTTGTTGCCCATTTTATTGGATTACCAGATAAAGTAGAAGCCTTAAAAACTATACTTCTGGAACACCTAGAGCCAACTAGCAAAGAACCGGGATGTATAAAATAGGAACTTTTACAAAATAAATCTGACCCCACTGATTTTACTTTTGTTGAAGAATGGCTAGAATGAGGCCCTTGATATTTGTATAGTATTTGTGAAACAGGCATCCTGCCTGTTTATATTAGATAGTATTTGTGGAACAGGCATCCTGCCTGTTTATATTTGTATAGTATTTGTGAAACAGGCATCCTGCCTGTTTATATTAGATAGAAATTTTCTACGAACAGGCTAGAAGCCTGTTCCACAGAATCAAAATATATATTTCAACTGTTCTTTTTCAGCCCAACAAAGATTTCCTGAAAGACCACTAATATCAGTCTAATCCTTCTAATTTGTAATACCTTACACCTTTAGATTATCAGGCATAAGGCTAGGGTGTTTACTTTGTGTATAAGCCTTAGAAAAAAGTTCATGCAGTTTTTGTGTCACGTGCTGCCAGTTTAAAAAGCTTGTTTAATAAGGGTTTTG
>Ga0114939_10003106_pt1 | contig 11794 bp, 4 predicted proteins | sample AshMeaCrysSpring_FD_87196 | JGI IMG/M metagenome (GOLD analysis project Ga0114939, IMG submission 87196) | Groundwater microbial communities from Big Spring, Nevada to study Microbial Dark Matter (Phase II) - Ash Meadows Crystal Spring | ecosystem: Environmental > Aquatic > Deep subsurface >... | reverse complement strand
TTCCGGTCATTTTCTATTTTATCATTTTTTTTCCTGACTTGTTCATGCCCATGCCGGGCACACTAGCTGCGATGTCCACATCGCAGGGCTTGGGGGCCACTACGACTTGGAAGTCGCAGCCACTTTGGAAAATCTTCCGCCTTGCCTTCCGTGTAAAAACGTTTTACACCTTGATCTTATGTCGATTCGGGAGCTTGCAAAACTGACGGGAACCTCGCCGACGGCGGTGAGTCTCATCTTGAACAACCGTCCGCACCGGTATGCGCCCGCGACGGTGGAGCGTGTGCGGGAGGCGGCGGAGAAGAACCACTATGTGCCGAGCATTTACGCGCAAACGATGCGGACGAAGCGGTTCAACAACGTTTTTGTGATCAAGGGGGCGAGGCCGGGAGAATCGACATTCAATCAGATTGTGGAGACCAGCTTCCACCGCGAGCTTTCGGCGCAGGGGTTCCGGATGGGGCTGGCGTTTGTGGAGGACGAGGCCTTCGCCGACCCGCAGTTTCTTGTCCGGGTGCGCCGCAACTGGCAGTGCGACGGGTTTGTTTTCGCCTACAACTTCCCCGGCCCGGAGCGGCTCCGCCAGCATGTGGCCAGTGACCCGTTCCCCTGTGTCTGGTTCAACCAGAAGTTCCGCTTCGACGCGGTGCATCCGGATAACGCGGGCGGGGCGTCCGCGCTCACCCGGGCCATGATCGAGGCCGGGCATCGGGATATTGCTTTCGTGGGGCCAGGCCCGAAGGCGGGCGGCGAGCCGCCGCACTTCAGCGCCGAGGACCGGGAGGCGGCCTATCGTGCCGCGATGGAGGCGGCCCGCTTGAAACCGCGGGTGATCGCGCCTTCAGCCGCCGGGCCCGTGGATCTGCGGAGCGAGCTGGGCGGGTTGCTCGACCAGAAGAAAGGGCCGACCGGATGGATTTTTTATCATGCGGGGCAGGCGAAATGTTTTGTCTCGGCGGCGCTGGAGCGCGGCTGCCAGATCCCCCGGGATTTTTCGGTCGGCACGTTCGGCATCTCGGCGGAAGCCTGGGACAGCGGATTCCGGATTACCTATGCCATCGAATATTTCGACCGCATGGGCGAGAGCCTGGCCAAAATGCTCGTCGCAAAAATTCTCGATCCCGACCGCAAGATCCCGACAGTGAAAGTTCCGATGGACCTGCGCAAAGGCTGTGAGACCATCGCCCCGCCGCGGCGCGGGGCGTAAACTCAATCGCCGAAAGCCACGGCGCCGGCGCGTTTGAAGGACGGGTCGGCTTGGTAGATGCGCTGTTCCGAAGCGCGCGGGCCGCAGCGGGCGGGGTTCACCGGTCGGATGCCGAGGCGGTCGAGCGGGGAGCCGGGAGGGGTGCGGAAGTCGCCGTCGCGCGGGTCGGCGAAGGCGGGGTCATCGGCGAGCGAGTGGCGTTCGAGGCCGAGCGCTCGGGCGTCGGCGAGGGTCAACTGCCGCGCGGGGGTGGCGGCCACGACGGTGTCCCAGGGGGCGTCGTTCCAGTAAACCAAATCCGCCCCGCGCGAGATGTCCCAGAAGAGGTTGAGGTCGCTGTCGAGGAGGCCGGCTTCGATGTATTTCATCGAGTCGTTGAAGGCGGCGCGTCCGTCGGTGAGGAAGACGTTGCGGAGGAAGAGGCAGCCTTTGGGAGGATACAGGACGAAGTTTTGCTGTTCCTCGCGGCAGAGCTGGGCGCACTCGCTTTGGGGCAGGGCGAAGATGTTGTCGCGGACGACGTTGCCGCGGCCCCAGTGCTCGTTGAAGCACTGGGAATTCGTGTGGTGGACGATGTTGCCCTCGACGGTCATGAACGAGCTGGCCTGGTCGAGGTAGATCCCCCACCCGCCATAATGGCTGCCGCGCACGTCGTGGATGTGGTTGCCTTTGATGAGCGTGCCGGGCTGGACGCCGAGCGTGTAGATGCCGCCCATGTCGGAGAGGCGTCCCATGCCGATGTCGTGGATGTGGTTTAATTGAATGACGTTGGCGAGGCTGGCATTTTCCTCGTAGCCCCAGACCCAGCCGACCGAGATGCCGGTGTAGAAGAGGCGGAAAATCCGGTTGTGCTCGATGGTCACCCGGCTGGCGTGCGCGGAGAGGACACCCACGGCCGCGGCGAAAACCCGCCCGCAATCGTGGATCGTATTGTCGCCGACATAGATCGTGTGCGTCTTCAGGCGCTGGTCGCCGGAGGGCTCCGCGCCGTCGATTTTGATCCCGCCGCCGCCGATGTCGGAAATCCTGTTGCCCTGAAAACGCAGTGAGGAACAGCCTCCGCGGACATCCACCGCGTAGAAGCCGATGCCGCGCAGGACGCAATCGGTGAGCGAGCAATTCGTCGCCGCCTCGAAGCTGACCGCGCCGGGGAGGTCGTGGGCGGCCTGCGGGACCGACGCGATTTTGTCGATGAGTGGCATCCCGTCGCGGGCGAGGTTGTTCTCGTTGAAATGGCTGAACGAATCCCGCTCGCGCCATGTGTGGGGCGGGGTGGCCGGATCCCACCATCTCCCCCACCCTTCCGGATGCGACCAATCCGTGCCCTCGAAGGTGATTCCCTCGAAATGAATCCCGTGGGCCGGGCGTCCGCCTTCGATGTCGCCGTGGCAGCGCACCAACTGCGTGAGCGCGGGCAGGCGGAGGGTTGTGTTTTCGGGCGTTTCGCCCGGCTTGGGCAGGTAATAGAGGCGTTCCTCGGCCGGGTCGAGATACCATTCGCCGGGCTCGGTGAGCGCCTCGAAAACGTTTTCCCAAAAGTATTTCGCGCAGGGAGTGCTGCCCATCCAGCCGAGGTTTTTGAGGGAAAAAATGCTGCGGTGTGTGCTTGCGAGCAGGCGGCGTTGAGGGTCGAAGGACTCGACCGGCATGCGTTCCTCGATCCAGAGGTGGTTGACCACGGCCTCGATGCAACGCGGGTTTCGCCATGCGGGATCGAAGTCGCCCGGCTTCACGACAAAGCGCGACGCGGCGGCATCGAAGAGGCCGAATTTTTCGCCCATGTGGTCGGGCACGTCGTCGATTACCAGCCAGCCTTCTTTGGGAAACCTCGCGCGGGGGCGGCGTTCGCCATTGGCAAAGAGCGAGCGCGGTGTCGCGCGCCCGGCGAGAAGGTGCCCGACATCGGCCACCCAGCACGCCCGCCCGTTGGCTTCTCCGTCGCGCCAGCCCCCGACTTCGTTCCATCCGTGCAGCACCACCTCGCCGCCTGCCGCGAGGAAGTGGATGTCGTGGTCGCGCGGGCCGAAGGTGAGCGGCGAGGGCAGCCGGTAATGCCCGGGCTGCACGAGGACGCGCACCGTGCCGATCGTCATATTTTGCTCGCGCAGGAGCCGGATCATCGAAACGGCGGCAGCCGGGCCGGCCAGCGGTCCGTCGGTCCCTTCCGCGTTGGGGCGGGCCTGGAGGCCGTTCCATTGGTCGCAGCCACGGGGTGAGATGTGGAGTTCGGAAATCATGCGGGGGAGTGTCAGCGGTTGGATTCGACCCGCAAGCGTATAAAGCGTCGCGGGGCATTTTCCAGCGGGGTGTTGTCGCGGACGACGAGGGATTCCGGGGTGTCCATCAGGACGGTCGTGGCAGAGGCGCCGCCCGTCCATGTCACCAGATCGCCGGAGACTTCGACGATGTAGCCGACATCCTTCGCATTCGCATTCCGGCGGATGCTGAGACTGAGGTAACTTTCGCCCGGCGCAGTCTGGTGGGTGGCGGCGACGGGGAGGCGGCCGGCGTCGGCCGGCCCGGGGGAGCCGCCGAGGGCGTATTCAAGCAGGTTCACGACACCGTCGCCATCGGGGTCGTCATTCGGTCCGGTGAGGCTGCCCGCGCCCGATTGCCCGGCCACCCAGCCCGCGAAAACCGTGGCCGGAAGGGCGGGAATCTCCGCCGGAGCAAGCAGCCTGTGGTGGATGCGCCAGTCGTCGAGGAGTCCGTGGAATCCGCGGTCGCCCGCCGCGCGGTTGCCGAGATAGGACGCGCCCTCGAACGTGGCGGGCAGGTTGCCCGAGCCGTTGTTGGCTTTGGTGAGGGTGGCGGCGACGCCGTTGAGGTAAATCACGGGCGCGGTGGAAGTGCTCGTGGCGTCATGGACGACTGCGATGTGGACCCACTCGCCGACGGGCACCGAGTTGGTGGGCGTGCGCCAGGAATCGGCGGCGGAGCCGCGCTGGTGCGCGTAGGCGAGGCACATCGTGTTGCCGCTCACGCCGGAGCCGACGAGGAGGATTTCGTAGGCCGGGGTCGAGATCAGGCGGGGATAGCTGCCGGACGCAATCGAGGCCGCCTTGAACCAGCCGCTCACGGTCAAGAGGCGACCGGGGTTGGCCGGTGAGGTGAACGTGGCGCGGTTTGCGGTGGTGTTCGAGCCGTTGAACGAGAGCGCCGCGCCGGAGCGTCCGGCGGCGTCCCAGGCCACCGCGCCTCCCAAAGTGGCGTTGCGCGAGTTGCCCGAGCTGTCGGCGGCGACAGCGCCCGAATTTTCATTCATTTTCCACCAGGCGACCAGCTCGTCGCCTGCGGTGGCGGCATCGAGTTTCGCCGGTGCGGCCTGGAGGTTGGACGCGCTGTCTTCGGCGACGACATACAGATCGTAGGCGGCGCCGGGCTGGAGTCCGCTCACCGTGGCGGCACCCTCGGTGTTGGCGGCCAGGAGGATGGTCCCCGACTCGATGGCCGCTTGATCCGCTCCGCCGCCCGCTTTGACCTGGGCGGCGGTGGGCGCGGTCGCGGCGTCGGGGAGCACGACAAAATACGCGGTGCCCGCCTCGTTGGTTCGCGCGCGGACGGTGAAGCCGACCGCGGTGGCGGTGTCCGCTTTCGGCCAGGTCGCCTCGTTCACCGGCGGGGAGTTGTCGTCGTCGTTGAAGATGGTGACCGTGGCGCTGGAGGTGCCAAGCACGGCGCCGTTGGTGGGAGAGGCGAGGTGGATCTGGAAAGATTCCGCAGGCTCCTCGATGCCGTCGTCGAGGAGCGCGACGGCGAACGATTTCCCGCCGGTCTCGCCGTCAACCCACGTGAGTGTGCCGCTGGCAGCCGCATAATCCGTTCCGCTCTGCGCGGATGCGTCGGCGGTTGAATAGGACACGCTAACCGCCCCGGCCGAGCCTCCCGAACGGGTAACGGTGATCGTGGCTGGCCCCTGGTTTTCGCCGAGCGAGTAGGTTGTCGCGCTCAGCCCGATGGTGCCTGGGTTCGGGGCGGGCGTGACCGTGAGCGTGAACGAAGCCGACGCGCTGAGCGACCCGTCATCGACAACGACCGTCACAAGCGCGCTGCCGGTTTCCCCCGCAGCGGGGGTGAGCGTGATCGTGCGGTTTGCGCCCGCGCCTCCCAGCACGATGCCGGATGCGGGAAGCAGGGTCGCGTTCGAGGACGACGCGCTCACGTCGAGCGCCGCAGCCGGTGTTTCCGCGTCGGCAACCGTAAAGGCAAGCGGCAGCGTGCTCTGGCCGGACACCACCGACTGGTCGTCGAGCGGCGAGATTTCCGGAGGCGTGTTGGGCGCGCTGATCGTCACCGTGGCGGCATCCGATGTGGCCGAGCCTACGGAATTGGTGACCACGACATCGTAGGTCCCCGCGTCGCCCGGCTGGACGTTGGATTTCGTATAGGTGGACGCCGTGGCACCGGCGATGGGCGTCCCGCCTTTGCGCCACTGGTAGGCGGGCGCGGGGTTGCCCGTGGCGGTGACGCCGAGGACGAGCGTGCCGCCGGTTTCCACGGTCTGGGATTGCGGGTGCGCGGTGATGACCGGAGCGGCGGGCTGCAGGGTCTGGCCGATGTTGCTGCTGGCGGCGAGGTCGCCGAGGGTCCAGAGGTCGCCCTGCGAGGCGATGGCGAATCGGTTGAAGACGGCCGGGCTCGGGCCGGCTGCGATATTGTGGACCGAGCGGAACTCGCACACGCCGCCGGTGGTTGTGTAGGACCACGAAATGAGCGCGTTGCCGCTGCCCGATGTCCCGCTGGCGCTCCCCGCCGAGCTGCCGGTCGGGAACGTGCTCACCATGCGAACCTGCGTGGCGTTGATACGCTCGATCCGCACGCGGACGAGGCTTGCGGTCGTCGGGTTGAGCGAGGAAATCGAGGGCGCCGAACTGGTTCCATTGACCGACGTGGTGCCGCCGACATGATCCATAAGGCTCATGGAGCCGGCACCCTGGCGCATCGCGGCGGCACCGGTCGTGCTCGACGTGCGGGTGCCGAGCTGGTGGATGAGGCCGGTCCATGCGTCGGTGGTCGCCCGCTCGGCGTCCGATGCGACGGCGTTGCCATTAAAGAATCCACAACTGACCTGCCGGCTTTTGTTGTTTGGCGTGTTCGGGTTGATCGTGAACGCCAGCTCGATGAAGTCGCCGACCTCGGCCAGCTCTCCGCCGCCGGGAAGCGCGGGCAGGTTGCCCGCATAGCCCTGGAGCAGGTTCGCGCCCGTGCGGGTGAGCGTGCGCACGCCGCCGGATTCCGCGACCGAGCCGCCTTCGAGCAAATAGAGCGGGCCGAGCGCGATCGCCTGCCCGGGCGGCACATCGTCATCCTGGACGGTGATCGTGGCCGTCGAGGTGGCCATGTCGGCCACGCCCGTGAGATTTGAGAGCGACAACGTGAAAGATTCGGTCATTTCGCGGATGCTGTCGGCCGTGATCGGGACGGTGATGGATTTGTCCGCCATATCGCCATCGGCCCATGAGAGGGTTCCGCTCGTGGCGGTGAAGTCATCCGGCGCGGTCGCGCTCCCCGCCGACGTTGTGAAATCGACAGTCACATTTCCCGACGAGCCCACGGTGCGGCTGACCGTGAAAACGACCTGGCCGGAGGATTCGGAAACGCCCGCCGACGTTGCGGTGAGGCCGATGACCGCCCGCTGGCCGACGGTGAGGGTGAGCGACTTTTGTGCGGTGGCGGCGCCGTCGCTGGCGGTGAAGGTGATCGGGTAAACCAGGTTCGATCCAAGCGGCGGCGTGCCGCTGATCGTGGCGGTGTTGTTGCCATGATCGGTCAGGGCGAGCCAGTTGGGCAGTCCGTCGGCCGTGATCGCGGCGGGGTGTCCGTCCGCATCGCTGACGGCAATCGTCGCGGAGTAGGCTGCTCCGATGTAGGCGTTGGGCAGGGAGGTTGTCGTGATGACCGGCGCGTTGTTGCCGCCGGCGGGTTGGATGAAGAGCCCGAATTCCTGGTGCGTCTCGTAGTTGCCATCCGCCACGGTGAGCCGGACCAGGTAGTTCCCGTGGGCGGTGGGCGTGCCGGAGAGCCTCGCGCCTCCCGCGCCGTTCGGCGTGAGGACGAGCCCCGGCGGAAGGCCCGTCGCCGTGAGGACAAGGCCGCCAGCCGCGGTGTCCGGGTCGGTGGTCGTGACCACATACGAATAGGGCTGGTTGATGGTGCCGGTGGTCACGGGTGTGGAAGTGAAGGCGGGCGGCTGCTTGTTCGCGCCCTGGGCGGTGATGCGGAGGTCGTCGATGTTCCAGCCGATTTCCTGGCCGCTGCTGTTGCTTTGCAGCCGGAAGCGCACATAGACGGTCGGCTGGTTGTCGAGCGAGGCGGGGAGGTCGTGGGTGACCAATCCCCAGGAGGAATTGAGGTAAAACGAAACATTCGACCAGACGGTCGTCCAGCTCGTGCCGTTGGTCGAAACCTCGATCGAGGCGGTGTCGCCGCTCTGCACCCTCAACCATTGCTGGAAGCTCAGGCGCAGCGCGGACTTCCCGGTGGCGTTGATGGCGGGCAGGCGGGCGGAGATGTTCGCGCTGTTCGGGTAATTGCCCGAGCCGCTGATGGCCGTGCCGAGAATGCCCGTGCCTTCGGCGGCGGACTGCGGCGCGGTGGTGATCCACGACGAATAGGCCGGCGCGCCGACCGTCCACACCCCTTCGAGCGTCACCCCGTGCCCGGCGCTGTTGAACCCGTTGGTGTAGAGCGTTTCGGTGTTGCCAAGGACGAGGAAACCGCCCGGGAGCTCCGCCTCGGAACCATCCGGCGCGCGCACGACGACGTCATACTTCCCCGGCGAGAGGTCGCCGCCATCGATGCGGCAGTCGATCCGCCCACCGACCACCTCGACCGCGTAAGCGACAGCCTCCGGCTCGCCGGAGCGGCGCAGGATCACATCGCTGCCCAGCACAAACCCCGTGCCGGAAACCGTCAACTGCCGTTCGCTCGCGGGCTCGATCTCGGCGGGCGTCACAGAGGAAACCGAAGCCGCCAGCGGGCCGGACCGCGCGAGGCCGGTCACGGCGAGGGAAAACTTCTGCGCCGCGCCGTCCTTGAGCGCGCCCGCGTGGCTGACCTGGATGGTGTAATTCCCCGCCTGCGGGGCGGCCACGAAGATTTGTTCGCAGTTGTCGGTGAAGTTGTCGCCAGTGACGGCATCGGCCCCGCGCAGGGTGTCATCGTAAGCCGGTGTGCCACCCTGCCCGGTGGTGAACGGCATCACGTATGGCATGTGTGTGGTGGCGCCGTCCGGCGCAATGAGGCGGATGTTGAGGTTGTTGACGAGGCGGGGGGTGCGCTCGAGGTTCTCGGTGATCGTGGACTGGCTGGTGGGGTGCGGCGGGTCGATCCACGCGAGCGTCACGCGGACCGGCCCGGTGCCGTTGCTGGTGTATGTGGCCGACCACGTGGCGCCCAGCGGAAGCTCGTCCTCGACCACCGGGCGGCCGGACGGCGTCTCCGCGTAGGCTTTCACGATTTTCGCCGCCGCCTCGACGTTGATGATACCCCAGCCGTAGGTGTAATCGGGACCCGCGTCGCCCCGGTCGTCGGCCGTATTCGCCAGAAGCGCCTTGAGCGTCGAGGAACGCAGGAAATGGCCGGGGAACTTCCTGTTGAAATAATCAATGAGGAGCACCGTCGAACCCGATGCGTTAGGCGTCGCCATCGAGGTGCCCTGCTCGGATTTCGAGCCGGTCGCGCTCGAAGGAGAAAGCAGTCCGACCCCGTTGGCGGAAAAATCCGGCTTGATGCGCCCGTCGTAGGCCGGCCCCTGCGAGGAAAAGCTGGCTTTGCTGCCGCCGCCGGTCGAGTTGCCGCCGGCATCCCGCGTCACGTCGGTGACGGCGGCGATGGTGAGCACATTTTTCGCGAGGTTGTTGCCCTCGCTGATGCGCGAGAACCCGCCATAGTTCCCCGCCGCGTAAAAGTGGATGTAGTAGGGGTAATCCCAAAGGACTTGGTCGAAGGAAAGCGACGACGAGGAATACACGCCATAATTCGGTCCCGCCGGCTCGCCTCCCAGCGAGGTCGTGCCCATGACCGACCGCATCTCGGTTTGCCCCGTGCGAGGGTTGAGCGCCGTGTGCAACTCGCCGGGGTAGCGCATCCCCCAGGTGTTCACATCGCTGGTGGATTGCTGGATGAGCGAGCGGATCCAGACCCGTGGCGCCATGCCCTGGAGCAGAGGATCGTAGCCCCAGGCGCCCACCGTGCCCGCCACGTGCGTCATGTGGCTGCGCTCGCCGTCGTCGTAAATTTCCTTGAAGACCACCCGCGTGCCGCCGCTGTTCGGGAGCTGGAACTCCGGGTTCTCGTCGTAGATCGTGCCGTGATCGTTCACGTTCACGTAAAGCCCGCTGCCGCTCACGGAATCCCCGAGGAGCGGGTCAAAGCCGGGCGTCATCCGCACCCGGGCGGCATTCGTCGAGACAGCCGCGTAATAATTCTGCGTTCCCACATACACCGGGCGGCCCTCCTGAAATCCGACGAGCGTTTCCCTGCCGCCATCCGGGCGCGCCCGCTCCACCGCCAGCCCGGCGAGTTCCGCCCGGCGCAGGACCGCCTCGGCTTGCAACGCCTCCCACTCGCGCATCAGCGCCGCAAGGCTCGCGGCTGTCGAGTCGTCAAGGACGCGCCCGAGCCGGCCGCGTTCCTCCATGAACGCCTCCTGCAAATCGTCCACCTCGGTCGGATCTTTCCCCGGATGCGCCGCCGTGAAGCCTTCGAGGCGCTGCGCGGATTCCGGAGTGAGCAGCGGCTGGTAGGCGGCCATCGGCGAATCACCCGCCCCGCCGACGGCTGCCATTGCCGAACCGGTCGGCATGGCGGACGGGACGCCTGCGGCGGCCGATGCCTTTTGAGCTGGATAAGCCGGATCCGCTGACCGGGAACCCGCACTCCCAGAGGATCCCGTGACAACCCCCGCTGGTGGGACGGCCCCGCCGCCGGGCGATGCCGATTGGCTCACCCCGGAATCCGGAAAAGCGGCATCCGCCGGCCCCGCCTCGCCCCCCTGACGGGTTGAAAGTCTCGAAGCATCGGAACCCCGGCCCGAGCCAGACCCACCGGAAAATCTCATCCACAGCGCAACCAACAGGAGAACCGCAAATACACTCAAACCAAGGGGGAGGAATTTTCTCATGGTTGGAAGCAAGACATCCCCAACCTCTCCTCAAGGGAACCAGAAATCAAGTAAAAACGTTTTTTCTTTTTCGCATATTTGCCTGGAAGTTTCCACGCAGCTGCGATGTCCACATCGCGGGGCTGGGAGCACGCTGCGACTTGGAAGTCGCAGCCACGCAGCTGCGATGTCCACATCGCAGGGGGCATCGACCCGAGCAGAAAATGTCGCACGTGAGACATTTCCTACTGTAAGAATCCGATTGAGTGATGTGGCCGGGAGGGATTGAGTGGCGGGGAATGAAATCCTTTTTTCTTGCGATTGGAACGTTCACAGATGGGGCACCGTATTTTCATGCTGGCGGTCGGGGGCTGGGGTTCGTGGAGTTTGATCCCGTTGATGGCCGATACACCGGCGGGGTCCGGTGGGTGCCGGTTTTTAATCCGAGTTACGTGATTGCGGGGGGGGCTCGGCGGGTGGTTGTGGTCTCCGAACGATACGACCGGGCGGGGGCGGTGAGCCTGGTTGATACCGGGGATGGTGCTGTGATCTGGGAGGCGTCCTCGCGCGCGCTGGCGACGTGTCATTCCGCGCTCCTGCCCGGTGGGCGGGCTGTGGCGGCGGCGAATTATTCGAGCGGAAGCGTGGTCGTGCTTGGAACGGAGAATGGAGCGTTTGTGGCCGAGTGCACCTACGAAGGGCGCGGGGCGCATCCGGAGCGACAGGACATGAGCCATCCGCACCAATGTGTGGTGAGTCCGGGCGGGGGGTGGTTGCTCGTTCCCGATCTGGGATGCGATGCCGTTTGGGCCCACCGGATCGTTGACGGGATCCCGGATTCCAAAGCTGTTGCGAACCGGACGGCTTCCGGGACGGGTCCGCGTCATTTGGTTTTTCATTCGGACGGGAAAATGGTGAGCGCCCTCGGCGAGTTGGACGGGGTCGTCCACACGGGGCGGTGGGATGAGGAAATCGGGCGGATCGATTGGGTGGCCGATTTGCCAACAGTTTCAGGATGCGAGCCTCCCCATGCCTCGGGCAGCGCGATCAAGGCGCACCCGTGCCTGCCGGTGATTTATGCGGCGAACCGCAGCCGTCACGATCTCGCCGTGATGCGCGTTGGCTCCGGCGGTCTGCCGACGCTGGTTGGTCGTATTGACCCCGGCGTGAAAGTGCCGAGGGATTTTGCCGTGAGCCCGGACGGACGCTGGTTGCTCGTGGCGGGGCAGGAATCCGGCGGGGTGGTGGTCTTTCCTCTCGATGAGCAAACCGGGTTGGCATCAGGTCCGCGCGGGGACGTGCTCGACGCCGTCTCGCCGGTTTGTTTGGCATGGGTGGCGTAGCCTCTGCGACTTGGAAGTCGCAGCCACGGATCGGGTGGCCTTGACGGGAGTTTCACCCGTCAAGGCTCCCACACCACCGGACGTGCGGTTTTCCGCATCCGGCGGTTGAACAAGGCGGCTCTCAGTTGCCTGATTGCGCGA
>Ga0114939_10003105_pt1 | contig 11794 bp, 8 predicted proteins | sample AshMeaCrysSpring_FD_87196 | JGI IMG/M metagenome (GOLD analysis project Ga0114939, IMG submission 87196) | Groundwater microbial communities from Big Spring, Nevada to study Microbial Dark Matter (Phase II) - Ash Meadows Crystal Spring | ecosystem: Environmental > Aquatic > Deep subsurface >... | reverse complement strand
GCATTAGCTCATTGCTCATTAGCTCATTAGCTGATTGGGTTAGATCCGATTCCAGATTCTTCTTTGAATTCACCCAGTTGGTTTGAGTCTCTGGATATTCAGCGTTTGTCTTTGCTGAATTTGAATGAGCTAATGAGCCAATGCGCCAATCAGCCAATACTTCTGTCAGCGGATGCCCCACATACTCTACAGGGTAGTTCCATTTCCGGTAGAATTCCTTTTCAAACGGAAGGATCACCAGCATTTTATCGACCACCTTTTTCAGGGTTCTGACCCTGCCTTCCTTCCAGGCCCAGACCTGCGGGGAAATATAGTAGACGGTTTTATAGCCTTTCTGTTTAGCGAATTCGGCGATGGGGATATTGAAGCCGGGATAATCAATCAGGACCAGGACCTCCGGTTTGAAAGCCTGGATGTCCTTTTTGCAGAAGCGCATATTGCGCAGGATGGTACCCAGGTGGCGGACCACTTCCACAAAACCCATAAAGGCAAGGTCCTTGTAGTGTTTAACCAGCGCGGCACCCGCCTCTTGCATCATATCTCCGCCCCAGCAGCGGATTTCCGCCTCCGGGTCCGTTTTCCGGATTTCCCGGATCAGGTTGCTTCCATGGAGATCGCCAGATGCCTCTCCTGCAATAATATAGTACCTCATAGTTGTTCCAGACTGCAAGGTACAGTTTAGGGGGAGAAGAATGTCATGGGGAAATCCTTGGGGGCAGTACGGGCAGCTGTTTGAAAATTTGCCCTATCATCGATCATGGGAATTTTTTGGAAGAAACGCAGGCGCTGCGGAGTGGTGGGTTTTTTTGTTTGGGCGATCGCAGGCATGACGGCATTGCAGGCGCAGAACTGGCGACTGGACGCACTGAAGTCCGAGCTGGCAGCTGCTAAGACCGATACGGCAAAGGTTCGAATCCTCTCGGGCATTGCAATGATTTATACAGATGTGGATCTGGATAGTGCTTTTCGGTATTGTGAACGTGCAGAGGACCTTGCGGCAGAAACCAATCATCCCTAGTCACAGGCAAGGGCCCTGGTTAGCCTGGGCAGGTCTTACATGCATGCAGGCAATTATGATCTTGCCCTGAAATACCTCAGCCAGGCCCTGCCCATCATCGAAGATGGCAAGGATCACAGGGGCAAGGGACTGGCGGCCGTCAACCTCGCACTGGTTTATGCATACCTGCAAAATCTTCCAAATAGTGAGCGATATGCCAGATATACCTATGAGATTGGACTCAAATAAAGGGATACCACACTACTGGCCTTGGCCATGCTAAAGAACGCGGATAATCATTCCAACAGCGGTAAGAGCGATAGTCTATTGAATGATGCCAGAAGAGCCTTCGAATTTGCACGCATCGCCGGGGATAGTGGACTGCTATCAAGGGCAAGTGCTTATATCTGTCTTGCTTACGAAGAGCTGAAAAGCCCGGATTCATCCAGGGTCTACCGGGCTTTGTCCATGGATATCAACCGAAAAATAGGAGATCACCGGGGCCTGGCCCAGGACTATTTTAACAAGGCCAGGCTTTTTCTGGATGATAAGCAGTTGGATTCCTGCATTTACTATGCGAGACTCTGCAGGGATCTTTCCCGGAAATATCATTTCTTATTTGTAGAGCGAAGCGCACTGGGTACATTATCTGTGGCTTATGAAGGACGAAACAATGATTCCGCCCTGCATTATTTTAAAGGGTTCTTTGAAGCCAATGATGCGCTCTATGGGATCAGGAAAAACCAGCGGCTCAATGCAGTGGAGCTGAACCAGCAGAAACTGGAGCAGGCACTCGAAGCGGAGCGTAAACAAGCACGCAGCAGGCTCATTGTAGGTGTGGTTGGTGCAATGCTGGCCATGGCCTTGCTCACGGGATTTTTCCTGTACCGGAATATCCAGTCCAAACACCGGATTAATCTCGAGCTCAACAGGAGTCTAGAAGATCTTCAGTCGGCACAAAATCAGCTGGTCCATGCGGAGAAGATGGCATCATTGGGTGAACTGACTGCAGGCATCGCACACGAGATTCAGAATCCCCTGAATTTTGTCAGCAACTTCGCAGAAGTGAATGCGGAACTTACCCAGGAGTTGAAACTGGCCGCGGATAAAGGCGATCTCGAGGAGATTCGCGCGCTGGTGGAAGATATCCATGCCAATGAAATCAAAATCCGGGAACATGGCAAACGGGCGGACAGCATTGTCAAATCCATGTTGCAGCATTCCCGCAGTTCCACGGGTCAACAGGAACCTGTGGATGTCAATGCGCTCTGCGATGAGTATGTCAAGCTGGCCTATCACGGCATGCGTGCGAAGGAGAAAAATTTCAATGCAAACCTCAAAACATACCTTACCAATGGACTTCCCGAAGTGCCGATGGTCAGGCAGGACATCGGCAGGGTGCTGTTGAATATTGTTAATAACGCCTTTCATGCCGTGACTGAAAGGAGTATGACCGCGCGAGAAGGTTACCAGCCCACGGTGACCATCAAAACTTTTATGCCGTCTGATAGTAAGATTGTAGCCGGCAAAGCTGTGCGTATGGTGTCTATTTCGATTGCCGACAATGGTACAGGGATTCCTGATGCACTGCGGAAAAAGATTTTCCAGCCTTTCTTCACCACCAAACCCACCGGGCAGGGAACGGGTCTCGGGCTAAGCCTGAGTTACGATATTGTCAAGGCACATGGCGGGGAAATAACCGTGGATTCTGAGCCCGGACAGGGGACCACTTTTTTGGTTCAATTACACATTGCGTAAAGGCGCATCCTCCGTGTCTAAATTCATGTAATTGTAAAGACGAGCCTTAGAATCTCGAAAGCTGTTCTTTACATCTGCAAAAAATCAGATGGGCAGGATCATACTGAATATGGTCCCTTCGCCCTCGGTACTGCTCACTTCCATCCTGCCCCCATGGACTTTGATGATATCATAAGCGAGCGAGAGCCCCAGCCCAGTGCCCTGGCCGGTGGGTTTGGTGGTGAAGAAGGGTTGGAAGATTTTGCCATTGATCGATTCGGGGATGCCGGGGCCGTTGTCCCGAACTGTAATGATGATGGATGATGGATGGTGGATGGTGGTGTTTCCCTCCGGAAGCTGACCCCGGGCTTCGCCCGATGGGACATCTTCCGGGAAACCGATGGTAACATTGACTGTAGGTTGATAATCCGGTCCTGCGTTTTTTGATTTTTCCTGTACGGCGTAGAAGGCATTGTTGAAGAGATTCAGCAATACCCTGCCGATGTCCTGGCGTATGATGGGGATTGCGGGCAGTCCGGGTGCGAATTCCGAGTGTGTCGATGCGATAAAGGATTTATCCTTGGCCCGCATACCGTGGTAAGCAAGGCGAAGGTATTCATCCGCCAGTGCAGCAAGATCGGTGGGTTCTTTGACGCCGGTGCTGCTGCGCGAATGCTGCAGCATGCCTTTTACAATTGAGTCCGCGCGTTTGCCGTGTTCCTGGATTTTTTGCTGGTTGGATTTTATATCGATTGCCAGGGCTTTGATGTCTTCAAGGTCACCTTTGTCTGCGGCTTCCAGGATTTCTTCGGAGAGTTCCGCATTGATCTCCGAGAAATTATTGACAAAGTTCAGCGGGTTCTGGATTTCATGGGCGATACCGGCAGTGAGTTCACCCAAGGATGCCATTTTCTCGCTCTGGATAAGTTGTGCCTGGGTGGCCTGCAGTTGTTCCAGCGCGGATTCGGCACGCTGTTTTTGCCTTTGGGTTTCTTCTACCAGTTGCGCCAGTTCCGCATTCTTCACCTGGAGTATTTCCGATGCTTTCCGCGACTGTTCCACTTCGTGTTCCATCTTCATATGCGCAATACGTTGTGCCAGCGATGCGGAATGAATGGTCCGGTCCGCTTCCTGGTATGCTGCCAGGTGCAGATAGGCGTTCTGGAAATCCCCTGCACCTTTAAAAAATTCAGAGAGTTGTTTGTGCGCCCGGGAGACCATATCCATCGACCCCGTGGCGTTTGCCAGTTCCAGCGCTTTTTCGAGAGATGTTTTATCCTCTTGTCCTACCCCCAGTGATGCAATGAACAAGAGTGCTTCCGATTGACCTTTACGGTCGCCGATTTCCCTGCGCAGTTCCAGGCATTGCCCGGCAAGTGTTGTTGCTTCAGTGTAATTGCCCTTGATGCGCGCTGCCTCCCCAAGATGCAAGCGGGCGTTTGCCGCACCTTTCTTATCGCCGATTTCATCGGACATCCGCGCGGCATTATGGAAATAGGTACAGGCTTGCTCAACATCGCCTTTGAGCAACAGGCTTCTGCCGATATTATCCAGGCATCCCGCTGCACCCCATTTATCGCCAGATTTCTCCCGCATGTCGAGGCTTTGCTGGAAATAGTCCAGCGCATTGTCGGCATCATTGCTTTCAAGGTAGATTGCGCCGATATTATTGATGGAATAAGCTTCAGCAACCAGGTCGCCAGCAGCTTTCGCGCATTGAATGCTTTCCAGGAAATAGTCGAGCGACTTTGAGAAATTGCCCAGGTACCTGTAGGTGACACCCAGGTGATAAAGTGAAAGGGCTTCCCCGTCTTTATAGCCAGTCTCTTTGCGGAGCCTTAGCGATTCGAACAGGAATTCCAGCGAGGCTTTATGGTCGCCCAGATTTCGTGCTACGATGCCACGGTATTCGGAAACATCTGAAAGGCCATCAAGGTGTCCAAGTTTTTTGAACAACTGCTCAGCTTCGAGGAGGCAGCGTACGGCATCGTCGTGATTCGACTGCCGGATATGGAAAAATCCATGAGTTCGGAGGCCTTCCGCCAGCCCTTTTTCGTATCCAAGTACACGCGCTTCCGCAATGGCAGACGCACTCAGTTGGCCCGATTGCAGGGAATCTGACACCCTAAGCTCCCAGGCGTCGTTGTTGAGTTGGTCGATATGGCTTGAGTCGATGTGTTGCAAGCGCTACACCATGTAGAATTCCCATTGAATCCTGTCGGGGTCTTTGAAAGCCACATATTTCTTTTGCAGGACATTGTCCATTTTGACACCCGTGTTTTCCACGCCGGCGTTTGCCAGTTCTTCAGCTACCCGTTGGAGTTCAGACTCCGAAGAACAGGCCAGGGCCAGGTGGTCAAGGCCGATGTTGAAAGGTGTGAAGACCTTGTCTTCCGCATGCTGGGGTTTTGCCGGCCTAAAAGCCAGGATCAGGCTTCCGGCCATGAAGGCCATCAGGTCCGGCGTATCCAGGATTTGCGCCAGGCCAAGGGTGTCGCGATAAAATGCCTGTGTGCGTTGCATGTCCGAACAACGCAGGGTGAGATGGTGGAGGCCTGTGGTTTGGGGTTGTATGGGCATACAATTATTTTTGCTGTTGTTAGCTTTGCGCGCTGGGACGGAGTGGGCTGGCATCAAAATGATTTTCCTGTTCAAGGATATTTCCTTCCGGGGAAACCTTGAATACATCGGCAACCCGCAGGCGGATGCTGGCGCCTGGAAGATGGATTTCCGCTTTGGCAACGATCGAGTCTTCCTTCTCGTTAAAGAAATAGTCCACCACATTAACCTCCACGCCCTGCAGGGCAGGCGCCAGCGGAACCCACCATTGTGCATGGATTTCCGCAATTCCTCTCAGCGGTGCATGCACGCCGCCGGGCGTCAGCGGTGCACGGAGCACCGCCTGGGCGTCGTAAGGGATCCTGGTGAAGTTTGCATCGCGAAGGGCCTGGAAATAGGCATCTGCCACATGGCGTAATTGTGTTTTCCGGTTTCCCATACTGGGAAGGTAAACGGATAGACGAGGAATGTCAATACCATATTTATGGTATGGTGGAGCGCGGACGCTTAGGCCAGGACGGGCAGACGGATGATAAATGTTGTCCCGTGCCCATGCGATGGCTCAAGGGATATTTCGCCCCCGTGTGCCTTGATAATATCATAGCTCAGGCTCAGCCCCAGCCCCGTTCCCTGTCCCGTAGGCTTGGTGGTGAAGAAGGGCTGGAAGATTTTTTCCTTGATCGATTCCGGGATGCCGGTGCCGTTGTCCGCAACGCGGACGATGACGAATTCCGTATTCCGTATTCCGGATTGTTTCCCCGGAAGGTGACCCCGGGCTTCGCCCGAAGGGACATCTTCCGGGAAATAAGTTTGAATGGAGACCGTTGGTTGGTAGTCTGATCCTGCTTTTTTAGCTTTTTCCTGCACGGCCTGAAAGGCATTGTTGATGAGGTTGAGCAGGACACGTCCCATGTCTTGAGCCACCACCGGAATGGGCGGGAGATTTGGATCTAGGTCGATGTCCAGCTTCACGTTAAAATCCTTGTACTTCGCGCGGAAGCCATGATAGGCGAGTCGTGTGTATTCATCCACCAATTTATTGATATCGGTAGCTTCTTTCTGTCCACTGGAAGAACGGCTGTGCTGCAGCATGCTTTTCACAATCGAGTCTGCGCGGCGTCCGTGCAGATTGATCTTGGATTCATTTTCCTTCAGGTTGTCTGCAATCATCGTTGCTTCTCTGACATCGCCCTTTTTCAATTCTTCTTTCAGTTCATCAATCAGTTCCTGGTTGAGGTCTGAGAAATTATTGACGAAGTTGAGCGGGTTCTGGATCTCGTGGGCGATGCCGGCCGTCAGCTCCCCCAGCGAAGCCATTTTCTCTGATTGTATGAGCTGGGCCTGGGTACCTTTGAGTTGGTGCAGGGCCTGCTCAATTTCTGATTTTTGCGCGGACAACTGTTCGGTACGTTTTGTCACGAGTGCTTCAAGGGCCTGGTTTTGTTTACGTGTGGCCGAGGTTCTCCATCGCACAATCAGCCATACCAGGCCAAGCAGACCAAGCAGAACCAGGGATCTGAACCATCCGGTTTGGTAGAAATGGGGCTTCACGGTAAAGGATAGCCGAACCGGTTGATCTGCCCAGATACCATCGTTATTTGCGGCGATCATTTCAAAGATGTGTTCTCCCGGTGGCAGGTTGGTGTAGATCGCCCGGCGGTCGCCTTGGGAGATGATCCAGTCGCGGTCATAGCCCACAAGCCTGAACTTAATCCTGACTTTTTCCGGCGCCAGGAAACTCATGGCGCTGTAGCTGATGATATATCGATGGTCCCCCGGCGACACTACGATCACGCTATCGGGCGGATAAAAACGGTTGTCAATCAGGATTCCGTTGATGGCCAACTTAGGCTTGACGGTATTGACTTTGATTTCTCCCGGGTTGATCACCACAAGGCCTGAAATGTTGGGAAAATAGAGCCGCTTGTCCGAACCAACAATGGGGTGGCGTGCGCCTACGAATTGCTGGTTGACGATGCCATCGCCTTCGTCCAGCATGGTCCAGTTGATGGGTTTGGATTTGTTGTCCAGGTAAGCCAGCAATTCGGTTCTTTTGACCTTGATGACCCCGAGGTTGGTGGGCAACCAGAAGTAGCCCAAATGGTCCTCGAGTACTTCAAAGGATGAGGAGAACGGCATCCCGTCTGTATTGTCAATAACTTCCAGGCTGTCTTTTCCATTTCGAATGACCGCCAACCCTTTGACGGTAGGAAGCCATAGATGGCCTTCCCGGTCTTCATAACTGCTGAACACCTGGACACCCCCTACGCCCTTTACCGTCTTATAGATCCGGGATTTCTCGCCAACTTTTCCAATCAGGATTCCCGCGTTGTAGGAGGTCAGCACCCATTCGCCGTTTTTTCGCTGTTTTGCAGTGCTGATAAAACTTGCGGTGAAATCTACGCCCGGGAAGGAAAGGATATGCAGTGAGTCCCGTTGATCAATATGACCCAGGCCCATCCCGGAAATGGCGATGTAGATGTTTCCGTCATTTCCTTCCGTAACGTAACGGACCTGGTGATTGATTTCCCATTTTTTTCTGTCTTGTTGCCCAATGCGATAGACGGCCGCATTGCTGGCCACCCAGAGTTGTTTTTTTCTGTCCGTATAGAGAAATAAAATTTCGCTGCTGGTGTTGATGTAATCCTTAATGTCTTTTTCGATGGGTTGAATGCGATGACCATCGAAACGAAACAAACGATTATCCCGGGTGGCCAGGATAAATTTTCCGGGTTCCGGTTCCGTGATGGACGAAAGTCGCGCGTTGATCAGTCCATCCTGCTCGGTAAAATTGGTCACCTTGCTGGGCGAAAATTTGAACAGGCCTTTGTCGGTTGCCGCCCAGATATTTCCTTCATCGTCCTTCAGCATGGCTTGCACATTGTTCAGCTTGGCCGTTCCGCCGCCATCGTAAAAAGTAAAGCGACTGGCGCCATCCGGAAGATAGGCGAGGCCGTTCCGGGTGCCCACCCAAATGCCGCCTTGGTTGTCTTCCAAAATCAGGCTCCGGTTGAAACCGGACGGAATGATCGTCTCGTTTTCCAATCCGGGTACCTGCATGCGCCTGCCATTTTCAAACAGCAGGATGGAGCGTTGCGATCCCGTCCAGATTCTGCCTTTAGCGTCTTTCAGGATCGAGTTCAGGGATACCAGGTTCAGGGTTGAGTTGGAGTCAAACCCTGTGGTGTCAACGTGTAAATCAATCAGGACGCTGTCTATGCGCATGCCGCCCGATGTTGAGCTCCTGAATGCATAGAAAGGACTGAACCAGTTCATCAGGTCAGAAGATTTCCATTGTCTGAGGGCACTGTCTGATTGACGGGCATCCAGCCTGCGATGCTGAAGTGCCTTGTAGTTAAACAGGATGATTTCCCGCGCGAGGGCCCCCGTACCCAGGGCCAGTTCCGCATCGCTCGTGTTTCCAAGCACTGTGAGATTGGTCTGCTCCTTCAGAAAACTCCGGAATCGCCCGTTTTTATATCGGATCAATCCACTGCCAGGCGTGGGAATCCAAAGGGCGCTGTCCGGTGTTTGGGCGATGATGGACGTGATCCCGTCTGATTTGAAGGTGGAATCGGTTTGGGAATTGAAGGTGGTAAAGCCCGCGCCATCAAAACGAATCAGTCCTGAATATCCGCTGAGCCAGATGAAGCCGTCCCTGGTTTGATAAATATTGAGGGAGATGTCATTGGGCATGCCCGTGCGGGAGTCCCAATGCGTGACTTTGAATTTCCTGAAAACGGGTTGGGCCTGGCTGATATGGCCGATGAACAGGAGCCCCCAAACCAAGGGGATCATCATCCGAATTTGCATCCGAGAAGATAAGAAAATTTGGCTTGCGCCCGCCTCCCCGGGCGAAGATTCATGAAGGTAAGATCAGTGGGTCTCCCTGGGATAATATGGTCGTTTATTTCTATGAAAGCAAGTGACTTTCGAAATTACCGGTGTGGATCTTCTTTATGTATCAGAGTTATGTCTCCCACCTTAGGATCTATGAAAATTCCGATTGTACTTTGAAAAAAGGATGAAAATTCTGATTTTAAGGTAGAAACCGGGTCCAATTCAGCTGGCCGGTAACGTGAGTCTGAATGTCACTCCGGGATCATTCCCGCCATCAGTAGAGATTTCACCTCCGTGCGCCTTAATAATGTCGTAACTAAGGCTCAACCCCAGCCCGGTACCTTGTCCTGTGGGTTTGGTGGTGAAGAAGGGCTGGAAGATTTTGTCTTTGATGGCGTCCGCGATGCCTGGGCCGTTGTCCGCTACGCGGATGATTAGCTGATTAGCTGATTTGCTCATTAACTGATTCCCCGGAAGGTGTCCCAGACTTCCCGGAAGGTGACCCCGGGCTTCGCCTGAAGGGACACCTTCCGGGAAAGAAGTTTGAATGGAGACCGTTGGTTGGTAGCCAGCCCCTTCGGATTGCGCTTTTTCCTGCACAGCCTGGAAGGCGTTGTTGAGCAGGTTGAGGATGACCCGACCAATATCCTGTCCAACCACAGGGATGAGCGGAAGATTTGGATCGAGGTCGATGTCCAGCTTCACGTTAAAATCCTTGTGCTTCGCACGGAAGCCATGATAGGCCAGTCGCACGTATTCATCCACCAGTTTGTTGATATCGGTAGGTGCTTTCTGCCCGCTGGAAGAACGGCTGTGCTGCAGCATACTCTTGACAATCCCATCCGCCCGCCTCCCGTGCAAATGTATCTTATGTTCGTTTTCTTTCAGGTTTTCAGCAATTAAAGACGCCTCGCGGATATCACCTTTTTTCAGCTCCGCCTGCAGTTCTTCGATTAATTCTTTATTCAGGTCAGAAAAGTTGTTGACGAAGTTCAATGGATTCTGTATCTCGTGCGCTATGCCGGCGGTAAGTTCACCGAGAGATGCCATTTTTTCTGATTGGATGAGCTGGGCCTGGGTTGATCGCAATTGATGTAATGTATTTTCAATCTTTTCATTCCGTTGCTGCAGGATCTCATTCGTTTTTTTCCTTGCTCGGTTGTTCCTGTAGAGCAACAAGGCAATAATGGTAAAGGCAAGAATGCCGGACGTTAACAGGTAGACCTTTGTCTCCTCGCGCGTTTCAATTTTTTCTTTCTCCAGTTTTTCCAACTTTGCCTGCTCATCTATGAGCACGTCCTGGAAAGCAAGTAGATTTTTTCGCTCTTCTACAGCCAGGCTGTCACTGAGTGATTTAGCAAACTTTAAGTATATGTTGGCGCTATCGCTGATGCCCAATCGATCAAAGTTGGCGGAAAGCAGGTTGGAGGCATCCCTTTGCCATGCCGGGTCTTTTCGCTTTTCAAAAATTTTGAAGGCTTCTCTTGCAAAGTATAAAGCGGAGTCGGTTTTATTCATATCCGCGTAGACTCTGCTTAAAGAAGTGTATCCAAATCCCCTGTGCACGTAGTCGTTTGTCTGATTCAGGAGCACCATAGCCTGCAACATTGAACTGGCGGCCTGTTCAGGGTTTCCCAGTTTCTGGTAGGCCTCGCCCAGGTATATCAAGGCACGGCCTGTTTGTGGATCTTTCAGTTCCGAGAATTTTGCCAGGGCCCTTTTGAGAAGGGTCAGTGCTGAGTCCATTTCCCCCTCGTTCATATAGGCAATACCCATGTGAAAAACGACTGTTGCGATCTGTCTGTTGTCCCCGGCCTCAAAGGCATACTTTTCCGCCACTCTGTAGTTTTTCATTTGGTTTTTTACATTGTCTGTCCAGTTTCCGGTATATGCATTCAGCAACCCGATCAAATCGTAACTTCTGCTTATGACGAGCATTCTCGCCTGTCTTGGAGTTTGGCCTGGCAATAAAGTCCAAATAGTTTTTTCAACTGCTGGATCCTTTGCAATGTGGATCGCTTTCAGATAGGATTCCAGTGACTTGGCAAATTTTTCCTCCTGCATATAGACAATACCCAACATGTTCGTTAAGGATGCCTCATTCAGTTTTAATTGTAGCCTGGCAGCAACCGACAGTGCTTTTTCAATGTACATACGCGCGCTGTCGCGATTCTCCAGAAGGTAATATGATCCGAGACTGCCCAGGGACTGCATTCTGGCCGTATCACTGGTTGCTCCGGATAATGCCCTATGCATGCTGAAAAGCTGGTGATTTTCCTTTTGTGCAAATGCTGCGTATTGAATTGCGAGCAATAGAAATATCGGCGGGTAGAAACGCATGCGCATTAATTGATGGGTAATTGTACGATAAATTCAGTCCCCTCGCCGTTTTTTGTATGAAGGCTCAGCACACCCCCATGCGCCTTCACGATATCATAGCTCAGGCTCAGCCCCAGTCCTGTACCCTGGCCGGTGGGTTTGGTAGTGAAAAAGGGTTGGAAGATTTTGTCTTTGATGTTGTCTGCAATGCCTGGACCATTGTCTTCAATCGCTATCGCGATTGAAGACAAATTACGGATTGCGAATTGCGGATTAACGGATTCCGCTTGCGCGGATTGGGAATTGCGCATTGCTGATTGCTCATTGGCATATTGGGTTTTG
>Ga0114939_10003102_pt1 | contig 11800 bp, 9 predicted proteins | sample AshMeaCrysSpring_FD_87196 | JGI IMG/M metagenome (GOLD analysis project Ga0114939, IMG submission 87196) | Groundwater microbial communities from Big Spring, Nevada to study Microbial Dark Matter (Phase II) - Ash Meadows Crystal Spring | ecosystem: Environmental > Aquatic > Deep subsurface >... | reverse complement strand
GCGTTCGAGGCCCGCGCGCACAGGACGAGGCCTACGCCAGCTCCTCGTCGTTCTGGAGCTATCGACCTCGAGCGCCGCTTCTCGCTGCGCCGGGAACGGCGTGGGCTACGACGCCGCGATGGCGGCGTTCGCGCGCCGGCGGACTCAGTCGCCGGACTGGGACTCCAGCGATGCCTCGAGCAGGGCCAGCCGCTCTTCCACCCGACGAAAGCGCGTCGCCAGCGTCACCAGCAGGTCCAGCGCCAGCTCGGGGTGACCCTCGAGCATGTCCAGGAAGTCGGTGGATGTCAGGAAGCCCGTCCGGACCCGGTCGTGGGCGCGCACCGTGGCCATGCGCGGTTGGCCGTCGAGCAGGGCGATCTCCCCGACGTGCTCGCCCGGACCGATCACTGCCAGCGGCACCCCGTCGCGTTCCACGATCGCCGTGCCGCCGAACACCATGTGCATGCCGGCAGCGGCGCTGCCCTGGTCGATCACCACCTCGCCGGGCTCGTGGTCCTGCACGAGCACCCGCTCGCACAACCCCTCGAGCACGTCCTCGTCCAGGCCGCGCAGCAGGTCCACGCCGCGCAGCTGGGCCATCACGTAGGACGGCGGCAGCCCCGTCACCTCTGCCATGGCACCTCTCCCGGCTCGGCTACCGTGAGCCTACCCAGGCTCCGGCGCTGATGACCGGGTCTGTCGAGGGAGGAACCCGATGCCGCCCCTGCACGTCCCGACGAGCCCGAGCCTGCCCGTCATCGGGCACACGGTGCCGTTCCTGCGCGACGCGCGCGGACTGCTCGAGCGGGAACGTCGGCGCCACGGCGACACCTTCGTGGTGAGGGTCCTCGGCAATCCGACGGTGGTGTTCCTGACCCCGCAGGCCACCCGGACCATCTACCTGGACCGGGCGTCAGCGTTCTCCTCCGAGATCGGATGGTCGTTCACCATCGGCCCGCTGTTCCGGCGTGGGCTCATGCTGCGCGACTTCGACGACCATCACTTCCATCGACGGGTCATGCAGCAGGCGTTCCGCCGCAAGGCGCTCGATGGCTACATGGCCAAGGTCGACGAGGTAGCCGAGACCCACCTGCGCGAGGTCCGAGGATCGTTGGACGTGTACGCGCTGGTCAAGCGGCTGACCTTGGACATCGCCGCGCAGGTCTTCGTGGGGGCCTCGCTCGGGGGCCAGGCACAGACGGTCAACTCCTGCTTCGTGGCGATGATGAAGGCCTCCATGGCCCCGCTGCGTCTGGACCTGCCCGCCACCGCCTACGGGCGTGGGCTGCGCGCCCGAGCGACGCTGGAGCGGCTGTTCACCCGGCTGGTGCTCGACCGGCGCGCGCGTCCGGAGACCGTCGACCTGCTCTCCCGGCTGTCTCACGCCACGACCGAGGACGGCTCGACCCTGCCCGTCGACGAGGTCGTCGACCACATGATCTTCCTGCTGCTGGCCGCGCACGACACCACCACGTCCACCCTCGCCGTGATGCTCTGGCACCTCTCCCAGCAGCCGGCGTGGCAGGACGCGGTCGTCGAGGAGGTCCAGGCCCGCTCCGGCCAGCCCGTCACCTTGGAGAACCATCAGCAGATGCGGGCCACCGAGCTGGTGATGAAGGAGGCCCTACGGCTCAGCCCGCCGGTACCGTTCTCGCCCCGCGGGGTCGTGCGGGACAGCGTCATCGACGGATGGGAGATCCCGGCGGGGACGATGATCACCGCAGCAAGCCTCGGGTTGCACCGGCATCCGGACTGGTGGAGCCACCCCGACGAGTTCGACCCCACCCGGTTCTCCGCCGAACGTGCCGAGGACCGCGCGCACTCCCACGTGTACGTGCCGTTCGGCGGTGGCGCGCACATCTGCATCGGCAACCACCTGGCCGAGCTGATGACCAAGGCGGTCGTCACCCGGCTGTTCGCCGAGCACCGGGTGGTCGCCCGGCCCGGCCAGAACGTCACGATCGACGCCGTACCCATCCCGAAACCCCGAGGAGGCCTCGTCCTGGAGGTCAGGTAGTGGTCTTCTCTGACGAGTGAAGTACTGACCCATCGGTTTGACTCTGACCGAGCGGTCAGCGATACTCCGTGACGTGCAACGGCCCACCCGGGAGCAGACACGTGCCGAGTTCGTCAGCGTCGCGGCACGACGCTTCGCCGAGCAGGGCTTCCAGGCCACCTCGCTGGAGGAGATCGCGGCAGATGCCGGGTACTCGAAAGCGGCCCTGCTCTACCACTTCGGATCCAAGGACGACCTGCTCGGCGCGGTGATGGACCACCACCTCGACCAGACCGAGGAGCTGGTGGCATCGCTGGAGCAGCAGATCCCCGGTAGGCAGCGCACCGAGCATGCCATCGCGACGCTCATCGCTTTCGCGGTCGCCCGCCGGCCGACGAGCCCACTGACCATGAGGCCCGTGCACGACATCGCAACCGCGCTGGGCCGCAACCCCGATCTGCTGGCCAGGGTCGAGCAGGTGCAGGCGCGGATGGTCGCGCTACTGGCTGGGCCAGGCGCGTCGCTGCGCCAGCAGATCGCGCTGGGGGTGGTCTTCAGCGGCATCCCCGCGGTGGTCACCGAGTTCCGTGCGGTTCCCGCCGAGGACCTGACCGCAATCCTTTCCGACGTCCTGCGCACCGCCCTCACCATGTAGGAGCCCTTCATGCGACTGTCGACCTGGGCAGTGACCAAGCCCAAGCAGGCCCTCCTCGGGTTCGTCCTGCTCCTGGTCGTGCTCGGCACGCTCGCCGTGCGCTTCGGTGGGGAGTTCGTCGACTCCTTCGAGCTCCCCGACACCGAGTCGGCGACCGCCACCGACCTGCTGTCGCAGACCGCAGCAGCCTCGGAGTCCTCCGGTGAGCAGGCGCGCGTGGTCTGGTCTGCGGACTTCGGCGCGGTCACCGACCCCGACGTCGTCGCCGCGATCGAGCCGACCTTGCAGGAGATCGCTTCGCTCGAGGCGGTCAGCTGTGTCACCACGCCCTACGGCACCACCTACGGGGAGGACTGCCAGGCTCCGTCGGCGCCTGATCTCACGCAGGTCCCGCCCGAGCAGGCCGCCGTCCTGCAGGGCGCACTCGAGGCCGCGGCTGCGGCAACCTCACCCATCAGCGCTGACGGGACGGTCGCCTACGCGACCGCACTCCTCAACCTGGACGAGGACACCCTCGCCCCCGACCAGGCCATCGCCTTCCTCGACATCGTCGAGGACGCCAACGGGCAGGACGGCCTGACCGTCGGAGCCAGCGGGGCCGTGCTGGGGTTCGCCGAGGCCGAGCCGCCTGCGCTCGGCGAAGCGGTCGGGGTGACTGTCGCTCTGATCATCCTGTTGATCGCGTTCGGCAGCGCGATAGCGGCCGGCCTGCCCATTGTCACCGCGCTGGTGGGCCTGACCGGTGGGCTGTCGTTGGTCGTGGTCACGGCCGGCTTCTTCGACGTCGCCACGTTCGGGCCGACCCTGGCGGCCATGATCGGGCTGGGCGTCGGCATCGACTACGCCCTGTTCATCACCAACCGGTACCGGCAGTCGATCCAGGTCGGTCACGAGCCGAGGTCGGCGGCACTGGAGTCGGTGCGCACCTCCGGCCGGGCGGTCGCGTTCGCCGGCTCCGCCGTGATCATCGCGCTGATGGGCCTGCTGGTGCTGGGCATCTCCTTCTTCTACGGCCTGGCCATCGCCGCTGCCACAACCGTGCTGATGATGATGATCAGTGCCCTGTGGTTACTTCCTGCCCTGCTCAGCCTGCTGGGCGACCGTGCGTTGGGCTGGCGGATGCCCTGGGCACGCCGGCAACGGGACTTCCATCCCGAGGGCGGCGGCTTCGCTCACTTCGGGCGGCTGCTGCAACGCCGGCCCTGGCTGACCGCTGCGGGCGCGCTGGCGATGGTTCTGCTCGTCGCCGCCCCCACGCTGAGCCTGCGGCTCGGCTTCTCCGACGACGGCGGACGCGCCGAGGGCTCCTCGCTGCGCACCGGCTACGACCTGCTGGCCGAGGGCTTCGGCGCAGGCGTCAACGGACCGTTCTTCGTCGCCGTCGAGCTCCCCGAGCCCGGCGATGCCGAGGCGCTGGCGGCGACCATCGCGGCTCTGGACGAGACCGAGGGTGTGGCCGGGACGCTGCCGACGGCCGAGATGATCCCGCTTGCCCTGCAGGCCACCGACGAGGTGGCCGCCATCCAGGTGGTGCCCGACTCGGCCCCGCAGGACGTCGAGACCACGCAGCTGCTCGACCGGATCCGCACCGAGTCCCTGCCGGCCGTCGAGCAGGCCACCGGCGTGCAGGCCTACGTGGGGGGTTTCCAGGCGATCACCGCCGACTTCACCGACGTCATCAGCGATGCGTTGCCGTTGTTCCTGGCAGTGGTGGTCGGGCTGGGCTTCCTCGCCCTAGTGATCTTGTTCCGCTCGGTGGTGGTTCCGCTGACCGGAGCGTTGACCAGCCTGCTGAGCCTGGCGGCCGCGCTCGGGGTGACCACCGCGGTCTTCTCCTGGGGCTGGGGAGCCGAGCTCATCGGCGTGGAGAGCACCGGACCGGTCTTCCCGTTCCTGCCGGTGATGGTGTTCGCCATCCTGTTCGGCCTGTCGATGGACTACCAGGTGTTCCTGGTATCGCGGATGCAGGAGGAATGGCTGCGTACCGGGGACAACCGCACCGCGGTCCGACGGGGCCTGGCCGGCTCCGGGCGCGTGGTGGTCATCGCCGCGCTGATCATGGCGAGCGTGTTCCTGGCCTTCGTGCCCAGCCCCACCACCGAGATCAAGCTCTTCGGCGTGGCACTGGGCTCGGCGGTGCTCATCGACGCGTTCATCGTCCGGCTCGTCCTCGTCCCGTCCCTGATGACCATGATCGGTGCGGCGAACTGGTGGCTGCCCGCCGCGCTGCGGCGTGTGCTGCCGACGGTGACCATCGAGGGCGGCGGGGACGAGATCGCCGACGATCCCGACCTGGGCTCTGAGCGGGAGCTGACCCGTGCGGGATGATCAGTGATCACTGCTCCGCTGCCACCTCGGCGCCTCGATCAGCGCTACGGTGTCGGCAAGCCCTCGGCGACCAGCGCCGCGACCACCTCCGCGCAGTCGCGCAGCAGCCGTGGATCCACCTTGTCCGGTGTGTCACTCGGCGAGTGGGCCACCTGCTCCAGAACCACGTCCATCGGCTCGCTGGTGACGGCAACCGCGGGGATCCCCCGAGAGGCGAACACCATGTGGTCGCTCTGGTACCACGAAGGTCCCATCACCACGCTCGGATGCTCGCCAGCCACGGCGGCCACCCGGGCAGCCACGGCCTCGGACACCCCGTAGGTGGACAGTCCGGTGGCTCCGCCTCGGTACCCGACGCCGTCGACGTTGACCACCAGACCGATCTTGTCGAGGTGCTCGGCGTCCTGCTGCAGGTAGGCGACCTCTCCGGACGCCGCGTAGTAGTCCTCCCCGTTGACCGCGAGCAGCTCCAGCCCGGCCCGGGAGGCACCCACGTCGGCCTCGGCGAGCATCTGCGCGACGAGCAGCAGCACAGCCACGCCCGAGGCGTTGTCCACGGCTCCGGGCGTACCCGGCTTGGTGTCCACGTGCGCAACCAGGAGCATCCGACCGGCAGCCTCGCCCCGCACGCCCACGACGTTGCAGGCGCTGGCCTCCCAGCGCTCAGCCGGCCACCGAACGGTCACCCGTTCACGATCGTGGCCGGCCAGCTCGCGCGCGAGCTCGGCCCGCAGGTTGCCGGTGGGCACCCCGAACGCACCGTCCTCGATGAGCGGGAACGGGTCGAGTGCGCCGGCGAGCGCGGGGAAACGCCCCGTCCCGGCAAGCACGACGAGCGGGCATCGCCGCTCCAGCTCCGCAACGATCTGCGCATGCGCCGGCGAGCCGTAGAAGGGGTACCCCGTGGGCGTGAGGGGCTCGCGGGCCAGATCGTCCAGCATGAGCAGGGCACAGCCGTGCAGGTCCCGGCGCAGGTCGTTCGGCGTTCGGGCCACGACCAACGGCCCGTCGGCGTCGACGCCGAGCGAGTAGGGACTGGGCCACACCGGCCAGCGATGGCGTCCGACGGTCACCTCTCCTGTCTCGCCCGACCAGTCCACCACGTCGAACCACTGCTCGTGCACGGCCCAGTCAAGATCACGCAGGACGTCGGCCACATACGAAGTGGCAGCAGCATTCCCCGCACTGCCCGGCCGCCGGTCCGGGATCGCCGCGCACAACCGCGCGACGTGCTCGCGGGCACGTTCGGCCATATCGACCCCCGTCATGGGCCCATCACAGACGGCGTTCCCGGTATCGACCAGAGCCGTTGGTCCGTCGCCGTCCGCTCGCTCGGCGTGGCCCGTCCCTCGGGCTACTGGACGAGCTCGGCCGGGTCGGTGCGCGTTCCGTCCACCGTGACGGTCGGGGTCCCGCTGACACCTCGGGCGAACGCCTGCTGGGTGATCGCGGCGACCCACGGCTGGTAGGTGCCGTCCTCGATGCAGGGCGCAACCGCATCGCTGGTCGCCCCCGCCTCGGTGGCCAGCTCGAGCAGCACCGGGGTGGCGAACTGGCCAACGGTCTCTGCCGGGTCCTGGCGCTGGTAGAGCAGCTCGTGGAACGCAGCCCACGTGTCGGTGTCCTCGTGCTGGTAGACGCAGGCGGACGCGTTGGCCGCTCGCGGCGAGTCCTCGGTCAGGAACGCGATCGGATGGAGGACGAGGCGGATCTCCCCGGCTTGGGCCGACTCGCGCAGCGAGGAGCCGACAGCCAGCTCCAGGCGCGCGCAGAACGGGCAGACGTAGTCCTCGAAGACCTCCACCAGCGGACCCTGCGTCCCGAGAACCAGCCCGGCGACCTCCTCGGTGCCGTCCGGCCCACCGGGCACCGCCTGTGGCGCCACCGGGTCGAGCGCCTCGGCTGCCGGCGGCTGCGCGGTGTCCTGCGTGCCCGCGCTCTGCGCTCCCGTCCCGTCCTCGGGCTGGCCTCCCGCCTGGCCGTCGGTGTCCGGTGCGGCCGCGCCGGCCACGGCGGAGCTCCCGCCCCCCGGCCGCGGGATCACCCAGCCCAGGATGAGGCCCACGGCCAGACCGAGTACGAGGGCCACCGTCACAGGGACGGCGAGCGGCATACTGACCCGATGGCCGCCTGGGGACTCCGCGACTGCTGGCGGCAGCGGCGGCTGCCCGGCCTGCGATGGCACGTCGTGCGACTCGGCGAGATTCTTATCGGAGTATCCATCGGGACCGGTGACGGCAGTGGGCCCGTTCTCGCCGGCCTCGGCCTCGGACGCCCCAGTGGTCACGGTCGGTGTCTCCCCACGTCTGGTGCTCGGCCCTCCAGGGTACGGGCAGCCACCGGCGGTGCGCGACGAGCGGTCGATATGCCGGGACGAGCGGTCTGACAAGCGACGCATGGTCGGTCGTCCCCGATGTTCTGGGACCTTGGACCCATAGGGTGACGGCGCCATTCCCGCAGGGTTGCGCTCAGGGTGTCGAGGGAGGCGTTGTGATCATTCCGGACGGCGAGTTGTGGGTAGAGGGGCAGGAGACACTAGGGCAGCACCTGGAGCGAAGGGGCGTGTCCCGCCGACGCTTCCTCGAGTTCTGCGGAGCCGTCGCCGGGGTGCTGGCGGCCGGCCCGCTGGCGGCGGGCAAAGCGGTGGCGATGCCGAGCGCCGAGGTGATCGCCCAGGAGCTGGAGAACCTGGAGAAGCCGGTGCTTGTCTGGCTTCAGTTGCAGGAGTGCACCGGCTGCATGGAGAGCGTGCTGCGCTCCGGCGACACCACGGTCGAGGAGCTCATCCTCAACCTGGTCTCGATGGAGTACAACGAGTTGATCATGGCTGCGGCCGGCACGGCCGCTGACGAAGCGCTCATCGCGGCGAACAAGAAGGACCACATCCTCGTCGTCAACGGCTCGATACCGCTGGCTGACGACGGTGCGCACTGCGTGATCGCCGGACGCTCGGCGGAGGCCATCCTGCGTGAGTCGGCGGAGAACGCCGTAGCCATCTTCGCCGTCGGTGCCTGCGCCCACTGGGGCTGCGTGCAGGGCTCGCGACCGAACCCCACCCAAGCAGTGGGGGTCGACTCGATCATCACCGACAAGCCGGTGGTCAACATCGCCGGCTGCCCGCCCATCCCGGAGGTGATCACCGCGTCGCTGGTGTACACGCTGACCAACGGTGCCCCGCCGCCGGTGGACGGGCAGGGAAGGCCGCTGTTCGCCTATGGCGACCGGATCCACGACTTCTGCCCGAAGCGTGGCCGCTTCGACGCAGGGCAGTTCGTGCGCACCTTCGACGACGAAGCCGCCCGCAACGGCTACTGCCTCTACGAGGTCGGCTGTCGCGGACCGAACACCTTCGCGCCGTGCCCGATCATCCGCTGGAACCTGTCCCAGGACTGGCCCATCGGTGCCGGTCACCCGTGCATCGGGTGCACCGAGGTCGGCTTCTACGACCGCTTCACCCCCTTCTACGAGGTACTGCCGAACCTGGGGGTGCCCGGCACCGGGGTCGAGGCCGACGCCACCACCGTGGGCCTGGTCGGACTCGCGGCAGTCGGGGTCGGCGTGGCCGCGCACGCCGGTGTGACGGCGTTCAACGAGCGGCGCGCAACCAAGGCCGCCGAGCGCGTCTACCTTCCGTTGGTCGGCGACGTGCCCACCCGGGAGCGCCCGCTGGACTCCGCCGGCGGGGCAGCACCCACGTCCGGCGCCCCACCGGGGCCACCATCGAACGGATCGTCCGGACCCGACGCATCGACGAAGGAGGGTGACCAGTGAGCGAGCGCGTGGTCATCGACCCGGTGACCCGCATCGAGGGCCACCTGCGCATCGAAGTCCTCGCCGACGGGGAGGAGATCACCGACGCCTGGTCGCAGACCACTCAGTTCAAGGGCGTCGAGCTCGTGGTGCAGAACCGCGACCCCCGTGACGCCTGGGCCTTCACCCAACGCATCTGCGGGGTCTGCACGGTGGTGCACGCGATCGCTTCGGTCCGCGCCGTAGAGGACGCGCTGGACTACCCGGTCCCGAAGGCCGCCGACCTGATTCGCTACCTGGTGCTGGGCAGCCAGATGGTCCAGGACCACGTGATCCACTTCTACCATCTGCACGCGCTGGACTTCGTCAACGTCGCCAACGTCCCGAACGCTGACGTGGCGGCAGCGGCAGCCGCGGCCGCCGAGCTGGAACCCAAGTACGCCTTGAACAGCCGCAACCGGTTCCAGGCCGTGCAGGACCAGGTGAAAGCGGTTCTCGACAGCGGCCAGCTGTCGATCTTCACCAACGGCTACTGGGACCATCCGGACTACCGGTTGCCCGCCGAGGTCGACCTGATCGCGGTCTCGCACTACCTCGACGCGCTGGAGTGGCAGCGCGACATGATCCGCATCAACACGATCTTCGGCGGCAAGAACCCCCACCCGAACTTCCTGGTCGGCGGGATGGCCTCGGCCATCAACATGGACAGCGAGATCACCATCAACCAGGTCAAGCTCAACACGGTGCAGGGTCTGATCACCAAGACGATCGACTTCGTGGAGAACGTCTACCTGCCCGACGTCGTCGCCATCCTCGGCGCCTACGCCGACTATCTGGACATCGGGCGCTCCAGCCCGTCCTTCCTGGCGCTGGGCAAAGGCGGCTACTCCTGCTCCGGTGAGCCCAGCCCGCCCGACGGGTTCAAGCCCGGGCTCATTCTGGACGGCAAGCTCGAGGTGGTGGACTTCGACCCGGACAAGCTCCTCGAGTACGTGACCTCGGGTTGGTACCGCTACTCCGAGGACAGCGAGGCGGGCCTGCAGCCGTGGGTCGGGGAGACGATACCGGACTACACCGGCCCGACGCCCCCCTACGACTGGCTGGCCGACAACGACAAGTACACCTGGTCCAAGGCTCCCCGCTACGACGGGCGCCCCGTCCAGGTCGGCCCGCTCGCCCGGGTGCTGTCGGCCTACGTGCAGGGCGACCCGGAGACCGTGGACGACGTCGAGCCGCTGCTGCGCAAGCTCAACGCCCAGCCTGAGCAGCTGAACTCCACCGCGGGACGCATTCTGGCTCGTGCAGTCGAGGCGGTTCAGATGTCCCGCGAGCTGCAGCGCGTGTTCGACCGGCTCGTGCAGGGCATCCAGGCCGGCGACGTGCAGACCTTCAACCCCGACAAGTGGGAGAAGTCGACCTGGCCGGCGGAGTCGAAGGGTGTGGGCTACGCCGAGGTGGCCCGCGGCAACCTCTCGCACTGGGTGCGGATCAGCGACGGGGCAGTCTCCAACTACCAGTGCGTGGTGCCGAGCACCTGGAACAGCAGCGGGCGCGCCCTCGGTGAACGTGGGCCTTACGAGGAGGCACTGGTGCCGCATCCCCTGGTGCGCCCCGAGCAGCCGCTGGAACCGCTACGCACGATCCACTCGTTCGACCCGTGCCAGTCCTGCGGCATCCATGTGCTCGACGTGACCGGGCAGGAAGTCTCCTGGACGAAGGTCCAGTGAGGAGCGGGGGCCACCGATGACCACACACGAACCGCTGGTCACACCGGAAGCGACGGAAATCGAGATCGGCCAACCGGTCGGCTTCGGCGGGACCGCACCTGATCAGGTGCTCCGGCTGGCCGCCTTCGGCTCCCCGCCCGGCGAGCTCAACGTCGTCGAGCGTGCGCTGATCGCCGACGCCTCGCTTCGGGGTGTCGCGGCCCGGCCCGAGGACGTCGAGGAGTACCGGCCGCCCACGCAGGACCGTCCGTGGAGCGAGACGCAAGTGAGCGCCGAGGGAACCCGCTGGGAGATCGCCCGCGGGGACCCGCGGGCTCTGGTGGAGAAGCTCATCCACCCGGACACAGGCACCCACGTGCGGGCCATCTCGGAGTCGGCACGACTCACCCTCGGTGCCTACCGTCCGCTTGGGGTGGCCTACCGCCAGGACGACGGCCCGTGGACCCTCGCCGGATACGTCCCGGTGCGCGGCTGGACCGAGCCGGGACGTCGCACCGGCGGCCGTCCGTTCGACTACCACTCGGTGTGGGACGTGACGCTGCGGATCTGCCACTGGACCTGGGTGGCGGCCATCGTCGTGCTCACCGTCACCGGCTACCTACTGGCGCAGCCGCAATGGATCCCGGCCGGGTACACCGACCCGCCGACCGGGTTCTTCGTCGGATACGTCCGCCTGGTGCACTACATCGCCGCTGTCGTGCTGTGCCTGGTGCTCCTGGTGCGCGCCTACGACCTGACGGTGAGCAAGATCCCCTACGACCGGTGGAAGGCGCTCATCCCGTTCAAGAACCGCCGCGACCTCAGCAACGGCTGGAAGACGGTGCAGCACTACCTGTTCATCCGCAAGGAGCCGCCGGTCTACTTCGGGCACAACCCGCTGCAGCAGCTCACCTACACCAGCGTCTACATCATCATGGTGCTCCAGATCTTCACCGGGTTCGCGCTGTGGGGCCTGTACGACCCTGACCAGTGGTTCCTGAACCTGTTCGGTTGGATCAACACCCTGATAGGCACCGAGCAGACCCGCCTGCTGCACTACATGATCATGTGGGGCCTGCTGGTGTTCATCCCGGCCCACGTGTACCTATCGGTGCGAGCGGACAGCGTCGAGCGGATGGGCGCCATCTCGTCGATGGTCAGCGGCGGACGCTGGGTGCGCCGCGGCGCGGTGTTCGAGGACTGGCCTGACCCGCGCGGGAACAACCCACCCGTCGAGGGTCCGCCGGACACCGGCCCCGCGGCTGCGGGCTCCGCCGGCGCGGGCCCCAACGGTGACACCAGGAGGTGAACACGCTCGTCCTCGGCCTCGGCAACCCGCTGCTCTCCGATGACGGGATCGGCCTGGTGCTGCTGGAGGCCCTG
>Ga0114939_10003101_pt1 | contig 11800 bp, 11 predicted proteins | sample AshMeaCrysSpring_FD_87196 | JGI IMG/M metagenome (GOLD analysis project Ga0114939, IMG submission 87196) | Groundwater microbial communities from Big Spring, Nevada to study Microbial Dark Matter (Phase II) - Ash Meadows Crystal Spring | ecosystem: Environmental > Aquatic > Deep subsurface >... | reverse complement strand
CTAGCAGCCCTGACTAAACTTGCACCCCGCTATCTTCCCTTCTGCGTCACCCTGCGCGATCCACAGGTTGATACCCTAGCGCAAGCTTTTACTGAAGATGTCACAGGAGCATATACCCGTGCTGTAGCATTAGATTTAATCGCCCAGCGACAAGTAGCATTTGCTAAATTGAAGCAAAAGGGTGTCTTAGTACTAGACGCACCCGCAAATCATATTAGCAACCAGTTGGTGGATAGATATTTACAATTGAAGGCGAAGAATCAATTGTAAGGGAATGGGTAATAGCTATAGCATTTCCTAATCTGCTCTTGTACAAGAAAAAATCCCACCTGCAGTGCTGGACTCACCACAGATGAACACAGATGAACACAGATGAACACAGATAAATCTGTTCTTCATGCTTAATGGGAAACGCTATGATAGGTAATCTGACATCTTGCACTAGGGTAGGCATAACCTCCCTTATCTGACCGGTTCAACCAGGGAAAACTAATTATCCCATGCCCAATCCCCAATCCCCAATCCCCAGTCCCTATTTACGGCGTCTACAATAGATAATTAACAGCGCAAATAAACCTATTCCGGCAATATATTTAATTGGTTCTGGGATGTAGAGATTAGGTTAAAAAAATCCTTCAATAAACCCAGCAATTATTAAAATTGGTACAATGGCAAATAATAATTGCACGGCTTGAGAACCATAGAATTTCAGTGCATCAGCACGGCGATATTTACCAGGAAATAAAAATGCTTTGGCGATTAATAATCCGGCTCCACCGGCAAAAAATATAGCGGGTAATTATAGAGAACCGTGGGGAAGCACAAAAGCCCAAAAGGGATAGGTGAGATTATTTTGTCCTACTAAAGTGGCGATCGCACCAATATGCAGTCCATTAAATACCATTAAGAATGTAGTGTAGATACCCGCAGTAATTCCCCCTGCTACGGCTGCAAAGGAAACCGAGAGATTATTAGTCATAATATTGCTAGATGCAAGAGGTTCAATCCCAACAATCGAACCCATCCATAATTGATGTTCATCACGGACTTTGGTAATTATCCATTCTGGTGCTATAAGTGACATAAAGCTGGGGTCGTGCCAAGCGTACCACCAAGCCACTAGCGCTCCCAACAGAAACAGACCAGTCGCTACAGCGATGTAGGGGAAGGTTTCTTGAACTATTGCTGGCAATCCCCAGCGGTAAAAATCAACTACAGCCTGCCATTCCTGGCGTCGCGAACCTTGGTATATTTGGCTATAGGCACGGGTTGTCAAGGATTGTAAATTTTGTATCAATATATTACCAACTTTCTGAGTACGTGCCCGTGCTAAATCCGCTGAGACTGAGCGATATAAACTGGCTAATTCTCTAATTTCTCCGGAGTTTAGGGACTTAAGCCTCTTTTTTTCAATTTTTGTTAATAAAACATCGAGTCTTCGCCAATTTGCCTCCCGACGACCAATCCAACGTTTAATATTCATAAAATTTTCCTGCCTAAAGTTTTAATCTCGCTTAAGATAGCGTCAAAATCAGCTATCTATATCGAGGATAATTTGAGATTATGTCCCAGGGCTTTAATCCTCAAGCTTCTTTCCAACCTCTGAGTGTTGGTAATGTCGTCAGTGCTGCGGTGAGGCTTTACCGTTCTCATTTTAAACAATATCTCGGACTTGCTTGTCAAGCTGTTTTATGGGCGATTATTCCCATTTATGGCTGGGCAAAAATGCACACAATTTATGCGATTATTGCTCGGCAAGCATTTGGTGAATTAGTCAATCAACCAGAAGCAATTACTAAGACTCGCAATCAGTTAAATCCTCGTTTGTGGACGTTTTTACTTGCCCAAATACTCGTAGGATTAATTCTGTTTGGGGTCAGTTTTGGTTTATCGCTGGTACAAAATTTAATTTTGCTGATATCTGGATTTGCTTTCCAAAAGTATCCTCTCTTAATTTCGTTCCTGGCGTTAATATTAACCTTAGCATATTGGTTTGGTTATCTTTGGTTTTACGCTCGGATGTTTATTCCAGAATTGCCAATTGCTATAGAAAACAATGTCGATGCAGCCCAATCGATTAGTCGCAGTTGGGAATTAAGTAAAGGACATGTATGGCGACTACAAGCTATTATTTTTATAGCTTCTTTAATGACGATGCCATTGATAATTTTGGCTTTCATCCCCTTTATTTTGTCTTCTATTCCTATCATGATTCAAGCATCACAAAATCCAAATGTAACTCCGAATGAGACGGTTTGGGGTTCGCTTTTAGTAGGAATATTATTAGCAATTATTGGCATGATGGTAGTTAGTATTATGACTATGCCGTTCTGGCAGTCTATCAAAGCGGTGATTTACTATGACCTGAGAAGTCGGCGCGAAGGTTTGGGCTTAAAGCTACGCGATCGCGAAATTTAACTTTGATTGTCTACGAAGTTCCTATGCACATTTTTAATCGCGTTAAATATCAAACACCAGAAAGCGTAGAAATTGATTTTATTCTGGCAGGAATTGGCAGTCGTGCTTGGGCTTTAATAATTGATTACCACATTTTGGTGTTTATTTCTGTCGGATTTTTGTTAATCTGGTCAACAATCGCCGAACATGTAGTCAATTTTTGGGAAAAGACTTTTAACAGCGACAAGATTGGGCTATGGTTGATAGCGATCGCGCTATTAGTGAATTTCTTTCTCTACGCTGGTTATTTTGTCGTTTTTGAAACCCTATGGCAAGGACAAACCCCAGGAAAAAGGATTGCTAAAATTCAGGTTGTCCGTGACGATGGTAGACCAGTAAGTGTACAACAAGCGGTGCTACGTGCCTTGCTACGTCCTGTAGACGACTTTTTCTTTTTCTTGGTGGGAATGTTATTAATCGTCCTAACTCCCCGTGAGAAGCGTCTGGGTGATTGGGTAGCTGGGACAATTGTGATTCACAACCACACAGCGACGGCAAGAGCGAATATTTCTATTTCTGCTCTAGCCAAATCTTTGTCAGAGGAGCTATTAGAAATTGCCGATATATCAGCGTTGTTACCCGATGATTTTGCTGTGATTCGGGAATATTTGCTGCGTCGGGGGACAATGGCAAAGAAAGCAAAGACTGATTTAAGTTTTCAATTAGCTAAGCAAGTAAAATCTGTGATTTCTCTGCAAAAGTTACCCAATCGCGTTACTCCAGATGTATTTTTAGAAGCTGTGTATTTAGCGTATCAAGGGCAATCAAGTCAATTTTAAATTTGAGATTTGAGATATTAGATGACTAGTGGTCTATCGCATTAATTTTGATTGGCTCATATCTTGCACCAAGGGAGCTAGAACCTCCCAGTCCTGACCGGTTAAACCTGTCAGAATTAAAGGCTCCGCTCTTGGGTGCAAGATGTCAGTTGGTGAGAAAAGTTTTTAGTCATGGCTTGTGTGTCTCAGAACCCCGATTTCTTTAAGGAGTCGGGGTTCTAATGCCTCACGCATGATGCGCGGACTGCTATAGAAACCAATTCAAAATCCACGCATCCCTTTAGCCATCACCAAAGGATACTAGACGCTGGAGAGCGTGGCTGGCGACATCGCCATATTGCAACTCACCACTGAGGATTTGACCCATACGCTGGGTGGAGGAAGGGCGTTTGACTCCTAGTTTGTAGCCGATACCGGGGAAGCGATAGAAAGTCTGAGCTAATTTTTGCGCCCAACGCATCTCGGAACCCCATTCTTCGCTGATGACATTGGTGTAATGTTCTAGAGCGTTAATGTCTCCACCTAATGCTTGGTCAATAGCTTCAGCGGCTTTCATACCGCTAAAAATCGAAGGACGAATACCTTCGGCTGTGAAAGGGTCAACTACACAAGCGGCTTCCCCAGCGAGGACAGCATTTTGGGTATGCAGTTTTTGGTTCCCATCCCACAGACACAGGGGATGACCGTGTTGCTTGCAAGTCTTGACATCTAAACCAAATAGCTGACCGTATTCATTCAATATGCTCTTGAAATCTTGGGGTTTACCGCCGATGAAAGTACCAACACCAATGGAATAGCCATCTGCTTTCGGGAAGTTCCAGATGTAGCCATTCTTTACCATCCCAAATTCAAAGTGAATGGTGGACTTGTCGTCTGTAGTGTTGGGAACTTCGGCTTCCAGGGCACCTGCAAGGCGGCGTTTACGGTCTTTGAAACCCAGCCATTTTGCCATAGGTCCCTTGGCACCGTCAGCAGCTATGAGGTAGCGACCTTGTAGGGAACCTTTAGCTGTGTTGACTTCCCAGCGGTCGCTGTGGAATTCAATTCCTTGAACTTCCGTACTGTCCTTGAGTTCGGCGCCTTGTTTTTCTGCTTGCTGCACTAGAAAATGGTCAAACACGTCTCGTCTGACCATCCACACTGGTTCTGTCATGTCTAGTTTCGCTTGTACAGGGTCGTCCATGTTCCAAGTAAAACGCAACGTATCCGCTTTTAAGGAAATTGCTGGGCTAAAGTCAAAGTCAAACCATTGAGCGATCGCAGGGGAAACTCCACCACCACAGGGTTTATATCTGGGGAGCGATTCTTTTTCTAAGATTAAAACCGAGCGTCCCCGTTTTGCTAAATGATATGCTGCTGTGCCACCCCCTGGACCTGCACCCACGATAATGCAATCGTACATAGTTCTCAGCGTATTTTATAGTCCTGTTGATAATTTAAGTTTCAGATTCCATAACCAATAGCAAAATCCCCTCCTGCCTCTAGTTGGAGCATCTCTAATTTTTTAGTTTAGTGACTTTACAAAAACAACCGTAATCACTCTATCTCCCCGAAAATTCCCAAATATCTCCCTGAAATTTTCTAAATTCTAATTAATATTTGCATCAAAAAATTATCCCGCTTCTGTCACTCTCTCCAAAGGAACAACCTGAGTATTGTAGCATTCCCAAAATCGGTGAGTCGTATAGTACATTAGATCCCCCGAAAGCTTCCAGTCTCAAAAAAGCGCGATCGCTCTAGCGATTCCTCACATATATAACCATAGTCAATCATTCTTCAACTATAGTTGAAAAAAACTTAATTACAAATCTTAATCAAAAATGTAAAGTTTTTCCCGCAGTTGAGAATAGAGTCATTTAAATACGATTTGACAAGACTTTCAAGGAATTGTACAATTTTCATAATCTCGGCGGCGTCTTACTAAATTGCAAAAAACCTTTATTTGTGACTTTTATATCTAAAATACCGTTTGATTTTTTACTAAAACCTTTGTTACTTAGTGATAAAAAATCTAGTTATACAAAAATTAACCTCAAAAATATGAAGTAAAGTAAAGCAAGCCGAGGTACAGTAGTTTAGTATTAAGCGTTTGCTATTCTTTAGGTTATAATTTCTAGGCTTTTATTAGAGAGACAGCTAAAAGTATTTTCTGCGGTCAAAAAGATTTTGGTATACCTCAGGCAGAAAATTTTGTTTTGTAGAGTGGGGATTGCTGTTATCTTTGGACACAGATTCGCAGATTGTAGTGCAATCCCCACCCTAGTCTAATGGTTACTACTCCAATGCTTATCAATACGGTTATTAGACTTCCTTACCTTGGTCATCTAATTAAGGTTTTGTTATCAAAAACACTCCCACCGCAATCATTACAAAACCAGCAGCAGTGTTTATGCCTTTTCTGATTTTGGAACTAATCAGTAATTTAGCTCTATCAGCGAGGAATGCATAACCAAGTTTGACCCCACCTACGGACACTATAGTAATTGCGATAATTACGAGAGTATCAAGATAAGATATTGTAGAAATATCAACAAAAGCAGGAAAAAAGCCAAGATAGAATAGGGTTGCTTTTTGGTCGCCTAATGTAATCAAAAGTCCAGTCAGAAAACTTGACATGAAAGAGGATTTAACAACTCCGTTCCTCTCGACATCCTGGACATCCTGGGATTTTGACCTACATAATCCTATTCCCAGGAATATAAGATAAGCCCCGCCAAGGTATTTTATTAATACAAATAGGCTTCCCATCGTTTCAGCAACCAGCGATAAACCGCAAATTGCTATCATGATGAAAATGATGTCACCAACCACTATGCCGATAGTTGTGAAAACACCATGAATCAATCCAGATGTAGCTGATCTGGTGGAGACAGCCAAGACGCTGACGCTGGGAATAGCAGCCAGGACAGTCATGGTACTGAATAATCCAACAATGCTGCTAAATCTCATACTGCTTTTTTTAATCTGTGAGTTTTGAGTTGAAGTCAATTTCTCACTTAAAACTCAAAACTCAATACAGACGGGATTAATCACACCTAGAACAAACTTCTCCTTCCTGACAGATGTTAGACAGTGGTGATGTCTTTCTCTTTCTCTGCCAGTAATTCGTCGATTTTGGCGGTGTATTTATTGGTGAGTTTTTGCAGCTTGTCCTGCTGATCTCGTGCTTCATCTTCCGAGATTTCGCTAGCCTTTTCCTGCTTGCGAATTGTATCGAGAGCATCGCGACGGAGGTTGCGAATAGCAACACGTCCGCTTTCGGCATATTTTTGGGCGATTTTGACTAATTCTTTGCGGCGATCGCTCGTCAGTGGTGGAATATTCAGACGAATTGACGAACCGTCGTTACTGGGTGTTAAACCCACATCCGAGAGAGAAATCGCCTTTTCAATCAAGTTCAAGCTACTTTTATCGTAGGGTTGAATCATGATTGTACTAGCATCGGGCGTAGTAATATTTGCCAGTGATTTTAGAGGTGTTGGGGAGCCGTAGTACTCCACCATCACCTTATCCAACAAACTGGCGTTAGCGCGTCCGGTACGAATTGTATTAAAGTCCCGTTGAGTCGCCTCAACAGTTTTCTGCATATTACTCTCAGCTTCAGCTAATTTCACAAGAACCTCCCACAAGGGTGCCAATCGATTCTCCCATGACTGCTCGCCGGATGTTGCCCACCGTTGAGAGGTCAAATACAAGAATCGGGATATTATTTTCTTTGCACAAGGCAATGGCTGTACTATCCATCACCCGCAAATCTTTTGCCAATACGTGACCGTAAGTAAGACTTTGATAACGTTTAGCATCCGGGTAAATATGGGGGTCTGCATCATAAACGCCGTCTACTTTGGTAGCTTTAAAAATCACCTCAGCATCAATTTCCGCAGCCCGGAGCGCCGCAGTGGTGTCAGTGGTGAAAAAGGGATTTCCCGATCCGGCTCCAAAAATCACCACCCTGCCTTTTTCCAGATGACGGATAGCGCGACGGCGGATGTAGGGTTCCGCGATTTCTTGCATGGCGATCGCCGTTTGAACTCGCGTTTGTACCCCCATGCGTTCTAGGGAATCTTGCAGCGTCATTGCATTCATTACCGTGGCAATCATGCCAATGTAGTCAGCGGTTGCTCGATCCATTCCCCCAGCCGCAGCCTTGACGCCGCGAAAAATATTTCCGCCACCCACTACGACGGCGATTTGAACCCCACTGGCTACCACCTCTGCTATTTCTGAGGTGATTTCGTGAACCACTTGCGGGTCAATTCCATAGCCCATGTTGCCCATCAAGGCTTCACCACTTAGTTTAAGTAAAACCCGTCGGTAATGTGTTCCCATGCAGTTCCGCTTTGTTAATTAAGTTGCAATTGCCTCCAATTTAAGATAACAGTACAGTGACGATCTGTCTCTAGTGACGCCAGATCAATGGAGTACCGAGCGCATCGGTTTGGGTGGGGTTGATAGTTTTACCTGCTAAATGAGCCGCGATCGCATTTTTAAAGTCATGCAACCGGACTGCTTCTGGATGTTGGGGATTATCATCAATCCGCCCTTGATAGCAAACTACACCTTTGGCATCAATTAAGAAAGCCGTTGGTGTTTTATCAGCCCCAAAACTGCGACTCACATCTTGAGTTGAATCCCACAGATAGGGAAAATTTATCTGGTGGGATTGGGCAAAACTCCTCATAGTATCCAAGCACTCTTGGGAATGTTGGGGAGCGCAAGTGGCATTGATCCCAATCAAGGTAAATTTTTGTGAGCCAAACTCCGATTGAATGTTTTTCAGCCGCTCTAGATACAAATGGACGTAAGGACAGTCATTGCTGATTGAGACTACCCCCACTGCCCGGAACTTTTCTAAATAACGGCTTAAATGGTGGACTTGATTATCAATTCCAGGCAGTTCAAAATCTGGTGCATAACTGCCTATAGGTGTGCCAGTTTGTTCTAGTAGGGTCATGTGTGCTGAAGGAACAAAACAACAGGAATCTAGCTTGATTATTACATTACTATTTACAGCAACTTTTGGTAAATCCCTGCTAATTCACGAGTTTATGAACTAAGGAGAGATTAGTACATTGTAAAACCACTGAATTGATGTTGGAGATATTTTTCTTACATCCTCTTAGATGCCATGTATTATTTATATCTTATCAACCTAAACTTATCTAGGGTTACTAATCTAGCCTGATAGTTTTATAGTTGACGCTGCCGGGAGCAAAATTGTATCCATTGATTCACTTCATTGATTTTGATGGTTTATACACCACTAAACCCTCCTAGAGACGAGAATACCCAGGGACGTCACGTCTATACAACCCATCCAAACTAACGAAACAGACCACTATCTTAGATTGGCAAAAGTTTCGCCGGTAATCTTAAAGATTTTTTGGTGTTGCATAATCTAGGAGTGAATCCTAGAGCCGATCATCCTTTTATCGGCGCTACGTCTCTACAATGCCTTGAATTATAGAGAGTCAGACAATCAAATCATCCCTGTTTCTGGATCACCGTCAATTTTTTCCATATAATCCCATTGTAAGTTTCGCGGAGATAATTTTAATTTTCTGTGTAATTTTCTACTTCTTTATAAGTAATGGTTAATTCTAATTTGAATAATATCACTAACAAAAATATCCAATGCTAGTATCAAAAATATCCTGATAATTGCGGAATTAATGATTGAATATGCTTATTTGTAAGGTACACAGTCAAAAAAAAATTGTAAAATAATTACCTTAATATCCTTGTAATTAGACGCACTATCACATTTAAGTAGGAGCAGGAGAGCAGAAGTTTGTGAGCAAATTTCCGAAAATAACGGTAAAAACTACATAGATTGTGAATTGTCATCCTGATAACAGCCAGCAACCGATGACGAACAACTCTTTACGCAAAAATTAAATAAAACCTTTGTAAATTTACGTAAAATAAACAACAGTATCTTTTAGGAATCACAAATCAGCACTTGCTATGACCTCCTTTCCCTCAACGGCGGAGCTTCCTGTCAGTAAAACTTGGACTTGGCAAGGGTTCAGTATTTACTACCAACATCAAGGCAACAGTGGACCTGCGGTTATTCTCTTGCATGGTTTTGGTGCTTCGTGCTATCACTGGCGGAAAAATATACCAGCCCTAGCCCAACACTGTCGTGTTTATGCCATAGATTTGATTGGGTTTGGTGGTTCTGCTAAACCGAAACCGGGGGAGGAGATGTCCTACACCTTTGAGACTTGGGGACAGCAAGTTGCAGATTTTTGTCGGGAAGTTGTGGGTGAAGCGGCTTTTTTAGTAGGTAATTCGATTGGTTGTATTGTGGCGATGCAAGCAGCGGTCAGCAACCCAGATATAGCGCTAGGAGTTGCCTTACTCAACTGCTCCTTACGGCTGTTACACGACCGCAAACGAGTTTCTCTTCCTTGGTATCGACGCATAGGAGCGCCGTTGCTGCAAAACATACTGTCAATTAAACCTGTAGGTGATTTCTTTTTCCAACAAATTGCTCAGCCAAAAACAGTACGTAAAATCCTCCTACAAGCCTATGCTAATGCTGAGGTAGTCACAGACGAACTAGTAGATATTCTCATCACTCCAGCACGAGACCCAGGAGCAGTGGCTGTTTTTCTGGCTTTTACTAATTATTCCCAAGGTCCCTTACCAGAAGACCTCTTACCACTACTACCCTGTCCAGCAATTATTTTGTGGGGAAGTGCTGACCCTTGGGAACCAATTGAGTTAGGTCGAGAATTAGCTAACTACCCCCTAGTGCTAAAGTTTATCCCGCTGGAAGGGGTAGGACATTGTCCCCAAGATGAAGCACCGCAATTGGTGAATCCGATTTTAAAAGACTGGATTAGCAAACAACAAGGAGTAATTCCTAGTTCCTAATTCATCATCTCAAACTGCTGCCAACAAAGATAGAAAGCGCGGGGTACGTGGAAACACCCCTTCCACTTCCCACCCTTGAGATTCAACAATACTTCCCCACGGCGATTTAAATATCCAAACCACTCACCATATTCAGCATCAGCAAAGTGAGACCATGCATAATCGTGGAGTTTGTGATACCAGTCCCGACAAGCCAGACGACCCGTCAGACGATAACCCATAGCCAATGCCACTAAGGATTCTAAATGCACCCACCACAGTTTTTGGTCCCATTCCAGTTGCTGTGGGGGATGACCTTCCGCATCCATAAAGTAATATAAACCGCCGTATTCCCTATCCCAGGCAAAATTCAGGATATTTAGCACCACATCAACGGCTTGATTAATCGTTTTCGTATCGTTGCGACGCTGTGCGATGTCCATAATAAACCACATGGCTTCAATACCATGACCAGGATTGATTAGACGGCCGTCAAAACAATCCTGGTGGGAACCATCAAGAACGACATTTTCATAGATTAATCCCCTTTCCTGGTCAAGGAAATCAGTCATCACTTCCTGAACCGTCATATCCAGGACTGTTTCCAGAGTCTCTTGTGACAGCAACCATGCCATTTCTAGGGTGAGGTTAGCTAAAATCATCGGCACAGCCAAGGCTTTCAGCCCACGAGTACCGGAATAGGTTTTATTATATTTACCCTTGGGGTTATCCCGACGACGCAAAACATTGTTATAAGCTTGGATTGCCACATCTTTTGCCCATTCTTGACCACAAGCAAGGGCATATTGACTAAAAGCCATCGCCGCGAAACAATCAGAGAAGATATTGTAAGGCTGAACCAGTGGCTGACCGGAACGGGTAAGGGCAAAGTACCAGTTACCTTCAGTGTCTCGACCGTGTTGAGCCAGAAATTTTGCACCATTGTCAGCAACTTCCAGCCAGTGAGGACGTTTTTCTAGTTGATTGTAAAGCAGGGAAAAAGTCCACAGTTGACGGTTTTGCAGCCAGATAAATTTATCGGTATCGTAAACCTTCCCTTCCCGATTCAGACAGGTAAAATAGCCGCCACATTCCCAATCTATGGAGTGTTTTTCCCAAAAGGGAAGCACATCTTCCAGGAGTGCGTTTTTGTAAAGTGCAGCTAGGGCTGTGAAGTCAGACTGAATCATGCATAATTTACGAATTAGGAATCATTTCTGCTTGCCTGTGACCTTCTCCATCATAAGTCAAACAAATCCGCAAATAATTCTCTGGTTTGTAGGGCATTTTTTCAGCCCACTCAATAGCAACAATTCCGAAAGGAACTTCCACAGCTTCCCAGTAATTTTCTAAATTCAATGCTGCTACTTCTGGGGGTTCTAAGCGATATAAATCAAGATGGTAGAGGGGAATGCGTCCTGAAGGGTATTCATTAATCAATGTGAAAGTCGGACTGACAATCGGGTCTGTGATACCTAAACCCTCGCCAATACCTTGTACGAGAGTGGTTTTACCAGCGCCTAAGTCACCTTCTAGTAAGATTACACTACCAGCAGCCAGAGTTTGACCGAGAGTTACCCCCCAGCGTCGTGTCGCATCTGCATCTGCAAGAGACAGTTTCATAATTGGTCAGCACACATGGATAACACGGATACACGGATGAAATCTCCCATGCCCTATTCCCTATTCCCTATTCCCTATTT
>Ga0114939_10003100_pt1 | contig 11802 bp, 14 predicted proteins | sample AshMeaCrysSpring_FD_87196 | JGI IMG/M metagenome (GOLD analysis project Ga0114939, IMG submission 87196) | Groundwater microbial communities from Big Spring, Nevada to study Microbial Dark Matter (Phase II) - Ash Meadows Crystal Spring | ecosystem: Environmental > Aquatic > Deep subsurface >... | reverse complement strand
CCGAAAATTATTCAGGCAACAACCAATTATGGGGTAAATTTCGCCTGTGCGCTCGGAAAGAAAAATATCTTTGCGGTTCAATTTCACCCCGAAAAAAGTCAACGGCTGGGGTTGACGCTTTTGGCAAATTTTATGAATTGGGATGGCTCTTTATAAAAACTAAGGGGTAAAAAATGTTAATTATTCCGGCAATTGATCTGAAAAACGGAAAGTGTGTGCGCCTGCGTCAAGGACGCATGAATGAAGAAACTATTTTTGCCGATGACCCGCGGTTAATGGCGCAACGCTGGGTAAATGCTGGCGCCCGACGCTTGCATATTGTCGATCTCGATGGGGCATTCTCCGGGCGGCCAATTAATTCGGCGATTATCGCGGAAATCGCCCGCGAATATCCGCATATTCCGATCCAATTAGGCGGCGGGATTCGTAATGAAGAAACCATTGAGGCGTATCTAAAAAGCGGAATTAGTTATGTAATCCTCGGGACCGTCGCTGTGACTGATCCGGTATTTGTTGAATATGCCTGTGGTATGTTTCCGGGAAAAATATTGGTTGGCCTCGATGCGCGTGGTGATCAAATTGCAATTGAAGGCTGGGAGAAAAATTCCGGTCAAAGCGTAATTGAAATGGCGCAACGCTTTGAACATTTTGGAGTGCAAGGGATTGTTTATACTGATATTATCCGCGATGGGATGATGACTGGGGTAAATTTAGACGCGACAGTTGCACTGGCGCATGCAGTCCAGATTCCGGTTATCGCCTCCGGCGGGATAACTCATTTGGGAGATATTCATAATCTCTGTCGGGCTAAGGCGCCAATCTTTGGTGCAATCACCGTGCGCGCTATTTACGAAGGGACCTTAGATTTTGCCGCTGCACAGCGCCTTGCGGATGAACTTAACGGATAGGAGGGTATCCATGAATCGTTCCTTAGTTATTCCGATAGGGATAATCGCATTCCTCATCGCAGTTTTATTTACCGGATTGGTGCTTGACCCACAGCCACTTTTTCCGGTCGTTAGTGAAAACTCCATCCCTAATTTTTCCTTAATCAATCTCATTGAACCGGAGAAAAAAATCACGAATCAAGACCTGATCGGAAAGGTATGGCTGGTAAATGTATGGGCGTCGTGGTGCAAATCATGTCGCACGGAGCACCCGTTGTTAATGAAAATTGCTCAGAAAGATAATACTGCTGTGTTTGGTCTGAATTATCAGGATCAACCATCGGACGCACTGCAGTGGATAGAACAAATGGGTAATCCTTACCAAATGATCGGGGCAGATATTACAGGCGAAGTAGGAGAAAAATTCGGTATTACCGGGACTCCAGAGACCTTTATCTTGGATGACAAGGGAGTAATCCGTTTCAAACAAACTGGGCAATTAAATCCTGAGATATTGGATAACAAAATACTCCCATTGTTAGAAAGGCTACAGGGAACAAAATAATACTTTTCTTGGGTAATAATCCACTAAGTAAATACCCTAACCCGAGTTCTTGACAACCAGAGGTGGAGATGTGCTATTGTAAAATTCTACTATCCAAAAGTAGATTTACTTAATTTTAGAGAATACATTCGGTTTCATTCCGATAAAAACGAGGTGTTTATGTCAGCTTCATCGTTTCATACATCCCCCATAGCCACCGGCAGGAGCGCGACCGGCATTCCGACCGGGCGGCTGGCGGTGTGGTGGGTCATCGCTTCAGAAATTGTGATCTTCGGCGGGGTATTGGCCAGCTATGTCATGTTACGCCTCAAATACCCGCACTGGGGGGACCTGGCCGCGTACACCAACGTTGTGGCTGGTGGCGTCAATACTTTCGTCCTGCTTACCTCCAGTTTGTGCGTAGTCCTCGCCCACCATTACGCCGGACGGGGGGATACCGAGAAGGCCTATAAATTTTTATGGTTCACAATTTTCGGCGGTCTGTGCTTTTTGGCAATTAAATCCTTTGAATGGACGACGGAAATTGGTCACGGTTATACCATTACCCATAGCCTATTCTGGTCGTTCTATTACACAGCGGCTGGTATCCACGCCCTCCACGTAATTGCCGGAATGGTGATTATGGGAATTGTGTCTATGGACGTAAAAGAAGGTAGAAACCTCCATCGGGTCGAAAATATCGGTAATTACTGGCATTTTGTCGACCTAGTTTGGATTTTTCTTTTCCCGTTGCTTTACATAGCGAAATAGCTCCGTGCTATTGTTGAGGAGTATAGAAAATGACAGAAGCTGTTGCACATGGGGGTGACCATTCTCATAGTGGTCATCACGAGGATCACGGCCCGGAGTTTTATATTAAAATTTGGGCACTACTGCTAATTCTCCTCATAGTTAGCATTCTTGGCCCGATGTTCGGTAATGTGTGGATAACACTCCTAACCGCGTTTGGAATTGCCTTTGTTAAAGCCGGAATGGTTGCGACTTATTTTATGCACCTTAACGTCGAGCAAAAGTATATCTGGTATTTGTTATTTTCCATGTTGTTGGCAATGGGCATCCTATTTATGGGTGTGGCTCCAGATATTATGCAATATGGCGGTCGTCACTGGATTAATCAGGCATCTCATAATTTGGTTGAGTTTTACCAAAAATCAGCCAATAAGGGTGAGGGCGGGCATCACTAATTACTTTTTGTAATTGGGTCGGATGCTGGTAATGGTGTATTTGAGAATGTTCTTGGTGTTCAAGGAAATTGGGTGTTTTATCTACTCTCGAATTGAGTAGGGGGAGATCTATGAATAAAATGCGCAGTAGCGCGATATTGATTGCGGCAATGGGTATTTTGGCAATGAATAATGTAAATGCCGAAGACCGAGGTGCTGAAATTTTTAATGGTATGTGCAATCGTTGTCATGGTTCACAAGGTCAGGGAGTTAAGGGGCTTGAGGCACCATTAATTGCCGGGATGCCGGCGTGGTATGTGGAATCGCAACTGAAAAAATTCCGTCAAGATTTGCGCGGTACTCATCCGAAAGATATGCCGGGAATGAGAATGCGTCCTATGGCAAATACTTTACGGGAATCCGATATAGCCCTGGTTGCAAAGTATGTGGAAAAGATTCCCACCCAACCGGCAATGCAAATTGATAGCGGCGACCCGAAAAAGGGCGAAGCATCCTTTGCTACATGCGCTGGTTGTCACGGCGCCGATGGAAAAGGAAATGAGGCTATGAGCGCGCCCAATTTGGTAATGCAAGACGGCTGGTATCTAGTTTCACAATTGAAAAATTTTAAGGACGGAATTCGCGGAGCCGATCCACGTGATTCTTCTGGTTCAATGATGCGTCCTATGGTGGCCACGCTTACCACCGAAGAGTCAATGAAGGACGTCGTAGCGTATATTCAGTCCTTATCCAAAAAGTAGGAGAGTGATTTCATGAGCCACCATGATAATGAAACGCCGCATGATCCTGATCCGGCAGAATTAGCATTAAAGCTACTCTTATATGCAGTTGCGGGTGCTGTTTCTTATTTGATAATGATGTGGGTCTTTGTGAGGTGATTACGCCATGATGGAACATATCCTACCCCAGGCATCATCTTCGGCAGCGAGTATAGATTTTATTATCGACTTAATATTTTATATCGTCGGAGCCTGGCTAATCCTTGCCGAAGGAATCCTGTTCTATTTCATTATTAAATATCGCAGGAAGGCTGGCGTTAAGGCCGAATACGTCACCGGTGAAAAACACGAGGAGATGAAGTGGATTCATATCCCGCATAATCTCGTTCTGGTGTTTGATGTAATTATCCTAATCTTCGCTATTAAAGTCTGGTATGAAGTTAAACAATTCCAGCCACCCGCCGACGAGACCGTTCGCGTTATTGGTCAACAATGGTCGTGGCGTTTTGTTCACCCAGGCTTAGATAAAGTGTTAGGTACAACAGATGATGTCGAAACCGTGGATGATTTTCATGTGAAAATAGACACCACTTATCATTTTCAATTGGAATCAATTGACGTATTGCACAGTTTTTCCATCCCGGCATTTCGCCTTAAGCAAGACGCAATCCCAGGTCGGGTAATTACCGGATGGTTTAAACCCACGAGGCTTGGTCAATATGATTTTCAGTGCGCCGAGATATGTGGAATTGGTCACGGGATTATGAAGGCGCGGGTATTTGTCGAAACCCCTGAAGAGCATGAAAAATGGCTCAAGAGTCGTGCTCAAGTTGTTTCTGTTTCAAATTGAGAGAAGAAAATATGAGCGTTGAACATCATCACGAAGAACACGGACATCATGCCGGGCACCATGAACAAACTTTTTGGCAGAAATATGTATTCTCGACTGATCATAAAGTCATCGGAATGCAGTATCTATTCACCGGAATGTTGATGGCAGTAGTTGGTGGATTTTTGAGTTATGTATTTCGAATGCAGTTAGCCTTTCCTGGAGAAATCGTCCCGTTTTATGGATTGGTCACGCCTGCTTCGTATGGCTCGCTTTCCACAAATCACGGCACGATTATGATTTTCTGGGTGGCAATGCCAGTCCTAATCGCAGCTTTCGGAAATTTTCTTATTCCCTTAATGATCGGTTGCGATGATATGGTCTTTCCGCGCTTAAACCGGTTGTCTTATCAAATTTTTCTGATCAGCGCGATCTTGATATTAGCTACCCTATTTCTCCCCCACGGCGGATTTGCGGGCGCGTGGACGGCTTATCCCCCGCTTTCCGTAAGCGAGCAATATAACTCAACCCCTTATGCAGCGCCGCTGTGGGTGCTCGCAGTCGCGTTGGAAATTGTCGCTTTCTTGATTGGTGGGATTAATTTTATTACTACGCTGATGAATGCTCGCGCACCGGGAATGAAAATGTTTGATGTCCCGATAGTAATATGGATGATCGTCCTTGCGAGCGTTCTATTTATGGCGTCAGTTGGGCCGCTAGTCGCAGGTGCAATAATGCTCTTATTCGATCAAACCATCGGGACCGGATTTTTTAGTCCGGCCAAAGGCGGCGACCCAATTTTGTGGCAACATCTATTCTGGTTCTTCGGCCATCCCGAAGTTTATGTAGTGCTCCTTCCAGCAATGGGGATTGTTGCTGAAGTTATCACAGTATTTGCCCGCAAAAAAATGTTCGGCTATAGGACGATAATTTACAGCACCATCGCCACTTGCATTATTAGCTTTTTCGTGTGGGCGCATCACCAATTCGTCGCCGGAATTGACCCGCGAATGGCGAATGTCTTTAGTATTACGACATTGATTATCTCCATACCCATTGCCGAAATGACATTCCTGTATATCGCGACGCTCTATGGAGGTTCAATTCAATTGACGAGTGCGATGCTCTTTGCACTATCGTTCTTGGTGGCGTTCCTGATTGGTGGCGTAACCGGAATTTTCCTCGGCTCAACCGGATCGGATATCTATTTCCATGATACCTATTTCGTTGTTGCCCATTTTCATTTTACTTTCTTCCCGATCGCAATTATTGCCGTATTTGCCGGGCTATATTATTGGTTCCCCAAGATGTTTGGCCGCTACATGAATGAAACCCTAGGGAAGATTCATTTTTGGGGAACATTTATCCCCTTTAATTTGATCTTCCTGCCGTTGTTCTATTCTGGCGCAGCAGGCACGCATCGACGGATTTATTCCTATCAGCATTTTTCCGAGCTCTCTATTCCGAGTGTTCAGAATATGCAGGTAATCGCAACTTATGCATTGTTAGTGTTGCTGGCGTTTCAAGTTGTATTTGTCGTAAATTTCTTTTGGAGTATGTTTATGGGGAAAAAAGCGGGAAATAATCCGTGGAATGCGAATACTCTTGAATGGGTAGCCCCTTCTCCTCCGCCGCATGGAAATTTCCAAGAAATGCCCACAGTTTATCGTGGCCCTTATGAGTACAGCGTACCGGGACGAGATCTTGATTATTGGCCCCAAAATGTGCCCTAATTTCTAATATTGACGTTATCGGTAAGTTCCTCGGGGGCTTCCGATAACGTCTAAATTTTGGAGAGAAATTAAGATGGTCCTCGCTGAAACACGAAATCCTCCAATTGCTAATGCAGTACTCGGGACTATATTTTTTGTGTTGGTTGAGGCAATGTTCTTCGCCGCGCTAATTAGTTCCTATTTGGTCATTCGCGCCGGTGCCGGATTAAATTGGATTCCACCGGCAAACGTCCGTCTTCCAGTAGAGGCAACAGCAGTTAATACCGTGGCACTGTTAATCAGCGGCGTGTTAATGATTTTGTCCGCAAAATTGTTCGCAGATAAAAACCCAAAAGCCAGGTGGTTCTTCCTCGGGTCATTAGTTCTCGGTATATCATTCGTCCTGTTACAAGGTCGAGAATGGATCGGTCTAATTGATGTGGGTATGACCATCCTTTCGGGCGTGTTTGCCGCGTGCTTTTTCCTTTTGATCGGATTACATGGGCTACATGCAATTACGGCAATTATCGCTATGGTTTATTTGTGGCTCACGATGCAAAATGATCTGATTAAGGTTGAGCGTATCCAAGCAATTACCATTTATTGGCTATTCATTGTAGGAATTTGGCCAGTGCTCTACGGGTTAGTTTATTTTTAAGGCGATCCATGCTTAGTGGTTTAATAGTTCCAAACAGAGCGTTATCTTTTTTATTTCTGCTCGCGATAGTCCAAAGGGAAGCGTTGGCGTGCGCGGTCTGCGGCACCGCCATCGAGGCATCGCGCAAAGCGTTTATTTATTCTACTGCTCTGCTATCTCTTACGCCACTAATAATAATAGGAATCCTAGCCTTCTATTTCTTTCGAAAATATCGCCATCAAGAAATAGCCCCGCAGGAAAGTAGCTTGCCAAATCATGAACATGAATCGGACTCGCAAAGTGGTACATCGTAATTTCTACGACGATTGAGGCGATAATGTTATCCTGGGGAATAGGGGTGACTACGCTCCCGGCAATAAATGCGCTGTTCAACGCGACCAGCGTGCTGTTTCTTTTGCTGGCCTTTGCTTTTATTCGTAATCGCCGTGTTCAGTGGCACAAGTTCAGCATTTTAATTGCCCTTGGTAGTTCAACGCTTTTCCTGACTTCTTATCTGATTTATCATTTCCATGTGGGGCATGTACCGTATGGCGGTTTTGGGTGGACCAGAGTAGTCTATTTCGGCGTATTGCTAACTCATACTCTGCTCGCAATCGGGGTATTGCCTTTGATCGGCAGGACGATCTTTTTAGCCTTGAATAAGGATCGCCGCCACCCTCGGCTGGGGCGTATTACGCTTGTAATATGGCTTTACGTATCCATGACCGGAGTGATTATCTTTTTTATGCTGCGACCTTATGCCAGTTCACATTTTGAACAATTACAAAGTCCCATATCCCCTGAGGTAACTCATGTCCGCTAGCGAAATCGATTTACAGAAAACACACGACTTCGACTGGCGACGTTATTTCGATCTTACGAAGCCCAGGGTAGTATTGTTGATTACTTTCACTGCCTTCGTCGGAATGTTGTTATCCTCCCCAGTGATAATTCCTTTTCCAACTTTAATTTTTGGCCTATTAGGTATCAGCCTTGCCGCGGCTGCTGGTGCCGCGTTAAATCAAATCATCGATCAACGGATTGATGCAATTATGGATCGCACTCGCTATCGCCCTCTACCTACCGGCGACATTGACACTCTCCATGCGGCGATTTTCGCTGTGACTCTAGTTGTGATATCAATGATCGTCCTCGGCACTTTGGTGAATTTTTTGACTATGGCGCTCGCGTTTGTTGCGTTTATTGGCTACGCAATAATCTATACAGTTTATTTGAAACGGAGTACGCCATTAAATATTGTGTGGGGAGGAATTGCCGGGGCGATGCCGCCTTTATTGGGCTGGACCGCCGCAACCGGTAGAATAGACCTCGATCCTATTTTGCTTGTCGCGATAATTTTTATCTGGACGCCGCCCCACTTCTGGGCGTTAGCAATTAAACGCCGTGCGGAATATGCCCGCGCCGATATTCCGATGCTCCCGGTTACACACGGGGTGGAGCACACCAAATTACAAATTTTGCTTTACACCTGTGCGTTGTTTATCGTGTCAGCATTGCCTTTCTTTACTGGTATGAGTGGCGCGTTGTACCTCGTGGGGTCGATGAGTCTGGGAATTGGTTTTCTTTATCATGCGGTGCGTCTTTTCCATAATGCAGGCGAGAAAGACGCGATGCCAACTTTCTCTTATTCGATCTTTTATCTGACCGGTATTTTTAGTTTTCTTCTGGTAGACCATTATGCGCGGGCCTTAATTTATTAGCTCGTGTCGTGTTTGTGTAGCCTGGTGTTTTTTCTTTGATCTTGTGCTTGAAAAACTATGAAGAGAGAGACTTACGCTACTTTCGTAGCAATCACCGCAATCCTTGCGTTTGCCGTTATTACGTTCGGCGCTTATGTGCGCCTTTCTGATGCGGGATTAGGTTGTCCAGATTGGCCGGGCTGTTATGGTCAATTAACTGTTCCAGAAAATAAGACGGATATCGAAAAGGCTAATGCCGATTACCCTCAGCGCCAAGTTGAACCCGAAAAAGCCTGGAAAGAAATGTATCACCGTTATCTCGCCACCGGATTAGGAATATTAATCCTCTTTTTAGCGATCGTAGCGGGAATGAGTCGGCATAACGGAATTCCGTTATCATTACCGATAATCTTGGTAGCCATGGTTATTTTTCAAGGACTATTAGGAATGTGGACGGTCACTTTATTAGTAAAACCGCTCGTCGTTACCGCTCATTTAGCCGGTGGATTAATCACTTTAATACTTTTATGGTGGCTTTTATTGCGAACCGGAAAATTTATTAATTCAAATACAGATCCATTATTTGCTAAATTATGCCCATGGGTTGTATTCGGAATTGTTCTCCTCACAATTCAGATATTATTAGGTGGCTGGACAAGCACCAATTACGCAGCGGCAGCGTGCATTGAATTTCCTACTTGCTACGGCAGTATGTGGTGGCCGCCAACTAATTTTGAAGAGGCATTTAAGTTATGGCGAGGATTAGGGGTTAATTACGAATTCGGTGTATTGGATAATCCCGCACGCACTGCAATTCACCTTGCCCACCGAGTAGGTGCCCTGGTGGTATTAGTCTATTTACTAATCTTATCCGTGCAGATTATGCAACGCGCTAAGAATGTTATTCACGCTAATTTGGGTGCTGCCCTCCACGTTTTATTGCTACTCCAAATTGGTCTCGGAATTGCGGTTGTGCTGAATTATCGGCAATTACCCGTAGCCGTAGCGCATAATGCCGGTGCTGCATTACTCCTTATTATATTGTTCACTTTACTCTATATCTTAAAACCTCAACAGAGTGAACAAGCAACCTAAATTTTTTATCCCTCTCTCTATTTTTCTAGAGAGAGGAATATCGGACGAAGCACATGGCTAATAAATCTCCCGAATATTCAAGTCTGTTTCGTTATGCGATATTTGTGATTTTCGCTGGAGGGGCAATAATCTTTTCCTGGTACGGCATAGATTATTTTGAGCAACTAATCAAGCCATCTGAATCTTCCGGCAATCTTGCTAGTGGGACGATTTTACCCCAGCCGAAACCCCTCTTACCTTTTTCTTTCATTGATCAAAACGGTAATCCTTTTACCCAAGAGAATTTACGCGGGCACTGGACATTCCTTGCTATCGGTTATACCGCCTGTCCCGATATTTGTCCAACTTTAATGGCGAATTTTAAGGCCATTGATAATCTAATTACACCCGCAGGTGCGCAACCTCTTGCGGATTTCTTATTTATTTCCGTTGACCCGGAACGGGATAATACGGGCCAATTAAAAGATTATGTACATTATTTTAATCCGCGATTTCGCGCCGCTACGGGGACCGAACAGGAATTACGCGGTTTTGCCGGTCAGTTGGGGCTTTTTTATCGAAAGGTTACGGGACAAAATAATTCGAACTATTTAATTGATCACACCGCCTCAATTTTATTAATTGATCCCGAAGGGCGATTAAAGGTAATTTTTAGCGCGCCCCAAACCGCGAAACTCATTGCTCAAGACTTTCTAACTATTATTCACGGCGGATAAGAAATCCCATTTGCGTTATGGCGGAATGGGAAGTTAGAGGATTATGGAATCGGCCACGCAACGCTTGCCTGAGCGGCGTCAATTTTATTTTGACCCCAAATCCTAACCGGCTCAGGTGCTATTGTCTGGCTTTTAACATTCGTTCCTTCTCCAATTTGCGTTAATTCAACCATCCCTGCCATATTGCGCACATAAACACCCCTACCATTGAATAACAGTACGCTTAATTCATTTCCAAAGTGGAAACCGCCCCAAAAATCAGTTCCACGAATTCCAATCATACCATGAGTAGTATGCACTTCAAAAACCGGCTTACGCACATGACTAATAGCACCACTTACCGCACGAAATACGCCTTTCACTAAATCAAATAGCGCCTGTCCAATACCCCGTCGCGGAGAATAATTGTATTTCTGTATACGAAATTGCGTATTTTCCCCAAGCGTAATCACGCTCCCATCCCGCAATTTTAATTCAAGACGCGCATTGGCACCGGTGCTAATTTTGTCTCCACTATGCAAAGGTAATCCCAACGCACTATTATCCGATATCGCCTTTTCCCCCACCGTAACATTGCCGACTATGCGAGTAATTTGTCCGACCGGACGCGCCTCAGCGGTAATTGCGCAACTTAGGGAAAATACTATTGAAATTAAAGGTAACTTCGCCTGGGCATACATAAATTTCTTCCGATATGGTTTTTAATTAGATTTGATTCGCTGAACTATCCGCTTGTGCTATTCTATCGCTATTTACTGATCTTTGATCAAGAATTGGATATCTAATTTTAACTGATTTCATGCTGAAGTTCTTTGGTACGTTTTTACTAATTGAGAGTATTTTTATCTAAAAATTGCGTTGTCTCGCTCATCCCTCGAAGGTAAAAAATAAATTGGAGTCGAATATGAATAATCCCAAATTGCGTCGGAAAATCTTGGCCTTGGCTATCGCCGCGCTTACTAGCCAAGTTCTGGCAAATCCGACTGGTATCAAAATAATTAAAGGCACCGCTGATGTCGTCACGCAAAATAATACGCTGACCGTAACTAATTCCGCCAATGCTATCCTGCATTGGCAGGATTTTTCTATTAATAAGGGCGAAATTACCCGATTTACGCAACCCACAGCGTCGAGTGCGGTGCTCAATCGAGTAACTGGTGCTAATCCTTCGACTATCCTGGGAACCCTTGAATCTAATGGAAAAGTATTTTTAGTTAATCAGCATGGAATTGTATTTGGAAAAGGATCGCAAGTAAATACCGCCGGATTAGTTGCCGGGACACTCGATATTACAAATGAGAATTTTCTCAAAGGACAATTACAATTTAATGCAACACCTAATTCGGGTGCAGTACAAAATCAGGGGAAAATTACCGCACCAGGAAATGGATCGGTTTATTTAATTGGTAGCTCGGTCGAAAATAGTGGCGTAATTCAATCCGAAACCGGCGATGTTTATCTCGCGGCGGGACGCGAAGTGCGTTTAGTTGAAGGCGCCGACCCAAATATTCAAGTGGTAGTAAGTGCGCCAAATGATCAATCCGTCAATTTAGGCAAAATGATCGGCGGGAATGTTGGAATCCATGGCGCATTAGTACGCTCGGAGGGTCGGATTTCTGCTAATTCCGCAGTTGCCGGGCCCGGGGGGAGGATTGCCCTAAAGGCAAGTAGGGGGGTGACCCTTGGCCCTGATTCGCACATTAGCGCCAAGGGAAAAACCGGCGGGGCTATTAGTATTCAGGGTGGCGATGTGCAAGT
>Ga0114939_10003099_pt1 | contig 11802 bp, 10 predicted proteins | sample AshMeaCrysSpring_FD_87196 | JGI IMG/M metagenome (GOLD analysis project Ga0114939, IMG submission 87196) | Groundwater microbial communities from Big Spring, Nevada to study Microbial Dark Matter (Phase II) - Ash Meadows Crystal Spring | ecosystem: Environmental > Aquatic > Deep subsurface >... | reverse complement strand
GAGCTCCTCGTCGAGGGCGCCCTGGATCACGCCGACCAAGGCGATCCCGGTGACCAGCTGGGTCAGGGCGCCGTCCAGCATCGCGCGGTTGACCACCTTGTCGGCCGCGGTGATCTGCACAAAGGCGCCGCCGATCAGGGCGGCCAGGCCGAGGAAGTGCACAAAGACCAAGACGTGTTCGACGAATTCCATAGCCCGAACGCTATCCGCGTCAGAGGACCCCGCGGTCGGCGGCCCATCGAGACAACTCGTGCCGGTTCGACAGCTGCAGCTTGCGCAGCACGGCCGACACATGGGTCTCGACGGTCTTGATCGAGATGAACAGCTCCTTGGCGACCTCCTTGTACGCGTAGCCGCGCGCGATCAGCCGCATCACCTCGCGCTCACGCGGTGAGAGCAGGTCCAGCTCCTCCGCCGAGGCCGGCGCGGGCGCGCCGGAGGAGAACGCGTCCAGCACGAACCCCGCGAGCCGGGGCGAGAACACGGCGTCTCCCGCCGCCACCCGGCGCACCGCCTCCGCCAACTCGGGCCCGGTGATCGACTTCGTCACGTATCCGCGGGCCCCGGCGCGGATGGTGGTGATGACGTCCTCGGCGGCGTCGCTGACCGACAGGGCCAGGAACCGCACCTCGGGCAGCGCCGGCGCGATCCGGTGGATCACTTCGGCCCCGCCGCCTCCGGGCAGGTGGACATCGAGCAGGACGACATCGGGGCGGGTCGCGGTGATCACGATCACCGCCTGGTCGACGTCTCCCGCCTCGCCGACGACCTCGACGGCGTCCCCCAACTCGGTGCGGACCCCCGTCCGCACCATTCGGTGGTCGTCGACCAGCACGACGCGCGGCGGGCCGGGCCCGCCCTCCTCGGTCACGGGGCCTCCTCGCCTCGGGGCATCGACAACCGCACCTCGCACCCCTCGCCGGGTGAGGTGCGGACCTCTGCCCGACCCCCTGCTCGCTCCACGCGTCCGATGATGCTCTCCCGCACTCCCATTCGGTCGGGGGGGATGGCCGCAGGTTCGAATCCGGGGCCCCGATCGCGGATGTAGACCGACACCTCGCCGGGCTCCACCTCCGCGTACACCGACACCGGGCCCTTGGCGGCTGCGTACTTGGCCGCGTTGACCATGGCCTCGCGCGCCGCCTGGAGGAGGGCCTCCAGCGGCTCGTCGACCAAGGCGTCGCCGACGCAGACGACGTCGAGGGCGCCCCCGTGGTCGTCCTCGACCTCGGCCGCAAGCCGATCGAGGGCCACCGAGATCGAGTCAGACCGCTCCGCGGCCGGCTGGTAGAGCCACTGGCGCAGCGCCCGCTCCTCCGCGCGAGCCAGCCGGACGACCTCCCGCGGGTCGTCCGAGCGGCGCTGGATCAGGGCCAGCGTCTGCAGCACCGAGTCATGCACATGGGCGGCGACGTCGGCGCGCTCCTGCGAGCGGATCCGCTCGGCCCGCTCGTCGGCCAGCTCGCGGACCAGGCGGTAGAGCCAGGGCCCGGCCACCACGAGGAGGCCGGCCAAGGCGACGAGCACCGCCAGGACCGCAGTGGTCGCGGCGCCGATGCCTCCACGGGAGGCGAAGAAGACGACCGCGCCCACGACCAGCAGGGCAACGCCGAGCAGGAGCCGGGCCCAGCCGGCCCAGCGCGGAGCCCCCTCACCCGCCGGGTGGGCCAGCCCGGCGGTCGCCTCCACCACGCGATGCCGCTGGGCGTCGTCGGCCAGCCGCCACAGGACCGCGACCCCGGTCGCGGCGACAACGAAGGGCACCAAGGCGCCTGCGACCTCGAGGCCGGCCTGGCGCAGCAGCAGGAGCACGCCCACCGACACCGCGGCCAGGCCCAGCAGACCGATCAGGTCGCGTCGATCCTCGCCGGCGCCCGCATCGGGCGGTGGCGCCGATCGCTCCATGGCGCCGTACGGGACGGGTCGCAGGCCCCGCGGCTGCGTCGGCGATCGGCTCGGCTCGGCATCGAGGGGCACCACGGCCCAGAAGGCGGCGTACGCGATCACCCCGGCGCCGGAGAAGGCCGCGAGCACGAAGGCGCCGCGGATGACCCAGGGGTCGACCCCGAGGTGAAGCGCCAACCCGCGGGCGACCCCGGCCACCCAGCGGCCGTCCACGGCCCGCCGCAGCGGCGGACGTGGGGGCCGGGCGGGGGCCGGCGGCGCGGGGAGTGCGGTCATGGCGGTCCCATCGTCGCGCAGCCGCGACCCCCACGGTGGCCACCCGGCCCCTGAACCGGGTCAGGGTCCGGTCGGGGTCGGCTCAGGGAGTCCGCCGGGTCCGTCCGGGGGCGAGAGGCGGGACGCTGAGGGCATGACCGAGACACCCGCCTTCGCCCCCCTTCCCCCGTCCCCCACGCCGCCCGGCCCGCAGCCGAAGAACCCCCTGCGCCGCACCCGCGACAACCGCGTCGTGGCCGGTGTCTGCGGCGGCCTCGGCCGCGCGACCGGCGTCGACCCGGTGGTCTTCCGCGTCGTGGTGGCCATCCTGGCTGTCTTCGGCGGAGCCGGGATCCTGCTCTACCTCGTCGCCTGGGCGCTGATCCCCGAGGAGGGCGTCCAGGAGTCCTGGCTGGAGCAGTTCACCCGCCGCCACGGCACCGGGGTGGTCATCGCCCTCGGCGTGCTGGCGGCCCTCATCGTGCTGCCCGCGGTCCTCGGCCTCGGCTTCGACGGTGGCTGGCCGTTCCGCGTCGACGGCGGCCTGCTGCTGCTGATCGCGGCGATCGCCGGCATCGTGTGGTTCACCCGGCGCTCCAGCACCGCCGCCCAGACGCCGCCCTCCCCGGCCGCGTCGACGGCTTGGGCCGCCCAGCCGGCCTCCGGGTCACCGGCGGACGCGCAGCCGACGGCCGTCCTGCCGATGACCGGAGGGCACGGCGCGTACGGCCCGCCGCCGGCGCCGTCGTACGAGCCCCCCCTGCCTCCCCCGCCCCCGCTGCCGCCGCGCGAGCGCTCCTCGCTGGGCCTGATCACGCTGAGCCTGGCCGTGCTCGTGGGCGGCGTGCTGCTGGCCCTCGACCTCACCCAGGCGTACGAGGTGAGCACCGTGGTGCTGCTCGCGGCCCCGCTGGCCGTGCTGGGCCTCGGCCTGATCGTCGGCGCGTGGGTCGGCCGGGCCCGCTGGCTGGTCTTCCTGGCCATCCCGCTGGCCTTGATCACCGCCCTGGTGTCCGCGGTGTCCGCCTGGCCGGGTAACCGGACCATTGAGTCCGATCCGGTGGTCTGGACCGTGGACAGCCCGGCCGACCTCAGCCGCGACTACCGCTTGGGGGCCGGCGAGGCCACCCTCGATCTGAGCGGCCTGCGGGCCGTCGACCTGGCCGGGGTCACGCTCCCGGCCATGTCCGCAGAACTCGGGGCCGGCGAGCTGACGGTGATCCTGCCCGACGACATCTCCGTGCGGTGGCTCGCCAAGGTCCAGCTGGGCGAGCTGCGCCTGCCCGGCGACGTCGGTTCGGTTGAGACCCGAAGCGGCATTGGCATCGAGGAGTCGGGTGTGAGCGTGCCGCAAGCCCCTGGCCGCGCGATCGGCCTCACCGCGTCCGTTGGCCTGGGCCAGCTGACCCTGCAGAGCGAAGGATCCCCGTCATGAAGACCCACCGTTTCGACCCCACGTCCTTCGTGCTCGGGCTGGTCGTGCTCGCCGTGGCCGCGGCCTACCTGGTCGGCGCCCTCACCGACGTCACGATCAACAGCGCCTGGCTGCTGCCGGCCGGGCTGATCGGCCTCGGCGTGGCGGGTCTGCTCACCGGCGTGAGCCGCAGTGTGCGGGCCCGCGACCAGGTCGAGCCGCCCGCCTGAGGCTCAACCCCGGCCGTGGGCCTGCAGGATGTCGCGCACCCGGTCGACCGGCAGGGCGGCGATCGAGCGCCCCGAACGGCCGGTGGTGTCCTCAGCCGCCAGCAGGCAAGCCAGCACCGCCTCCTCGCTCGCGTCCACGACGGCCTCGAAGTACGGGTCCAGCGCGCGCCCCTGCAAGGGGCTCTCAGCGGGAGCGGCCCCCCGCTCGACGCGCAGGCCGGTCGCCAGCGCGAGGAACAACTCGCCCGAGGAGTGGTGGGCGGTGGAGCCCGCCCGCGCGAGGCCGAGGCCGACGCGACGGGCTAGCCGCTCGCAAGCGGGCGCGTCGAGCGGAGCGTCGGTCACCACGACTCCGAGGCAGGAGCCGGCGGGCGGCGACTCCCCGTGGGCGGGGCGGCCGAGGGCGCGGCCCACCGCGACGCCGTCGACAGTGAGCCGGTCCCACTGGCCAAAGTTGCACAGCAGCAGGACCCCGACGACATGCCCGTCGGGCGTGACCCGCGACGACGTGCCGATGCCGCCCTTCCAGCCGAGGCAGACCATCCCGGTGCCCGCGCCCACGGCTCCCTGTGCGGGCGGCGCCGGCGAGCCGGCCGAGGCGCGCGACGCGGCCCAGGCGGCCGCCACGTGCTCAGTGCGAATGCGGCTGGCTCGGGGGTCGCTGAGCCAGGAGTCGTCGCACTCGCCGACGGCCGGGATCACCACGTCGTCGACGCCGATCGCCGGCTGCTCGGCCATCAGCAGCCGGCAGGCCGCGTCGTACACCCGGCCCACCTGCATGGTCGAGGTCAAGAACACGGGGGTCTCGATGAGCCCCCACTCCTCGATCTGCGAACGGCAGGTCAGCTCGCCGGCGCCGTTGAGCACCGAGACCCCGGCCGGGATCGGCCGAGCCCACGCGTCGCCGCCGGGGTCGAGCACGGTCACCCCCGTGCGCACCACGCCGGCTCCGCCCGGGGGGTCCGGCTCGTCGCGGATCACCGTGGCGTGGCCGAGGCCGATCCCGGGGACGTCGAGGACCGAGTTGGTCGGGCCGGCCGGCAGGACGCCGATCCGGACCCCGAGGTCGGCGAGGCTGGCGGGGGGTCGCACCCCGTGATCCTCGCTCACGTCAGCCCTTCGTCCCGACGTCCCACGCGTGGTGCTCGACGTCGTGCAGCAGGTAGCGCGCGAACGAGGCGACCGTGAACGAGGCGCCGTCGCTGCGCCGGCCGGTGCGCGCCCACTCCTCGGGGGCCACCGCGTCGAACGCCTCGGCGAGCGACTCCAGCGCGTCGGCGACCTCGGGGGCGACGTCGGCCGCGGCCTGCTGGTCGTACCGCTCGGCGACGGCGGTGGCGTCCTGGTCCCAGTTGGCGAACAACGGGTCGTCCTCGGCGAGCATCAGGCGCAGGCGGGCCTCGAAGAGGAGGCCGACGTCGCGCACGTGGCAGGCGTACTCCGTCGCCGACCACACGTCCGGCGCGGGGCGCAGCTCCGCGTCCGGACGGGCCAGCACCTGCCGCCAGATCGGCTCCTGGGCACGCAGCCGTCCGGCGACGCTCAGCGGGTCGACGGCCGAGGCGTCGTACCCGCACTCCGGGCAGGGCCGCTCCAGCACCCAGGTCCAGTCCTTGGTGTCCGGCTGCATCGCCATCGGGCCTCCACTCGCGGTCGGGGTGCGCGCTCGGGTCAGGTCAGGTCAGGACGTCGATGATGGTGGCCAGGGCATGGTCGAGGTCCGCCTCGGACACCACGAGCGGGGGGGCGAAGCGGATCGCCCACGTGTGGGTGTCCTTGGCCAGGATGCCCCGCGCGAGCAGCTCCAGGCTGACCTCGCGGCCGGTGCGGCCGGTGCCGTCCAGCTCGATCGCCCACCACAGCCCGCTGCCGCGGATCTCCTTGACCCCCGGCAACGCGGCGCCGCGCAGGGTGGACAGCGCGTGCTCGCCCAGCCGGCGCGACCGCTCCTGCAGGGAGCCCTCCTCAAGCAGCCCGACCACGGCGATGCCCACGGCCGCCGCGAGGGGGTTGCCGCCGAACGTGCTGCCGTGCTGGCCCGGCTGGATGACGTCGAGCACGTCCCAGTCCGCGGTGATGGCTGACACCGGCAGGATCCCGCCCCCCAGCGCCTTGCCCAGGATCCGGACGTCGGGCTGCACATCGACCAGGTCGCAGGCGAAGGTCGCCCCGGCGCGGCCCAGCCCCGACTGGACCTCGTCGGCGACGAACAGCACGCCTCGCGCCGAGCACAGAGCGTGGGCGGCCTGGAGGAACCCGGTCGGCGGCAGCACAACCCCCGCCTCGCCTTGGATCGGCTCCACGAGGAAGGCGACGGTCCGCTCGTTGATCGCGGCCCCCAAGGCGTCGATGTCGCCGTAGGGGACGCTCACGAATCCCGGCGTGTAGGGGCCGTAGTGGTCGTGCGCGAGGGGGTCTTCGGAGAACGAGACGATCGTGATGGTCCGGCCGTGGAAGTTGCCGGAGCAGACGATGATCTCGGCCTGGTCCGGCGCGACACCCTTGCGCTCGTACCCCCACTTGCGGGCGACCTTGATCGCGGTCTCGACGGCCTCGGCGCCGGTGTTCATCGGCAGCACGGCGTCGTGGCGCGACAGCCGGGCGAGGTCGGCGCAGAAGCGGCCCAGCTGGTCGTTGTGGAAGGCCCGGCTGGTCAGCGTGACCCGGTGGAGCTGGGCCTCGGCGGCCTTGATCAGGGCCGGGTGGCGGTGGCCGAAGTTCAGCGCGGAGTACGCCGACAGCATGTCGAGGTAGCGGCGCCCCTCGACATCGGTGACCCAGGACCCCTCACCGGAGGCGATCACAACCGGCAGCGGGTGGTAGTTGTGGGCGCAGTGCTTGTGCTCGAAGGCGATCGCCTCGTCGGTGGTCACCAAGCCTCCTGACTTCGTCGCGGTGCTCGGCTGCGGCCCGGGGTCGGGCTCACTCCCACTCGATCGTCCCAGGCGGCTTGCTCGTCACGTCCAGCACCACGCGGTTGACCTCGCGCACCTCGTTGGTGATCCGCGTGGAGATCCGCGCCAGCAGGTCATACGGAAGCCGCGACCAGTCAGCCGTCATCGCGTCCTCGCTCGACACCGGGCGAAGCACGATCGGGTGGCCGTACGTCCGCCCGTCGCCCTGCACCCCCACCGAGCGCACGTCGGCGAGCAGCACCACCGGGAGCTGCCAGATGTCGCGGTCCACCCCGGCGGCGGCGGTCTCGTCGCGGACGATCTGGTCCGCGGCGCGCAGGATCTCCAGCCGCTTGAGGTCGACGGCCCCGACGATCCGAATCGCGAGCCCCGGCCCGGGGAACGGGTGGCGCCACACCATCTCGGCCGGCAGGCCGAGCTCCTGGCCGACCGCCCGGACCTCATCCTTGAACAGCGTGCGCAGCGGCTCGACGAGGGCGAACTGCAGGTCGTCGGGCAGGCCGCCCACGTTGTGGTGGCTCTTGATGTTGGCGGCGCCGGCGCCGCCTCCGGACTCCACCACGTCGGGGTAGAGCGTGCCCTGGACCAGGAACTCGACCTGCTCGCCGTGGGCGCCCGCCTCTGCGACGACCTCGCGGGCCGCCGCCTCGAAGACCCGGATGAACTCCCGTCCGATGATCTTGCGCTTCTGCTCGGGGTCGCTGACCCCGGCGAGCGCGTCGAGGAACCGCTGCTGGGCGTCGACGACCTTCAGCCGGATCCCTGTGGCCGCGACGTAGTCGCGCTCGACCTGCTCGGCCTCCCCCGCCCGCAGCAGCCCGTGGTCGACGAAGACGCAGGTGAGCTGGTCGCCGACCGCGCGGTGGACGAGCGCCGCCGCGACGGCGGAGTCGACGCCGCCCGACAGCCCGCAGATCACGTCCTTGTCGCCGACCTGCTCGCGGATCCGCTCCACCTGCTCGTCGATCACCCCCGCGGTCGTCCAGGACGCGTCGCAGCCGGCGATCTCGTGGAGGAACCGCTCCAGGGTGGCCTGCCCCTCGGGGGTGTGCATGACCTCGGGGTGGTACTGAACGCCGGCCAGCGACCGGGAGAGGTCCTCGAACGCCGCGACGGAGGCGCCGGCCGAGGAGGCGAGCACGGTGAACCCCTCGGGGGCGCGGGCGACCGAGTCGCCGTGCGACATCCAGACCGACTGCTCCGCGGGCTGCCCGGCCAGCAGCGCACCCGGCTGCGTCACCGTCAACGTGGTGCCGCCGAACTCCGACAGCCCGGTGCGGGCGACCTCGCCGCCGAGGGCCGCCGCCATGGCCTGGAATCCGTAGCAGATGCCGAAGACCGGCACCCCCGCCTCGAACAGCGCCGGGTCGACCTGGGGGGCGCCCTCGGCGTACACGCTGCTCGGGCCGCCCGAGAGCACGATCGCCTTGGGCTTCTTGGCGAGCAGGTCGGCGACCGGCATCGAGGAGGGGACGATTTCGCTGTAGACGCGGGCCTCGCGCACCCGGCGGGCGATCAGCTGGGCGTACTGCGCCCCGAAGTCGACGACAAGGACGAGGTCGCGGTCGCTCACGGCCGCGAGCCTACCTGCGGCGCACCGGCCGGGCCGATGAGTGGCGGCCCCCCGTGCGTGGGTGGGGGTGGGGGGCCGCCGCCACCAGTAGGCGGCCTCCATCCGGGCCCGGCAACTCGGCCGGACCCGAATCGCGCCAGCCGTGCGGGCTCCCCCGGCTAGCTCACCGGACGCAGCCGCAGGGCGCCCGAGGCGTGCTCGGGCACCTGGGGGCGAAGAGGCGCCACCGGCTCGACCCGGCGGTACGGCTCGCCCATGGCCGGGCGGGTGTCCGGCTCGCCCTTGTTGGGCCACAAGGCCACGGCCCGCTCCGCCTGAGCGGTGATGGTGAGCGACGGGTTGACGCCGAGATTGGCGCTGATCGTCGAGCCGTCCATGATGTGCAGCCCCTCGTGCCCGAAGGCGCGGTGGTAGGCGTCGACGACGCCGGTCTCAGGGGAGTCCCCGATCACGCAGCCGCCGATGAAGTGGGCGGTCATCGGCGCGTTGAAGACCTCGCCGAGGTTGCCCATCGGCCGTCCGTCGACGTGCTCGGCCAGAAGCCGGACGGCGGCGTTGCCGGCGGGGATCCAGGTCGGGTTCGGCTCGCCGCTCTGGGCCGTGGTGAGCCTCCAGCCGCCGAATCGGCCCCTGCGGGCACCGACCACGATCGAGTTGTCGACCGTCTGCATGACGAGGGCGATGACGCCGCGCTGCGACCACTTGCGCACGTTGAGCGAGGCCGCGGCGTCGCGGGGGTTGCGGACCACGGCGCGCAGCCAGGTGCGCAGGCGCGGCACGCCCGGCTCCTCGTCGGTCAGCACCGTGCCGAGCAGCCCCATCGCGTTGCTGCCGTGACCGAACCGGCACGGCTCGACGTGGGTGTGCGGCTCGGGAAAGAACGACGAGGTGATCGCCACGCCCTGGGAGTAGTCGGGGTCGGTCCCGCGGGCCACCGCGCCCAGCAGAGACTCGGAGTTGGTGCGCGACTTGTGCCCGAGCCGGGCCGACAGCCCCGGCAGCCAACCCTCACCGCGCATGCGGTGCAGCAACTTCTGGGTGCCGTACGTGCCGGCCGACACGATCACCTGGTCGGCGGTGAGGACCCGGGGGTCCCTGGCCGCCCAGGGGCCGGTGCGCTCGTACGCCACGGCATACCCACCCGCGGCACGCGGCCCGATCCGGGTGACGGTGGCCTCGGGGATCACCCGGGCGCCCCCTGCCTCGGCGAGGCCGAGGTAGTTCTTCGGCAGGGTGTTCTTCGCATTGTGGCGGCAGCCGCTCATGCACTCGCCGCACTCGGTGCAGCCTCGGCGGGCCGGGCCGGCGCCGCCGAAGTACGGATCCGGGCTCTCCACCCCGGGGCCCGCCCCGAGGTGCACGCCGACCGGGGTGAGCTTGAAGGTGTTCTCGACGCCCATCTCCTTGGCGACGGCGTACATCGCGTCGTCGGCCGGGGTCATCGTGGGGTTCTCGACGACGCCGAGCATGCGCTGGGCCTGGTCGTAGTACGGGGCCAGCTCGGCCTCCCAGTCGGCGATGCCTGCCCACTGGGGGTCCTCGAAGAACGGCTTCGGCGGCACATAGAGCGTGTTGGCGTAGACGAGCGAGCCGCCGCCCACTCCGGCGCCGGCCAGCACCACCACGTCGGGCAGCACGTGGATGCGCTGGATGCCCTTGAGGCCGAGCTTGGGCGCCCAGAGGTAGTCGCGGGCGCGCCAGGACGTCTTGGCGAAGTCCTCGTCGGCGAAGCGGCGGCCGGCCTCGAGCACCGCGACGCGGTAGCCCTTCTCGGTCAGCCGCAGGGCCGACACCGACCCGCCGAACCCCGAGCCCACCACGATGACGTCGTAGTGCTCGATGCGTGCGCTTGCGCTGGTGCTCATCGTCGTCCCATCCATTTCAGCGCCTTCGGAAGCGCGGCAAGCAGCTCGGCGGTCCGCTCCGGCGGAAGCTGCGGCGGGTAGCCGAAGCCGACCAGCCGCTGCGCCCCGATGGTCTGCGCCTCGGTGTACTTGAGGATGCCCTCGGCGCCGTGGCGGCGGCCCAGGCCGCTGTCGCCCATGCCGCCCATCGGCGAGTCCGTGGCGCCCCACGTGCTGCCGTAGCCCTCGTTGATGTTGACCGTTCCGGCGTTGATCCGTCGGGCCAGCCGGCGGCCGGCCCGCACATCGCGGCTGAAGATCGCGGCGTTGAGGCCGTACGGGGAGTCGTTGGCCCGGCGCACCGCCTCGTCATCGTCGGCGACCCGGTAGACCGAGACGACGGGGCCGAACGTCTCCTCGGCGTACACGGCCATCCCGGGCCGGACCCCCTCCAGCACGGTGGGCGCGTAGAAGAACGGGCCGAGGTCGGGGCGCGGGACCCCGCCGGCGAGCACGCGCGCGCCCTGGGCCACGGCCTCGTCGACGTGCGCCGCGGTCCGCTCCAACTGCTGCGGCGAGATCATCGACCCCATCTCGACGTCGAAGCCGTGCCCGGGGCCGACCCGCAGGCCGTCGACGGCCTGCGCGAACCGGGCGGTGAAGTCCTCGTACAGGTCGTCGTGGATGTAGATCCGCTCGATCGAGATGCACAGCTGGCCGGAGTTGCTGAAGCAGGCCCGGATCATCGCCTCGACCGTGCGGTTGAGGTGGGCGTCGGCGCGCACGATCGCGGCGTTCTTGCCGCCGAGCTCAAGGCTGCAGCCCTTCAGCCGCGCCCCGGCCCGCTGGGCCACCTCGCGTCCGACCCGGGTCGAGCCGGTGAAGCACACGTAGTCGGCCCGGTCCACGACCATGGGGCCCACCACCGGACCGTCGCCGACGACCACCTGGTAGACCTGCTCGGGGACCCCGGCGTCGGCCAGCACCTCGGCCAGGACCAGCGCGGTGAAGGCCGTCTGCCAGTCCGGCTTGATGACCACGGAGTTGCCCGCCAGCAGCGCCGGCAGCGAATCCGACAGCCCCACCGTGATCGGGTAGTTCCAGGGGGCGATGACGCCCACCACCCCCTTCGGGTGGCGGACCTCCCAGACGGGGTTCAGGATCGGCGCGATCCCCCGGCGCCGCCTGGTCTTGAGCAGACGCTTGCCGTTGCGCGCGTAGTAACGGGCGTTCAGCGCGACGTCGAGGAGCTCCTCCAGCCCGTGACGTCGAGCCTTGCCCGTCTCGAACAGGCAGATGTCCAGGATCTCGTCGCGGCGCTCGAGCACCAGGTCGTGCACACGCATCAGCACCCGGGCCCGGGCGGCCAGTCCCCGCTCAGCCCAGGCGCGCTGCGCCGCCCGTGCCGCCCGGTAGGCCGACTCGACGTCGGCTTCGCTGGACAGCGGCAGCAGGCCGACCAGGCGGCCGCTCACCGGTGACCGCACCTCACGCACCGGGGCGCCGGGGGAGGTGGTCAACCGGCTGGCGAGCCGCGCGGCGCGGGCCGGGTCCAGCAGCGGCGGCTCGTCGCCGGCGCCGTCGACGGCCAGCGGCGGGTGGTCGGGGAGCAACGCGGTCATGGGCGGCCCTTCAGGAGGCTTCGGCGGGGGCGGGCTGGTCAGGG